>Ga0153917_1000832_pt1 | contig 15925 bp, 16 predicted proteins | sample TSFL001MetaG_FD_104695 | JGI IMG/M metagenome (GOLD analysis project Ga0153917, IMG submission 104695) | Attine ant fungus gardens microbial communities from Florida, USA - TSFL001 MetaG | ecosystem: Host-associated > Fungi > Mycelium > Unclassified | place: USA: Florida, Paynes Creek Historic... | reverse complement strand
GCGTGTTCACCTCCACTGACAATTTCTAAGGGTTATTCGCATGCGCCGCGTCGTTATCACTGGTCTGGGCATCGTATCGTGCCTGGGCAATGACAAAGCTACCGTCACCGAAAACCTGCGCAAGAGCCGTCCGGGCATCCGTTTCAACCCGGAATACAAGGAAATGGGGCTGCGTAGCCAGGTTTCCGGTTCCATCGACCTCAACCTCGAAGAACTGATCGACCGCAAGGTCTACCGCTTCGTCGGCCACGCAGCTGCATACGCCTTCCTGGCGATGCAGGACGCGATCAAGGACTCGGGCTTGACCGAAGAGCAGGTTTCCAACCCGCGTACCGGCCTGATCGCCGGCTCCGGCGGCGCCTCGACCCTGAACCAGATGGAAGCGCTGGACATCCTGCGCGAGAAGGGCGTCAAGCGCGTCGGCCCATACCGCGTCACCCGCACCATGAGCAGCACCGTTTCGGCGTGCCTGGCCACTCCGTTCAAGATCAAGGGCCTGAACTACTCCATCGCCTCGGCCTGCGCCACCAGCGCGCACTGCATCGGCACCGCCATGGAGCAGATCCAGATGGGCAAGCAGGACGTCGTCTTCGCCGGTGGCGGCGAAGAGGAGCACTGGAGCCAATCGTTCCTGTTCGACGCCATGGGCGCCCTGTCCAGCAAGCGCAACGAGACCCCTGAACTGGCCTCGCGCGCCTACGACGCCGACCGTGACGGCTTCGTCATCGCCGGTGGTGGTGGCATGGTCGTGGTCGAGGAGCTGGAACACGCCCTGGCCCGTGGCGCCAAGATCTACGCCGAAATCGTCGGCTACGGCGCGACCTCCGACGGCTACGACATGGTCGCCCCGAGTGGCGAAGGCGCGATCCGCTGCATGCAGCAGGCGCTGTCCACCGTCGACACCCCGATCGACTACCTGAACACCCACGGCACCTCGACCCCAGTCGGTGACGTCGCGGAGATCAAGGGCGTTCGCGAAGTCTTCGGCACCAACGCGCCAAAGATCAGCTCGACCAAGAGCCTGTCCGGCCACTCCCTGGGTGCTGCGGGCGTGCACGAGGCGATCTACTGCCTGCTGATGATGGAAAACAACTTCATCGCCGGCTCTGCCAACATCGACGAACTGGATCCGGAGGTCGCCGACCTGCCGATCCTGCGCCAGACCGAAGAAAACGCCAAGATCGACACGGTCATGAGCAACAGCTTCGGCTTCGGTGGCACCAACGCCACCCTGGTGCTCAAGCGCTGGACTGGCAAGTAACACACAGCCTGACCCCGCTGCACTGAAAACGCCCCGACTTGTTCGGGGCGTTTTTGTTTGGACTGGCCGTACCTCTCAGCATTGCGCCATGCCTATGGGAGGGCCGCTGCGCGGCCCTTTCGCGGCACAAGGCCGCTCAGATGCAGCGCGGGGCCTTACGTTGCGACCGGGCTGCCAAGCAGTTCCCGGACTACACCGAAAACCTGTGCACCAGTGCGTTCAGGTCCACAGCCAACTGCGACAGCGCCTGGCTCGCCGCCGACGTCTGCTCGGCCCCGGCCGAGGACTGGTGCGCCAGGTCGCGGATGGTGGTCAGGTTGCGATCCACTTCGCGCGCAACCTGGGCCTGCTCTTCCGAGGCGCTGGCGATCACCAGGTTGCGCTCGTTGATCCGCGCAATGGCTGCCGTGATCGCATTCAGCGCCTCGCCTGCGGCATGGGCGCCTTCCAGGGTCGAACGCGCCCGCTCGTTGCTCTGCTGCATGCCATTGACCGCGCGGTCGGTGCCCGCCTGGATGGCTGTGATCATCTGCTCGATCTCACGCGTGGACGCCTGGGTCCTATGGGCCAGCGCCCGCACTTCATCGGCCACCACGGCAAAGCCGCGCCCGGCCTCGCCCGCCCGTGCCGCCTCGATGGCGGCATTGAGCGCCAGCAGATTGGTCTGCTCGGCAATGGCACCGATCACATCCAGCACCTTGCTGATGCCATGCACCTGCTGCGCCAGCTGCCCGACCTCGTCGGCATTGCCTGCCACACCCGCCGCCAGCGACTCGATGGCATGCACGGTCGCCTGCACTTGCTCACGCCCCTGACGGGCAATGCGGTCGGACTCCTGCGAGGCCTCGGAGGTGGCCACCGCATTGCTTGCCACCTCTTCCACCGCCGAGGTCATCTGGTTGACCGCCGTGGCGGCCTGTTCGATCTCCTGGCTCTGCAGTTGCAACCCTCGAGTGGCATCCTCGGTGACCGCGCTGAGCTGCTCGGAGGCGGATGCCAGCTGACCGGCCGAATCGGAAATACGCCCGATGGTGTCACGCAGGCTTTGCTGCATGCGTTTGAGCGCAGCCTGCAGGCGTGCCGGCTCATCCTCGCCTTGCACGGTGATCTGCGGCGTCAGGTCGCCCTCGGCGACCGTCTCGGCCACCTGCAGCGACTGCCCCAGTGGCCTCACGATACTGCGAGTCAGGAGCAGTGCCAGGATCACCGTCATGCCCACCGCCACCAGCAACAGCACCGACACCCAGACCTTGGCTCCTGCGTAGACCGCCTCGGCAAGGTCGGTGGCACGATCGGCATGGTGGATGTTCAGCTCGATCAATTCGTTGAGGGTCGCGGTCATCTGGTCGGCGAGCTGGTTCATCTCGCCGTTGACCATCGTCGCCGCGGCATCGGCACGCCCCTCTCCCGCCAACTGCATCACCTGGCCCTGCAAGTCCAGGTACTGGCGCTCCAGATCCTGGTAACGACCGAGCAGCGTATGCTCTTCAGGCAGCACGATCAGTGCCTTGTAGCGCAGCTGGATCTCGCTCAAGCCCGCCTTGAGCTCCTCGATACGTGTACGATTCTGCTGTTGCGCCGCAGGTGCCGGGTCGATCAGCAGGCGCAGGGTCAAGGCGCGGATCCGCAGCATGTCTTGGGTCATGCGACCGACCGAAATAACACTGGGCAGCCAGTTGTCATCCACCTGCTCGGCCTGCTGGCGCATATGGGTCATCTGCTGGAGGGAAAAGCCTCCGAGCAGGACAACCAGCAAAGCCATCAGGCCAAAACCGAGCCCTGCGCGCGGGGCGATGTTCAAGCGTCTCAGACTCATGTACCAGCTCCCTCTGTCACCCTGTCGTTGATATAAACGCTATCGGGGAAGGGCCGGATTTGCTTAAGACGAAAAAGCAATATCAAAGTGCTAGATTCCGTGAGTGCGCATTACTTTGGTGCGCCAGGCAATACCGCGAGGAAGTTCTCTTGCGCCACTTTGGCAGCCACCTCGGCAGGCAGCGCATCGAGAAAGGCATCGAACCCGCGCATCTGTTCACCTAGGCTGGAGAAACGCCCGACCACATCCGAACCCAGCATGAACCGCTCGGGAAAACGCTCGACCAGCGCGAGCCATTCCTGGCGCGGCGTGCCGCTCTCATCCAGCAGGTAGGGCTCACGCAGGCTCCAGGACAGGTCGATGTACAGGTTCGGGTAGTCTTCCAGCAGCCGGGTGAGCACCGGCAGGATGAATGCCATCTGCGTCTGGTGCCGATGGATTTCCACGCTGGTGCCAGCATGGGCCCAGATGAAACGGGTATGCGGATGGTTACGCAGCGGCTCTTCGATTTCCGCCAGGTAAAGCGGATTGCGCTCGCGCTTGGAGGTGATGTTGGAATGGATGAGCACCGGCAGGTCACGCTCGGCCGCTAGGTGATAGATGCGCGTCATGGCCTCGTTGTTGGCCCGGGGTGTGTCGCCACTGGTAAGGGCTGTCAGGTCGTCATGGCGGGTGAAAACCTCGCCTATGCCCTGCCACAGGCCCGGATACAAATCCAGCATCCGCTCGATATGACTGACGGCATTCTTGTCCACCGGATTGAAGCCACTGAGAAACGGATGCAGGCGCCGCCGCTGTTCAGGGGGCAGTTGCTGCACCGCCGCAGCCACGTACACGTCGGTGGCGCTGTACCAGTAGGCATCGGCATCGTCGCCGGCATAATAACGAGGACGTTTGGGCTCGTCCTCGTGCCACTTCTTGGCCACAGGAATGCCAGAGATCATGGATTGCTCGACACCGGCTTCGTCCATGGCCTTGAACAGCGCAGGCATGCCCTCGCTCTCCTGGAAGAAGTCCACATAGTGCAGGTGGGCGTCGCTGTAGCGGTAGTCGCGTGCCTGCGCCGCCAGGCACACGCTTCCAGACAACAGCAGGCAGACCAGCGCTCTGGCGATCATGACAGCGTCCTCTCTCAGGCTACGAGAAGAGTAGACCGGCGCTCGCACAGGGCGGTTCAGCACGCCTCACCGAACCGCTATGCTTGAGGCATTCGTTGCCTGCGCCTGGAGCCCTGCCATGAGCCGCCCCCTGATCATTCACCCACGCGCCGAATCGGTCGAGGGCCAACCAATCCTGCGCCCGCTGCCATCGGCCCAATGCCGTAGCGTAGGGCCCTTCGTATTCTTCGACCACATGCTGGAAACCGATTACGCCCCCGGCAGCGGCATGGACATCCGACAACACCCGCACATCGGCCTGTCGACCCTGACCTACCTGTTCGAAGGCGAAATCCTACACAAGGACAGCCTGGGTTCCGAACAGCGCGTACTGCCTGGCGATGTGAGCTGGATGACCGCGGGCAGCGGTGTCGCCCATGTCGAGCGCACGCCGGCCGACGCCTTGCGCGAAGGATCGCGCCTGCATGGTCTGCAGGTCTGGCTGGCCTCGCCGCATGAGAGCGAGCAAGGGCCGCCCAGCTACAGCCATCACCCGGCGGCCAGCCTGCCGGTCAGCGACAGCCTCGGCGTGAACATCCGCATGATAGCGGGCGAGGGTTTTTGCCTTCAGTCCCCGGTGCCGGTGCTCTCCCCCACCCTGTACGCCCAGGTACGGATGCAGGCGGCCACGACCCTGATCGTACCCACCGAACATGCCCAACGTGCCCTGTACCTGCTCGACGGTGAACTGCTGCTGGGTGAAGACGAGGTCGAGCCGTGCAACCTGCTGGTGCTGCCGGAGGGCGAGGAAGTGACGCTGTACGCGCAAAGCGAGTGCCAGCTGGTATTGATCGGCGGGGCGCCGCTCGATGGCCCGCGGCGGATGAACTGGAACTTCGTGGCCAGTGACCCGGAACTGATCGAGCAGGCCCGGGCGCGCTGGGCGGCAGGCGATTGGCCAACGGTGCCCGGGGAAACATCGCGGATCGAGTTGCCGCGCTGAGACCCGAAACCGAGTCGCCCCCACAGGGACAGCGCGGCCCTGGTGGTTACTTCTGGAACACTTCCTCCAGCAGGTTGTACATGGCGCGGAACGCCCGCTCCGAAGTGCGCCGGTCGTATTGCATCTTGCCTGGCACATTGGCGGACGGATCGGTAAACGAGTGCACCGCACCGCCATAGCTGAGCAGTTGCCAGTCGACCTTGGCAGCGCTCATCTCATCCTCGAACGCCGGCAGTTGCTCCTTGGGCACCAGAGGGTCGGCCGCGCCGTGCAGCACCAACACCGAGCCCTTGATGCGCTTGGCATCGGCCGGGGCCGGCGTATCCAGCGTCCCGTGGAACGACACCGCCGCCCGCAGGTCGGCACCGGTACGGGCCAGCTCCAGTGCGCAACAGCCACCGAAGCAGAAGCCAAAGGTCGCCACCTTGCCCGGCTCGAGCAACGCCTTGGACTGCCCGAGCAACTGCGCCAGGGCTTCCTCCATGCGCTTGCGCAGCTCGCCGCGGTTGTTCTTCAGCGGCATCATCGCCGCGCCCGCCTCATCGGCATTGGAGGGACGAACCGACTGCCCGTACAGGTCGGCGACCAGTACCACATAGCCCTGGCTGGCGACCTCCTTGGCGATCCGTTCGGCACCCTCGCCGACGCCCATCCAGTTCGGCGCCATCACCAGGCCTGGCTGGGGCAGCGCGCCCGGCGTATAGACCAGACGGCTCTCGTAGGCCTTGCCGGCGTGGTGATAGACCAGCGATTCGACGATTACCTTGCTCATCAAACTCCTCCTTGCACCCATGAAAAAAGCCCGCCGAAGCGGGCTTTCCTTGATCAACTCAAGCAGACAACTCGACCAGTAGCTTGTTCAGGCGACGAACGTAGGCCGCCGGGTCCTTCAAGCTGTCGCCGGCCGCCAACGCAGCCTGGTCGAAGAGAATGTGCGAAAGCTCCGCGAAGCGGTCCTCGCTCTGTTCGTTGTCCAGCTTCTCGATCAGCGGGTGGCCTGGGTTGAACTCGAAGATCGGCTTGGAATCCGGCACCTTCTGCCCGCTGGCTTCGAGGATCTGGCGCATCTGCAGGCCCAGGTCCTGTTCACCGATGGCCAGGATCGCCGGTGAGTCGGTCAGGCGGTGCGACACACGCACTTCGGCAACGCTGTCACCCAGTGCGGTCTTCAAGCGCTCGACCAGGCCTTCCTTCTCCTTGGCGACTTCTTCCTGGGCCTTCTTGTCTTCTTCCGAATCCAGGCCGCCCAGGTCCAGGTCACCACGGGCGACGTCGACGAAAGCCTTGCCATCGAACTCGCTGAGGTAGCTCATCAGCCACTCGTCGATGCGGTCGGTCAGCAGCAGGACCTCGATGCCTTTCTTGCGGAAGACCTCCAGGTGCGGGCTGTTCTTGACCTGGGCGTAGGACTCGCCGGTCAGGTAGTAGATCTTGTCCTGGCCTTCCTTGGCACGAGCCAGGTAGTCGGCCAGCGCGACGCTCTGTTCGCCGCTCTCGTCGCAGGTCGAGGCAAAACGCAGCAGGCCTGCGATCTTCTCCTTGTTGGCGAAGTCTTCGGCCGGGCCTTCCTTCATCACCTGGCCGAAGTTCTTCCAGAAGCCTTTGTATTGCTCGGGTTCGTTCTTGGCCAGTTTCTCCAGCATGTCCAGCACGCGCTTGGTCAGGGCCGATTTCATCGAGTCGATGATCGGATCCTTCTGCAGGATCTCGCGAGAGACGTTCAGCGACAGGTCGTTGGAGTCGACCACACCCTTGATGAAGCGCAGGTACAACGGCAGGAACGATTCGGCCTGGTCCATGATGAACACACGCTGTACGTACAGCTTCAGGCCGCGTGGCGCTTCGCGCTGGTACAGGTCGAACGGCGCGCGGGCCGGCACGTACAACAGCGAGTTGTATTCGAGCTTGCCTTCGACCTTGTTGTGGCTCCAGGCCAGCGGGTTCTCGAAGTCATGGCCGATATGCTTGTAGAACTCCTGGTATTCCTCGTCCTTGATCTCGGTACGCGGACGGGTCCACAGGGCGCTGGCGCGGTTGACGGTTTCCCATTCCTGGGCCGGCTGCTCCTCGCCCTCGGCGGCGGTGGCCTCCTTGGGCAGCTCGATCGGCAGGGCGATGTGGTCGGAGTATTTCTTGACGACGTTGCGCAGGCGCCAGCCGTCGGCGAACTCCTCCTCACCCTTTTTCAGGTGCAGGACGATACGGGTGCCGCGCTGCGGCTTGTCGACAGTGGCGACTTCAAAGTCGCCCTCGCCCTTGGACGACCAGTGCACGCCCTCGGCGGCCGAAAGACCGGCACGGCGGCTGAAGACATCGACCTTGTCGGCGACGATGAACGCCGAGTAGAAACCGACGCCGAACTGGCCGATCAGGTGCGAGTCCTTCTTCTGGTCACCGGTCAGGTTCTTCATGAAGTCAGCGGTGCCGGACTTGGCGATGGTGCCCAGGTGGGCGATGACGTCTTCGCGGCTCATGCCGATACCGTTGTCCTCGAGGGTCACGGTGCCCGCGTCCTTGTCGAAGCTCACGCGAATCTTGAGATCCGCGTCGCCTTCGAGCAGCTCAGGCTTGGCCAGCGCCTCGAAACGCAGCTTGTCGGCGGCGTCGGAGGCGTTGGAGATCAGCTCACGCAGGAAGATCTCCTTGTTCGAATACAAGGAATGGATCATGAGGTGCAGCAGTTGCTTTACCTCGGTCTGGAAGCCCAGGGTTTCTTTTTGAGTTTCCACACTCATGGTCTTCAAAACTCCGATCTGATGGCAGTGGTCGCCTGGCGCCCCGAGTGGGCTGCATTGATGGCGGATGTCCAGCAGATGGGGGCTGGCCTGACTATTTCAAGGGCTTTTCCGGTTCGATCTTGAAATGCGCACGCGCAGTGGCGATCGGCGAGTCACGGTCGGCCTGCCAGGCGGTGATGGCGACGTTGGTCACCCGACGCCCTTGGCGCCACAGCTGGCAGCGGGCGAAAGTATCGCGACAATGCCCGGCGCGCAGGTAGTCGATGGAAAAATCGATGATCTTGGGGATGCTGGCGCTTTCGCTGTAGATCAGCAGGTAAAGCGCCGCCGAAAGCTCCATGAACCCTGCGATCACACCGCCATGAATCGCCGGCAGCAACGGATTGCCAATATTGTCCTGGCTCGCGGGCAGGCGAAACAGCAAGTCATCATCCTCGCGCTCACACTCGATGCCGATGAGCCCGGCATAGGGAATCAGCGCCAGCAGGGGTTGGTAATCGCCGACGGCGTGGGCCTGGTTGAGCCGCTGACGGACATCCCGAGGAATCATGCCCGCCCCTCCTTGAGGCTGTTGCCGAAGCGGATGCCGCCCTTGACGTCCTGCCCAAGGCGCATGAACGTGCCGACCACGTGGCAGATAGGCCGCGACGGGTCATCCTGGTAGGCCGTGCCTCGGGTGAAGATCACGTCGCGTGTCACCCGGTAGCACTGTGCATGGCCATGGATATCCTTGCCCGCCTCCGCCGGGTGCATATAGTCGATACGAAGATCCAGCGTCGGACACACCTCGAAGCTGGGCAACGCGCACAAAGTGGCCATGCCGCAGGTGGTATCCATCAGCGTGGTCAGGGCGCCGCCGTGCAGCGCGCCGGTCTGTGGATTGCCCACGAGGGCGGGAGCCCAAGGCAGGACCAGCGTCATGCCGTCGGCATCGGCGCGATGCACCCGCATCTGCAGTAACTGACAATGTCTCAACGCGGACAGAAAGCGTTCGGCCATGGCCCGCAGGTCTGTATCTGTCATGGGGCAACCTGTTTTTGTGAAGATACTCACTCTGCACAAATCCCCTGAAAAGTCCATCTGGATCCATGCGTTATATATCTGTAATCTGCGCGGAACTTATTCCACTTACTTGAGCTCGAATGGAACAAGTAAGTTATTCCACCAAGGAGAGACACCCCATGCGTAAACCTTTTGCTTTTGCCCTGATGCTGGCCGCTGCCATGGGCCTGGCCGCTTGCGACAAGGCGAGCGAAAACAAGGCACCGGAAACCAAGACCGAGCAGGCCGCCCCTGAAGCCGCTCCGGCTACCCCAGCTCCAGAAGCCGCCCCTGCCGCCCCGGCTCCAGAAGCCGCACCTGCTACTCCTGCTCCGGAAACCGCGCCAAGCGACGAGCCGGCCAAGCAGTAAGCAATACTCATAAAAAAACCCGACGCTGTCGGGTTTTTTTATGCCTGAAATTCAGGATGTGCCAGGTTGCTCCTTGGCGCCCTCCGCGGGCGCAGGCTCGGTGGGCGTGAACACCATCACCTCCAGCACATCGGAATGAAACTCCCGGCGATAAAGAATAAGCACCACGCAGACACTCGTGACCATGAACAACCAGGGGCTGATGAACCAGGTCAGCATGGCCATTCCAAAGTAATAGGAACGTAGCCCGAAGTTGAACTGGTTGGCCGCCAGCGACAATACCCGTGCGGCTCTTGATGCGAATGCCTTGCGTTCCAACTCATTGACTTGCCGCTCACCGATCATGGGCGCAGAACCCACAAGCACGGCGGCAAAGTTGTACTGGCGCATGCACCAACTGAAGGTGAAGAAGGCATAGACGAATACCATCGCCAGGCCCAGCAGTTTGATTTCCGACATACCCTGGGAAGCCTGCTGCACCCATGGCAGGTCAGCCAACAAGGACAACGCGCGATCCGAAGCCCCCAGCACCGTGAGGATACCCGCCAGGATGATCAATGTACTGGACGCGAAGAACGAGGCATTGCGCTCCAGGTTACCGATCACGCTGGCATCGGCGATGCAGTTGTCGCGCAACAGCATGCGGCGCATCCAGTCTTCCCAGTACAGGTGCAGCACGCTGGCCAGGCAGGCAGTGTCGCGCCCTTTCCAGATCGCATAGCGGGTATAGCCACCCCAACAGAGGGCGAACCAACACGCAGCCAGCAGATGGCTCAGATTGCTTTGAATGAAGCTCATGCAGGCTCCTGATCGTCCAAGTCCCGAGAATGATGCAGACCGGTTTTCGACGCCCGCTGGCGACAAAAGGCACGCCTCGGAAACAAAAGAAAACAACAAAAAACCCCGTATCCGAGCGGACACGGGGTTGGGGTATCGACCATCGGCAGGTGCCCTTCGGCTTGTGGCCGGCACCAGCGCCCTGGCTTCAACGTATCAGGCCAGCACCTCGCGGGGCTTGCCGAGCATGCGGTCGCACGCCACGGACAGCCCCAGGGTGACGACCGAAGGCACCAGCCAGGCCAGGCCCTGGTCGCTCAGCGGCAGGTGGGCCATGGCGTCCGGCAGCATGTGCGCCAGGTTGCTGCCCTTGATCGCGTCGACCATGCCGAACAGCAGCGATACCAGCATCACCGGTGCCAGGATGCGCACAGGCGAGTTCCACAGATCCTTGACGAAGCTCAGGCCCACGACAACGATGCAGGGCGGGTAGATGGCGGTCAGCACCGGGATCGAGAACAGGATCAGCTTGGTCAGGCCGAGGTTGGAGATCAACAGCGAAAAGCCCGCCAGGATCACCACCAGCGCACGGTAGGACAGCGGCAGGATCTGGCTGAAGTACTCGGCGCAGGCACAGGTCAGGCCCACGGCGGTCACCAGGCACGCCAGCGCGATCAGCACCGCGAGGAAACCACTGCCCAGCGAACCGAAGGTGTGCTGAACGTAGGCATGCAGGACCGCGGCGCCGTTGGTCGCACCCATGGCGATGTCGTGGCTGCCGGCCCCCAGGCGGAACAGGCTGACATACACCAGCGCCAGGCCGACACCGGCGATCAGGCCGGCGATGATGGCGTAGCGGGTGATCAGCTTCGGCGACTCCACGCCGCGCGAGCGGATGGCGTTGACGATGACGATGCCGAAGACCAAGGCACCCAGGGTGTCCATGGTCAGGTAGCCGTTGATGAAGCCTTGGGAGAACGGAGCCGCCACATAGGCCGGCTGCGCCTCGCCGATGGTACCGGCCGGCAGCGCGAAGGCAGCGATGCCCAGAACGGCCAGGGCGATGATCTTCAACGGGGCCAGGAAGCGACCGACGGTATCGAGCAGCTTGCCCGGATACATCGACACGGCCAATACCACGGTGAAGTACACCAGGCTGTAGATGAACAGCGCCAGCGGGCTTTCACCGGTCAGCGGCGCCACGCCGACTTCGAACGACACGGTCGCGGTACGCGGGGTGGCGAACAGCGGACCGACCGAGAGGTAGCACACAGCCGCCAGCAGGCCGCCGAAGAACTTGCCGATCGGGCTGCTCAGGGCGTCCATGCCGCCGCCGACCTTGGCCAGCGCAACCACGGTGATGACCGGCAGGCCGACTGCGGTGACGAGGAAGCCAAGGGCTGCCATCCACACATGCGGACCAGACTGCAAACCAACGATAGGAGGGAAGATGATGTTGCCGGCGCCGACAAAAAGCGCAAACGTCATGAAGCCAAGCGCCAGGATGTCCTGGCCTTTCAACACTTTCATTTAAGGAAATACCACACTGCTGAAATCGGGATTTAGAGAGGGACTTCCCCATGGATGAGGGAAATATAAGCCCGTCTGGATCGGACAGGCCCGTTTAAGCGTGCCCGCACCCTTTTGGGGCGCCGACACGAAAGTGGCCTACAGTGTAACCAAGTTGCACCGCCAGCGCACGGTTGGGGTGACAGAGTGTCTACTGGGCAACAGGTCATGTCGTCTGGGTGACACCCCCTTCGAGAAGCCGGCATTCCCGAAGGGGAGGCAAGGTCGCGCATGAGGACGCGACAGCGGCGGTCAAGCGTCAGTCGACAGTGGCATGTGCCTGCACCTGCTGCCAGAAACGCTTGATTTCATGGATATCGCCGAAGTTGTAACGAGGGCCGAAATAACCACCGCCATTGCTGCCACAACGCAACGCAGGGGTTGTTCCAGTCTGCGGTGTAGCTTCGCAACCGGCGTGATAGAGGCGGGCCTGGGCCCAGACAGGTTCGTTCATCATTCACTTCCTCTTGGTATGCACCATTATTGGTGTCCTTGCCACAGCGCTTCGATGCGCCGGTAGCTCTGTTCTTCCTGACCTCCCAGGCCCGAAGGCACCGGTGTCAGGCGCTCGTCGAAACACCATGCTCGACGCCCCGAATGCGCAGGTGCAGGTACCGCGACCACCAGCGCCAGGGAGATGGAAAACTCATCGGCAGGCGCCTGGCAGTGCAGATCGTCATAGGCACGCATGTGCAGGAGCGTGCCCTGACCGAGCTGGATCGTCTCAGGCTCGCCCACCAGCGCCTTGCCGTGCGTCAAGACCCGGTCGGCATTGAGCAAGGGGTATTTGACGGTGCGATACCCGCTTCCGTGGTAGCCCACGGCATACAGGTCGAAATCATGGGTATGCGGCAGACCGTAGATGAATGTTTGCTGTTCGGCGGGCGAAGCGACAGGCATCCAGAACGTCATCCGCAATGAATATAGGGCGCACTGGAACAGCGAAAAACTGTAGGCGTTGTAGGCTTGCTCGCCCCGACCGAAGCCGTGCTTCTGGATGTGCCCGAGCATATGGCTTCCAAGCAGGTCGCGGTTTTGCGCCAATGCTTGCAGAGCGTCTCCTATACGACTGCGCTCGCGTCGCAGGTCATAGCCCGCCAGGCGCCTGAGAAACGCTTCAAGCTCCATGTCGACGCTCCACAAAGAAGTTCGAAACCAGCCGGGAAAGCCCCGGATCGGCAGTGGCCATCAACCGTTCCCGGTAGTGTTCGGACTGCTCGGGAGACAACCGCACGAGCACCTGAAAAGCCTGCCAACGCACAGCCGGATGGGGGTGGTAAAGCAATTCGTCGGCGATTTGCTGAAGGTTGGAGTCCTCAAGTACCTGCAAGGCATCGAGCAGCATCAGGAACCTGGAAACCTGTACATCCGCCGCAAACCAGGCGATACGGGATAGCGTGCGACGGTCGAAAACCTCGATATCGCTCCCCGGCACCGGCACATTCAGACTGAATACCAGATGCTCACGGGATTGGGGCGAACAGACATCCACGACCTGCGCATCGCCCTCGACCAGTACGGGAGCCTGCGCGCTCACCCTGACGACCTGCGGCTCGACCAGACGATCGCCCTGACGCCGAAACAGCGTCAGCTCATAGTCAAAACCCTCAGGGGCGAACCAGATGCCATACCCGGAGCTCGAGTACAGATGCTGCGCAGCCTCGCTCACCCGCGTGACATCCAGGCTCACCTCATCCTGCTGGCTGTTGAGCCGCAACCGCTCGCTGAAATGCGCCACCGACTGGCAGAGCAGCGCCTTGCGCGCTTGCTCGGGCTTGTGCAGCACACGCTGCGTAAAGCCTTGCCACTGACGCGCGACCAAGGCGCCCATGTCGTGGTTCTTGACCTGATGCAGCAGCGCCTGCGGCGCCGATCCTTCGCTTAGCAGTGCTTCCACACGCCACCTCATTGCCCAAAGTTCCGGGCGAATGATCGGCTAATGGCACATGATCGGGAGCCTGGAAATACGCCCCTGAGGTCAGGCACTTCAAAACGACAAAGGCCACCCGAAGGTGGCCTTTGTGCGCGTGGGGGGGTAAAGCGTATTACTTCTTCATTTCCCAACCGGTCAGCTCGGCCAGCGCCTTGCCGATGTCAGCCAGGGAACGCACGGTTTTGACACCCGCGTCCTGCAGGGCGGCGAACTTCTCGTCCGCAGTGCCCTTGCCACCGGAGATGATGGCGCCAGCGTGGCCCATGCGCTTGCCGGCAGGTGCGGTAACACCGGCAATGTAGGAAACGACAGGCTTGGTCACGTTGGCCTTGATGTAGGCCGCGGCTTCTTCTTCAGCGGAACCGCCGATCTCACCGATCATGACGATCGCTTCGGTCTGCGGATCTTCCTGGAACAGCTTCAGGATGTCGATGAAGTTGGAGCCCGGGATCGGGTCACCGCCGATACCAACGCAGGTCGACTGGCCGAAGCCGGCGTCGGTAGTCTGCTTGACCGCTTCGTAGGTCAGGGTGCCGGAACGGGAAACGATACCGACCTTGCCTGGCAGGTGGATGTGGCCTGGCATGATGCCGATCTTGCATTCGCCCGGAGTGATGACACCTGGGCAGTTAGGGCCGATCAGGCGTACGCCCAGCTCGTCGCACTTGACCTTGGCGTCCAGCATGTCGAGGGTAGGAATACCTTCGGTGATGCAGACGATCAGCTTGATGCCACCGAAGGCAGCTTCCAGGATCGAGTCTTTGCAGAACGGAGCCGGAACGTAGATGACCGACGCTTCGGCGCCAGTGGCTGCAACGGCATCCTTGACGGTGTTGAACACCGGCAGGCCCAGGTGGGTGGTACCGCCTTTGCCTGGGGTCACGCCGCCAACCATCTTGGTGCCGTAGGCGATGGCTTGTTCGGAGTGGAAAGTACCCTGCGAGCCGGTGAAGCCCTGGCAGATGACTTTGGTGTCTTTATTGATCAGGACGCTCATTACTTGCCCTCCGCAGCTTTGACAACTTGTTGAGCAGCGTCGGTCAGGCTGGTTGCCGCAATGATGTTCAAACCGCTTTCTGCCAGTACTTTAGCGCCCAGTTCGGCGTTGTTGCCTTCGAGGCGAACGACAACCGGAACCTTCACGCCGACTTCTTTCACTGCGCCGATGATGCCTTCGGCAATCATGTCGCAACGAACGATGCCGCCGAAGATGTTGACCAGAACGGCCGCGACATTGCTGTCGGACAGAATGATCTTGAACGCTTCGGTCACGCGCTCTTTGGTGGCACCACCGCCAACGTCGAGGAAGTTGGCCGGCTTGCCGCCGTGCAGGTTGACGATGTCCATGGTACCCATGGCCAGGCCAGCACCGTTGACCATGCAGCCGATGTTGCCTTCGAGGGCGACGTAGTTCAGTTCGAACTTGGCAGCGTGGGCTTCACGGGCGTCGTCCTGGGACGGGTCGTGGAAGGTCTTCAGCTTCGGCTGACGGTACATGGCGTTGGCGTCGATGTTGATCTTGGCATCGAGGCAGTGCAGGTCGCCATCGGCCTTGATGACCAGCGGGTTGACTTCCAGCAGGGCCAGATCGTGATCCTTGAACAGCTTGGCCAGGCCAACGAAGATCTTGGCGAACTGTTGAACTTGCTTGCCTTCCAGACCCAGCTGGAACGCCAGCTCACGACCCTGGAACGGCTGAGCGCCGACCAGAGGATCGATGGTAGCCTTGAGGATCTTCTCAGGAGTTTCGTGAGCAACCTTCTCGATGTCCACGCCACCTTCGGTGGAGGCCATGAACACGATGCGGCGGCTCGAACGATCGACTACAGCGCCCAGGTACAGCTCTTTGGCGATGTCAGTGCAGGACTCGACCAGGATCTTGGAAACTGGTTGACCGTTGGCATCGGTCTGGTAGGTGACCAGGTTCTTGCCCAGCCACTGTGCAGCGAACGCCTTGGCGTCTTCCTTGCTGCGAACCAGCTTGACGCCGCCCGCCTTACCGCGACCGCCAGCGTGGACCTGGGCCTTTACGACCCACTCGGAACCGCCGATCTTGTCGCAGGCTTCTGCCGCTTGCTCAGGGGTATCGACTGCGAAACCCTTGGAAACTGGCAGGCCGTATTCAGCGAACAGCTGTTTACCCTGATACTCGTGAAGATTCATGCTTTTTACCGTCTTCGTTAGGTACTGCGCTTCGGCGCTGCGCCATCACTGGCGCCGCACCACCTGTGACCGTTGACCCCGGGTTATCCCGTGTGATCCGGTCCGGCGGACGTTCCGCGGTGAGTCTTGCACGCAAGACCCACGACGGGCAGCCCG
>Ga0153917_1000831_pt1 | contig 15925 bp, 13 predicted proteins | sample TSFL001MetaG_FD_104695 | JGI IMG/M metagenome (GOLD analysis project Ga0153917, IMG submission 104695) | Attine ant fungus gardens microbial communities from Florida, USA - TSFL001 MetaG | ecosystem: Host-associated > Fungi > Mycelium > Unclassified | place: USA: Florida, Paynes Creek Historic... | reverse complement strand
TTTGAACATACCAGGCAGAATATCTGGCTAACAATGAAGCGTCCATACCTTTACCATTGTTTTAGTGTAAAGAGAGGTCAAGTTTATGATTACGACAAGAACAGCTAAACAGTGCGGACAAGCTGATTTCGGTTGGCTACAGGCCCGCTACACCTTTTCCTTTGGACACTACTTTGACCCAAAACTCCTCGGTTACGCATCACTGCGCGTATTGAATCAGGAAGTGCTCGCCCCTGGCGCGTCCTTCCAGCCACGCACGTATCCGAAAGTCGATATCCTGAACCTGATCCTGGAAGGCGAGGCAGAATACCGCGACAGCGAGGGCAATCATGTCCAGGCAAAGGCTGGCGAAGCGTTGCTGATTTCAACGCAGCCGGGCATTAGTTACAGCGAGCATAACCTCAGCAAAGACAAGACGCTGACCCGAATGCAGCTGTGGCTGGATGCCTGCCCAGAGCGGGAAAATCCGCTGGTACAGAAGATAGATTTGAAGGGCGAAAAACAGCAGTTGCTTGCATCGCCTGATGGCAGCAACGGTAGCCTGCAACTGCGCCAGCAAGTGTGGCTGCACCATATTGAACTGAAAAAGGGTGAGCAGGCGAGCTTCCAGCTTCACGGCCCGCGCGCCTATTTGCAGTCGATTCATGGCACGGTACATGCGGTGACGCACACGGAAGAAAAAGAAGCGCTCACCTGCGGTGACGGAGCGTTTATTCGTGATGAAGCGAATATTACGCTGGTTGCCGATACGCCGCTGCGTGCGCTGTTGATTGATTTGCCGGTGTAAAAATCCTCCTCACCCCAACCCCTCTCCCCAAAGGGGCGAGGGGCTCGATTGGTTCCCTCTCCCCTTTGGGGAGAGGGCTAGGGTGAGGGGTGAGAGGCAATTCACGACACCTTACTCGCCATTATCTCAATAATCTGCCGGTCTGTTGCCTGCATCGAGCGGCATGCCAGTGAGCACAGATTAGCGATAGACTGCTCAACATCGTGCGCGACAATTCCTTCATTGCCCGTTACAGCGGAATCATCCAGCGCCATCATGACCGCCTTCCAGGCGCTCCCGACGCTGGTTGATACCTTCATCGCACAACTGTTAGACGCTCCATCACAGATAACCCCGCTGACATCGCCGATCATGCTGCCGATAGCCATTGCGATCGTCTGGTAATTTCCGCCCATTAGCCACGCCATTCCTGCCGCCGCGCCCATGGCCGCCGTTGTTGCAGCGCACAGCGCCGACAAGCGTGGAAGCTGGTAATGGATATAGATGGCCGCCAGATGCGACAACATCAATGCCCGGGCAAGACGTTCATCATCAGCCTGAACATACTCAGCCACCACTACAACCGGCATAGTTGCGGTGATCCCCTGATTGCCCGAACCGGAGTTGCTCATGGCCGGCAGCGTTGCGCCACCCATTCTGGCATCAGAGGCTGCGCTGGTGCGGATAACAATGTCTGAACCTATATCCTGCGCCATCCATCCACGCGCGCGCTGTTTGTGCAGAGTGGCACCGATGTGCAGCCCCCACTTTCCGCTTAACCCTTCGCGAGAGAGCGCATCGTTCAGACGTGCCGCTTCCAGGATAAAGCGGATCGCATCGAACGGTACCTGCTCCACAAATTCGACGATCTGCGACAGCGTGGTGTGTGAAAACACCGCCAGTGGATCGCCGCCCATCTCACCGGGCTGCTCGTTAAGGACAAAGCGCGTTTCACCCTGACAAACGATCTCCACGACGCGGGTATGCCCACCGGCAATGGTGACCATTGCCGATGTGTTGCCAGCATGAACGCAGGCACGGGAATAAAGGATCTCATCGCAAGGTTCTTGCAACTTCACCTGTACCCGTCCGGCTTGCAGCAGTGCTTTTGCCTTTGCCAACGCGTCGCCTGAGGCATCTTTCAACACCTCCAGCCCGGCCTGCGCGTTACCGCCAATGGCACCCAGTGCTGCGGCAATGGGTAGCCCGACCATGCCTGTTCCCGGTACCGTAACGCCAAGCCCGTTTTTCATCAGGTTTGGCGACACCCACGCGTCTATCTGCGTGACCTCACCGGGAAGTTGTTCCGCGGCAATGGCACAAGCCAGCGCCAGTGAGACAGGCTCTGTACACCCCAGCGCAGGTTTAACTTCTTCCTGCACGGCGAGAATAAAATGGTTCCATAAAGGATTAATTTGCTCAGACATCGTTACGACCTTTATTGCTCCTCAGGAGAACGCGAGGAAAGGAGAAACACAAAGCAGCAGCCCGGTGATGATAATAATCACCAGCGACACGCCTTTATATTTATGCAGAGCCGGGACTTTGTAGACCAGCCACGCCGGGATCAGGCAGCCAACCATTCCAAAGATAGGGCTACAAATAGAAGTGAAGCTCAGGACCGGTGCGTTTAAGACAATCGCGCTCCAGGCGAGCAGGATGGCGAACAGCATGATCCCACGCTGAACGGTACGTTCATTGATATTCTCTGCCGGCATTCTGCGGCGCAGAATATTCATCACAATGCCCTGCGTGGCTTCGCGAAAACCGAGATAGACGCCGAAGAAGGCGGTCATGACGGCGAAAATATTGAGGATCACGCTGACGATTTTGACCCAGCCCGCACCGTCACCGCTAATAAACTGTGCGGCGATCGCCAGAGCCGAAATATTTTGCTCATAGGCTTTTACCGCCTCATCGTGGCCCATCGCCAGCGTGAAGGAGACGGCATAGAAGAAGACCGTCACAAACAGCACGCCGAAAGCAATGTTCATCGCCCGCAGCGCTTTGTGTCGCGCCACTTCAACTGATTTTTCCCGTGAACGATAAGAGATAACCATCGGGCTTAAGGTCTGGATAAACAGAATCGAGGTTAAGGTGAAAGGCAGCGTAATAATGGCGTTTTTAATTAATAGCCCCATCGGTGGCAACATGCCCACATTCGCTAAATGCCAGAGACCAATCATCGACAAGCCCAGCGCTGCAACCACAAACAGCTTGGTGAGCACCATCAGGCTGGAGACTTTAAACAGCAGTTTTTCACCGCGTGATGAAATCGCCACCAAAATACAAATCAAAAATAAACCGTAGAACGGGTTTTCGGAAAGCAAACCGTCGGTGATGCCGAAGGTGTGCAGATACGAGGCGCTGTCGTTAGTGATGGCGGTGGAATAGACAAACATCCAGATCACCAGCATCACAAAATAAAGTGCCCCTAATAAAATCCCCCAGTTTTTCCCCAGATAACCGCTGATGACGCTCGGGTAATCTTTGCACTCCGGCGATTCCGCCAGCGTATTAATAAACAGGCGCTGGAATAAATACATGGCTGGATAGCCAATAATTGACGAGAGCAAAAATACCCACAGCCCCATCAATCCCACCTGTACCGGGAGAAAAACAATCCCCGCGCCGATAGCCATCCCGATACTCATAATGACCCAGCCCGTGTCGGAGCTGTCGAATTTAATGGCCTCGCGCCATTCACTTTCACTCATTCCTGCCCGTCTTGCCGCGGGAGAGTCGTTCACAATCACACTGCTATTTGTTGCCGTATCCATAAGGCACTCGCTTATTTTGTAGGGTAAACAGTTGTTTTTATAAGGTTCCGATCGCCAGCGATTGCGATTCAGAAAGTAGCAGGTGCTTATTATTGATGTGTGAAAATCATATCCGGAGCGAGGGAGAAAAAAGTCACAATTTCTATCATTATTTTCCACACCAGGAGCAAAACATTCTATGAAAAAATAAAACACAGATAAAACATTCCAAATGTGATCCAAATCGAAAAATCATATCATCCTTAAAACGAGAATATTTCGGAATTTATAAAGATGAATTCCCTCCTCTCAGCCCTTTCTTTTTTATAGGCTGATATCTCAGCAAACTACGCTAAGGCTATGGTTATACTATGGACACCGTTGAGGAACTCAATGGAACATACTTTTATAAAGGTGTATGTAACATCTCTGCCTCTGAGTTATTTTTTTGGATTTTTCTGGATTCCACCGATGAACAGTTCGGCGGATTAAAGGATGTAGTAATGATGGCAACTATGATTCTTGGTTTACCTATACTTGAAACCAGAACAAAGCCAGAAACGGCTACAATAGGCACATCTGTGGCATCTAAGTACCTGCGAGATATATTGAATGTGCAGTTACCACACCGATTGCCTACAATTACACTTGCAAGCTTTAAATACAGAAAACCAATGTATACCAATAACTTAGGTGCGTTCATTGGTCGATGGATACCAGCACTAGGGATAACCATACTGGCTGCAGATGTTGCAATGATAAGTTACAAAACGCTATCACGCTATAATACGATTGCTTACCCTAAAGATCGGATTTGGTAAAAATGAACAGCGAAACTGATGTTTTGAATTTTTTCAGGGATAATTTACCAGAACAAGGAACATTTACGGGCAAGAGAATCCCACTTGAAATAGATGATGTTTTACAGGATTACACCGATCTGGATGATATTGTATATGTCATTGATAAATTTGAAAAAGAGTACCGTATCAAAGTTAAAACTGAAAATTATTTCCCCTGGAATCAAACCTGGTTTTTCAGGAAATGGTTTACTAAAGAACTGGTTAAGCAAATATCAAAGCCATTGACGGTAAGAATGTTTTCCGAAGCGGTAAAAGCAGGTAAATGGATACACAATTAATTTATAAAAGGAGTTTTTATAATGGCTGTTCCCGTTCATGCTTGGTTTTATGATGATGGTGGATCACTTATTAGAGGTTCATGTGATGTTCAGGATCGTGAAGGGAGTGTTGAAATTAGAGGTTTAACCCATAATTTGAGTATTCCAACCGATCCGCTCTCCGGAAGATTAATCGGAACGCGAAAACACGCGCCCTTCCTGTTCGAGAAGGAAATTGATAGCTCATCTCCATACCTTTATAAGGCGGTAGCTACAGGACAAAACCTTAAAAAAGTTGAGATTAGATATTACCGAATTAACGACTCAGGTTGGGAGGTTGAGTATTTTAGAACAGTGCTAGAAGATGCGAAAGTTGTCTCTATTTCCCCTATTGTTAATGATACTCGTAACTGTCCTGGTACTGGTCATCTTGAATCTATTCAATTACGCTACGAAAAAGCGACCTGGACCTATTGCGACGGGAATATTCAATTCTCTGATGCATGGAATGAACGAGCATCAGCATGATGGTCAGGATCATTCCTCACAGAATCTAATCAAAGCGATTCTGCGAGGTTTCATTTTAAATGAATGATTCCAGGATCATTCAGCCAGCGCATTCGCCATATCGGTTCGAATCTGCTTACGCTGTTCCGCCGTCAGTACCTGGCTTACGTCGAAGTAGTATTTCACCCGGTAGTAGCGAGTCTGCTCTTCAACTTTGCTAAAAGCAGCAAGCTGATTTCTCACTGTGCTTTCATCCCATTTTCCTGCCTGGAACATGTCGATCAGCGCACCGTCTTTCACACCGGTCATTGGGATTTTAGCGACGTTTTGCTCCAGCTTCTGGTGGAGATCTTCGATCTTTTTCACCTGCTCGTTACTGAGTTTCAGGTGCTGTACCAGCGGATCCTGCGATGGGGATGGAGCGGCTTCAACATTGGCAGCCTGGGCCGCAAAACTGCACACGGTCAGTGATGCAGCAACCAAAGCAATACGGGTCATTTTCATCATCTTACTTTCCTTAAAAACTGTTTACGTGGAAAACAGGTGCATTGTTTTTCAAGAGCGGATGAATATGTGTGAATAATTATATAAACAATTTTGTATGTTCAGCGGGCAAAAAAATGCCCCCTGTTGAAAAGGGGGCGTGGAAGATGGATTACATCAAATCGACTGCGTAAACGTCCTTGAAATCACATCCTGCTGCTGCTCACGCGTCAGCGCATTAAAACGCACCGCATAGCCTGAAACGCGGATCGTCAGGTTCGGATAATTCTCTGGATGTTCGATAGCATCCATCAGCATTTCCCGGTTCATCACGTTCACGTTCAGGTGCTGCCCGCCTTCGATAGCGGCTTCGTGGTGGAAGTATCCGTCCAGTAGCCCTACCAGGTTGGTTTTGCGCACCATCTCATCTTTACCCAGTGCCTGCGGCACAATCGAGAAAGTATAAGAAATACCGTCTTTCGCGTAGGTGAACGGCAGTTTCGCCACTGAGGTCAATGACGCCACAGCCCCTTTCCGGTCGCGCCCGTGCATTGGGTTTGCGCCCGGAGCGAACGGCGTGCCGCCACGGCGTCCGTCCGGTGTGTTACCGGTCTTCTGGCCGTAAACCACGTTAGAGGTAATGGTCAGAATTGACTGGGTCGGCACCGCGTTGCGGTAGGTTGGCAACGCCTGAATTTTCTTCATAAAACGTTCAACCAGGTCGCAGGCAATGCTGTCCACACGGTCATCATTGTTACCATACTGCGGGTAGTCACCTTCAATCACGAAGTCGACCGCCAGGCCGGTATGGTCACGCACCGGTTTCACCGTGGCGTATTTGATGGCCGACAAGGAATCTGCCGCGACCGACAGCCCCGCGATCCCACATGCCATCGTGCGATGTACATCCCGGTCATGCAGCGCCATCAGCGAGGCTTCATAGCTGTACTTGTCATGCATGTAGTGAATAAGATTCAGCGCGCTGATGTACTGCACCGCCAGCCAGTCCATAAAGTGATCAAGGCTCGCCATCACGGTGTCGTATTCCAGCACGTCATCCAGCAGCGGTTCGGTTTTCGGCCCGACCTGGATTTTCAGCTTCTCATCCACCCCGCCGTTGATTGCGTACAGCAGCGTTTTGGCAAGGTTGGCGCGCGCACCAAAGAACTGCATCTGCTTGCCGATCACCATCGGGCTAACGCAACAGGCAATGGCGTAGTCATCGCTGTTGAAGTCGGCACGCATCAGATCGTCGTTCTCATACTGAAGTGATGAGGTAACAATCGACACCTGCGCGGCATATTTTTTGAAAGCAATCGGGAGTTGTTCAGACCAGAGAATGGTCAGGTTTGGCTCTGGCGCAGGCCCCATGGTGTGCAGCGTGTGCAGATAGCGGAAGCTGTTTTTGGTTACCAGAGTACGACCATCCAGCCCCATACCGCCGATCACTTCTGTGGCCCAGATAGGATCGCCTGAGAAGAGAGTGTCGAATTCCGGGGTGCGCAGGAAGCGTACCATACGGATCTTCATGATGAAGTGATCAATCAACTCCTGCGCCTGCACCTCATTTATCCGCCCGGCATGCATATCACGTTCAATATAGATATCGAGGAAGCTGGCCGTACGCCCGAGCGACATCGCCCCGCCGTTCTGCGATTTCACTGCCGCCAGGTAGGCAAAATAGACCCACTGCACTGCTTCCTGCGCATTCATCGCCGGACGAGAAATATCAAAGCCATAGTTCGACGCCATCTGCTGAATTTGCAGCAATGCGCGCTTATGTTCAGCCAGCTCTTCGCGCAGACGGATCGTGGCTTCCAGATCTTCGCCACGTTCCAGTTTTGGCTGAAGATCCGCAAACTGGAGTTCACGTTCGCGCACCAGATAGCTAATGCCGTAGAGTGCCACACGGCGATAGTCACCAATGATACGCCCGCGTCCGTAACCATCCGGCAGGCCCGTCAGCACGCCCGATTTGCGGCAACGCATCATCTCCGGTGAGTAAACATCGAACACGCCCTGGTTATGGGTTTTACGCAGGTCGGTAAACAGGTATTCAAACTGCGGATCCATCTCGCGACCGTAGGCCTCGAAGGAACTGCGGATCATGTTGATCCCGCCATACGGATGCAGTGCGCGCTTGAGCGGTTTATCGGTTTGCAGGCCGACGATCGTTTCCAGATCTTCGTCGATGTAGCCCGGCCCGTGGGCGGTAATAGTGGTGGCAATATTGGTATCAAAATCCACCGGGGCGTGAGTGGTATTCTCCTGACGAATACCGACCATCACCTTCTGCCACAGCGCCGTCGTTGCAGGCGTCGCCTGCGCGAGGAAAGCTTCATCGCCTTCATAAGGGGTGTAGTTATGCTGAATAAAATCGCGCACGTTAACGGCGTCTTTCCATTCTTCACCGCGAAACCCGGCCCATGCATCACTGTAGGGTGCAACGCTCGTATCGATTGTTACTTTCATGACATTCTCGCTTTATCAGGCGTAAGCCGCAGCCGGGGTCACCTTTCCAAGACGGAGGGCGTCCAGTGCGATCATTTTTTCTTCATTAGTTGGGATCACCGCGCAGGCCACGCGGGATAAATCAGAGGAAATCACGCGCTCACCCGCACTGCCCGGCAGCGCGTTTTTGGCTTCATCCAGGATGATGCCAAAGACTTTCAGGTGCTCAGCCACCAGGGCGCGAATGAGGGTTGAGTTCTCGCCAATGCCTCCGGTAAAGACCACGCCATCCAGGCGATGCAGTGACGCTGCGTGGCCGGCGATATGCCGTGCGATGCGATGAACAAAGGTGTTTATCGCCAACTGCGCACGCTGATGCCCGTTATGCCAGGCCTTTTCCAGAGTGCGCAAATCGGACGACAGCCCGGAGATCCCCAGCAGGCCGGATTCCTTATTCACAACGCGCTCCAGATCCTCGAAAGATTGCCCCGTTTGCTGGCCAATCCACGCCATCGCGCCAAAATCAACGTCACCGCAGCGCGTGCCCATCACCAGCCCTTCCAGCGGCGTCATCCCCATGGAGGTATCCACGCTTTCGCCGTTACGCACCGCGCAGATGGAGGCGCCATTACCGAGATGAGCGATGACCAGGCCGCTGTCATTTTCTGATAACGCCAGCAACTGATGTGCCTGGCCGGAAACATAGCGGTGGGAGGTACCATGGAAACCGTAGCGACGCACGCCCAGCTCTTCGAAATAGTGATAAGGTAAACCGTACAGATACGCCTGCGGCGGCAGGGTCTGGTGGAAGCTGGTATCAAACACAGCCACCTGCTGCACGCCCGGGAATAACTGCTGTGCGGCTTCCACTCCGCTTAAGTTGGCGTAGTTATGCAGGGGCGCGAGTGGGGAAACCTGGCGGATCTGCTCAATAACCTGTTCGGTGATAAGGGTCGACTCGCTGAAGAGTTCGCCACCGTGAGCAATGCGATGGCCAATTAAGGCCACGCTGCTCATCAGGTCGCGTTTTTCCAGCTCGAGGGCGATGGCAGCCAGCGCCCCTTCGTAGTCATGGTGAGCCAGTCTGGCTGGCTCACCCCCATTCACGGAAATAAAGGCTTTTTCAGTATTGATACCGTCTGCAATGCCCGTCACCAGGGCATCGCAGCTGCTGGCGTCCAGTACCGAAAACTTAATAGAGGACGATCCGCAGTTAATAACCAGTACAACCGGAAATTCAATCATGGTGTGGCTCCGCTCATCCTGAGCTTTGATTTAGAACAGTTTGTAAACAATATTCAGAATGGTCAGCAGACCAACAACGGTGACGAAGATGTTCTCCGTTCTGCCTTTGTATTTCGCCAGCGCCGGAGTCTTGCGGATGGCATACATCGGCAGCAGACACAGCAGAGAGGCGATGATCGGCGCACCCATAGCTTCGATAAGGTCGAGAATGTTCGGGTTGGCGTAGGCCACAATCCAGGTAGAGCCCATGATGAAGACCATGCTGATGGTATTCAGTTTGCCCACCGAGACTTTCTTCTTATCGCCCTTGTAACCAAACTTCAGGACAAGGCCGTTCAGCCCTTCCAGCGTGCCGAGGTAGTGGCCGAAGAAGGATTTGAAGATAGCGACCAGCGCAATGATTGACGCACCGTATTCCAGAACCGTTGCAAAGGTAGATTTGGTTCCGGACAGTGAAGCAAAGTGGTTTGCCAGGTAAGAGAGCACCGGAATGTTCTGCGCTTTGGCTTCCGCCATGTTCTGCGGAGAGAGCGTGAACAGACAGCTAAAGGCGAAGAACATCACCACGGCCACCATCAGCAGGCTGGCGCGTCCGATGATTTTGGAACACTTCTGCTCGGTGAACTCTTTGCCGAATTCCGGTTCGTACTCTTCGCGTTTCGATACCACGAACGAAGAGACAATCGGTGAGAAGTTAAAGGAGAAGACCATGATGGAAATCCCCAGCCAGACGGTAACCAGAATGCCGTCATGCCCGGTGAAGGCGATGTCGCTCAGGTTGACCTGGTCGATAACAGCGGAGTTCCAGTAAGGGATCAGCGACAGGGAAATCAGCACCAGGCTTGCGATAAACGGGAACACCAGGAAGCTCATTACCTTCACCATCAGGTCTTTACCAAACCAGATAACAAAGGCCATCAGCAGCAACAGGAACAGCGCCACAAAGCCGCGGTTCAGCGCAGGCAGCTGGAGCTGGTTTTCCCAGAAAGTCATGAATGTGTTGGTAATGGTGACGCCGTAAATCCACAGCAGCGGGCAAATGGCAAAGAAGTAGAGGAAGGTGATCACCACCCCGCCGGTTTTGCCGAAGTGCTCTTCCACCGTCTCGGTGATGTTGCCGGAGACATTGCTGCCGGACAGGCATAAACGCGCCAACGCACGGTGGCAATAAAACGCAATCGGGAAGGCGAGAAGCAGCATGAGCAGGATAGGGATCAGGCCGCCAAAGCCTGCGCGGATTGGGAAGAACAGCACGCCTGCGCCGATTGCGGTACCAAACAGGCCGAGCGTCCAGGTGGTATCAGACTTACGCCAGGTGGACGTTTTTGTCTGGCCAACGATAATGCTTTCAGTGTTGCTCATAGGTCATCCTTTTATGCGTCAACAAAGCCGGTAATTTGGGAAACGCGGGAGAGGTCAATATTGCCGCCGGAAATAATGCTCACGGTTTTACGGCCCTGAATATAATGATCAAGCTTGCCGCTTAATAACGCTGCACACGCCAGTGCGCCAGCACCTTCAGTGACCACTTTATTTCGCTGAATGAGAGCAATCATGCTGTTGCGAATATCGTCTTCACTGACCAGCACAATGTCATCAACTAATTCACGAACAATTTCGAAGGTTAAATTTCCCGGACGAGAAACATCACAACCGTCGGCTAATGTACCGGTGACACGGTGATTCATTATTTCTCCGGCATAATAGGATGCCGCCATACCGTGAACATTTTCTGACTGTACACCAATAATATTAATGGTTGGGTTAATGGATTTAATGGCCGTTGCAATCCCGGCAATTAAACCACCACCGCCAATCGGCACAATCACGTTATCGACATCGTATAAATCTTCGAGGATTTCCAGACCAATGGTGCCTTGTCCGGCAATCACTTTAGGGTCGTCATAAGGCGGGATAAAAATACGCCCTTCCATCTCAACAATTTCACTCACTTTGGCAATGGTGTCGTTAAAGTTCTCACCGTGCAGCACCACTTCAGCCGAGTAGTCACGGGTAGCTGCGACTTTGGATTTAGGCGCGCCCATCGGCATCACCACTTTGCCGTCGATACCGAGCATAGCGCAGGATAGCGACACGCCCTGCGCATGGTTGCCCGCTGAACATGCCACCACGCCTTTACGTTTTTCGGCATCGGTCAACGAGCTTAATTTATTAAACGCACCGCGAATTTTAAAAGAGCCGGTACGCTGCATGTTTTCAAACTTCAGATATATCTCGCCTTTACAACGTTCGCTGAGATAGTTTGAACGTGGCATTCCGGTTTTATATATTTTTCCTGCCAGTCGTTTTCTGGCGTCCTGAATATCTTCAATTGTCACCGGGAGATCGTAGGTAATGTGCATAATGTCCTCGTTATAATAATTCATGTTCTTCAGGCAAGATCAGGGTGTCAGAGTTTTAACAAAATAACTCTGGGTGTTTTTAAAAAGGGTTAAACGTATTGTTGTTAGTGATATTAATAAATCATCGTCGTCTTTCACTGTTCAGCGAAGAATACTGTTTTGCCAGTTCGACTAATACTGACGCCGATTTTTTAATACTGTAATTTTTCGACCACACGGCGGCATAACGCGCTACGGGTAATTCATCTTCAACCGGCAGCACAATAAACTGGTCTGAACCAAAAGGCGCAATCATGTCGCGCGGGATCACCGTCAGGTAATCGGCATTCAGTACCAGGTTGTAGATGGTGACGACGGAATCGGTCTGGACGATGTTTTCAATGCTGATGTGGTTGTCTTGCAGGGTGGTCAGGAGTTCTTTGTAGTAGCCCATGTCAGTTTGCGGCATCACCCACTGTTCATCCGTGAGCGATGCCAGTGTAGTCGATCCGGTGCACGTTCGGGATTTGCTGGCCACCAGCACAAATTCGGATTCAAACAGCGGCTCAACATGCAGATCCTGGAGCAACATTTCATTGCTCAGAGTACCAATCGCGAAATCGAGCCGCCCGTCGCGAATGGCTGGCAGGAAAGAGGAGAGCTGCGCTTCATACATAGAGACTCGCGCTTTTGGGAACACTTCCTTGAATTTTTTGATCATTTCCGACAGGAAAGTGAATCCAATCAGCGACGGGTAGCCAAAGGAAACATCCATAACGGTGCTGAAACTGAGGCTGTTAATTTCGCTAACCATGTTTTTCATTTCGCGGGTGATCGACTCAGAGTAGGACAGCAGCACCTGGCCTGCGGCAGTCAGTTTTACGCCGGTATTTTTGCGGACCATCACTTCAACACCGAAGTAGGACTCGATATCGCTGATAATTTTGCTGACAGCGGGTTGCGTCAGGCCCAGTTGTCTTGCAGCAGAACCTATGGAGCCACTTTTAATGACTTCCTGAAATACCACGAGGTGCTGTGTTTTCGGTAGAATAATAGTGTTCATAATATTCTGCGCTTATTTCCCTATGACGGGGAAGGATTCTACTCAATATCAATAAGAGGGGTATGTGCTGTTACTCACAATTTGCCTTTTCGCACCATTACCACTGGCTGTAAAAACCCATTAAAAAACTTTAAAATCAACTAGTTACCAAATTAAAAACACACCATTCCGCTGATATTGATCAACAAAACAGGGAGTAATAACTTTATTTTATGCCAATAACTGAGGTGGATTTTGTCTATTTTTAAATATCAATAAAGACTATCTTTCAAGCAATTAAAGGCGAATAAATAGCCATTATTCACTTCAAACATTTTTGTGACTTATCAAATATATTAATAATCATTTTTCTGACTTACCGGAAAGAGTGGAACGCATCACACATTCACGGGGTAAATGTTTTCAGATTCAATATATGTATATCAAATAAGAAAAAAATGAGCACAATCATCACAACAACTATAACAATTTACCAACACTGGAAAATGACTGTTTTTTAGCGTGAAATTTTGCGTACCAGGCCATCCCCGGATGATGAATGTAAGTATTACTCATAGAAATAGTGAAATGTGCTTATCGTCGCAAATTCGAGAATTGATGTCGTTTGCGGGCATTGCTGGATAGCGCTGCGCTTACTCGCCTACAACCAACCAAAAGCAAAAACCCCGCCGAAGCGGGGTTTTTTAAGAAGTTGAAGCTGACCGATAAGCCGGGTTCGTTCAACCATACGTCAGGCATCTGCGGCGCTGGAGTTGTCTTGTGTCGCAGAATGTATTTCAGTTTGTGTTATAGAGTAAAGTCCACCGAGTGAAGCACCTTTCACACCCAACCATGTTTTATCGCCAACATCAAAATCCCTGCAATGACAAAAAATACAATACTAATCAGACCTAGAAATGCTTCTACATAGAATGGCCTGATAATCCGTTTTGGTAATCCACGGATGAAGTCTTTGTCATCGTTTTTGGTCAATATCGAGCTTTTATTCCACAATAGCGGCATGAATATGAACTGTGTTTTTATGCCGTATGCTCCCTTGTAATAAAGCGAGTTAACATTCTCGAATAGCACTACGGCATCGGGAAGGCTGCCGAATTTCTCTTTGTATAGTTGGCAGACCTCATTAAATCTCTTCCTGTTCAGAAGTGAGGCTATGACACTGGTTGTCAGGAATAATCCGCCCAAAAGAGTCGTTATTATAAAAATCATGTTTAAATCAATCATTACTGGTTACCTCGTAAAGACCCAGTTTTTCCCCAATGAACTCACCAGTAACCCCGAACAATTCGCTTAGCACTTTATCACTTCCATATGCTATGCCCCCACTTACCCCGATTGTGCAAAGCAACGCACCAGCGCCTCCAGCTTCTATTGTTGCCGCTCCCAGCACCACTGCACAGACTGTATTTGCTGCACTACCTTGGATAATTCTACTTGCCAAAGCCCCTCCAGCTAAACTACCGAAAAACTCCCCAATAGAGGTAAACGAGGTTTTGGCACAATCACGCCCAACGCTACAGGCCTCGGTGATCTTCGCAGCGGTATCAAAGGCTGAAAGACCAATGCCAATGTTCCCGGCGGTTTCCATCAGCTTCACGTACTTTGCCAGCTTCTCGATATGGGTGGCGTAACCTTGAATATCGCTTACACCTGTTTCGTTCCACCGTTGAGTGATTGAACGGCTGGAGAGACCAAGGGCGCTTTTCAGATCGGTGTACTCGTTGAACATGAAACGATGCTTCATGAACATCCTCAGCACGCTATCAAGCTGACCAAACAGCCGACGTCGTTCAACGAAAAATTGTTCACCGATCAGTGTACCGCTGGTGATGTATTGATTTTTATAGGTTTTCTCAATCTCGGTAAGTATCCTCTCTACCTCCTCAAAATAGCCTCTGGCGGCTTCAGTGGCTTGTCCTGAATATCCGGCAGCATCACTGACTTTGCTGGCGGCAGCTGCAAAGAGTTCAATTGTGTCTTTATGTCTGAATAAGAAGTCCGCTTGCTGCTCCGAGAGTGGTGCCAGTGCTTCATCAATGCGTGATTTCGCTGCCTGCATGTGAGAAATCTGTTCGCTGTCCTGTTTGTCAGGATCAACTACCAGCAGAATTGAACCCGCTTTGTGCTCTTTTCCGGCACCATTCAGGGAACGATACAATTCGCGCGTACCCTCAGGCTGATAACCAGTGAAAAGCAGGCTTTCGAAGGAAGTTGTTGTTGAATTCCGGGGAATGATGCAAAAACCCGCATCGACACCAGCGCGGGGGGCGGCAGGGGAATTAGCACGTGGATCGGGCGTTAGATGAATATCTGTATCACCCTCTGGAAACGAATGCCCCCTTTTAGCAGCCTGTGAATGTTGCTCGGGCTGCTCAGCAGATGTCTCAGAATTCAGCGACGTTGTCTGATTGCCAGAATCATGAGGTGAAGGCTGAAAAGGCGTGTTCCCGATAATAACATCTCCGCTACCGGATATAATGACTCCACCACAGTTAATGCCATGAGAAACTGTGGCGGCGGGTCTGCCATTAATAAAAACAGTGGCCGATCCTTCAGAGATAATTCGGGAATGCGTTCCGCAATCCTTCCCACAGGTACAGCCATGTGCTTCTACCGTATCTCCCAGCCGCGCTGCGGCTAAACCATTGATGAAAACATCAGGGCTACCTTCGATAACAGGACTGTCGGGAAAACAGCCATGACCTTTAGCCAGATCTCCTTTCCTTGCGCCTCCTGGCATGAAACCTCCTGCGATGATGTCTGTTTTATCAGCTGGCACTCTTTAACCTTCATACGAGCGATAGCGCAGCGTCAATGCCTAATCACACGCAAGACACATGGTTAAGCATGTCGTAACATGCTATATGCAATAATCACAAGCGCAACTAATTTGCTATTTAAGTGATACTGTTTTCTAAGCGACATGAGAAGGGAAGTGTTGCGGGGACAGTTTGCCTGGTACTCATTCAGTACTGAACCTTGAGGGGTCTCAACCAAAAGCAAAAACCCCGCCGAAGCGGGGTTTTTTAAGAAGTTGAAGCTGACCGATAAGCCGGGTTCTGTCGTTGGACAGTCATTCATCTAGGCCAGCAATCGCTCACTGGCTCAAGCAGCCTACCCGGGTTCAGTACGGGCCGTACCATGTGAACCCCTATTTGGCCTTGCTCCGGGTGGAGTTTACCGTGCCAC
>Ga0153917_1000830_pt1 | contig 15929 bp, 13 predicted proteins | sample TSFL001MetaG_FD_104695 | JGI IMG/M metagenome (GOLD analysis project Ga0153917, IMG submission 104695) | Attine ant fungus gardens microbial communities from Florida, USA - TSFL001 MetaG | ecosystem: Host-associated > Fungi > Mycelium > Unclassified | place: USA: Florida, Paynes Creek Historic... | reverse complement strand
CGATCCGGCCGAGCGCATGGTCGACAGCGCGCCGGCGAGGATCGCGACGGCGATGCCCCCGGCGAGGGCGGGCACGACGGACACCGGATCTCCATGGCCGGGAGAGACGGGCACGACGGATGCCGGAGACGCGACGGCGAGGAGGTCGATGCCCCGACCGAGCGCGATGACGGCGACCGTCAGACCGACCGCCTCGATCCAGGCGAGGGCGACGGCGAGCACGAGGCTGCCCCGGGGCACGGACTCGCGCACGATCGGGTGCACCGGCTCCTTGGCCGCGCCCGGATGCCCGGGGTGCGCTGGGCTGCCGGGTCGTCCCGATCGAGCGGCGCTGCCGGGGCGACCGGGATGACCGGGCCGACCCGGATGACCCTCGCCGTCGCCAGGATGCTGCGATCGGCCGCTGCCGGGCCCTGGCCGCCCGCCCCCGTCCGTTCCCCCGAGGGCATCCGATCCACGCGCCCGCACGGGAGCGCCCACGGCTGCGTTCGGGTTCTGGCTCATCCGATCCAGCGTACGCGCGCCCAGGCGTCCGCTCCGACCGGGGTCGGTCGCGGGCGCGCTCCCACCCTGCGGATCGCCCGACACGGGTCGCTCAGCGGAGCCGACGCACTATTCGCGGCAGCCTCGCCCCACGACCCGACTTCGGCGGGGCAGCGGCCCGGACGCACCGGATCGGCAGATCGGCGGATCCCGGGCGCGAACGCGGCGGGCGCGCCCTCAGTCCAGCCAGCCCCGCTCCTGCGCGAGCCGCACGGCCTCGGCGCGGGTGCGGGCCTCGAGCTTCTGCATGGCGCTCGACACGTAGTTGCGCACGGTGCCGGGCGTGAGGTGCAGGGCGCGGGCCATGTCGGCGACGGTGGCGCCGTCGCGCGCCGCCAGGAGGACGTCGCGCTCGCGCTCCGTGAGCGGCGAGACGCCCGCGGCCAGCGCATCCGTCGCGAGCGCGGGATCGATGATCCGCTCCCCCGCGTGCACGCGGCGCACGACGTCGGCGAGCCGGCCCGCCGGCGTGTCCTTGACGACGTAGCCGGTGGCGCCCGCCGCGAGCGCACGGGACAGGTAGCCGGCTCGGCCGAAGGTCGTGACCATGACGACTCGGCACGCGGGCAGGGCGCGTCGCAGCTCGGCGGCCGCGGCGAGGCCGTCGACGCCGGGCATCTCGATGTCGAGCAGCGCGATGTCGGGGAGGGCGCGCAGGGCGGCAGGCACCACCTCGTCGCCCCGGCCCACCTGCTCGACCACGTCGAGGTCGGGCTCGAGCGAGAGCAGGGTGGCGAGCGCCCCGCGCACGAGCGCCTGGTCGTCGGCCAGCAGGATGCGGATCACGGTCGTCCCCTCTCTGCCTCTGCTCGTCTCCGCCGAGCGATCCATTCCTCGGTTCCGGCCCTTCTGCAGGTTGCAGAAGGGCCGGAACCGGGAAACGGATGCGGGATCTCGCGGATCATATCCGCACCTCCACGGCGAATCCGCCCTCCGGCCCCCGGCCGAGCGCGAGCGTCCCGCCGAGCGCGTCGACGCGCTCCCGGATGCCGATGAGGCCCGAGCCGCTGCGATCGGCGCCCTCGACCGCGGCGCCGCCCGAGGCGTCCTCCGGCCGGCGCGCCCCCGTCCCGTCGTCGGCGACGCGCACGCGATCGGCGGCGACCCTGATCCAGCAGCTCCGCGCGCCGGAGTGCCGGATGACATTGGTGCAGGCTTCGCGCACGACCCAGGCGAAGAGCTCGCGGGATGCCTCCGGCACCTCCCCGGCGGTCCCGTCGACCCGCGCGACGATGCCGGCGGCCCCCAGCAGCGCCCGGGCGGAGTCGAGCTCGGCGGCGAGGTCGATGCGGCGATAGCCCGAGACGACGGCGCGCACGTCGGCGAGGGTCGCGCGGGCGAGCTCGTGCACCTCGCCGATCTCGCGGGCGGCGGCCTCGGCATCGCGTGCGGCGAGCGCCTGCGCCAGCTCCGACTTGACGGCTATGGCCGAGAGCGAGTGGCCGAGCACGTCGTGCATGTCGCGGGCGAAGCGGTATCGCTCCTGGTCGACGGCCGCGACGGCGAGCTCCTGCCGGGCCGCCCGGAGTCGGCGCAGCGCGTCGACGTTCGCGGCGAACGAGGTCATGGCGATGCCCACCCACAGGGTGATGAGCGGCATGAGCCAGGCGGGCGTCGCCGCGCCGCTCGTCAGCTCGACGACGAGGGCCGCGGCCGCGAGCGCCGCGCTCACCGCGTAGCTCAGCCACCGGCTCGTGGTCGACACGGCGACGACGGAGACGACGAAGGGCCAGAACGACGCGGCATCGACGATGCCGCCGCCCGCCCAAGTCGCGGCGAGCGAGAGTGCGAAGAGCACGGTGGCCGGCGCCCACCGCCGGCGCGGGGGCAGGATCGCGGCGAGCGGCGGCGCGATCACGTAGAGCACGGCGAAGACGGCCGAACCGACGATCACGGCGACGCCCGCCGGCGAGGCGAAGTCGGAGGGGTACAGCAGCGCGAGGGGCAGGACGAGCCAGAGCAGGCTGATCGCGGCCCCGACGTACCAGCGGCGGGCGCTGCGGCTCCGCAGGCCGCCCTCGACGAGCGCGGAGGCCGATGCGCCGCAGGGCCGCTCTGAGGCGGCGTCCGCCGCCCCTCCCGCGACGGCGGCGGGGTTCCGGTCCATGCTCATGCTCCGATCCTGCCCGACGGCGCCGCGCCGCGTTCGCGCCTGCGTCGCCCCGATCTCGTGCCCGCGCACCCGCGCACCCGGCGAAAAACCTGGCCCTCAGAGGAACAGATACGCGCATTTGCCATCTCTTCCCCTGAGCGTCAGGTTTTTCGCGCCGACCCCGGACGAGACGACGACGCCGACGCGCGCACGCGCCCGGCGCCCATCCTCTGCGCCGCTCAGACGCGCTTCGTGTCGCGGCGGAACATGAGCGCGGCGAGCACGGCGAAGACCGCGAACCAGACGACGAAGTTCACGAACGACCACGCGTCGGGCGTCGCGCCGACGACGAGCTTCTGCGCCATGTCGGCGATCCCCCACAGCGGGGTGAACTTCGCCGCGGTCTGCAGCGCGTCGGGCAGCAGCTGGAGCGGCACGAAGAGGCCGCCCATGAAGCTCAGGATCGGCAGGATCGGGCCGAGGTAGCGCATGGCGTTCTGCGCCGGGAAGGCGTAGCCGACGGCGAGGCCGAGCGCGGTGAGCATGAGCGACGAGACCCAGGCGACGAGCCCCGCGCCGATCAGGTTGCCGAGCGGCGCCTGGATGCCGATGACGGTGCCGACGACGAGCGTGGCGATCACGCCGACGGCGCCGATCGCGAGCCCCGTGACGACCTTCACGCCGATGTAGACGGCGGGGTTGAGCGGGGTGAGTCGCAGCTGCCGGCTCCAGCCCTGGCTGCGCTCGGTGGCGACGGAGACGCCGATCATGGTCGAGGACACCATGGCGGCGTAGACGGCCATGGAGATCATGATCGACACGCCGGCGGTGAGCCCGCCCTGGTCGAGGGGCACGTCGGTCGCCGGGTACTTCTGGTTCGGCAGCGCGATCGTGAACAGCATCGCGATCGGGAAGATCAGCGTGAAGATGATCAGCCCGGAGTTGCTGAAGCTGCGCTTGAGCTCGATGCCGAGGAAGGCGGGGCTGAAGCCGCCCATGGGCGGCGCGGTGCGCGTGGAGGCGTCGATCCGGTCGAGGCGGTTCGCGGTCGTCGTGGTCATGTCAGGCCTCCTCGCGGGCGAGGCCGCGCGCGGCGCGCGCGTCCCGTCCCGCGTCGTCGCTGCGGATGTCGTCGTCGCCTCGCGCGCCCGCGCCGCGGTCGTCGCCGTCGCCGGTGAGCTGCAGGAACGCCTGCTCGAGGTTCTGGCTCGTGATCGTCACGTCGCTCGCGTCGGTACTCGTGAGCAGGTAGCGGGCGAGGTCGTCCGACTGCGTCGTGCGGGCGATGAGCCGGTCTCCGCGCACCTCGACGGACTCGACGCCGGGCAGCGCGAGGATGCGCGCCTGGTCCGCATCCACGAGCACGGCCTCGACGGTGCGGCCCGCGGCCATCGCCTTGATCTGCGCGCTCGACCCGTCGGCGACGATGCGGCCGCGGCGGATGAGGATGATCCGGTCGGCGTACTGGTCGGCCTCCTCGAGGTAGTGGGTCGCGAAGAGCACCGTGCGGCCGCGCGCGGCGTCGGCGTGGATCGCGTTCCAGAACGAGTGCCGCCCCTCGACGTCCATGCCGGTCGTCGGCTCGTCGAGCACGAGCAGCCCGGGGTCGCTCAGCAGCGCCATGGCGAAGCGCAGGCGCTGCTGCTCGCCGCCGGAGCACTTGGCGACCTTGCGGTTCGCGAGCTCGAGGATGCCGGCGCGGCGCAGCGCCTCGTCGACGTCGATCGTGGAGACGAAGAGGGAGGCGGTGAGGGTCATGGTGTCGCGGATCGTGAGGTCCTTGAGGAGGCCTCCCGTCTGCATGACGGCCGACACGAGGCCGCGCGCGATGGCCGCCCGGGGGCTGACGCCGAAGAGCTCGACCGAGCCCTCGTCGGGGTGCGAGAGCCCCAGCAGCATGTCGATCGTGGTGGTCTTGCCCGCGCCGTTGGGGCCGAGGAAAGCCACGACCTCGCCCTGCCGGATGTCGATGCTGACGCCGTCGACGGCCGTGACCGATCGATAGCGCTTGACGAGGTTCGTCGCCCGGATTGCGGGCACGGGGCCGTCGCCCGGGCCCGGGCGGGCGCCGTTCGCGGCCGCGCTCGCGTCGGCTGGTGTCGTGTTCATGCCCTCCAGCATGCCCGCATCCACCGACGCGCGCCGATGATGCGAGTCATGGGTGCGGCATGACATCCGTCATGCGCCGGGCCTGCGCGGCGGCGGAGCCGGACGAGCCGGACGGGTTCGGCTCCTTCGGATGGCATCCGAGGGAGCGGAACCCATCCGGCTGCCGCGCAGCGCAGCGCAGCGCATCCCGCATCCGCCCGCGTCCGCCCATCCGCGAGAGGATGTCGGCATGTTCGAGAAACCACACCGGTACGAGGTGAGCACCGAGTGGACGGGCCATCGCGGCACGGGCACGACGGGATACCGCGACTACGACCGCACGCACGTCGTCCGCGCCGCGGGCCTGCCCGATCTGCCCGGCACGGCCGACCCGACCTTCCACGGCGAACGCGACCGGTGGAACCCGGAGCAGCTGCTGCTGGCGGCGCTCTCGCAGTGCCACATGCTCTCGTACCTGCACGTGGCGGTGCGGCACGGCGTCGTCGTGACCGGCTACCGCGACGAGGCGGAGGGGGCCCTGCGGCTGAACCGCGACGGCTCGGGCGAGTTCACGGACGCGATGCTGCGACCGCGGGTCGAGCTCGCCGACGAGTCGCAGCGGGCGCTCGCCGACCGCCTCCACGACGAGGCGCACGACGTGTGCTTCATCGCCCGCAGCGTGAACTTCCCCGTCCGTCACGAGCCCGCACATCCTGACGCCTGATCCCCTTCTCCGACACGAGATGGCGGGGTTCGGTGCGTTCGTTCGCGAACGAACGCACCGAACCCCGCCATTTCCCGTCGAGCATCGGCGGCTACAGCCGCAGCGCCTCCCGCAGCAGCGGCGCGAGCGCCGTGAACGCCCGGCGACGGTGGCTCAGCGCGTCCTTCTCCTCGGGCGACAGCTCGGCCGAGGAGCGGGACTCGCCCTCCGGGCGGAAGATCGGGTCGTAGCCGAAGCCGTGCTCCCCCGCCCGCTCGCGCAGCACCTCGCCGGGCCACTCGCCCAGCACGGCCTCCTCGATCGCGGGGCGACCGCCGGCCTCGTCGGCCGGCACGACGAGCGCGGCGGCGCACACGAACCGCGCGGCGCGGTGCGCGTCGTCGATGTCCGAGAGCTGCCACAGCAGCAGATCGAGGTTGTCGGCGTCGGAGCGCTGGGGACCAGCCCAGCGCGCCGAGAAGATGCCGGGCGAGCCGCCCAGCACGTCGACCGCGATGCCCGAGTCGTCGGCGACCGCCGGCAGGCCGGTGTGCGCGGCCGCCGCGCGCGCCTTGATGAGCGCGTTCTGCTGGAACGAGACGCCCGTCTCGGCGGGCTCTGGCCCGTCGTAGGAGACCAGCTCGATGCCCGCGATCGACTCGGCGAGGACGCGGCGCAGCTCCTCGAGCTTGTGCGCGTTGTGCGAGGCGAGCACGACGCGGACGGGCGCCCCGCTCACGGCATCCGCGGAGCCCGAGCCCGTCGGGCCGGCGCCGCTCATGCGCCGAGCGCCGCTCGCTGGATCTCCGCGAGCTGCTTCGTGCCCGCGGCGGCGAGGTCGAGCAGCGCGTCGAGCTCGGCGCGCGAGAACGGCGCCCCCTCGGCGGTGCCCTGCACCTCGACGAACTCGCCCTCGGCGTTCGCCACGACGTTCATGTCGGTGCCCGCGCGCACGTCCTCGACGTAGGCGAGGTCGAGCATGGGCGTGCCGTCGATGACGCCGACCGAGACGGCCGACACCTGCGAGGTCAGCACCTTCGCCTTCTTCGCGACGTGGCCCCGCTCGCGCGCCCACTCGATCGCGTCGGCGAGGGCGACGTAGGCACCCGTGATGGCGGCCGTGCGGGTGCCGCCGTCGGCCTGCAGCACATCGCAGTCGAGCACGATCGTGTTCTCCCCCAGCGCCTTCATGTCGACGGCGCTGCGCAGCGACCGGCCGATGAGCCGGGAGATCTCGTGCGTGCGCCCGCCGATCTTCCCCTTCACCGACTCGCGGTCGTTGCGGGAGTTCGTGGCCCGCGGCAGCATCGCGTACTCGGCCGTCACCCAGCCCTTGCCTTTGCCGGTGAGCCAGCGGGGCACGCCGGGCGTGAACGAGGCCGTGCAGAGCACGCGCGTGCCGCCGAACGAGATGAGGGCCGAGCCCTCGGCGTTCGCGCTCCACCCCCGCTCGATGGTCACGGGTCGGAGCTCGGCGGCGGTGCGGCCGTCGGCTCGGAGCTGGTCGGCGGCGACGGGATCGGTCATGCGTCCTCCTGGGCGTGGTGGGGATCGATGAGGGACGTCGCCCGGCGCGCCGCGGCGCGGGCCCGGGCGATGTCCTCGGGCAGCGGGATGGCGCCCGTGTGCAGCAGCTCGACGTGCTCGACGTCGGGGCCGAGGAAGCGGTTCGCGAGCTCGACGAACGCGGCCGTGTTCGCGCCCGTCGCCCGGTACGAGTAGAACGGGGGCCGACCGGAGGTGTTCAGCTCGCCGCGGTCGGCGAGGATGCGGTAGACGTCCTGCGCCGTCTCGACGTCGCTCGACACGAGCTGCACGCCGGGGCCGAGCACGTAGCCGAGCGTGCCCTTGAGGAACGGGTAGTGGGTGCAGCCGAGCACGACCGTGTCGACGCCCTCGTCGATCAGCGGCGCGAGGTAGCCGCGGGCGTGCTCGACGAGCTCGGGGCTCGTCGTGTCGCCGCGCTCGACGTGCTCGACGAAGGCCGGGCAGGCGCTCGCCGTGATGCGCATGTGCGGGGCGGCGGCGAACATGTCCTGGTAGGCGCGCGACTCGATCGTCGTCTGCGTGCCGAGCACGCCGATGCGGTGGTTGTGGGTCGCCTTCACCGCGGCGCGGACGGCCGGCGCGATGACCTCGACGACGGGCACGTCGTAGCGCTCGCGGGCGTCGCGGAGCACGGCGGCGGATGCCGTGTTGCAGGCGATCACCAGCATCTTGACGCCCTGCGCGACGAGGTCGTCGAGGATCTCCAGCGAGTAGCGGCGCACGTCGGCGATGGGCTTGGGGCCGTACGGCTGGTGGAGCGTGTCGCCCACGTAGATGAGCGACTCCCCCGGCAGCTGCGCCCGGATCTCGCGCGCGACCGTGAGTCCGCCGACGCCCGAATCGAAGATGCCAATGGGAGCGGTGTTCACCGGGCCAGCCTACTCGCGGGGTGCAAGCAAGCTGCTTGCTCCCTGCAAGCTGCTTGCTTGCAGGCGAGGGATGCAGTACCGACTCGCTACCGCGCCCCGCTCCCGCATCCGGGTAGTGTCGGTCTGGTGACGAACGCGACGACGGGTCGGTCCACGGCCCTGCTGACCGACCAGTACGAGCTCACCATGGTGGATGCGGCGCTGAAGGCCGGCACCGCGCACCGCGAGTGCGTCTTCGAGCTGTTCGCCCGCAAGCTCCCCGCGGGTCGCCGCTACGGCGTCGTCGCCGGCGTGGGCCGGGCGCTCGAGCTGCTGCGCGACTTCCGATTCGGCGACGACGAGCTGGAGTTCCTGCGCGGCCGGGGCATCTTCGACGCGGAGACGCTCGACTGGCTCGCCGACTACCGCTTCACCGGCTCCATCCGCGGCTACCGCGAGGGCGAGGTGTACTTCCCCAACTCGCCGCTGCTCGAGGTGCGCGCGACCTTCGCCGAGGGAGTCATCCTCGAGACGCTGCTGTTGAGCATCTACAACTACGACTCGGCGGTCGCCTCGGCCGCCTCGCGCATGGTGACGGCGGCAGGGCAGCGCCCCGTCGCCGAGATGGGCTCGCGCCGCACCGGCGAGCGCTCGGCCGTCGCCGCGGCCCGCGCCGCCTACATCGCCGGCTTCTCCGCCACGAGCAACCTCGAGGCTGGGCGCACCTGGGGAGTGCCGACCATGGGCACGGCCGCGCACGCGTTCACGCTCCTGCACGACACCGAGCGGGCGGCGTTCGAGGCGCAGGTCTCGGCGCTCGGCCCCGGCACGACGCTCCTCGTCGACACCTACGACATCCCGCGCGGCGTCGAGACGGCGGTCGAGGTGGCGGGCACGGGGCTCGGCGGCGTGCGCCTGGACTCGGGCGACCTGCCCGTGCTCGTGCGCCAGGTGCGCGAGCAGCTCGACTCGCTCGGCGCGACGAAGACGCGCATCACGGTGACCAGCGACCTCGATGAGTACGCCATCGCGGGTCTCGCCGCGGGCCCCGTCGACGCGTACGGCGTCGGCACGAGCGTGGTCACCGGCTCGGGCGCGGTCGCCTCCGGCATGGTCTACAAGCTCGTCGCGCGCCGCGACGACGCCGGCGAGTGGGTCTCCGTCGCGAAGAAGGCGAAGGACAAGGCGTCCATCGGGGGTGCGAAGTTCCCCGTGCGCCGGCTCAACGACGACGGCGTCGCGACGGGCGAGCTCGTGAGCGTCGGCGGCTTCCCCGTGGGCGACGGCAACGACCGACCCCTGTTCGTCGACCTCGTGCGCGACGGCGAGGCGCTGCCCGAGCACCTGGGCGCGGAGGGGGTGCGCCGGGCCCGCGAGCACCGGGCGAACGCCGTGCGCGAGCTCCCGCTGGGCGCCCTGCGCCTCGCGGCCGGCGACCCCGCGATCCCGACGCTGCTCGTCGACCCGCGTCAGGACGACCCGGTCATCTGAACGTCGAGGCGCCTCGAGCCGCCTCGAGCCGCCTCGACGAACTCTGAAGACACGACGGAGCCGACGCGTATGGCGACGCGCCACTGCGCAGACTCAGAGCGCGTTTGAGCACTCGCTGTTCTGGCCGACGAGTTCGGCCCGCGGATCCGCCTCGTAAGAACGAGGTCGGTGGAGTCGGCCTCAGCCATATGCGCGAGGCGAGCCTGCATGACCTCGTTTTTACGAAGCAGCACCAAGAGCGAATGCTCAAACGCGCGCTCAGAGTTCGGCGGACACGAGGAAGCGCCCCGGCGATCGTCGCGAGGGGCGCTCCTGCGGCCGGGATGCGGCGCGCGACCGTTACTCGGCGCGCAGCTTCTCGTAGATGGCCTTGCAGGCCGGGCACACGGGGAAGCGATCGGGGTTGCTGTTCGGCAGCCACTTCTTGCCGCAGAGGGCGCGCACGGGCTTGCCGGTCACGGCCGACTCGAGAATCTTCTCCTTCTTGACGTAGTGCGCGAACTTGTCGTGGTCGCCCGGGTCGAGCGACTCCTCCTCGAGGAGCTTCTCGAGCTCGCGGTCGAGGAGGGCGGTGCCGCCGCCGAGCTCGTCGGGGCCGCCGGGGCTGCTGGTGCTGGACATGCCCTCCAGTGTAGGTCGAGCGAACCTGCGCGCACGCGGAGCGCCCGCCCGTCGCCCGCGCGTCGAAGCGCCCCCTCCGAGACGGCGAGGGGGCGCTTCGACGCGCGGGGAGCGGCAGGCGAGCGGGCTAGGCGCTCACCGCGAACGCCATGATCTCGCTCGAGCGCTGCTCGAACAGGCGTCCGCCGACGCGGATGCCGATCGAGAAGACGATGAGCCCGGCGACGACGCCCGCGCCGAGCGCCGCGACGTGCCACCACCAGGTGCCCGTCGCGATGCCGATGACGGCGAGCACGACCGCCGGTGCGACGGCCGCGATCGCGATGAGCGCGAACACGGGATGCCACAGCACGGCGGTGCCCCAGGAGCGCACGGGCTGGCTGAACGGCGAGTCCTCCGGCCTGGCGACGGGATACGGGTGCAGCACGCTGCCGATGCTGGACATGCCGGCCGCGCCGAGCAGCAGGCCCGTCGAGATGCCGAGCACGGAGAGCGCGGAGAGCCAGTCGCCCGCAAGAAGCCCGGACACCGCCGAGCCCGCCACGACGACGGGCAGTCCGAAGACGAGCGCCGGCATGGAGCGGCCCATCCGGTCGTCGACGCCCGTCATGGGGCTCGTGACGTGCAACCAGACGGCGCTCCCGTCGAAGGCCATGTCGTTGTGCAGCGTGAAGCCGATGAAGAACGCGATGACGGGCACCGGGATGAGCGCCAGACGGTGCGGATCGACGCCGACGATCGCGAGCGGCACGAGCACGAGCAGCGGGATGAGCACGGTCGCGACGTTGACCGCGCGGTAGCGGGGATCGCGCAGCCAGGCCGTCACCGTGCGCACGCCGATGACGCCGGCCGCCGATCGACCGAACGTGCCGAAGGCGCCCAGCGCGACGTCGTGGCGGGCGCCGTAGTCGCGCAGCAGCGACTCGCCCAGGCGCGTCGCGAACGACATCCACAGCCAGACGAGCGCGCCGAGCGTCGAGAGGGCGATCGCGAGCTGGATGCCGAAGACGACGATCCCCTCGGTCGCGAGCGCGTCCGGCAGCGCCCACACGGCGCCGACGGGCGTGTACGACAGCACGGCCGTCGTCTCGCCCATGACGGAGCGGCCGGGGGTCCCCCAGGGCGCCGTGATCAGGGCGAAGGCGATGGGCGAGGCGAGCAGCACGGCGCCGAAGAGCGCGGTGGCGCGCACGTCGCTCGCCGTGCGGCGCGCCTCGAGCACCGTCGACACGAGCGATCCCGCGGCCGAGAGCAGCACGAGCGTGGGCACGCCGACCACGACGAGCACGAGCGCGCCGAGCAGTGCGATCGGATCCTTGGCCCAGATGAGCGCGCTGGCGAGCGCCGCAGCGGCGGCGCACGCGGCGGGCACGCTCACGAACCGCGACAGCAGCGACTGCCAGGCCGCGCGCCGCGGCGGGACGCCCGCGAACACGAGCGCGCGCGGGTCGATCAGGTTCGCGGGCCGTGCGAGGGCGCCGCCGACGAACGCTCCGATCATGGCGGCCGTGCCGCAGCAGATCGTCACCAGGTTCGCGTACGGGCCGGGCGCCGCGAAGGCGACGATGCTCACGACGACGAACCAGGCGGCCATGCCGATCGAGCTCGCGACGACGGCCCCGAGCGCCGACCGGCGGTAAGGCGACTCCCGACGGTACGCGCCCCGGAGCGAGTCGAGCTTCAGTTGAACGAGAGGTCCAGCCAATCGAGGCCCTCCGTCTTCGGGGTTCCGTGCACGAGCGTGCGGAACCGTTCTTCAAGGGTGATGTCGCCGCGCACCTCGGCCACGGTGCCCTCGGCGAGGATCTCGCCGCGCACGATGACCGCCACGTGGTCGCAGACGCGCTGCACGAGGTCCATGCTGTGGCTGGAGAGCAGCACCGTTCCGCCCCGGTCGACGTAGTCGAGCAGGATGTCGCTCAGCTGCCCCGCCGAGACGGGATCGATCGTGTCGAACGGCTCGTCGAGCACGAGCAGCCGCGGCGAGTGGATGAGCGCGGAGGCGAGGGCGATCTTCTTCGCCATGCCGGCGGAGTAGTCCACGACGAGGCGGTTGGACGCGGCGTCCAGCTCGAACGCCTCGAGCAGCGACTGCGTGCGCTCGCGCGCCTCGGTGCTCGAAAGACCGCGGAGCATACCCGTGTAGTAGAGGAGCTGGGCGCCCGTGAGCTGGTCGAACAGACGCAGCCGGTCGGGCAGCACGCCGATGTGGCGGTGCGCCTCGCGCGGATTCGCCCACACGTCCACCCCGGCGACGTCGACCGTGCCCGAGCTGGGCTTGAGCAGGCCGGTCGCCATCGAGAGCGTGGTGGTCTTGCCCGCGCCGTTCGGGCCGACGATGCCCGTGAACGAGCCCTGGCGCACCGTGAACGAGATGCCGTCGACGGCGGTCACGTCGCCGAAGCGCTTCGTGAGGTCGCTAAGCGTCAGCACGGCGTCGCCGAGCTCGCGGTGCGGGGCCTCGGTGACGCGCGTGACCGGGGTCATCGTGGCGAGGCCCTCGGCGGTCGCCGCGCCGAGCGCGAGGTCGCGCGTGCCGCGCGCCCTCATGATCTCGATCGTGTCGTCGGCGTCGTCCTCGGCCCGGATCCCGGCGGCGTGCGCCGAGTCGCCGGTCGCCGGACCGCCCTTCGCGACCTCGACGCCATCGGCGGCGTCGGACGCGTCGAGTTCGGCGAGGCCGTCATCGTCCGCCGCGTCGTCGAGGCCGTCGCCGGCCTCGTTCGCGCGCGCCTCGTCGGCCTGCGCCTCGAGCTCGGCGAACTCGGCGTCGAGGGCGGCCTGCGCCGCGCTGCGCGCCAGCGCGCCGCGGACCACCTCGCGGACGGCGCTCGACTCGAGCGTCGGCGCCTCCGCGGCCACGTCGTCCTCGCCCTCGAACTCGTCGTCGGCGCCTCCCCCCGAGGCGCCGCTCCGACCGGTCGACGGTCGCGAGGAGCCGTCGCCCTCGACGTCGTCGGAGTCCTCCGCGCGGGCCTCCTCGTCGTCGTAGACGTCGTCCTCGGGCTCCGTGTCGTCCACGAGGATTGGTTCGACGAAGAGGGCTTCCGTGCGCTCGATCGTGTCGTCGGACGGTTGGTTCATATGGTCCCTCAACCTGATGCTTGCATTGCCCCCGTCGGTGCCGCGGGCGTGCGATCCGCGGCGTGTCCCCCGGGGCACGAACTGACCATCAACGGTATCAACTCTGTGCGCCGCGCCCATCCGCCGCGCGTACGACTCGGCGGCAGGCCCCGAGATCGCAGGGCGCCGCGCCTCCCCGCCCGCCTCACCGACGACCCGGGCCCGGATGCCGACGCCGGCGCTCGGCCGACGCGGATGCGCGCTGGCTACCATCGCGCGAGGGATCGACGCTGGTCGCGCACGCGGTCCGGCGCGGGAGGAGACTCGAGTGAGCACGAACGACGACACGACGGCGAACCGCCGGGACGACCGCGAGCGGGCGGCCGGCGTCGAGCGCGGCGCGCCGGCGACGGCATCCGCGGAGCGAGACCGCGCCAGGCCGGACGAGCACCACGAGGACGCGATCGACGGGCGCGACGCCCACGGCGGCGAGGCGTTCGCGCCGCTCCCCGAGCGGGAGGAGCTGCCGCCCGCGTCCGACGAGGACGGCTGGGCGCGGCTGCTCGACCGGATCATGGCCATCCACCGGCCCATCGTCGTCCGGCAGATCCGCGCGCTTCGGCGCGCCTACCCGCGCGAGACGCCCGACGAGCTCGTGCGGCGCATCGAGCGGCAGTACCTCACGGCCGTCACCGCGACCGGCGGCGGCGCCGGCGCGGCCGCCGTGGTGCCGGGACTCGGCACGGCCGCCTCCCTCGGCGTGACGGGCGTCGAGACCGTCGCGTTCCTCGAGATGACCGCGCTCTTCGGCCAGTCGATAGCCGAGATCCACGGGCTCGCGCTGAGCGACCCGCAGCGCGCCCGCACGCTCGTGCAGTCGCTCATGCTGGGCGACGCGTCGCGCTCGATCATCGACAACTTCGCCCGGATCGTCGCGGGCCGCGCGGCGGGCCGCCCGGTGGCCAGCTCGCAGGCGTTCTGGGGCGAGATGATCACGCGATCCATGCCGCAGGCGCTCATGGGCGAGCTGTCGAAGCAGATCCAGTCGATGTTCCTCAAGCGCTTCCTGCCGCGCCAGTCGGCGAGCGCCGTCGGCCGGCTCGTGCCGTTCGGGATCGGCGCCGTCATCGGCGGCGTCGGCAACCACCTGCTCGCACGGCGCGTGGTGGAGACCTCGCGCACCGCCTTCGGCCCGGCGCCGGCGGGCTTCCCGCTCGACCTGCACCCGGTCGCCGCGCAGCGGCCGGCCGGTCCGGGCACGACGCCCGAGCTCGAGGGGCGCTCGACGAAGCTCTTCTTCCTCACTCGCCCCCGCGGGCGCGCGGCGCGCGAGATCGAGCCGGGATCGACCCCTCGCTGATCCGGGCCGTCGCCACCGGGTCGCCGTCGTCCGCCGCTGGGCGGGCGGGCGGGGCCAGCATGGTGCGGGGCGGATGCCGTCAGGCGGCGCTGTCGAGCGTGACGTTCACGTCCAGGCGCTCGCCCTGACGCAGGATCGTGAGGGTCACGGTGCTGCCCGCCTCGTGCACCCGCACGGCGCCGATGAGATCGCCGGGCTTGGTGACCGGCACGCCGTCGACGGCGACGACGACGTCGCCGCGGCGCAGCCCCGCACGCGCCGCCGCGCCCGTCTCGCTGAGCGCGTCGACGTACGCGCCGACGGTGCTCGCCCCCGAGGTGGTGATCGTGGAGGCGTCGGTCACCGTGGCGCCGAGCGCGCCGTGCGTCGGCATCCGGCCCGCGCTCAGCTCCCGGATGATTCGGTCGGCCGTCCCGATGGGGATGACGAAGCCGAGACCGATGGAGCCCTGCGATGTCGAGGTGCCGCTGGTCGAGTTCGCCGTGGCGATGGCGACGGCGATGCCCACGACGCGTCCGTCCAGATCGACGACGGCGCCTCCCGAGTTGCCGGGGTTGATCGCCGCGTCCGTCTGCACGACGGAGAGCTGCACGCCGCCGCGAGCGCCCGCCTGATCGTTCGCGCCGCTCGGGTCGGCGGTCGCGCTGGGCGCGCCGCCGGACTTGATCTCGATGCTGCGGTTCGTGTTCGACACGATGCCCGCGGTGACGGTGTCGACCAGGCCCAGCGGCGAGCCGACGACCACGATCTGCTGGCCGACGACGAGCGACGAGGAGTCGCCGAACTCGGCCGGCTCGAGGTCCGCGACGCCGTCGAGCTTGAGCACGGCGAGATCCGCGAGGTGGTCGATGCCGACGACGGACGTGGGTACGACGCGGCCGTCGGGCGTGCGGGCGGTGACCGTGGCGTTGGTGACGGTGCCGTCGAGCGTGATCACGTGCGCGTTCGTGACGACGTAGCCGTCGGCCGAGAGCACGACGCCCGAGCCGACCTCCTTGCGGGTGGAGGTGTGCACGTCGAGGGTGACGACGCTCTGCTCGGCGCGCGCGGCGGCCGAGGCGACCGTGCCAGAGCCGGGCGCGGCGGCGATCGGGGCCCGCGCGGAGGGCAGCGTCGAGGGCGAGGCGTGGGAGGCGAGCGCGGTGGTCGCGATGACGCCGCCGGCGAGACCGCCGATCACGGCGGCGACGACGGCGACCGCGGCGAGGAGCCCGAGGCCCGGCCGACGCGGGCGCACGTCGTCGTGGATCGTGTGCAGGTGCGCGCCGACGGCGCGAGCGCCGGCCGAGACGGCGTCCTGCGCGGCGCGGGCGCCGTGAGCCGGATGCGGCGCCTGGTGCGCGGGGTGGGGCCGCGGCTCGGCCGGCGGAGCGGACGCGGCGGATGAGGGAAGGCCGATCGCGCCGGTCGAGGGGCCGGCCGACTCCGCGGGTTCGCCGCCGGCGGCATCCACCGCGTCGCCCGCGTCGGGCTCGGCAGGCTCAGGCTCGCGCTCCGGTTCAGCTTCAGCTTCGGCGGGCGCGGGTTCGGCGTCGTCCGGAGTCTCGTCCGATCGGTCGCGCTCCCCGTCGT
>Ga0153917_1000829_pt1 | contig 15990 bp, 7 predicted proteins | sample TSFL001MetaG_FD_104695 | JGI IMG/M metagenome (GOLD analysis project Ga0153917, IMG submission 104695) | Attine ant fungus gardens microbial communities from Florida, USA - TSFL001 MetaG | ecosystem: Host-associated > Fungi > Mycelium > Unclassified | place: USA: Florida, Paynes Creek Historic... | reverse complement strand
GCACGCCAACAATACCGATGGCAGCGGCGGTGAAAACGGAAACAATGCGCACATTTTTGCGGGTGTTGGCCTGCTCTTTGGCGGCATCCTGCTGACTCATAAACTCTCCAGAAATATTACAATTATTTGTTGCCGGTGGCGTTCTTCAGCGCCATACGGGCAGTAATGCGCAGGCGCAGCAAGCGCCATAAAATCCAGACCAGCGTGGCGGCAGCGATGCTTGCCGTCAGCAGATAAGTATCGTTGTAGGCCAGAATATTTGCCTCAAGGCTGGTCACCGTCTGTAGCTGGGTAATGGCCTGCGTTCCCAGCAGCGTACTGTCGCCAATCAGGCTTTTATACATCTGGGTATAAAGCTGAATCCGCTCGTTGACCAGCGGGTTAAGCGTGGTGAGCTGATCCGCCAGCAGGCTGGAGTGGTATTTCTCGCGCCAGGTCTGGAAGGTGCCGAGAATCGCCGATCCCAGCAGGCCGCCGAGGTTCTGGCTCATGCCAAACATGACCGAAAAGCTGACCAGGTTACGCGGGTCGGCAATTACCCCGCCAATGGCGGCCAGCATGGCGGGCGCCAGGAAGAAGGCGCTGCCGAAGCCCAGCAGGAACTGGCTGACCATCAGCTGATCCGGGCGGGTCAGGTTATTGGACTGGCTGTCCAGCAGCGAGGCAACAATCATCAGCGCCAAAGAGGTGATAATCGGCCACGCCAGCTTTGTAGGCTTAATGGTGAGGCAGCTGGTGACGATCCCGCAGACGATCCCGGCGAAAATAGACCACGCCAGATGGGTCATCTGCTCATTCTGTAACCCCACGTACTGCAGCCAGCCGATGACGCCGGTATTTTGCTCCGCCAGCACGATGCGGATCAGCAGCATGATCAGCCCCAGGCGAACGATGCTGCCGCTCGACAGCCAGCGGGTGTTCAGCAGCGGGTTGGCGCGGTTATGTTCAAACACGATGGCGGAAACAATCAGCACCAGCGATAGCGCCAGCGACCAGCCGATCCACGGCGCCTCGAACCACCAGTCAAGACGGCCTAAAGAGAGCACGGCGCAGAGCAGGGCCATTCCGGGAGCCAGTAAAAAGAAGGTGACAAAGTCTTTCTTCTCGAAGACCTTGCGTCGGTCACCCGGCGGCAGTTTTAAGGCGATTACGCAGGCCAGGGAGATCAGCGCCAGCCCCAGTTCAAAGAAATAGAGCCCGCGCCACTCGTCCAGCTGGAGAAGCTCAGTGGAAAACAGACGCGCCAGCGGAATAGCGAGCGACGATCCAGTGATCCCGATGGTAAGCGCCTTCAGGCGATGCTTCGCAGGCCAGGCCTGGATTTGATAGTAAATCCCCAGCGAGCTGAGCGCGGCGGCCACCATCCCGTGCGCGGCGCGTACCATCAGCGCGGAACTGAGGTCGTTAACGAACAGGTGGAAAAAGGTGACCAGCACGTACAGCACCAGAAAACCTTCCGTAAAGGCGCGCAGGCCGTACTGTTGACGAAATTTGACCAGCAGCAGGTTAATGGAGATGTTGGTCATCACATAGACTGCAGGCAGCCAGGCGATTTCGGTCGACCAGGCCCCAAAGGTTCCCTGCAGGTTTTGCAGGTTGGCGGTGACCACCGCATTGCCCAGTGCCCCCGTCAGGCAAACCAGCAGCCCAACGACGCCATAGGCGACGCGTTTTGGCGTACTGTGCTCGGGGGTGGAAGGCGAACCCAGCAGGGCGGGTTTCTCATGGGGCTGCCACTCGCGAGGAGCATAAGGGTCGCGTTCGGGCAGGCGCATAACGTCATTACCTTAGAAATGATTGAATAATTAGCGGGCTAGCGATTCTACGTCTGCCGCAAATGATAATTCAAGTGAATATGATTTGCGCATGTTAATCAAATGTACGAGAGAAATTTAAGGAAAAAGAGCGGCCCGCAGGACGGGCCGGGAAAGGTCAGAGACGTTCGGGCTGCGCCTCGACGAGAGTGGCACGCTTAACGCGGCTGGCGCAGAAAATCGCGATTAAGGAGATGGCTACCGTGACGGCAAGATACCAGGCCACCGGAACCCAGTCGCCGTCATATTTTGCCAGCAGGCCGGTCGCAATCAGCGGGGCGGTACCGCCAGCCAGCGCGGCACCCAGTTGATAACCGAGCGTAATGCCGGTGTAACGCACGTTTGCGCTAAAAATTTCAGAGCACAGCGTGCCGAGTACCGCCGTGACCGGTGCCCACAGCACACCAAAGGCGATCACCGTCGCGAGCACAATCCCCCACGTGGTACCGGTATTCAGCAGCATAAACCATGGCACGATAAACAAACCCAGGATAAAGACGCTCGTGGCATACATACGCTGACGGCCAATTTTATCCGAGAGCAGCCCCATTAACGGAATCATTATCGTGGCCACCAGGGCCCCCAGCGTCACGGCCTCCAGCGCCTGCGATTTTTGATAGGTTAGCGTGCTGGTGGCATAGCTCACCACAAACGTAGAGAAAATATAAAACGGCGCGGTTTCCACGACTTTGAGGCCGGCGGCAATCAGCACTTCACGCCAGTGATGTTTCAGCGTATCGCGCAGGGGAGCCTTAGCCACCTGACCGGACGCTTTCACTTTCTGAAAATCAGGCGTTTCATCAATATCTTTTCGGATCCACAGGCCGAGCAACACCAGAACAGAGCTCAGCAGGAACGGGATACGCCAGCCCCAGGAGAGAAAATCCTCTTCGCTGAACATCGTCATCAGCGACACGATAAAGGTCGCCATCAGCATGCCGATGGTGACGCCCGCCTGCGGAATGCTGCCGAAGAACCCTTTGCGTTTTTCAGGCGCGTACTCATAGGCCAGCAACAGCGCACCGCCCCATTCACCGCCGATACCCATCCCCTGAATGATGCGCATCAGGATCAGCAGCGCCGGAGCCCACATACCAATCATTTCATACGTGGGCAACAGGCCAATCATAACGGTTGCACCTCCCATCAAAGAGAGGGTCAGCACGAGGGTTTTTTTACGGCCAATGCGGTCACCGATGTGTGCGAAAAGTACCCCGCCAATGGGACGTATAAAAAAGGTTAATGAGAAAGAGAGATACGAGAGAATGAGTCCGATCACCGGATCGACCATCGGAAAAAAGATCTTATTAAAGACCAGCGCGGCCGCCGTACCGTAGAGGAAATAGTCAAACCATTCAATGGCGCTCCCTGTAAGGCTGGCGATTAACACCTTCTTATTTTTTCGTAATACCGTCGTCGTACTTTCATGTTCTGTCATGACCTGAAACCCCGCCACGTTGCTGATATATGAGGTGTCACCTGGCGCGCTTCAGGTGCAACCCGTGAAGATGAAAAAGGTTGTGAAATTGTTAAGCAACTTAGGGTTGGATGTTGCATTTAGCAAGCACTGGCGGGCTGAAACTGGTCAGATCACGGTTAAATTAGCAGCGTTGGCTGCTTTTTCATGACGCCTGTACAATACAATGTTTTGTAGGGCTGGAAATTAAAAGCACAATAGGCAGGTGCAACCCGATGATTTTTGGATGTTTCTGGTTATTTCAGAAAAATGGTAAATTAGCTGCTTCAACAACGTGAGGAGTTCACCATGGTTCAGCCCCATTTTCCCCTTCTGGCGAATGCCACACTGGCGGCCATCAATACTGTCGGCGCATGGCTGGCGCAGGACGACCTGAGCATGACGCGTCAGGCCCCGGAGATTGATGCGGTGATTCTGGCTGGCAACGCGGTGATCCCAACCATTGACGCGGCCTGCAGTATTGCCTCTCAGAAAGACGTGCCGCTTCTGATCAGCGGCGGCATCGGCCATTCGACCCCGTTTTTATATGAAGCGATCCGCAATCACCCGCGTTATCACACTCTACCGGTCGCGGGACGGGCAGAAGCAAACATTCTTGCCGACATTGCGCGGGCGTTCTGGCAGATCCCCGAGGCGCGCCTGTGGGTTGAAGATCGCTCCACCAACTGTGGTGAAAACGCGCGCTTTAGCTGGAACATGCTGAAAGAGCGTCAGCGGACAAGCGGGCGCGTGCTGGTGGTGCAGGACCCAACGATGCAGCGCCGCACGATGGCGACGTTTGCCCGCGTGTGCCGCGATGAACCCGCATCACCGCAGTGGATCAGCCATCCCGGGTTTACGCCAGCGCTGCAAAACGGCACTGAGGGCGTAGAGTTTAGTGGGGGCAACGCCGGGCTGTGGCCCGTTGACCGGTATCTGTCGCTGGTTATGGGGGAACTGCCGCGCCTGTATGATGACGTCAACGGCTATGGCCCGGCCGGGCGGGATTTTATCGCCCACGTTGAATTCCCTGAAACCGTCACCGCCGCATGGAGACAGCTTCAACAGGACCCAGTCCTGAAGGTGGCGCGTAAAATCATCTGAGCACGAAACAATCCCCTCGCCCCATTGGGGAGAGGGTTAGGGGGCGGGGAAAATCACAGCGCCGCAAACTTATCCAGCGTCCGCACCAGCTGCGTCACAAACCCATACTCGTTGTCATACCAGGCAACGGCTTTCACCAGCTGCAGATCTCCCGCTTCTGACACCTCCGTCTGCGTGGCGTCAAACACCGAACCATAGTGCGAGCCAATCACATCTGAAGAAACAATCTCGTCATCGGTATACCCGAACGATTTATTCCCCTGGGTCGCCTTTTTCAACGCGGCGTTGATCTCCTCGACCGTCACCTTTTTACCCAGAATCGCTACCAGCTCGGTTACCGATCCGGTTTTCACCGGCACGCGCTGGGCGTGACCCTTTAGTTTGCCGCTGAGCGCGGGGATCACCAGGCCGATGGCTTTCGCCGCACCGGTGGTATGCGGAATAATATTTTCTGCCGCCGCCCGCGAGGCGCGCAAATCTTTCCCGCGCGGGCCATCCACCAGCGCCTGGGTGCCGGTATAGGCATGAATGGTGGTCATGGTGCCCACTTTAATTTCAAACGCGTCGTTCAGGGCTTTTGCCAGCGGTGCGAGGCAGTTGGTGGTGCAGGACGCGACGGAAATAATGGTATCACTGGCGTCAATGGTATCGTCATTCACGCTATAGACGATGGTCTTCATCTCACCCGCGGGCGCCGAAATCAGCACTTTCTTCGCACCGGCGTCCAGGTGCGCCCGCGATTTTTCTTCTGAGGTATAAAAGCCGGTGCACTCCACGACGATATCCACGCCCGCGGCTTTCCACGGAATGTGCTTTGCCTCTTTTTCGGCGTACACCGCGATGGTTTTACCGTCGACAATCAGCGCATCCTCGGTGAAGTCCACGCTCCAGGGGAAGCCACCGTAGTTGGAATCATGCCTGAGCAGGTAGGCCAGGACTTTCGGGGAGGTGAGGTCGTTGATGGCGACGACGGTATTGCTGTCCTGGGTTTCAAGAAGGCGGCGCAGCACAAGGCGTCCAATGCGTCCAAATCCGTTAATGCCAATTTTACTCATGGTGTTCTCCTGTGAACGTGTCGATACGACAGTTTGAACTCATCCAGGCTTAGACCATCACGGGCAGGGCAGCAATTGAAGATGCTTCATGCGAGGGGAAGTATTTGAAAAACCATACAGAAAAGTTAATGAATTTTTAAGGAAAGGAGATTATGTTGGCGCGGTGACTGTTTATTTCAGGAAATCCCATGCGCACTAAATATACAAGCCTGCAAATCACGATTCACTGGCTGGTGTTTTTGTTAATCGTCGTCGCCTACTGCGCGATGGAATTCAGGGGCTTTTTCCCGCGTTCCGACCGACCGCTTATTAACATGATCCACGTCTCCTGCGGCATCTCGGTTCTGGTGCTGATGGTGGCGAGATTGCTGATCCGCCTGAAGTTTCCCGCACCGCCCATTCAACCTAAACCCAAAGCGATGATTACCGGGATGTCCCACCTTGGGCATCTGATCGTCTATCTGCTGTTTATTGCGCTGCCGCTGATTGGCATTGTAATGATGTATAACCGTGGAAACGACTGGTTCGCCTTTGGTCTGGCGATGCCTCACGCGGCAGAGGGGAATTTTGACCTGGTGGATGTGCTGAAGGAGTGGCACGTTACGCTGGCAAACCTGGGCTATTTCGTGATTGGTCTGCACGCCTTTGCGGCGCTGATGCACCACTATTTCTGGAAAGATAATACTCTTTTGCGCATGATGCCGAATAAGCGTCAGTAGTCTTTAACTCGTGCCGGGCGGCGCAGCGCCACCCGGCTTGTTTTTTAACCCAGAAGAGCACGCTCTTCATCAGTTAACGCCAGCGTCTGCGTTGACCCCGTCTCTGACGATTTCACCGCCGCTTCCAGAACAGCCATAACCGCTAACGCCTCGACAGGATGAACGGGATTGGCGATCTTCCCGAGCATCGCATCCCGCACGTTGATGTAGTACTGCCGCTGATCGCCCTTTGGCGTGGCAATCGTTTGGGGTTCACCATCAGCTCCGAAGAACACCATGCTGTCGTCGTCTTCGCCCCAGGCGTCGCTGCCGGGGATTACGCCAGCCAGCAGCTGCGCTTCCTGCTGATCGATTCTGGCTTTCACCACGCTGCCTTTGTCCCCGTGAACGGTAAAGCGCGCCGTACCGCCAGCCACCAGCATGCTGGCGTGCAGAACCACCTTATGATCCGGGTAATTGAGGACCACGTGAGCCCAGTCGTTAACCTCTGCGCCGTCGCGCAGCGTGGCGATATTTCCCTGAACAGACTCTGGCAGGCCAAACAGCTGAAGCGTCTGGTCGATCAGGTGAGGGCCCAGGTCAAACCACAGACCGCTGCCGGGGACGTTCTGCTCGCGCCAGCGCACGCGCACTTCCGGGCGGAAGCGGTCAATATGCGACTCCAGATGTTTAACCTTGCCAACCGTGCCTTGCTCAATAATCTGCTTAATGCCGAGGAAATCACTGTCCCAGCGGCGGTTGTGGAAAACGGAGAGCAGAAGCTGCTTTTCATCCGCCAGGGCTATCAGGTCCCGGGCTTCCTGCATATCCAGGGTGAAAGGCTTATCCACGACCACGTGTTTTCCCGAGTTCAGGGCCAGCGTCGCCAGCGGCGCGTGGGTGGCGTTAGGGGAGGCAATGACCACCAGGTCGACATCAGGATGTTGAATGGCTTCTTCGGGCGTGGCTACCACCAGCACATCCGGAAGATCGCGCTTCACTTTCTCTTCATCACGGGAAGAGACCACCGCCAGCTTGAGCCCGTCCACGGACTGGATCAGCGGGGCATGGAAGGTTTTACCGACAAAACCATACCCGATCAGCGCAATGTTGATTGTTTGAACTTTACTCATGACCTTCTCCACGTTATTGCGCGCACACCGTGACCCGTAATGCGCCAGGGTCCCCAAGCTCAGGCCAGGGACGATCTAAAAAGAGTTGATGAATATCGGTGAGCCCGGAGACCAGATACGGCTCGCAGCGGTTAACTTTCAGGTGATCGGCAACAATCCAGTGTGCATGGCTTGCGGCGAGCATCGCGCGTTTCACCTCGGCATCCGCTTCTTTACCGGCACTCAAACCGAGTTCGGCATGAAGGGCGCACGCACCGAGAATGGCGATATCGGCCCGATAGCGTGACAGCAGGGACAACGTGGCGCTGCCGGCAAACAGGCGCTGCTTCGGGTCCCATTTTCCACCGAGCAGAATAAGCTCAATGTCTTCCCGGTCGCTAAAATGCTGGGCGATATCCAGCGAGGTAGTGATCACGGTGTGAGGGCCCTGCAGATAAGTGGCGACGGCCATCACCGTACTGCCGGCATCCAGAAACAGGGTGGAACCCGGCGGAACCGCCTGCGCAACCTGTTTCCCCAGACGCTGCTTGGTTTCCGGCAGCAGGGTATTGCGGCCCTGACGATTCATGGCCGAAAGATTCAGAGCAATAGCCCCGCCGTGATTCTTCTGGGCAAGCCCCTGATTTTCCAGATCGGTCAGATCCCGACGAACGGTGTCCGCCGAAACCTGCAGCTTTTCTGCCAGCTCGGTGATGCTGGCCTGACCTTGTTCACTGAGAATATCAAGGACATAGCGTTGACGTGCGGTTTTGTGCATGGGCAGCAATCCTGCAAAATGTCGCAATAAATTGCATAATACAGCATTTTGACGCAGAAGGAAGGAGTATCGTAAACCAGGTTGATGTTTAATTATTGGAATTATATTAAGCGGATATCATTAAGCCGTTCTGAATGTTAACCACAGTGTTAATGTTATGTTTTAATCAACGATTTGGGTTATGTAACCAATGTATTGTGATTAACTGGTGGAATATTCTGATATTTAATCAAAATAAAGCATTTAATGTCTGATTTATGTTTTTTATTAGAATTATTTTTCAACAAATTGATGGCTCTTACTTAAGTTGACACTTCTTTGAAAATCTTTGTGTCTGACCCGCTCAGAAATTAACGCAAAAATGTGCGCAGAGGAGATTAAGAATTTTCCTTAAATTACAGTGTGTTTTGATGTTTCATCTGAAAGGCTACTTTCGGAGTTTTGTCCAGAAACCCCATGTTTTTTCTTATATGTAACACCGCATTAACATTGTGGGTGTAGTGGCCTATACCACATTTTGTTATGCTGCAAATCAACTTATGAAATAAGTAATTTCTTAAATTTAATAAGACAAAGGCGGATCTCATCTCCATCGGAAATGGGTATGGGGAGCTTTACCTGAAATTTAGCGAGGAAGTTAAATAAGATATTTGTCTAATTATCTGTACCTCTTTTTGGGTAATTGCTTGAGTATCACTCAGAGTCAGGGAGATAAAATGACGATATTACGCAAGCCTGTTTCACGCCAATTTATAGCTACGCTGGCGTTAATTTCATTAGCCCTAAATACGGCTTATGCCAATAGTGGCGCGGTAGGTATTGCCCCGATGGCAACGACGACCTTAAAGGAAAGTATTCTTTTCGCTATCGATCGCGATCCGTCAATTAGCCAGCAGGCCGCGCAGTTAGGTATTGGTCAGGCGCAAATAGACGAGGCGCGCAGCGGCTGGATGCCGCAAATAGCGTTGAACGGGAGTACGGGGCATAGCCAGACCACCGATTCCAGCGGTTCGCTGAAGAACTCTGCGGCCTGGGGAGTGAGCCTGACCCAGCTGATATACGATTTTGGCAAGACTAACAATAGCATCAGCCAGTCTTCCGCCCAGCGCGATAGCTACCGCTACCAGCTGATGAGCACGCTTTCTGACGTGGCGGAAAAAACGGCGCTCGGCTACGTGGAGGTCAAACGTTATTCCGACCTATTACAGGCGGCAAAAGAGAACGTTCAGGCACTGAAAAACGTGGAGCAGCTGGCCAAGCTGCGCGCCGATGCGGGCGTGAGTTCCACCTCCGATGAACTCCAGACCCGCACGCGTATTGCCGGCATGCAGGCGACGGTGGCGCAGTATAACGCCGCGTTGAACAGCGCCCGCGCAAGGCTCGCGGTATTAACCGGAATGCAGGCAGATCATTATTCGCCGGTACCCGCAAACCTCGCCGTTGAGCCGGATTCGCTTAACCGCATTGATTATTCGTTAATACCGGCGGTAATGGCCGCGCAGAATATGGAACGTTCGGCCCAGTATGGCGTTGAAACAGCGAAGTCCCAGCACTGGCCAACCCTGAGCCTGAAAGGGGGACGCACGCGTTACGAGTCGGACAACCGCTCATACTGGGACGACCAGATCCAGCTCAATATTGACGCACCGCTTTATCAGGGCGGCGCGGTATCTGCACGCGTGCGTCAGGCTGAGGGCGCCCGGGCGATGGCGTCCTCTCAGGTCGATCAGGCGCGTTTCGACGTGCTGCAAAAGGCCTCCGTCGCGCAAGCTGACTGGACCGGCGCACGGGGAAGAATGGAGGCCGGGAAACGGCAGCTGGAAAATGCGCTGCGGGCCCGCGAGGTTTATAAAAATGAATACACCCTGAGCAAGCGGAGCATTAATGATTTGCTCAGCGTTGAGCAGGATGTCTGGCAGGCCACGTCGGCGAAAATAATCGCCGAGTATGATGGCTGGAGTTCGGCAATTAATTATGCTTCCGCGGTTGATAATTTAATGCCGCTTATTGGAATAGAGAAAAACGCTGCCGCAAAATTACCCGATTTGAGTTAACAAAAGCCACGCATAGCTGCACGAAATAAGTCTGAAAATAATGGGTGTTTTTTCCCAGGGATAGCTACATCCGTCTGGTGGATATATCCACAGGGATCCGTACACCTGCAAGGAGAGGAATATGAGTAACGTAAAGGTTGTTGATGTCATCATTCGCAAAACGGCGGAGAAAACGAAATTAACCGGCGAAGGAAATCTGTCGGTCTCTATTTCATCGCCGAGCGTGATTGAAATTCAGGGCTCTGCTCAGGACGTGGTGCGTTATGTCCGCCAGGGTAAAGACCTTCTCATTTATATGAAGGACGGCAGTGTTATTCGCTGCAATAACTATTTTGTTGAAGATCCTGAAACCCAACATCAGTCAGAGCTGGTGTTCAACGACGGGCAGGAACTGACTCATCTCTCTTTTGCCGATGCCGGGGAAGCGTCAGGCGTTGCCGCTACTGAATTAACCGCGCAGGCCACACCCATTAGCAGCATTGAACCCTTCCTGGAGCAGGGAAGCGCCCTGAGCGATGCCCCGTGGGGCTGGATTGCAGGGGCGGCGTTAGGCGGCGGTGCTATCGGCGCACTGCTGGCCCACGGCGGTGATGGCGAAACCAAAACGAAAGTCATTGATAACACCAAAGAAGTGGAAAGCGCCACGCCGACCTTCCTGCTGTCGGACAAGGTGGGCGACAAGCAGGGAGTGCTGAGCGCAAACGCCCTCACGGACGATAACGCGCCGACCTTCAGCGGTACCGGTCAGCCGGGCGCGACCATCCAGATTAAAGACGGCAGCGGCAGCACCATCGCCAGCGCGATGGTCGGTAAAGACGGCACCTGGACGGTAAAACTCCCGACCCAGGCCGACGGAGAGCACACCTGGTCGGTGGTGCAGATCGACGGCAGTAAAACCACGTCAGCGGGCAACATCACCGTGACCGTTTCTACGTCCGAGGCCACGCTTACGCTGGCGACAACGGCGGGTGACAACGTGATTAACGCCAGCGAACAGTCCGCAGGCTTTACGCTGTCCGGCAGCAGTCAGCATCTGGCGCAGGGAACCGACGTTTCCGTAACGCTGAACGGCAAAACCTACACCGCTCAGGTGGGAGCAGACGGCGCGTGGAGCGTTAACGTGCCTGCGGCAGACGCGCAGGCGCTCAGCGACGGTACCTGGACCGTCAGCGTCAGCGGCAAAGACGCGGCGGGTAACACCGTGAGCGGAAGCCAGACGATTGGCGTGGATACCGCTGCGCCAACGCTCTCCGTCGATACGCTCGCGCAGGACAACATCATTAATGCCGCTGAGCACAACCAGCCGCTAACGCTGAGTGGTAAAACCAACGCGGAAGCCGGGCAGATTGTGACCGTGACGCTGAACGGCAAAAATTATAACGCCACGGTGGGCAGCGACGGCACCTGGTCCGTCACGCTGGCGGCCAGCGAGGTGCAGGCCCTTAATGAGGGTCACCACACCCTGACGGTGAACGTCAGCGACAAAGCAGGCAACGGCTCGTCCGTGACCGCGGATTTCACGGTAGATACCAACGCGCCGGTCGTCACCATCAACACCGTCGCGGGCGACGATATCCTCAACACCAGCGAGCAGGGACAGGCGCAGATTATTTCCGGGCGGGCGAGCGGCGCGGCGGCAGGCGATGTCGTCACCGTGACCGTTGGCGGCCAGACCTTCACCGGCGTCGTACAGGCAGACGGCAGCTGGAGCGTGGGCGTTCCTGCCTCCGTCGTCGGCGCGCTGGGTGAGGGCAACCACACCCTTGCCGTCTCCGTCACCGACGCAGCGGGGAACACCGGTAGCGCCACGCACGGCATTGTGCTGAGCGGTAACGCACCGGAATTTACGATTGACGCCATCAGCCAGGACAACGTGCTGAATGCCCGGGAGGCGATGCAGCCGCTGAGCCTGAGCGGCACCAGCAACCTGCCGGACGGCAGCGCCGTTACCGTGACGCTGAACAACGTCAGCTATCAGGCGACCGTCGAAAACGGTATCTGGGCGGTTCAGGTGCCGGTATCCGACGTCCTGAATCTGGCGAACACCCTTTATAGCGTCAGCGTCAGCGGCACCGACAGCGTGGGTAACAGCGGCTCCGCAGAGGCGAATCTGCTGGTCGATACCGTGCTGCCGAAGGTGATCATTAACACCTTTGCGGGGGATAACCTGGTTAATAACGCCGAAGCGGGCGTGGACCAAACCCTCAGTGGCCGCGTTACCGGCGCGGCGGCGGGCGATACGGTGTCTGTTACCGTTGGCGGTAAGAGTTACAGCGCCACGGTGGGCAGCGATCTGACCTGGAACGTCACGATCCCTTCAGCGGATCTTCAGGCGTTCGGAGACGGGGATTTGACCTTTACCGCCTCCGTGACCAACGGGCACGGTAATACCGGCACCGGCGAGCGCGATATCAATATCAACGCGGAACTGCCGGGTCTGCGCGTAAACACCATTTCCGGCGATGATGTGATCAACGCCATCGAGCAGCAGCAGGACCTGACCGTCACCGGCGCCAGCACCCATCTGGCCGCAGGTACGCCGATTGTCGTCACCATCAACAATGTCGAATATCAGGCCGTGGTGACCGCCAGCGGCGGCTGGAGCATTGGCGTTCCTGCTGCGGATCTGCAGGCCTGGACGGCCGGAGGTATGACGGTCAGCGTCAGCGCGGAAGATGCCTGGGGCAACACCGTTGCGGCTGAACACCCGATTGAACTCGATCTCAACGCCGTGGCGGTCACCATTGATACCGTCTCCGGCGATGACCTGCTGAACGCGGCAGAAAAAGGGAGCGACTTAACCCTTTCCGGCCAGACGCAGGGCGTGGAGGCGGGGCAAACCGTGGTGGTGAAATTTGCCGACCAGACTTTTACCGCGCAGGTGCAGCAGGATGGCTCCTGGAGCCTGACCGTCCCGGCGAACGCCATGGAAACGCTGATTGACGGGCGGGCGCAGGTAAGCGTCAGCGTGACTAACGTCAGCGGCAACAGCGCGGACGCCTCACGCGTGGTGACTGTCGATACGCAGCCGCCGACCATTACGCTCGATAATCTGACCGACGACAACATCATCAATGCGGCAGAAGCGCAGCAGGATCTGGTCCTCAGCGGCAGCACAACCGCTGAAGCGGGCCAGACGGTCACCGTGACGCTGAACGGCAAAAACTATCAAACTACCGTACAAGCTGACGGCAACTGGACGCTGAACGTGCCTGCCGCCGACGTTGGCGCGCTGGCAGACGGCACTGTCATCGTGACGGCCTCCGTCAGCGACGTGGCAGGTAACAGCAGCAGTGCGGACCGCGTTGGGCTGGTGGATGCCACCGTGCCGCAGGTGACCATTAATGACTTTGTCACCGACACCAACACCGTTAACCAGCTGGCCCATTCTCAGGCGCAGATCCTGAGCGGCTCCGTCACTGGCGCTGCGGCGGGCGATTTGGTCACCATCACTATTAATAACGTGGACTACACCACCGCGGTGGACGCGGCGGGCAACTGGAGCCTCGGCCTGCCTGCATCCGTCGTTCAGGGGCTGACGGACGGCACCTGGACCATTAACGTCTCCGTGACCGATCGCTCCGGCAACACCGGCAGCAGTTCTCTGGATGTGGTGGTGAATACCGTGACGCCTGTTATCGGTATTAACACGCTGGCCGTAGATGACGTGATCAATGCGGCAGAGAAGGGTGAAGATCTGCTGCTTTCCGGTACCAGCAACCAGCCGGAAGGGACCATCATCACCGTAAACCTGAACGGTATCAACTACACCACCACCACTAACGCCAGCGGCAGCTGGAGCGTCACCGTGCCCGCCTCTGCGGTGAGCGCGCTGGGCGAAGCCAATTACACCGTGACGGCGAGCGTTACCGATAATGTGGGCAACAGCGCCTCAACCTCGCACGATGTGCTGGTGGACAGCGCGTTGCCGGTAGTCACTATCAACACTTTCGCGACCGACAATATCGTCAACGCGGCGGAAGTCACCGCAGGGCAAACCCTGACCGGGAAGGTCTCTAACGCGGCATCGGGCGATACCGTCACGATTATCCTCGGCGGGCAGACATACACCGCTACCGTGCAGGACGATCTCTCATGGAGCCTGCCGTTAACCGAGAGCCAGTTAACCGCGCTCGGCAACGGCGAACTGACCGTATCGGCCAGCGTCACCAACGCGCACGGCAACACCGGTTCGTCTTCGCTGGACTTTACCATCGACGCCCAACTGCCGGGCCTGCGTATTGATACCGTGGCGGGTGATGATGTCATTAACGTCATCGAGCACGCTCAGAACCTGATTGTTTCCGGTTCAAGCACCGATCTGGCAGCGGGCAGCACCGTCACGGTGACCATTAACGGCAAGATTTATTCCGCAACCGTACTGGCGGACGGTACCTGGCAGGCGGCGGTTCCGGCAGCGGACGTGTCCCAGTGGGCGGACGGTTCGCTGGATATCAAGGCAAGCGCGCAGGATCCTTCCGGCAACCCGGTGACTATCGGCACCGTCGTGGACGTCGATCTCGCGCCGGTCGCCGTCAGCATCAACAGCGTGACCGCGGACAACGTGCTCAACGCGGCAGAAAAAGGTCAGGATCTGGTGCTTTCCGGCTCTTCCTCAAACGTTGAAGCGGGCCAGACCGTCACCATCACCTTTGCGGGTAAAACCTACACCACGACGGTGAACGCCAACGGCGACTGGACGTACACCGTACCGGCAGCCGATTTGAGCGGCCTGAAGGACGGCGACGCCAGCGTGCAGGTCAGCGTGAGCAACGTGAACGGCAACGCGGCGTCGTCTGCGCAGGAGTTCAGCGTCGATACCGCCGCGCCAACGGTGACCATCAATACCATCAGCGGCGACAACATACTGAATGCGGCTGAGGCAGCGCAGGATCTGACCCTGAGCGGGACGTCCACTGCCGAAGCAGGCCAGACGGTCACCGTAACCTTCAACGGCAACCAGTACACCGCGCAGGTGCAGGCTGACGGTAGCTGGACGCTGGAGGTGCCGGCAGCCGATCTGGCGGGCATCACCGACGGCAGCGCGGCGGTCACGGCGACCGTGTCCGACAAAGCCGGCAACCCGGCCAGCGCGGATGCCTCCGTGCTGGTGGATACCACCGTACCGCAGATTACTTTCAACATCGTCGCGGGCGACGACATCGTGAATATTGCCGAGCACGGCCAGGCGCTGATCGTCTCCGGCAAGGTCACGGGCGCGCAGGCGGGTGACGTCATTACCATCACCCTGAACGGCAAAGACTACACCGCGATGCTGGACGCGTCCGGAAGCTGGAGCGTGGGCGTTCCGGCGGCAGACGTGGGCGCGCTGGCTAACGGCGAGCAGACGATCTCCGCGACCCTCACCGACAAAGCGGGTAACAGCACCACCGCCACGCATGAATTTGACGTCTCCCTGGCCGCGCCGGAGATTGCCATCAATACCCTGGCGCTTGACGACGTGATTAACGCGGTCGAGAAAGGCCAGGATCTGCAGATTTCGGGCACCAGCAACCAGCCGGAAGGTACAGCCATTACGGTGACCCTGAACGGCATCAGCTACGCCGCGACCACCAACGCCAGCGGCGGCTGGAGCGTGACCGTTCCGGCGGCGAACGTCTCTGCGCTGGGCGAAGCGAGCTATACCGTCACGGCAAGCGTGACCGATAGCGCAGGCAACGGCGCGAACGCCAGCCACAGCGTGCTGGTCGACAGCACGCTGCCGCAGGTTACCATTAACGCAATCGCCATCGATGACGTGATTAACGCGGCGGAAGTCGCTTCCGGACAAACCCTGAGCGGGAAGGTGAGCGGCGCGGCGAGCGGTGACACTGTCACCCTTTCAATCGGCGGCAATACGTATACCGCGACGGTTCAGGACGATCTGAGCTGGTCGGTCATCGTGCCGTCCGCGGTCTT
>Ga0153917_1000828_pt1 | contig 16013 bp, 14 predicted proteins | sample TSFL001MetaG_FD_104695 | JGI IMG/M metagenome (GOLD analysis project Ga0153917, IMG submission 104695) | Attine ant fungus gardens microbial communities from Florida, USA - TSFL001 MetaG | ecosystem: Host-associated > Fungi > Mycelium > Unclassified | place: USA: Florida, Paynes Creek Historic... | reverse complement strand
TTCCGAGACTACCTGAAACGTTCAACTCTTTGATTCTCAAGGAGTTTTGCGTTTCGACTGCGTCGGAAGTGGGGCGCATTATAGGCCCCTGAAACCACACGTCAACCGTTATTTTCAAAAAACCTTCAATATCGCTGAAAAGCAAAGCGGGGAGGCCTGTCGGCCTCCCCGCTTCTCCAGCGCTACTTATATATGCCTTACAGGCTTGGGAACGCGAACTGCGAAGCCTCATGGCTGGCACGCTGCGGCCAGCGCTGGGTAATGGCCTTGCGGCGGGTATAGAAACGCACGCCGTCCGGACCATAGGCATGCAGGTCGCCGAACAGCGAACGCTTCCAGCCACCGAAGCTGTGGTAGGCCACCGGTACCGGCAGCGGCACGTTCACACCCACCATGCCCACTTCGATCTCGTCGCAGAACAGGCGCGCCGCTTCACCGTCACGGGTGAAGATGCAGGTACCGTTGCCGTATTCATGCTCGTTGATCAGTTGCATGGCCTCTTCCAGGCTGTTCACGCGCACCACGCACAGTACTGGGCCGAAGATCTCTTCTTTATAGATGCGCATTTGCGGGGTGACGCGGTCGAACAGCGTGCCACCGACGAAGTAGCCATCTTCATGACCGGCCACACGGAAACCACGACCATCGACCACCAGCTTGGCACCCGCAGCCACGCCGTCATCGATGTAGCCAACCACTTTGTCACGCGCAGCTGCCGTTACCAGCGGCCCCATGTCCAGGCCACAGGAAGTACCGGCACCGATCTTCAGTCCCTTGATCTGCGGCTCCAGCTTGGCGATCAGGGCATCAGCGACCTGGTCACCCACGCACACGGCCACCGAGATGGCCATGCAACGCTCGCCGCAAGAACCATAGGCCGCGCCCATCAGCGCGCTGACGGCGTTGTCCAGGTCGGCATCGGGCATCAGCACCGCGTGGTTCTTCGCACCGCCCAGGGCCTGTACGCGCTTGCCACGCTTGGTGCCTTCGGCATAGATGTATTCGGCGATCGGGGTCGAGCCGACGAAGCTCAGGGCCTTGACCTCTGGCGCTTCGATCAGCGCATCGACCGCTTCCTTGTCGCCGTGGACGACGTTCAGGATGCCTTTGGGCAGGCCGGCTTCGTGCAGCAGCTGGGCGATGTACAGGGTCGAGCTCGGATCGCGCTCGGACGGTTTGAGGATGAAGGCATTGCCGCAAGCGATGGCCAGCGGATACATCCACAGCGGCACCATGGCCGGGAAGTTGAACGGGGTGATACCGGCGACGATACCCAGCGGCTGGAAGTCGGACCAGGCGTCGATGTTCGGACCAACGTTGCGGCTGTATTCACCCTTGAGCAGCTCTGGAGCGGCACAGGCGAACTCGACGTTCTCGATACCACGCTTGAGCTCACCCGCGGCGTCTTCTAGGGTCTTGCCGTGCTCTTCGCTGATCAGTTGCGAGATACGTGCTTCGTTCTGCTCCAGCAGTTGCTTGAAGCGGAACATCACCTGGGCACGCTTGGCCGGCGGCAGATTGCGCCAGGCCGGGAACGCCGCCTTGGCCGAATCGATGGCTTCCTGAATGGTGGCACGGCTGGCCAGTTCGACCTTGCGGGTGCTTTCGCCAGTGGACGGGTTGAAGACATCGGCGGTGCGCTCGCCCTTGGAAACCAGCTCGCCGTTGATCAGGTGCTGAACGATGCTCATGCAAAACTCCAGATAAAGAAGGTTGATGCAGGCGCGCACAAACGCGCCTGTCGTCAGAGTCGGTAGGAAATCAGTCGATCTGGTTTAGGGCTTCGCCCACCGCGTCGAACAGGCGGTCCAGTTCCTGCGGCTGGGTGTTGAAGGTTGGACCGAACTGCAGGGTGTCGCCACCGAAGCGGACATAGAAGCCTGCTTTCCACAGTTTCATCGCAGCCTCGTAAGGACGCACGATGGCATCGCCGTCGCGGGCGGCGATCTGGATGGCGCCGGCCAAGCCGTAGTTACGGATGTCGATGACGTTCTTGGTGCCCTTGATGCCGTGCAGCACTTTCTCGAAGTGCGGTGCCAGGTCGGCAGCCGATTGCACCAGGTTTTCCTTCTGCAGCAGGTCCAGTGCGGCGATACCGGCCGCGCAGGCCACCGGGTGAGCCGAGTAGGTATAGCCATGAGGGAATTCCACGGCGTATTCCGGGGTCGGCTGGTTCATGAAGGTCTGGTAGATCTCGCTGCTGGCGATCACTGCGCCCATCGGGATGGCGCCGTTGGTGACCTGCTTGGCGATGCACATCAGGTCCGGGGTCACGCCGAAGGCTTCGGAACCAGTCATGGCGCCCATACGGCCGAAGCCGGTGATCACTTCGTCGAAGATCAGCAGGATATTGTGCTGGGTGCAGATCTCGCGCAGACGCTTGAGGTAACCCTTCGGCGGCGGCAGAACGCCTGCCGAGCCTGCCAGCGGCTCGACGATCACGGCGGCGATGTTCGAGGCATCATGCAGTTCGATCAGCTTGAGCATCTCGTCCGCCAGGGCGATACCGCCCTCTTCCGGCATGCCTTTGGTGAAGGCGTTGCCCGGCAGCAGGGTGTGAGGCAGGTGATCGACGTCCAGCAGCTGGCCGAACAGCTTGCGGTTGCCGTTGACGCCACCCAGGCTGGTGCCGGCGATGTTCACGCCGTGATAGCCACGGGCACGGCCGATGATCTTGGTCTTGGTCGCCTGGCCTTTCAGGCGCCAGTAGGCACGCACCATCTTCAGCGCGGTGTCGGCGCACTCGGAACCGGAGTTGGTGAAGAACACGTGGTTCAGGTCGCCCGGCGTCAGTTCGGTGATCTTCTCAGCCAGCTGGAACGCCAGCGGGTGACCGAACTGGAACGCCGGCGAATAGTCCAGCACGCCCATCTGGCGCGACACGGCCTCGGTGATTTCCTTGCGAGTGTGCCCGGCGCCACAGGTCCACAGGCCCGACAGCGCATCGAAGACCTTGCGGCCCTTGTCGTCGAACAGGTAGCTGCCTTCGGCCGCCACGATCAGGCGCGGGTCGCGCTGGAAGTTGCGGTTGGCGGTGTAGGGCATCCAGTGGGCATCCAGCTTGAGCTGGCTGGCGATACCGGTAGTGGCGGTTTCGGGCATGTTCATCGGCGGTTCCTCGGAAGACGATTAGGCAACGATGGCTGTTGTTGCAGCTAAGTTGTCACGGGATTAACGTAAGAAAAATGCTGCTTTTCTAATCTTTAGATACGCGCAAGCTAAACTTAATCCAACCTGATCCGGCGCCTGCGAGAAACCCGTTACCGATCAATCACCTGGTCGATACGCCCCGCCAGCCACAGGCCAGAGCAGGCGTCCCTGCAATGATTCTTTGCAGAACACCGACTGATTTATGCACAGGGTTTGGTTAATGTTGCGCCCCTGACTCACTCGATTGAAGGCTTCCAGTGAAACGTCCACAGCCCCTTGCCCAGGTCAGCGACTTCGACATCCGCCTGCTGAAGATCTACCGCAGCGTGGTGGAATGCGGAGGCTTCTCGGCCGCCGAAAACGTGCTCGGCATCGGCCGCTCGGCGATCAGCCAACAGATGAACGACCTGGAGCAACGCCTGGGCCTGCGCCTGTGCCAAAGGGGGCGCGCCGGTTTCTCGCTGACCGAGGAAGGCCGTGAGGTGTATCACTCTGCCCTGCAACTGCTCGGCGCCCTGGAATCCTTCCGCACCGAGGTCAACGGCCTGCACCAGCATCTGCGCGGCGAGCTGAACATCGGCCTGACCGACAACCTGGTGACCCTGCCGCACATGCGCATCACCCACGCCCTGGCCGAACTCAAGGATCGCGGCCCCGACGTACGCATCCAGATCCGCATGATCGCCCCCAGCCAGGTCGAGCAAGGCGTGCTCGACGGCAGCCTGCACGTCGGCGTCGTACCACAGACCAGTCCGCTTTCAGGCTTGGAGTATCAGCCCTTGTACAGCGAACGCTCGCTGCTCTATTGCGCCGTCGGCCACCCACTGTTCTATGCCGATGACCAGCAGATCGACGATGATCGCCTCAACAGCCAGGACGCCATCGCCCCGACCTTCCGTCTGCCTGCCGATATCCAGGCGCACTATCAGGCCCTGCACTGCACGGCGAGTGCGTCGGACCGCGAAGGCATGGCGTTTCTCATCCTTACGGGACGCTACATCGGCTACCTGCCCGATCACTACGCCACGTTCTGGGTCCAGCAAGGGCGCCTGCGCGCGCTCAAACCCCTGGAGCGTTTCTACGACCTGAGCCTGAGCTGGGTCACCCGCAAGGGACGACGTCCGAACCTAGTGCTGGAGAGCTTCCTGGAAAGCCTGGCTGCGACACGCTGATGCCTGTCTCTGACGCTAATGCTTGTCACTTGCTCAGAGGAAGGTAATCTGTCCGACAGCCGTTGCCACAGACTCGTACGGAATCGTCCATGACCCTTGAAGTTCCCGCGCATCGTCCCTCCACCTCGGGCAAACCCGCAGGCCGCATTCGCCAGAAAAACGAACAGGCCATCATCCAGGCCGCCGAGGACGAGTTCGCCCGCCACGGCTTCAAGGGCACCAGCATGAACACCATCGCCGTGAAGGCCGGCCTGCCGAAGGCAAACCTGCATTACTACTTCACCAACAAGCTTGGCCTGTACATCGCCGTGCTCAGCAACATCATCGAGCTGTGGGACAGCACCTTCAACGCCCTGAGCGTCGAGGACGACCCAGGCGAAGCCCTGAGCCACTACATCCGCACCAAGATGGAGTTCTCCCGGCGCAACCCACAAGCCTCGCGAATCTTCGCCATGGAAGTCATCAGCGGCGGCCACTGCCTGAGCGAGTACTTCAGCGCCGACTACCGTGAATGGTTCCGTGGCCGGGCCGCGGTGTTCCAGGCCTGGATCGATGCTGGCAAGATGGACCGCATCGACCCGGTCCACCTGATCTTCCTGCTCTGGGGCAGCACCCAGCACTATGCCGACTTCGCCACCCAGATCTGCCAGGTCACCGGCCGCAGCCGCCTGACCAAACAGGACATGGAAGACGCCAGCAGCAACCTTATCCACATCATTCTCAAAGGCTGCGGCATCACCCCGACCGCCTGACCCGGACCTATGCCTTCTACCCTGCTTGACCTCTGCGAGTTCCGCGAGGAAATCCGCAAGAGCCGCTTCATCACCCTCGCCGCCCCGATCACCAGCGCGGCGGAGGCGATGAGTTTCATCGAACGCCACAGCGACCTGGCAGCGACCCACAATTGCTGGGCCTGGAAACTGGGGGCCCAGTACCGCAGCAGCGATGACGGAGAACCCGGTGGCACCGCCGGCCGTCCGATCCTCGCCGCGATCGAGGCGCAGGACTGCGATCAGGTCGTGGTCCTGGTGATCCGCTGGTACGGCGGCATTCAACTGGGGACCGGTGGACTGGCCCGGGCCTATGGGGGCGGTGCCAACAAATGCCTGCAACAGGCACCCAAGCGCATGCTGGTCCAGCGTAGCGAGTACCGTTGCAGTTGCAGCTTCAGTGAGCTGGCACTGCTCAAACTGCGCCTGGCAGACATCGACGGCCTGGTGCTGGACGAGCAGTTCACCGCCAACGGCGTGGATTTGCAGGTGGCAATCGGCGAATCTCATGTCGAGGTACTACAGCAGCAATTGGCCGATCTCAGCCGCGGGCGCATTCGCCTGGAGCCTTGTGGACAGCCAGCCTCCTGAGATTGCTCACAACTACTGTGGGTGCGCCTGTGGATAAGCTTGGGGCATTCAGGTGCAGCCCTTGAGCAGCAAGGCATACAGAGACCTGTTCATATTTTGATCACATTTTCATGACAACGTTGAAACTGCCTGAATAACAGCAAGTTATCCCCAGCTCATCGGCCGAATAATCTGCAATATGGCTCCTGGCGCCCTGCACCGGCTTGCTCACAAATAATGTGGAGGGGGTTGTGGATAACCAGTGAGTCCATGGGCGAAACGCCCGGATTCACAGGGCTGGAATCAATTGGACATTTTTTGTTCAAGCCACGGCGAGCGGCGTGTCGCCTGCTGAATTATCCTCAATACCCCCGACTTTCAACGATCAAGGAGTCCTTTCATGTCCACCTCCAGAACCGCCCTGATCATCGGTGCCTCCCGCGGGCTCGGCCTGGGCCTGGTGCAACGCTTGCACGAGGACGGCTGGAACATCATCGCGACCGTCCGTGACCCGCAAAGGGCCGATGCCCTGCGCGCCGTGCCCGGCGTGCGCATCGAGACCCTGGAGATGAACGACACCGCCCAACTCGATGCCCTGCGTCAACGCCTGCAGGGCGAGGTGCTGGACCTGCTGTTCATCAACGCCGGGGTCATGGGGCCACTGCCACAGGACCTGGAAACCGTCCGTCCAGACGAGCTGGGCAGCCTGTTCATGACCAATGCCGTGGCCCCGATACGTGTCGCTCGCCGCCTGGCCGGCCACCTGCGTGAAAACACCGGCGTGCTGGCCTTCATGAGCTCGGTCCTGGGCAGCGTGACCATCCCGGATGGCGGCGAGATCTGCCTGTACAAGGCCAGCAAGGCGGCCCTCAACTCGATGATCAACAGCTTCGTGGTCGAATTGCAGCGTCCGGACCTGTGCGTCCTGGCCATGCACCCGGGCTGGGTAAAGACCGAAATGGGCGGCGAAAACGCCGAGATCGACGTGCTCACCAGTACTCGCGGCATGCTCGAACAGGTCAAGGCACAGAGCGGCAACGCTGGCCTGCGCTTCATCAACTACAAAGGCGAAGCGCTCGTCTGGTGAACTGAAAGCCGCGTGACGAGCCTGATGCACAACCCTCTCGCGAGACAAGGCCACGCCCACGGGCCCGGCACCGGGTCGCCGGGAATGGCCTTGCATCGTGAGAGGGCCACGCAGCTGCCGTCGGTGCCCTGTAGAATGTCAGCAACCGTACCTGATCGAGACTGCACCTATGTATGACTGGCTCAACGCCTTGCCCAAGGCCGAACTGCACATGCACCTGGAGGGCTCGCTGGAGCCGGAACTGCTGTTCGCCTTGGCCGAACGCAACAAGATCGCCCTGCCCTGGGCCGATGTGGAAACCCTGCGCAGCGCCTATGCCTTCAACAACCTGCAAGAGTTTCTCGACCTGTATTACCAGGGCGCCGATGTGCTGCGCACCGAGCAGGACTTCTACGACCTGACCTGGGCCTACCTGCAACGCTGCAAATCCCAGAACGTCATTCATACCGAACCCTTCTTCGACCCTCAGACCCATACCGACCGTGGCATCCCCTTCGAAGTGGTGCTCACGGGCATCAATCAGGCCCTCAAGGATGGCCGCGAGCACCTGGGCATCGGCAGCGGCCTGATCCTCAGTTTCCTGCGTCACCTGAGCGAAGAGCAGGCGCAAGAAACCCTGGACCAGGCGTTGCCCTGGCGCGACGCCTTCATTGCCGTGGGCCTGGACAGCTCCGAGGAGGGCCACCCGCCGAGCAAGTTCCAGCGCGTCTTCGACCGGGCCCGTAGCGAAGGTTTCCTGACCGTGGCCCACGCCGGCGAGGAAGGCCCACCCGAATACATCTGGGAGGCCATCGACCTGCTGAAGGTCCAGCGTATCGACCACGGCGTGCGCGCCATCGAAGACGAACGGCTAATGCAACGCATCATCGACGAACAGATCCCGCTCACTGTCTGCCCGCTGTCGAACACCAAGCTGTGCGTATTCGAACACATGGGCCAGCACAATATCCTGGACATGCTCGAACGTGGCGTGAAGGTGACCGTCAACTCCGATGACCCGGCCTACTTCGGCGGCTACGTCACCGAGAACTTCCACGCCCTGCACGCCCATCTGGGCATGACCCAGGACCAGGCCCGACGTCTGGCGCAGAATAGCCTGGACGCCCGACTGGTTCGATAAGCTGCCCCGGCTCCGCGTGCCCAGCCTAGCCGACCTGCAAGGCTGGCATGCGGGCGATGCGGTTGATCTGCTGGATGCCCATCGGCGAAATCTGCAACGCCCGCGACCCGTCCTGCTCGCCCAGCCACCCCGATTGCAGGAACAGTCTGAACAAGGCGTGCCCCAGGCTGCCCCCCAGGTGCGGCCCTTGGTCACTCCAGTCATTGCAATGGCAGATCACACAACCGTGTTGCTGGCCCGGCGCCAGCGACTCGGTGTAGACCCCTACCGCCGCCAACTGGGCACGCCCCTCCAGGCTGACCCTTGGCTGTTGCTGGCTGCCTTCCAGCCAACCGGCCACGATCAACCGGTGCAGGAGATCGGCGGCCAGCTCTCCGCCCAGGTGATCACCGCAGCGCCGCGCCCGACGCATGGACATGGGGACCTGCAAAGGTGTCGCCTGCGTGCTTTCCTGCCCCCGACTTTCAAGGTGCACGCTGGCCAGCGCCTCCACTGCGGCGCCCACCTGTGGCGTGGCCAGGCGGAAATAGCGCTTGCGGCCACGCGACTCCAACCTGAGCAAGCCCGCCGATGACAACAGCGACAGGTGCGCACAGGCGGACGACGACGTCAGCCCGGTCATGACGGCCAATTCATCGGCGGGACGCGGTATTCCATCGATCAACGCCCATAGCATGGCGCTGCGTTTGGGGTCGGCCATCAGGCCGGCGATCTGGGCAATGCTGCTGACTGCTTTCATTTCCAACTCCCTGCATGATCACGTCGGTTCCTATCGGCCAACCGGCGGCGCGGGACGTCCGCAGGGGACGGCAAGAACGGATACCCGGGAGCCGGAGCCTGCGGGACGCGAGGCACTCCAGCCACGCTTTAATGGAAACCCTCTCTTGCCGTTCCCTGGCAGGGAAGTCTCTCTCGCTGGTACTGGCCGCGCCAGCCAGTATAAGGCGCCCCAGGCCCTGCGCCTGCGCCCAAAGGCGGCGCCTGCGAGGCCGAATGGCATTGGGGGGCACCACCCTCAGCCACTCTGGGCCGCGTCATCCCTGGCCCCGGTCAGGATGCCAGGAACCCAAGCGGCCCATGGCCGCACGCATGCGCAACCGGCAGAGAGCGGCAGCATCGGGGCAGCGTTGGAACAATGCCGACGAGCCCCTTCCTCAAGTACGGCAAGTTAAAGCGAAGCTTCCACATGCTTCTGAACATTGCATGAGTCGGCCCCAAGGCTCACCGACCAGAGGCATGACCGCCAGTCAGGACACGGGCGCCGCGCCATGGCACCTGCAGAGGGCGGCGCTACACTTCATCGGCTCCCGCCCATTGGAGGTATGCCGCGATGAAAATTGTCGTCAGTGCGTCGAACCGCAACCCCAACTGCCCCTGGCAGGTCCGGCTCGACCAGCATGTGGTGAGTTTCCGCAGCGAAGCCGAAGCGCGCTTGTTCGTCGCCACCCTGGAGAGCCGCCTGCAGGCGCCTCATCCACTCATGCGGGACGCTTGGCCTGCAAGCGCCGAGTCAACATCGCGACACTGACCACCACTGCCCCGCACAGACTGATCACCAAGGCCATGGGCACGGCACTGCCATCGTGCAGCACGCCGACCAGCGCCGCCGCACCCGCGGCGACGCTGAACTGCACGCAGCCCATCAATGCCGAGGCACTGCCTGCCCTGGCACCCTGGCCGCTCATGGCGCAGGCCGAGGCATTAGGGATGATGCAGCCCAGGCTTGCGATGCACAGGAACAATGGCACCAGCAGAGGCCATAGCTGAGCCGGGCGCAACGCTGCCACGCCCAGCAACACCAAACCCGCCACCAGGTACAACCACACCGCGCGCGCCAACAGGAAGGCCGGACCACGCTTGGCCAGCAAGCGCGCATTGACCTGCGCCATGAGGATGAAACCTGCGGCGTTGGTACCGAACAGCCAGCCATAGTGCTCGGCGGGGACGCCATACAGCTTGATGAACACGAACGGGGAACCGGCGATGTAGGCAAACATGCCTGCGATGGCGACCCCGCCGGTCAATGCGTGCCCCAGGAATACCCGATCACCCAGCAAGCGCAGGTACTGGCGCAAGGCACCGGACAGGGGTTGGCGAGGCATGTCGGGTGGCAGGCTTTCCGGCAGCCCCAGGCTTACCGCCAACAAGCAGGCGGCGCTGAACAGGCTCAGGACCAGGAAGATCGACTGCCATCCCGAGACGTTGACCAGTACCCCGCCAAGCATCGGCGCCAGGATCGGCGCCAGCCCCATCACCAGCATCAACTGTGAGAACACCTTGGCCGACGCCACCGGATCGCACTTGTCGCTGACGATGGCCCGCGACAGCACCATCCCCGCGCAACCACCCAGCGCCTGGACAAAACGGGCCAGCACCAGCGTCTCCAGGTTCGGCGCATAGGCGCAGGCCAGCGAAGCCAGGGTGAACAGCGTGATGCCAAACAGCAACGGCGCACGCCGGCCAAAACGATCGGCCACAGGGCCATAGGCCAACTGGCCCAGGGACAGGCCGAGGAAGTAGGCGGCCAGGGTCGTCTGGACGTGTTGTTCATCGGTGCCGAAGGCTTGCGCCATGGCAGGAAAGGCAGGCAGGTAGAAGTCGATCGCCAAGGGCCCGAACGCACTGAGGGCGCCCAGGATCAACACTATTCTTAGGTTCATCGGGAATCCATAGCTGGCTAAGCAAGTGCGTAAGTCTACCTGCACTGGGCCCGGTCAGTATGAAAAGCTTTGCAATAAAGTGGAGTGTCCCCTTTCGCGGCACAAGGCCGCTCCAGGTTCAGCGCCATCATGTGTGGCCTTGCGTCGCTATCGAGCCAGGCAAGGCCCCAAGGTATCAGGCCACCTCGGCCTGATACCCCTCGTCACGAATCGCCGTCAGGATCTGCTCGACTGCCAACTGGCTCTGCACCCTCACCTGCCGACCTGGCAAATCGACCTCCACCTGGGCGGTTGCATCCTGTTCCTGCACCGCTCGGGTCACCGCCTTCACGCAATGGCCGCAGGTCATGCCTTGAACATTGAACACTTGCATCGGGTCTGTCTCCTCCAGGGTTTTGCGCAGTCTCAGGCTTGCCATCATGGCAAGGTCAAGTATCGCGTTGACCGGTCGGGGTGGAAATCCGCGCGCGGCTCGGCCAAGCTGCGCCTTTGACGATTCGGCAAGCAGGAGATTCTTCATGTTCAGGGCAGCATTGGGCCTGGTTGGACTGCTGGGCGCACTGGCCGCTGTGCCACCGGCCAGCGCCGAGGGCAACTCGGACTACAGCGTGCTGATCATTTCCCGGGAGCGCCTGGAAGTGGCCACCAGTTGCGAGATCGGCATCTACCTCAATGACCAGCTCTCCGGTCGCCTGTTCCAGGAGCAGTCCACCTCCTTCAACCTGCCGCCCGGCCCTGTGGACGTCCGTCTGCGCCTGCTGCCAGGGCAAGTGCCCGGGTGCGCCCCCGGCATCGAGGACCAGCGCAGCACACGCCTGAACCTGCAGGCCGGGCAGATCAGCAAATACCGCATCGCCATGGGCGCCAACGGCCTCCAGTTGAAGAGGGCCGGCCTGGGGTATTGACCTTACCTGCGTGGCAAGGTTGATGCTGGAGACCTGTCCAAGGAGCAGAGCCATGCCCGCATCCACCATGTTCGACCTGCCGATCTCCGGCATGACCTGCGCCAGCTGTGCTGGCCGGGTCGAGCGCGCCCTGCGCAAGGTCACCGGCGCTGAGCAGGTCAGCGTCAATCTCGCCACCGAACAGGCCAGGGTCCAGGCCCCGGCCGACAGCCTGCCCGCCCTGGTCGATGCGGTACGGGAGGCCGGCTACGGCGTTCCCACCCGTACCGTCGAACTGCAGATCGGCGGCATGACCTGCGCCAGCTGTGTCGGTCGTGTCGAGCGCGCCCTCGGCAAGCTGCCGGGCGTCGAGCAGGTCAGCGTCAACCTGGCCAGCGAGCGCGCCCACCTCGAAGTCCTCAAGGCCGTCGACGACAGCCTGCTGATCGATGCCGTGCAAAAGGCCGGGTACAGCGCCAGCCTGCCTCGGGCCACCCGCGATGATCGGGCCGATGCCCAGCGCAGACTGCGCAACGAACGCCTGGCGGTCGGCGCCGCCTTGTTGCTGGCCCTGCCCCTGGTGCTGCCGATGCTCGGCCAACCCTTCGGCCTGCACTGGATGCTCCCGGCCTGGGCGCAGTTCCTGTTGGCCACGCCGGTGCAGTTCATCCTCGGTGCACGCTTCTACGTCGCCGCATGGAAGGCCGTACGTGCCGGAGCCGGCAACATGGACCTGCTGGTGGCCCTGGGAACCAGCGCAGGCTACGGCCTGAGCCTGTACCAGTGGGCCCAGGCACCATCGGGCATGCAGCCTCACCTGTATTTCGAGGCCTCGGCAGTGGTGATCGCCCTGGTCCTGCTGGGCAAGTACCTGGAAAGCCGCGCCAAGCGCCAGACCGCCAGCGCCATCCGGGCCCTGGAAGCGCTGCGCCCGGACCGCGCCGTACGGGTGATCGAGGGCCGCGAGGAAGAGGTGCCGATCAACCAGTTGCGACTGGGCGACCTGGTACTGGTCAAGCCCGGCGAACGTTTCCCGGTCGACGGCCAAGTGCTCGACGGCAGCAGCCACGCCGATGAAGCCCTGATCAGCGGCGAGAGCCTGCCGGTGCCCAAGCAACCCGGCGACCCGGTCACCGGGGGCGCGATCAACGGTGAAGGCCGCTTGCTGGTCCGCACCCAGGCCCTGGGGGCCGAAAGCGTACTGGCCCGGATCATCCGCCTGGTCGAAGACGCCCAAGCGGCCAAGGCACCGATCCAGAAGCTGGTGGATCGGGTCAGCCAGGTGTTCGTCCCGGCGGTGCTGGTGCTGGCCTTGCTCACCCTGGTCGGCTGGTGGCTGGCCGGCGCACCGCTGGAAACGGCGCTGATCAACGCCGTTGCGGTCCTGGTGATCGCCTGCCCCTGCGCCCTCGGCCTTGCCACCCCGGCAGCGATCATGGCCGGCACCGGTGTCGCCGCCCGCCACGGCATCCTGATCAAGGACGCCGAAGCGCTGGAGCGCGCCCATGCCGTCAACCGGGTGGTGTTCGACAAGACCGGTACCCTCACCTCCGGCAGCCCACGCGTGGTCCATAGCCAGGCCCTGGATGGCGATACCGGCGAGCTGCACCGGCTGGCCGGGGCGTTGCAACGCGGCAGTGAACATCCCTTGGCCAAGGCCGTGCTCGATGCCTGCGCAGAACAGGGCCTGGAGGTGCCACAGGTGACCGACAGCCAGTCGCTCACCGGTCGCGGCATCGCCGGGCGCGTGGACGGGCGCGAACTGGCCCTGGGCAACCGTCGCCTGCTCGACGAAAGCGCCTTGCAACCCGGCGACCTGACCACCAAGGCCCAGGACTGGGAAGCCGAGGGCCGCACGTTGTCGTGGCTGATCGAGCGCCAGCCACAGCCACGGGTACTGGGCCTGTTCGCCTTCGGTGACAGCCTCAAGCCCGGCGCCGGGCAGGCCATCGACACCTTGCATGCGCAGCACATCAGCAGCCATCTGCTGACCGGCGACAACCGCGGCAGTGCCAAGGTCGTGGCCGATGCCCTTGGCATCGACGATGTCCATGCCGAAGTGCTGCCTGCGGACAAAGCCGCCACCGTGGCCGCGCTCAAGCGTGACGGTGTGGTGGCGATGGTCGGCGACGGCATCAACGATGCCCCCGCCCTGGCCGCCGCCGACATCGGCATCGCCATGGGCGGTGGCACCGACGTGGCCATGCAGGCCGCAGGCATCACCCTGATGCGCGGCGATCCTCGCCTGGTGCCAGCCGCGCTGGAAATCAGCCGCAAGACCTACGCCAAGATCCGCCAGAACCTGTTCTGGGCCTTCATCTACAACCTGATCGGCATCCCCCTGGCCGCGTTCGGCCTGCTCAACCCGGTGCTGGCCGGTGCGGCCATGGCCCTGTCCAGCGTCAGCGTGGTGAGCAATGCCCTGTGGCTGAAGACCTGGAAACCCACCGACAGCCCACAGGAGCACCCATGAACATCGGCCAGGCCGCCCGCAGCAGCGGGCTCAGCACCAAGATGATCCGTTACTACGAGTCCATCGGCCTGCTCAAACCCGCCGTGCGCAGCGACAGCGGCTATCGCCTGTACCAGCAGGACGACCTGCACACCCTGGCATTCATCAAACGTTCGCGCGACCTGGGGTTCTCCCTGGAGGAAGTGGCCAGGCTGCTGACCCTCTGGCAGGACCGCCAGCGCGCCAGTGCGGACGTCAAAGCCCTGGCCACGCAGCACATCGAGGCATTGAACAAGCGGATCGAGGAGTTGGTCAGCCTGCGCGATACCCTCAGCGACCTGGCCGCCCACTGCCAGGGCAACGACCGCCCGGACTGCCCGATCCTCAAGGATCTGGCCAACGGCAGGCATTGCTGCGCCTGAGGCGCTCGCCGGAACCCTTTCGGCCCCCTGGGGCTGCGCTGTCGCGCGGAAAACATGCAGCCAGCTCGGGCCCGGTGGGCGCGGCCTTGCGTCGCGATCGGCTGCGCAGCCCTGCTTGAGCCTGCCCACGTGGTGTATCAGGTCACAAAGCCGGGCAAGACCGTCACCCGACACGATTTCGCCTAATAAATCTGGGCTCATCCCTATAAAAAAACCGAACGCTGCCGATGCCAAGAGACCTGCCTCAGGTATTTATAAAAACAATCGGGGATCGTGGATGAACATCAAGCAAAAACTGACCTGGGCCTTTGCCGTCATCGCGGGCCTGCCCATCGTCCTCGTGGCCACCCTGGTGGTCCTCAACCTGCGCAGCGAAGCCCGTGACGATTTCCTCGGCAACAGCAGCCGCGAGATCCGCCAGGTAGGCAATGCGATGAACCTGTTCTTCCAGGGCATCGAACAGAACGTGAACTACCTGGCCGCACAGCCGGTCGTCGCCGCCACCGGCAACAACCTGAACAAGTACCTGACGGCCAACCCGTCCCGGGAGCTGGGCCCGCAGGACAAGCAAGTGTTCGACTTCATGGCCCGCCTGGCCGAGACCCACTCCAGCTACGCCTACCTTTCCTATGGCGTGAGTGACGGTGGCTACGTCGGCTGGCCGAACGACGACACCTTCGCCAACTACGACCCTCGCCAGCGCCCCTGGTATCAACTGGCCGTCGCCAACCCCGGCAAGACCCTGCGCACCGCGCCTTACTACTGGGCAGCCGGCGACATCGTGCAGATCAGCGTCGTGCGCGCCGTGGCCAACACCCTCGGCAGCCTGGGGGGCGTGGTCAGTATCGACGTGTCGCTCAATGGCCTGACGGACCTGCTCAAGCAGATCAAGCTGGGCGAAAGCGGCTACCTGATGCTGGTGGAGAACAACGGCAACGTGATCGTCGACCCACGCGACCCGGGCCACAACTTCAAGCAGCTGGAGAGCTTCGGCGAAGGCTATGCCGCACTGGCCAAGGCCGGCAAAGGCCTGGTGGAAGTGGAACTGGGTGGCGAGCACTACATGGCCAACGTCTACCCCGACGAACAACTGGGCTGGACCTTCATCGGCCTGATCCGCCATGACGAAGTCATGCAGTCCACCACCCGCCTGAGCTGGCTGATCGGCACCATCGCCCTGGTCCTGGCAGTGCTGTTCGCAGGCGTCGGCGCAGCGTTCGCCAAACTGATCGTGCGACCGATCGCCAGCGTCAGCAGCGGCCTGGAAGACATCGCCCAGGGCGAAGGCGACCTGACCCGCAGCCTGGAAATCCGTGGCCGTGACGAAACCGCCCAGCTGGCCAACTGGTTCAACCAGTTCCTCGGTGCCATCCGCAGTCTGATCCAGCACATCGGCGGTGCCGCCGGGCAGATCCTGCAGACCTCCCACAGCTCCACACGCGTTTCCGGTGACATGGCCGAGGCCGCCGGGCGCCAGCGCGAGTCGGTGGACATGGTCTCCACCGCCTTCCACGAAATGGTCGCCACCGCCAACGAAGTCGCCCGCTCGTGCAGCCAGGCCGCGCAGTCGGCCGACAGCGGCCAGCAGCAGGCCCGCGAAGGTCAGCAGCAGATCGACGCGGCGGTGCAGAGCGTGGACCGCCTGAGCCAGGAGATCGAGCAGTCGGCCCAGTCGATCCAGCAGCTGGAGCGCGACAGCAACGCCATCCAGTCGATCCTCGGCACC
>Ga0153917_1000826_pt1 | contig 16055 bp, 15 predicted proteins | sample TSFL001MetaG_FD_104695 | JGI IMG/M metagenome (GOLD analysis project Ga0153917, IMG submission 104695) | Attine ant fungus gardens microbial communities from Florida, USA - TSFL001 MetaG | ecosystem: Host-associated > Fungi > Mycelium > Unclassified | place: USA: Florida, Paynes Creek Historic... | reverse complement strand
TGTTTACTTTGATCATGAAGTCGCTGGATATGTAAAGGTCAATATCGATGATGCTCAGTCTGAAGAAATGGGTGCTGAATCACTTGAAATCGAGAGAATTTATATAAAGAACAACTTTCAAAAGCATGGGCTTGGCAGACATCTGCTGAATAAAGCGATAGAAATTGCGCTGGAACGTAATAAAAAGAACATTTGGCTAGGTGTGTGGGAAAAAAATGAAAATGCCATTGCCTTTTATAAGAAAATGGGGTTTGTTCAGACCGGCGCCCACTCTTTTTATATGGGTGATGAAGAGCAAACGGATTTAATCATGGCTAAAACACTCATATAACATTTTTCGAAGGGTGGATGTTGATGTATATTCCAAAATATTTTAAGGTCACAAATGCTGAAGACATTTGGAATTTTGTACAAGAAAACGCCTTTGGTACGATTGTCACAACAGAACAAGGAAAACCAATTGCCACACATTTGCCGTTAGGATTCAATAAAAAAGATGATCATTACTATATTACGGGACATTTAGCTTATGGAAATCCTCAGTGGAGAACGTTTGAAGCCTGTGAAGATGTGCTTGTCATGTTTCAGGGACCGCACGCTTATATTTCATCTTCCTGGTATTCGCGCGAAAATGTTCCGACGTGGAATTATCAGGCTGTCCACATGTATGGAAAAGCAAGTATGTTAGAGAAAGAAGAATTAGCAGAAGAATTAACAATCATGCTGGAGAAATACGAAAAACATCGTGATAATCCTGTGTTATGGGATAAGCTTTCTCCAAAACTCTTAGAACGTGAATTGAAAGGTATTGTAGGATTCAAAATTAAGGTGGAAGACATTCAAGCGGCATATAAATTAAGCCAGAATCGAAATGAAACGGATTATATGAACATCATTGAACAGTTGCAAAAAGAAGAAAATCCAAATGCAAAACAAATGGCAGAACTGATGGAAAATAAATTCAAAAAGCAAATATAGGCTTACTTTGCTGAAGTAGTAGCTGAAAACGCCAACTCAAGCGGAGAACCGCTGACTTGGCGTTTTTTTATGATTAATATTTATCCCCATTAAAAATGGAATTCTTCACAATCACATAATCCACATTGCGGATGGCGTCAAGCTTTGTTCCGCCTGCATAAGAAATAGAAGATTGAAGATCCTGCTCCATTTCAATCAGTGTATCCTTGATTGAGCCTTTATGCGCCACGTGCATTTTTTTGCCTTCGACATTTTTCTTTTCGCCTTTTTGGAATTCAGAGGCTGAGCCGAAGTACTCTTTGTAAAGCTTTCCGTCTTTTTCGATCGTTTGGCCTGGCGATTCTTCGTGTCCGGCAAATAGTGAACCGATCATGACCATCGTTGCGCCGAATCGGATTGATTTTGCGATGTCGCCATGGGTGCGGATGCCGCCATCAGCGATAATCGGTTTGCTGGCAGCCTTGGCACACCAGCGCAGCGCCGCTAATTGCCAGCCGCCTGTGCCGAAGCCGGTTTTGATTTTCGTAATACATACTTTTCCCGGTCCGATGCCGACTTTAGTGGCATCCGCTCCCGCATTTTCAAGCTCTCTGACTGCTTCCGGCGTTCCGACGTTGCCAGCAATCACAAAGCTGTCTGGCAAATGGTTTTTAAGGTGCTGGATCATTTCAATGACAGCATTTGAGTGACCGTGAGCAATGTCAATTGTCACGTATTCAGGAGATAAATTTTCTTCTGCCAGCTGGCGGACAAATTCATACTCCTCCTCTTTAACGCCCACGCTGATAGAAGAGAATAAACCGCGTGCGTTCATATCTTTAATAAAATCAATTCGTGTCTCAGGCTCAAATCGGTGCATGACATAAAAGTAGCCATTTTCGGCTAGTTGAATCGCCAGCTTTTCATCTATAATCGTCTGCATATTGGCAGGGACGACGGGTAATTTAAATGTACGTCCGCCTAAACGTACGGATGTATCACATTCTGAACGGCTATTTACAATGCATTTTGCAGGAATTAGCTGAATATCTTCGTAATCAAATACGTTTTCCATGGTTTTCACTCCTAAAAACGAATATTTAAAAATATATTATATGAAATGTTCGCCTTCTATAATGTACTCTGTTTTATTTAGGATGTCAAACATTATTATTTTCTGGCAGGTGTGGTGCAAGTGCCGAAGCTTGTCATGCAGGGTGAGTTTAGGTATCATAGTTTTAACGAATGGTCTTAGAGAGCGGATCAAAACGCGAATGATATACGTTCAGCAAAGCTTGGTCGTTCAGCACCAGGCTTTCTTTATGGCATGAACATGTGAAAGGAGCGAAAAAGATGGCCCAAAACGAAGAAAAAACACCGAAGTCCCAAAAGATTCAAGACCGCATTATTATGGCAATGATCTGGGTAGTCGCAGCTCTTGTGATTGCGCTGGTTGTAGGAACTGCATTGAATTATATAAATATTTTCAAATGAAAAAGGAGCTGTGTCGCAGACACAAGCTCCTTTTTTTATTATTTATTTTCAAAAAGACTTGTTGAGTGAAGAGGCTGTACGCGGGCTTTCGGGTCCATGAAAGCCTTGGCGTTGTTCACTGCTGTCGGTGCCTCACCGAAGCCGCTGGCAATCAGGTTGACTTTTCCTTCGTATGTACAAATGTCACCTGCTGCAAAGAAACCTTCGATATTTGTTTCCATTGTTGATTTTACGACAATGGAATTTTTCTCGATGTCCAGACCCCAGTTTTTGATCGGCCCAAGAGATGAAACGAAACCGTAGTTGACGATTAAGTCATCAATTTCTAAAATTTCTTTGCGGTCGCCTTTCACTTCTTCAAGCACAAGCTGTTCAATTTTGTCTTCGCCGATCAGCTCCGCAGGGACGAATGGTGTCAGGACATTAACCTTCGACGCATGAAGGTTTTCCACACTGTGCTCGTGCGCACGGAATTTGTCGCGGCGGTGAATGATCGATACTTCTTTTGCGATCGGCTCAAGCATAAGCGCCCAGTCAACCGCGGAATCTCCACCGCCAAGGATCGCAACGCGTCTGCCAGCGAATTTTTGCAAGTCGTCAACGAAGTAGTGAAGGTTTTTGCCTTCATACTGCTCGGCATTTTCAAGTTCCAGCTTTCTCGGTTTGAAGGCGCCGTTTCCTGCAGTAATGATGACTGTTTTAGAGTAGTGAGTTTCTTCATTTGTTACAAGCTTAAACACGCCATCCGCTTGTTTTTCAACTGATTCAACCGCTTGCTCCAGACAAATGGTTTGGTCGAATTTCGCCATTTGCTCTTTAAGGTTATTGATAAGCTCTTGCGCGCGGATTTTCGGGAATCCCGCTACATCATATATATACTTTTCAGGGTATAGGGCGCTAAGCTGTCCGCCGAGCTGAGGCAGGCTTTCGATAATTTTGACGCTTGCCTGTCTCATCCCACCGTAAAAAGCGGTGAATAAGCCGACCGGTCCCCCGCCTATAATTGTAATATCATAAACCTTTGTATCCTCTCGCATACGAAATTTGCCTCCTAAATGAAAATTGTTATTAATTATACCATATTGCCGTTCGAATTGACGAGTGAGCTGAAAAAATCGTAAGGATATAACGTGCCCATCCATTCTTGAAAATATTTCCGCCGGCCGCTACGATAATAACCAAATGAAATGATCTTTTTCTGAATGTTTCTTGAGCAAGCCGGATAAACATGGTAGTAGTGCTATGGATGAGGACTTCACAAAAAACTTTTCAATATACTTCATAAAATCCCGCCAATAAGCTGAAGCTAACACAAATGATGATTTTATTATGGGTCTAACAAAAGCAAAAAAAGAGAAGGTGGATGTGATGGCATTGAATAAGCCCAAAATCGTGATTTTAGGTGCAGGATATGGCGGATTGATGACGGTGACAAGGCTGACGAAGTATGTCGGGCCGAATGATGCTGAAATTACGCTTGTAAATAAACACAATTATCATTATGAAACGACATGGATGCATGAAGCGAGCGCGGGTACGCTCCATCATGACCGGTGCCGTTATCAGATAAAAGATGTAATCAACCAGTCACGGGTCAATTTTGTACAGGATACCGTAAAGGCAATCAAAATTGATGAGAAAAAAGTTGTGCTTGCGAATGGAGAATTGCAGTACGATTATTTAGTCATCGGGCTCGGCGCCGTGCCTGAAACATTCGGCATTAAAGGCTTGAAAGAATATGCGTTTCCGATCGCCAACATCAACACGTCGCGCCTGCTTCGGGAACATATTGAGCTGCAGTTTGCGACTTACAATACGGAAGCGGAAAAAAGGCCGGACAGGTTAACGATCGTTGTTGGCGGCGCCGGATTTACGGGCATTGAATTCCTGGGCGAGCTGGCGGCTCGCGTGCCAGAGCTCTGTAAGGAGTATGATGTTGACAGAAGCCTTGTCCGCATCATTTGTGTGGAAGCAGCGCCAACCGTTTTGCCGGGCTTTGATCCGGAACTTGTTGACTATGCCGTACATTATCTTGAGGAAAACGGAGTTGAGTTCAAGATCGGCACGGCTGTACAAGAATGTACACCAGAAGGAGTCAGAGTCGGCAAAAAGGATGAGGAACCAGAGCAGATCAAATCGCAAACCGTTGTATGGGCGGCAGGTGTCCGCGGCCATCCGATTGTAGAGGAGGCCGGTTTTGAAAATATGCGCGGCCGGGTGAAAGTCAACCCTGATCTTCGCGCCCCAGGACATGACAATGTCTTTATTCTTGGTGACAGCTCGCTGTTTATGAATGAAGATACAGAGCGCCCGTATCCGCCAACTGCGCAAATTGCAATGCAGCAGGGCGTAACGGTCGCTAAAAACCTTGGCAGGCTTATTAAAGGCGGAGAGCTTGAGGAATTCAAGCCGGATATTAAGGGAACAGTGGCTTCTCTTGGCGAGCATAACGCGGTTGGGGTTGTTTATGGCAGAAAGCTGAAAGGTACGCCGGCCTCGTTTATGAAAAAAGTCATTGATAACCGCTCGCTGTTTATGATTGGCGGACTCGGACTGACACTGAAAAAAGGCAAGTTCAAGTTTTTCTAAAAACCCGCGGAAGCGGGTTTTCTTTATTAAAAAACGCCAAAATAAAAAGAGAACGAGAGGAAAATAAGTATGTTTCCGCTTACATCAAAAGATTTGTCACATGATCTGACTTTATTGTTGACAGCCTGATATGTTATATTATCAGAAAATTGAGAAAAAGGGTGATGATTAGATGAAAGCTGCAACGACAACCGCTTCACATGCATGCCCATTTTGTTCAGGAAAAGGATATTTTCAATTGATTCTCGGCGGTTCAGAGACTTGTCCGTCTTGCCAGGGGACAGGAAAAGACAGTCATTCTTTTTCCAGCCGTTGACTTTATTTCCACCCCCGCGTTACACTAAAAACAACGCAGGGGGGTGGAATAGGTTGATTAGTCTGCCAGTCGTAATCATCTCAATTGTTTTGTTTTTTGTTTTGTTTTTTGGAATCGGTTTCTTATTAAACATGCTGCTGAGAATGTCTTGGATTATGGCTGTGATTTATCCGGTTGTATGCCTTTTCATTATCAGCAAAGAAAAGTTGATCAGCTATGTCCAGTCACCGGGAGAATCCTTTTCCAGCCTGTTTCATCGTGTCTTATCATTAGCGGCTGCCGATGTGCTGATTTTAGCCAGCGGTTTGGCCGGCGCCATTGTGTCAGGGATAGCGATCAATATGCTCAGAAAAAGAGGATATCAAATGTTTTAACTTCCGCTTTCTTCTATAGAAAGCTTTTTTGTATGTTCAGCTCATTCATCATTTTGAATAATGCTCTCTCCGCTTGGGAACAATGATTCGGAGGAGAGGTGAATGATGTTGAATATGATCAGACGTTTGCTGATGACCTGTTTATTTCTGCTTGCATTTGGCACGACATTTTTATCAGTGTCAGGAATTGAAGCGAAGGACTTGTCAAAATGGGTGCAGGAACATCAAGAAAAGCACTTGAAGCATGCAGGACTGACATTAAAAGCATTGCAGCAGAAACAAACACAAACGACGTCCGCGGCTAAGGATAAAACAAAACCGTTAGAAGAAGCATTTGACTGGGATGAGTATCCGGTCCAAAGAGTAACAGCAACTGGCTACACTGCAGGAGCTGAGTCGACGGGGAAAAATCCCGGTGATCCATTATATGGGCTTACATATTCAGGTGTGAAGGTGAAACGGGATCTGTATTCCACGGTTGCTGCCGACCCGTCGGTTTTCCCGATCGGCACGATTTTATTCATTCCGAATTACGGTCTCGGAGTTGTAGCTGACACAGGATCGGCTATTAAGGGAAACCGCCTTGATTTGTACTTTGAAACCGTCAAAGATGTATACAATGAATGGGGCAAAAAAACCCTTGATGTATATGTGATTAAAAAGGGAACGGGAAAGATTACCGAGGATGAGCTTGAGAAGCTCAATGAAACAAAATCTTTGCAAGTGTTCAGAAATCAATATAAAACTGTGAAAGAATAAAAACGCTCCAGCGAAAGCAGGAGCGTTTTTTACATGAAAAAGTAAGCGAGTGCCAATGTCAGTAAAATACCTGTTAGGCCTCCGAAAAAGACTTCGATCGGCTGATGTCCGAGAAGCTCTTTCAGCTTTTTTTGCTTTTCTTTTTCTTCAGCTTTAGGGAAGTCTTTTGCTTCATTAACAAAACGGTTAAAATCAATGACAAGCTTATTAATGACTGTTGCCTGCTCACCGGCGTGACGTCTGACGCCAGTTGCGTCAAACATGGTTATGACGGCGAAAATGGCAGAAACCGCAAAGAGTGAGGAGCCTAATCCATGTTCCAAGGCTACGCCTGTAGAAAGCGCTGTGACCGCTGCGGAGTGAGAGCTCGGCATGCCGCCTGTGCTTGTAACCAGCGACCAGTCCAGTTTTCTGGACACGATAAACTGTATGGGCACTTTGATGACCTGAGCAAAAATAATTGCGGCCAGGCTTGATAATAAAGGAAAATTCGTTAAAATTTCCATCGGCGACATCCTTTCTATTTGAAAAATCCTTCGTGTTTCAAAAGAAAAAAGCAAGTCTTTGACTGTTGTTTGATAAAATAAGTGTAGTGGAAAGAATGTTTTTCCTATTATACCATTGTTCATTACAAATACCCATTACGTTAGGAGTGTAAGCCTCATGTTTTATGCGGTTCAGCAATTAGAGCATACAGAAACCCTTGTGGTCGGGCTTTTTCAAAAAAGCCAGCTGACAGGAAAAGCGTTGGAAATTGATGAAATGCTTGAAGGCCATCTGACACAGCTTTTAAAAGATGGTGATGTCTCTGCGAAACCGAATCAAGTATCAAAAGTATTCCCCCCATCTTCTGCGGGTATGAAACGAATTTATTTCGTTGGTCTGGGTAGAGAAGCAAATTTTACGTTTGAACAGGCGAAGGAACGTTTTGCTCATGTTTTTCAAGCTATTCATAAAGACCGAAAACAAGAAGCAGCTGTCCTGCTTGATACGTTTATTTCGGAAGATGTGCCTCCAGCCGATGCCGCTCATGCATTAGCTGAGAGCTGCCTGCTTGCTTCCTATGAGGTACAGGATTATAAGCACAAATCAAATGAGCCTGACAAACAAATTGAAGCCGTGTATGTTGTAACAGATGAAGATACCCAGGAAGTGCAGGCGGGGCTTCGCGTCGGCCAGGCATACGGACAAGGGACAAATTCGGCTAGAACGCTTGTGAATATGCCGGGAAACATGCTGACAGCGACTGACCTCGCTTCGTATGCTGAAGAGCTTGCGGCGAAATATGATTTTGAGTGTGAGATATTGGAGAAATCAGAGATGGAAGAGCTCGGTATGGGCGGAATACTTGCGGTAAACCAAGGCTCTGCCGAACCCCCGAAAATGATTGTGCTGAAATATCAGGGCAAAAAGGAATGGGAAGATGTCGTCGGACTTGTCGGGAAAGGGATTACCTTCGACACAGGCGGCTACTCCATTAAAACGAAATCTGGAATTGTCGGCATGAAATCAGATATGGGGGGAGCTGCTGCGGTTCTCGGTGCTATGGAAACGATCGGAGAGCTTCGTCCCGAGCAAAACGTGCTGGCTGTTATTCCGTCAACCGATAATATGATCTCTGGCGGGGCGATGAAGCCTGATGACGTGATCGTATCATTAAGCGGAAAAACAATTGAAATCCTCAATACAGATGCTGAAGGAAGGCTAGTGCTTGCAGATGGCATTACATACGCGAAACAGCATGGCGCATCAGTTCTTGTTGATGTGGCTACGCTTACCGGCGGCGTCGTTGTGGCATTAGGAACTGAAACAACCGGCGCAATGACAAATGATCAAAGCTTTTACCAGCAGGTGGCTGATGCTGCACAAGAGTGCGGCGAGGCGATCTGGCAGCTGCCGATAACAGAGAAGGATAAAAAGCGCGTAAAAAGCAGCCAAATGGCGGATCTCAGCAATTCGCCGGGGCGTGAAGGACATGCGATTATGGCAGGAACGTTTCTTGGAGAATTTGCTGAGTCAACACCTTGGGTTCATCTTGATATTGCGGGCACAGCGACTGCCAATAAACCGACCTGCTTCGGACCGTCAGGGGCTACCGGCGTTATGGCAAGAACACTGGCTACACTTGCGGAGCGATTTGCATTGGAAGAAGAGAAAAGCGAATAATGATGAATCCCTGCTGCATCATGCGGCAGGGATTTTTTCTACCAAAATCTTTAGTTGACTAAAGTAGATCGGTTATGATACGATACGTTCGTACTTTATTTATCTACTACATTAGCAAACTAAAGGATTTTTGGAGGGGTATCATGAATGCAGTCGTCATCGCAGTCCTGCTTATGCTTGTATTAAGCCTGCTGCGTGTCAATATTGTTATCGCATTAATTATAGGCGCCTTAGCCGGCGGGTTAACAGGCGGGCTCGGTCTTGGCGAAACGGTTAAAGCTTTCACAGACGGTCTCGGCGGAAATGCCACCGTTGCAGTCAGCTACGCCATGCTTGGCGCGTTTGCCGCCGCTTTGACGAAAACGGGTCTTCCGGACGCAATGGTGGAAGCCTCCGTTAAATTAATCGGAAATAAAGAAGATTCTCGCAAAAAAGCGCTGTCTAAGGTGCTGATTGTGCTGATTATTTTAATTGTATCTTGTTTTTCTCAAAACGTCGTTCCGGTTCACATCGCGTTTATCCCGGTGCTGATTCCGCCGCTTTTGAAAATCTTTAATGAACTTGAAATGGACCGCCGTTTGATTGCGTGTGTGATCACTTTTGGTTTAACGGCGCCTTATATTGTGCTGCCGGTAGGTTTCGGCCAAATCTTCCAGGGAATGCTTAAGGATAATATGGCAGATGCCGGATTAAACGTATCTCTCGCTGATATTCCTTATGCCTTAATGATTCCCGTAGCAGGTATGGTTGTAGGTCTGATTTTATCAATTATCGTATTCCGTAAACCGAAAACATATGAAACAAAAGAAATATCTGGTACGAACGCTTCTCCATATACGAAAAAAAGCCTGGCTATCGCGGTGCTTGCCATCGTTGTGTCACTCGGCGTCCAGCTTTACTTATCTCAGACTTTGGGAGTAGAAGGGATGATTATGGGGGCGCTGGCAGGTCTGGTTATTCTGTTTGTCAGTGGTGTGATGAAGCGTGATGAAGCGGACTCGCTGATTACTGACGGAATGGTCTTAATGGCCTTTATCGGCTTTGTCATGCTTGTTGCAGCCGGGTTTTCAAACGTGTTGACGAAAACCGGAGATGTCGAATCACTGGTTAAAACAGCAGCTGGCATCATGGGGCACAGTCAGTTAGTGGGTGCATTGCTGATGCTCATTGTCGGCTTGTTCATTACAATGGGAATCGGATCTTCTTTTGCGACGATTCCTGTTATCACAACGATCTTTGTGCCTCTTTGCCTGCAGCTTGGATTCAGCCCGATGGCAACGGTTGCGATTATCGGGGCAGCTGCTGCGCTTGGTGATGCCGGTTCACCTGCCAGCGACAGTACGCTTGGGCCGACTTCAGGTTTAAGTGCGGACGGCCAGCATCACCACATTTGGGACACTTGTGTGCCGACATTTATATTTTATAATATCCCGCTTATTATCTTTGGATGGATTGCAGCGCTTGTTTTATAAGGAAAAAGGCTCCCCTTTACTGGGGAGCCTTTTCTCGTTATCATAAAAAAACCCTCCAATAGAACGGTTTTTACATGGACGATATGTGATTTCTGTTAAAGCCGGTTGCTTTATGAATAGACCGGTAGATGCCTGGTGCGATAAACGCCAGTATGACAGCTAGCGCCGTGTCTTTTACCATAAACCAAGTCATAAAGCCCCAAGTTGTGCCGTAGCTTACCGGCGTATGAATCCACAGCTTCAGTGCAAGATACATATAGGTAGTGCCGATGATATACATGATTGCCGTTCCGATAAGTGAAGCAATGAGAAATCGAATTTTACTTGGCTGAATTTTTCGTTCTAAAAACCATCCCGCTGCAAATGCTGCCGGGATGTATGAGATAATAAACCCGCCGCTTTTCCCTGCAAACGGTGCGAAGCCTGCAGAAAATTGAGCAAACACAGGCGCTCCGGCCAATCCGACAAGTGCATATACAATCATGGCAATCGCTGCTCGTTTGCTGCCGAGAAGCATGGCTGCCAAGAGACAGAAAAACGGCTGCATCGAAAGCGGAATGCCGGCAACTTGTAAAAAGGGTGCTACTGATGTAAGGTTGGCCCCGACAGCCATAAGTGCGGCGAACATGCCGATCAGCGCCATATCGGCCGCGCGAAGTTTACGTTGTTTCATAGTTGTCCCCCTTAGGTTATATATACACAATCATAGAGTAATATTGAACGGAAAGATTGTCAACATAAATCAAAACGAGGTTAACAAAAGGAGGGTTCCATATGTATTTTGGAAAAACAAAACAGTCCGATCAATCTGGAAGAGTGCCCCCAAATCAAAACGTCACCACTTCATTTCCTGTGCTTCATACGGGAAATGTCCCATATTACGAAGATATGACGAGATGGAATCTTCAAGTATACGGTTTGGTTGACCATCCGATGCTGCTGAGCTTTGAAGATGTCAAAGCCTTTCCGAAGTACGAATCGAAAAATGACATTCATTGTGTCACAGGCTGGTCGAGGCTTGATAATGTGTGGCAAGGCGTGCGTGCTCGTGATATAGCGGAAAAAGCGGGGGTGAAAGAAGAAGCTGGCTACGTTATTTTACATGCGGAAGAAGGCTGGACGACCAATCTGCCGATCGATGATTTCTTAGCGGAAACTTCCCTTCTGGCTTATGCGCATAATAGCGAGCCTTTAACGCCTGAACACGGCTTCCCGCTGCGGGGTGTATTTCCGCATCTGTATTTTTGGAAAAGCGCCAAGTGGCTGCGCGGCATCCAATTTACGAAAGAAAACCATCCGGGCTTTTGGGAGCGGAATGGCTATCACATGAGAGGGGATCCTTGGCAAAATCAAAGATTTACATGGGATTAAGGTTCTATTTCAAACGGGACCATCCGCATCTTTATCAGGTTTTTATTTCCATATTGATAGTCTGCAGGTACCTTATTTGATACAGGTGCCTTTTTTATTCGGGAAAAAGTTGACTTTCTTTGGAAGAAAACCTATTATTTGAGTTGTCTAGTTGATAGTGAAAATCATTATCATACATTGCGGTTTAGTTTAAGGAGAGGAATGTCGTACTGCATGAAAGAGCAAACAACAGACCGGACGAAAAGCGGAACACCAAACGCATATACGATTCCTGGTACGGAAGTGCGTATGATGTCTTCTCGCATTGAAAACCGTACCTATCATATTTTTATCTCGAAACCGGATACGCCGCCGCCATCCGCTGGTTATCCTGTGATTTATCTGCTGGATGCCAATTCTGTCTTTGGAACGATGACGGAAGCCGTTCGAATACAGGGGCGCCGACCTGAAAAAACAGGGGTAATTCCTGCAGTGATCGTCGGCATTGGCTATGAGACAGCGGAGCCGTTTTCCTCAGCGCGTCACCGGGATTTTACAATGCCGACAGCCCAATCGAAGCTGCCGGAAAGGCCCGACGGCAAAGAATGGCCGGAGCATGGCGGAGCAGAGAGCTTTATCAGGTTTATTGAGGAGGAGCTGAAACCGGAGATAGAACGAGATTACCAGATTGATAAAAACAGACAAACAATCTTTGGCCACTCGCTTGGCGGGCTTTTCGTGCTGCAAGTGCTGTTAACAAAGCCGGATGCGTTTCAAACCTATATTGCGGGAAGTCCGTCCATTCATTGGAATAAACCGTTTATTCTCGAGAAAGCGGACCATTTCGCCTCCCTCACTAAGAAGAACAATCAGCCTATCAATATCCTGCTTGCCGCAGGGGAATTGGAGCAGCATCATAAAAGCCGGATGAACGATAATGCGAGGGAGCTTTACGAGCGGCTGGCCGTTTTATCTGAACAAGGCATACGGGCAGAATTTTGTGAGTTTTCAGGAGAAGGGCATATTTCGGTTCTTCCTGTTTTGGTCAGCCGGGCGCTGCGTTTTGCGCTTCATCCTGACGGGCCGCATCTTTCAATGGGCTGAGACATACTCAGCCTTGCTTCTAAAAAATATTTGTCACTGAAATTATATTTGACTGTCACATGACATTTGGATATGATTATTTTTACAATTGATAATGATAATCATTATCAATAAATTGCGCTTTTCAAAGTGCAGCAGTCTTTTTCTCTGGATGTCTGTTCGGCATCTAGAGTGAAGAAAGGAATTGATGATATGAATGTAACGGATATAAAGGGCAAAATTGCTTTTATAACAGGGGCAGCTCAAGGGATAGGTGAAGCTGTTGCGCGGACGCTTGCCGGTCAAGGCGCACATATTGCGGCAGTTGATTATAATCCTGAAAAGCTGGAAAAGGTTGTGAACAGCCTCAAAGCGGAAGGGCACCATGCGGAAGCTTTTCCTGCGGATGTGAGAGACAGCGCGGCGATTGACGAGATCACGGCGCGCATCGAACGCGAGATGGGGCCGATTGATATTTTGGTGAATGTAGCGGGTGTCCTTCGCCCGGGTCTCATTCATTCGCTTAGCGATGAGGAATGGGAAGCGACGTTCTCAGTGAATTCGACTGGCGTATTTAACGCCTCACGTTCAGTCAGCAAATATATGATGGACCGGAGATCTGGTTCGATTGTAACGGTCGGATCAAATGCTGCGGGTGTGCCAAGAACATCTATGGCGGCATATGCCTCTTCAAAGGCTGCGGCTGTGATGTTTACGAAATGCCTTGGCCTTGAGCTTGCAGAATACAATATTCGCTGCAACATCGTGTCTCCCGGATCAACGGAAACAGACATGCAGTGGTCATTATGGGCCGATGAGAATGGAGCGGAGCAAGTCATAAAAGGATCACTTGAGACATTTAAAACAGGGATCCCGCTCAAAAAATTAGCCCGGCCTTCGGATATTGCGGATGCGGTGCTCTTTTTGGTTTCTGGCCAGGCAGGGCATATTACGATGCATAATTTATGCGTAGATGGCGGCGCGACGTTAGGCGTGTAACTGAATTTAAAGGAGGTTCATGAGAATGTTGGAACAAAACGTTATACCAGAAACAAAAGCGGAGCATTTGCTTTATGAGTATCAGCCGGGTGCCTTTTTCTTAGCTTCTCCTCATCGCGTACTGTTAGCGAAAGGCATATGTGAAATCGTACCGGGGGCAGACGGGCAAAATCAAATGGAAACCCTTTCCGTCCGTATTGCAGAGGCGCTGCGTCAGGCAAAGCGATCGGGGCAAAGCCGTCCGCTTGTAGTCGGGGCCGTTCCTTTTGATCAAGTAAAAGCATCGCGGCTCGTTGTTCCTGAAGAAGTTAGCTGGTCAGGACCGCTTCAATTTGACCATGCGGAGAAGGAACAGCAATGTGAGCATACATACCACATAGAGCCTGTTCCGGCACCGGAGGATTACAAAAATGGTGTGGAACAAGGACTGGCGCGCATTGCCGATGGAACACTCAGCAAAATCGTTCTGTCCAGGTCGCTGCAGCTGACATCGCCTGAACCGATTCAGACGGATGAGCTGCTTCGCCATCTGGCTCAGCATAACACACATGGCTACACATTTGCCGCGGACGTGTCCAGTCAGACGGAAACATCTCCCCGCCGAACATTGCTCGGTGCAAGTCCGGAGCTTCTCGTTTCAAGGATGGGAACTCAGGTCGTTTCCAATCCATTAGCCGGTTCTAGGCCGCGCAGTGATGATCCTGTTGAAGACCAGCGCCGGGCAGATGAATTGCTTGCTTCCGCAAAGGATCTTCATGAGCACGCAGTTGTGGCTGACGCAGTTGCGGCAGCGCTAAGGCCTTTCTGCCGGACGCTGGATGTTCCGGAAAAGCCCTCACTGATCAAAACGGAGACAATGTGGCACCTGTCCAGCGTGATTAAGGGAGAGCTTTCCGATCCATCTGTAACCGCGCTTGAATTGGCGGCGGCGCTTCACCCGACGCCGGCGGTCTGCGGAACACCGACTGATCTTGCAAGAGAAGCGATTCTAAGCATTGAGCCGTTCGACCGCGGTTTCTTTACCGGCATGGTCGGCTGGTGTGACGATGCGGGTGACGGAGAATGGATCGTGACGATCCGTTGTGCAGAGGCAGAAGATCGTTCACTCCGCCTGTATGCGGGAGCTGGTGTTGTTGCCGGATCAAAGCCCGAGGACGAGCTTCAGGAGACATCCGCAAAGTTTCGGACAATGCTGCGGGCAATGGGCGTGGATCACATATGAAGAACAGAATGGATTGCTGGAGGGATGCAACATGCTGAAAGGATTTACTCCTTGGCCTGATGAGTTAGCTGAGATCTATCGAAAGAATGGCTGCTGGGCCGGCGAGACGTTTGGAGATTTGTTAAGAGACCGGGCAGCCAAATATGGCGATCGCATTGCGATTACATGCGGGAACACCCATTGGAGCTATCGAGAGCTTGACACAAGGGCTGATCGCCTGGCTGCCGGATTTCAAAAGCTCGGCATTCAACAGATGGATCGTGTCGTGGTGCAGCTGCCAAATATCAAAGAGTTTTTTGAAGTCATTTTCGCGCTTTTCCGCCTGGGGGCGCTTCCAGTCTTTGCACTGCCTTCTCATCGAAGCAGTGAGGTTACATATTTTTGCGAGTTTGCTGAAGCGGCTGCATATATCATTCCCGATTCTTATTCTGGTTTTGACTACCGTTCACTTGCCAGACAGGTTCAAAGCAAGCTGCCGACGTTGAAACACGTCATTGTCGCAGGTGAGGCAGAGGAATTTTTGCCGCTGAATGATTTGCATACTGAACCTGTAAAACTGCCTGAAGTCAAATCTTCAGATGTGGCGTTCCTCCAGCTTTCTGGCGGGAGCACCGGGCTATCGAAACTGATTCCGAGGACTCACGACGACTACATTTACAGTCTGAAGCGGAGTGTCGAGGTCTGCTGGCTCGACCACAGCACGGTGTACTTGGCTGCGCTGCCGATGGCGCACAATTATCCGCTGAGCTCACCGGGGGTTCTCGGCGTATTATACGCTGGAGGAAGAGTGGTTTTATCTCCTTCTCCAAGTCCAGATGACGCGTTTCCTTTGATTGAACGCGAAAAGGTCACGATAACCGCTCTTGTTCCGCCTCTTGCGATGGTATGGATGGATGCGGCATCCTCACGCCGGGACGATTTATCCAGCCTTCAAGTGCTGCAGGTCGGCGGTGCCAAGTTCAGTGCTGAAGCCGCGCGAAGGGTAAAAGCTGTTTTCGGCTGCACGCTGCAGCAGGTGTTCGGAATGGCAGAGGGTCTTGTCAATTATACGAGATTGGATGACCCTGAGGAGATCATTGTCAGCACCCAAGGAAAACCGATGTCCCCATATGATGAAGTGCGTGTTTGGGATGATCAGGATCGCGACGTAAAACCTGGTGAAACAGGCCACTTGCTAACGCGGGGACCGTATACAATTCGAGGTTACTATAAGGCGGAAGAGCATAACGCTGCTTCATTTACTGAGGACGGTTTTTACCGTACGGGTGATATCG
>Ga0153917_1000823_pt1 | contig 16072 bp, 16 predicted proteins | sample TSFL001MetaG_FD_104695 | JGI IMG/M metagenome (GOLD analysis project Ga0153917, IMG submission 104695) | Attine ant fungus gardens microbial communities from Florida, USA - TSFL001 MetaG | ecosystem: Host-associated > Fungi > Mycelium > Unclassified | place: USA: Florida, Paynes Creek Historic... | reverse complement strand
CTGAGCGAGGATGCCCGTCGCCCGCGCGAGATCGTCGTTTCCCCGCTCGTGTCCGCACCCACCGCCGCAACGGAGGACTCCGCGGACGCACCTTCGACGCCCGCACGTGAGACCGAGGTGGAACACCAGCCCCGAGAGCTCTGGCGAGTGCCGATCTTCACCAAGCCCACGTCTGTCGCCGTGGAGCCGAGCGTGGCCGCCGAGGGCGCCGGCGCCTCGACCGCGGCCGAGCCGACCGCAGAGACCGTTGACGCTCCCACCCTCGCCCCAGCGCCGACTGCCGCGGTGGCGCCGCTGACCGCTCCCGCGCTCGAGGGCGTGCTCGGGCAGGTCGTCGCGCACGTCGAGGCAGGCGGGGACGCCTCGAGCCAGGCGATCGCCGAGCTCCTCGGAGTGTCTACCCGGACCGCTCGTCGTCGTCTCGCAGAAGCCCGCCAGGTCCGGCCTGGTCTGTTCGAAGGAGCTCAGGCATGAATCTGAAGTCAGCCTTCCCCGCCGAGTGCGTCGCGATCGCGGCCGCGTGGCACGAGTTGAACCGAATCGATGTCCGCGGTGTCCGCTGGGACGCGCCCGAACGGCTCGAGATCGTCGAGCGCGTCCGCGCGCACGAGGCCGTCTGCCCGGTCGAGGATTGCCGCGACTACCGCACCTCGCTTCGGCGACGCTCGCCCTCCTCGGTCGTGGTTCCTGCAACGCAAGTCGGGTTCTCGATCGACGAGGTCGTCACGGCGTTACGTCTCGGGGATGTCGTGTCGTGGCGGGGCTTGGAGTCGCTGCCGTGCGACTGGCTGTCGGCGGACCCGCTTGTTGACACGGTCGGGACGCATGCGACGCACTACATCGAGCCGTCGCTCGATGGTGCTGTGGTGCGCCTGCTGGAGGCGTCGTCGTGGACGAGCCTCCCGCCGCTGCGTGAGCTCGATGTCCGAGCCTCGGTCGCAACGGTTGCCGACGCGCTGGAGTGGGCGACCGAGGCGGTCGGGCCCGTTGAGGCGTTCTTCGTGCAGGTCGAGATCAGGGGCGCGCAACCGGATGACGATGTCTTCCCTGAGGTGCCCGGTGTTGCCGTCTACTGCCCGAACGGGGGTGCGTAGACGTGAAGCTGCGACGACCGCTGCAGGCGCAGCCTGATACTCCGGGTCTTGTCCAGAAAAGCGATCTCGTCCGACAGAACGGCGATGCGCTGCCCATCGACGAGGGCGCGGAGCGATGGTTCCACCGCGCTCCCGATCGGTGCCCAGAGGTAGACGCGCCGCTGGTCGGTGCCGACCGCATCGACGTAGAGGCGCGCTTGCACGAGCTGGTCACCGACGTTCCGAACGTACCCATCGGCGATGCCGCGCACGAAGACATGCTGCCGTGGAGGCCGCTTGCGCCCGCTCCAGCGTTTCAGGAGCGCGGCGAGGGAGCCCTCGTCGGGGCCGTAGGCGAACGCGGTCCACGGGACCGGTCGCCCATGGGTTCTCACGGCGACGCGCTCGAGGAAGGTTGCCTGCTCGTCGTCGCGCTGGTCGGCGCGGTGTTCGTCGACGAGGTCAGCGATCGCCTTCGCGGTGCGCAGCACGCTGGCCTGATCTCGTGCGGCAGCGGCTGCTGCCGGTTGGTTTCGCTGGATCAGCGCGCCGGTGGCATGACCTGCTGGGGCTGGGATGCGGAACAGGAGCCCGTCGCCGGCCTGCCGCAGGTGCGTGGGGTGTTCGCGGAGCAGGAGATCGCGGGCGCCGGTCGCGTGCAGGGCGCAGTCCTCCGCATGCTGACCGCCCGGGTACTTCGCGAACGTCGCGCCGACGTGGTGCTCGACGCCTCGTCGGACTTGCGTGTGAGCGACGCGGTGCGTGTATCGCAGCTCGCAACGGCGTGGGCAGGTCCAGGGGCCCGGGATCCGGGGGTCATCCTCGGCGAGCTCGTCCACGGTGACGCGGCGGTGCTCGCCTGCGGTTCCGGCGTACCACGCCGCCGGTGTCGGCCTGATTCTGGTCCCCGGTCTGCGCGCCATACCCGCACGGTAGCCCGCCGTGATCGGGCATTCCTGATGCCCGTGCGCGGGGCTTCTCGCGCGCCCTGGGGGTCTGCGCGGACCACGCGGCGCCCTCTTGCACTGGTCCACATACATACGGGAGGGTCCGATGAGCCGTGGACTCGGGCCGCACCCAGATCACCTTTCAGAGCCGCCTCATCGACGTGAACTCGTGCGGCGCGTGCCAGGGTTTCCCCTCGGCCCCGCCTCCGTCGTCGTGGCTGGCCACTGCTGCAGCCGCTGCGAGGCGGCGTTCGGTCCCGTCATCACGGGCAAGATCGCGGTCCGGTTCCAACCCGCCGCGCTCGACGAGTGTGACTGGTGCGGCGGGCCGTGGGATTCGTGGGACCGCGCGGTCGCGGTCGAGGCGGCCCCGGCGAGCCAGGAGACGCTGTGGTGCGCACCCGCGTGGTGCGCGTGCGGGTTCGGATTCGATCCGTTCGTGGACGCACGGCCGGGCTGCTGCCGGGACGACGTGCTCGACGCCTCCGGGGAATGCCGCGGGCTGATGACGGCGCGGATGCTCGCCCGCTGGGAGGGCGCGCAGATCGCTGACCTCTGGCGGCACAGCTCAGCCCGCCGGCACGACGCCCAGTCCTCTATCCGTCTGCTCGCCGGGCTCGCCGCAGCGCTGCCCGGGACCGTGCGAACGCTCGTCCGTGCCCGGCTGCTGGCCGCGTTGCTGGCGTCGGAGCACGTTGTGCATCTGGTGACGCCAGCGACGGCCCCGAGGGTGTCGTGGCGGGCGGTGTGGGCTGCGGCGCGGATGTGGCGCCCGTCGTCCTGCGGCCCGGACGGCTGGCGTGGCTCGTCGCATGCGCGGCGGGACGAGCGCGTTCAGGCCGTGCTCCGGGACGCGCAAGCCGACGCGGTGCTGCGGCGGGTCCACGAGGCCGTCGGCCAGGTCGCCGATGCGCACGTGGATGAGGGCACGCCGTGATCCACCTCTTTTTGCCCCGATTGCATTTCTCGACGATCCGAATTGGAGACCTTTCATGATTCCGTTCGTCTCCCGCGGCCCGCGGCTCGTGTTCATGCGTCTCGCTGCCGGCGGCGTGGTCGCGGCCTGCGCGTCGTGCGGGCGCAGCCTCGATACCCCTGCCCGCACGGCCTGGGGCGCAGAACGCGCCTATGTCCGAGCTGCCCGACGCGAGTGGCACGCGGGGCCGCCGCCGACCGAGCGATTCGTCGCGTGCACCGTGTGCGAGGCGCCGGTCGACGTCGCCGCTGCGGAACTCGGGGCGGTGCTGTCCGACGCGCAAGCCGCTGACGCGGTGGTGGTGCTGCACGAGGCGTCGTCGCTGCTGCTGCAGACCGCGCTGGCGGACGAGCTCATGTTCCGCGATCCGTCCAGGCAGGCGCGGATGCGGCGCGTGATCGACGCGCTCGAGCGCCTCACGACCCGCCTGACCGCGCCGCACAGTTCGCGGCCCGGGCTGCTGCCCCTCGACCCGAGCGCCCCCACGGGCGCCAGTTCTCGCCCCACCGATCTGGGAGACGACAAATGACCACCACCATCGATGACCTGACCTCTGACGTGTTCCACCGGGGCCGGCTCGGCTACGAGCGGGCGTGGACGACGCTGCCGACCGTCGCGGTCCGTGACCGGCGCATCGCGGGCGACCCGCTGGCCGTGTTCGCGTTCGTGCTCGACGTCGCGATCGGACAGCCCATCTCCACGGGCGAGCTTGCCCGTGAGCTCGGCCTGACCCTCGCGGAGGCGCGGGCCGCGTTCGACGCGCTGGAGGCCGCCGGCTACCTGCCCGCGGGAACCGCCGTGCAGGCATGCCCGACGCTGGAAGAGGCGGTGCGCCTGTGAGCGGCGGCTGGGATGCGCTGCCCGAGGCGATGCGTCGGGACTTCATGCAATCCGAGATCGTGCGGGAGAAGCTGCGGTACGAGCGGAACTTCACGAGCTTCCGGAACGAGTGGCTACGCGACGCCCGGATCGTGGGAAACCCGTTGTCGGTCCTCGTGAACGTGATGTCGCACGACGACCAGTACCGGCTCACCCAGTCGTCGGTCGCGCAGGCGCTCGGGATGGGCGAGCGCGCGTTCCTGAGCGCCCGTCGGACGCTCGAGGCGTGCGGGTACCTGCGGGTCGTCGAGATGCGCTACCCGAAGGGCTCCGTGGATGCCACGGGGAGGTCCATCGCGGGGCACCGGTTCAACGTGTTCTTCGTCACGGACCCGTTCGATCTCACGTCGGCAGGCACGATCGCTCCGGCTGTGGATAACTCGGTGCTGGGCGCGGCGGGTGAGGATGTGGAGAAGCCTGCCCGCGGTCGCGCAGGGAGGCGCGATCCGCGCCAGCATGCGGAAGACGCCTCCCTGCGCGACCGTGGGCAGGCTCGTGGCGGGCTGGATGAAGCCTCCCTGCGCTACCCAGGGCTGGGTGGCGCAGGTCTTAAAGAAGAACAAGATTTAGATGATGATGAGGATGATGATGCGCGCGGGGCGCGCGAATCAGGTCTCGCATCCCGGCTGACCGAACCCGCCCCGGCGTCGACGGGGTCGTGGGCGGCGACGGTCGAGGTCGTCGCAGAGGTCCCGGCCGCGGCGGTCGTCTCGGCCGCGGCATCCGAGCCTGCGCCGCAGCCGCAATCAGCTCCGGCCGCGGTCTCGGTGCCGGTCGTGGATGCGGCCGCGGCGACGCGGGCCGAGCTGGTCCGTGAGCTCGCCGCCGACCTTGACCGCCGGGACGCGCTGCTGGAGCTCATGTGCCCGGGCGGCGACCGCGGTCTGCTCGAGGAACGGTTCGGGGTCCGTGCCGAGATCGTCGTGCAGACGGTCGAAGAGCTTGCCGGCCGGGTGCCGGTCGTGTCGCTGCTGCGGTGCGCGGAGCTCGTGTTCGCGAAGCCGCGCCAGGTGCGCGACGCGTCGCGGTACCTCGCTCGCTCGATCGCCGCGGACCCGGGCCGGTTCCGGGTCGACGCGCCGATCGCGCTCCCGCCGGTCGAGCCGCCGGCGGCAGCCGCGGCGTCGACGGCGCCCTCGGTGGTCGGGGCGCAGCCGGCCGTCGCCCAGTCGGCCACGGATGCCGACAGCGCCCGGTCGTCGTTCGCTTCGGCGCATCCGGAGTGCTTCCACGGCAAGCCCCACACCTGGGTCACCTCTCGCACGGGCACGGCCTGTGGGCGCTGCGGCACCGATCACGACGCGGTCGCTGCGCTCGAGCGAGACGCGTTGGCGGCCGAGTGCGTCGTGTGCGGGCACGATCCCGCGCCGCCGACGAGGTGGCCGGTCGGGGACATCCCAGCCGGGACGGTGTGCTGCCGGCGATGCAGCATCGTGCTCGACGTGGCGTCGACCGCGGGGGTCACGGCGTGACCGGGGTGCCCCGGGCGGGATGGCGGGTGCAGCGCGAGCCCCGGCCTGAGCCGGCGCGCGGATGGAACTGGATCTGGCCATGACGCACGAGGACGTCTCGGCGGGCGCGATGGCGCTCGTCGCCGGTGACGAGGAACCGTCCGCGACGCCCGCCGAGGCCCACGAGGGCTCCCGGTCGGCCGCGGCGGCGGTCTCGCTGGAGGACGCTCGCGGCTTCCTCGCCGACATGCGCTGGCGCGCGATCGGGCGGGTCGGGCCGGAGTACGCGGACGAGGTGCTCGTGGATGCGCTGCACACGGTCTGGGCCCGGCGGGACGCGTTCGATCCGTCGCGTGGATCGCTGCGGACGTGGACGTCGGGGGTGCTGGAGAACGTGATCCGCCGGTACGAGCGCCCCCGGGAAGGACATCGGCCGGGACGGCAGCACCTGCCGCTGGGCGAGATAGGCGAGTTGACGCTCGAGCTGGCCGTCGAGGACATGTCGGAGGTCGTGATGGCGAGGTCGGAAGCGGTGGATCTGCTGGCGTTAGTCGCGGAGTTCGCACGTCCTGCGGACTACGAGCTGGTCGTCACGATGGCGGTCGGCGAGCAGTCGGCGGAGGAGCTGGCGGCGTCGCGCGGAGTGACGCGTCGGGTGGTGTCGGACGCGACGCGGCGGGTCGAGGAGATCGCGGCGACGGTGCGCGCGGCGCAGATCGCGCGCACCGTGAACGGCCGAGCGCGAACTCTTGATGTGGTCGTCGAATGTCTGCCCGGGTCGGTGCGCGGGCGCGAGCTCGCGCCGCTGCTCGCGTGGGAGCCGGGGCTGACGCATCCGGAGCTGGCGGAACGGACCGGGCTGTCGCTGTCCGTGGTGAAGCGGTGCATCCCGCATGTGCTCGATCTGCTGCACACGGCCTCCGAGGTGATGCACCGCCTCGACCCGCCCTCCTGACCGCTGCCGCGCCCGGCGCGACTTCGAGCGGTCGCCTGCCGACGACCCCGAGCCCCGATCCGAGAGGAGCCTTCCTGATGGCTGCACCCGCTGCCGCGGCCGCGGCGAAGTTCGCGCTGCTGAATCGTCGCGAGCTGCTCCAGTTCGCGGGGAACGCGGCGATGAGCGCGGCCGTCGTAACGCTCGGGCTCGGGACGCTCATCGCCGGCGCGGCCGCTCGATCGTCGACCGCAGCTCCAGGGGGCGGTGGCGGCACGGTCGGTGGTGGCGCCATGGGGCCGGTGGGCGCGGATGTGCTCTCCGCGGCGATCGAGCTGAAGAAGGCGAAGGACGCCGGCAACCTGACGTTCCTGTCGACGCCAGGGAACTACGCGTTCCAGATCGATCAGCTCGCGGCAGGCGACGGGTCCTGCGGGCTCGCGCTGCCCTGCCTGCAGCTGATCCAGATCGCGCTGGCGCAGTTCGGGACGGTCGGGATCAGCGACTTGAACCGGGCATGCACGGGCGACTTGCCGCATTCCTCCGGCTACTCGGCGCATTGGGTCGGCCGGGCGGTCGACTTCGCCTCGCTCGGCGGGCAGATCCTCACGGGCGGCGATTCGGCGTCGGTCGCGCTGCTGCAGCGCATCGCTCCGCTGCTGCCGCCCAGCTCGCAGGTCGGGCAGGTCGAGGACCGGTACGCGCATGGGTCGTGGTTCGACCTCGGGCCGAACGTCAGCGAGTTCACCGGGGATGCCCCGAACCACCTCCACGTCGATGTCGGGCGGAACAGCTCCGCCGGGCTCCTCCTCTAGCCACCCTCCACGCTCTTCCCGGCGGCCGGTCGGCCGCTCACCCCCCCTCGCACCCGGTCGGGTGCTCGAAAGGAATGCTCATGATGGACCTGCTCTCCTCCGCAGCCGACGTGCTCCAGACGGCCCCGTCGCTCGTCCCCGCCCCGTCCTCGCTGACGGACGCGTTCGTGGTGGCGCCGTTCGCCGGCCCACCGACGATCGACTTCGACTACTCGTCGCCGGTCGCGCAGGCCTTCATCAAGATCGCGGCGATCGTGCTGGGCGCCTGCGGCATCCTCGTCGTCATCGCGATGGGGTTGTGCATGACGGCGATCTCCATGAAGGGGTTCGGCGACCAGCGCGTGCTCGAGTTCGCCGGGGCCGCGCTGCCGTGGACGATCGGCGGCTCGATCGGCCTGTTCTCCGCGACAGGGCTCGCAGCGTGGGCGGCGAACTTCCAGATCTTCGCCGCCTAGCCATCAGCTCGTTCTGACCCGGAAAGGGAGGCCGCGCGGATGGCGTGTGGACCCACGGATTTCTTCTGCCAAGGGGGCGAGACGGTCCAGAAATGGATCGTCGACGCGATGCGCGAGGCGCTCACGTGGATGTTCGACTGGACGTCGCTGACCACCGAGTCGGCGATGTGGAAGGGGTCGATCGAGGCGTTCCAGTTCTGGGGCGGGGTCGTGATGATCTTCATCGTCATCATCGCGGCCGCGATCGAGTTCACGCGCGGCGCACTCCTACAGCAGCAGGAGATCGTCTTGCGGGCGTTGGTGTGGACGGGGATCTCCACGCCGGTGCTGATCCTCACGATCTGGTTCCTCGGGAACCTGCTGGACGTTCTCGATCTCCTGCCGGCGGAGATCGTGAAGGCCGCGATCCCGGACGACGGGTCAGTGGAGGAGTTCATCGGCCGCATGTTCCTGGGCGCGAACCCGCAATGGGATCTGGAGACGATCAAGAACGGGCTCTCCTCGGCCGGGTCCGGGGCGCAGATGATCTTCTGGCACCTCATCGGCCTGCTGTGCGCGGGCATCTCGATCACGATCGTGGATGCCGTGCGGACGGTCGCGATCGTGATCCTGATCGCGTTCGCGCCGCTGGTGTTCCCGCTCCTGTCGACGGGCTTCGGGAAGAAGGTCGCGACCGGGTGGGGCATCGCGATCGTCGCAGCGCTGATGACCAAGCCGCTCGCCGTGGGCATCGTGGGGGCGCTGCTGCTGGGCGCGAAGAACCTCGACAGCATGTGGACGATGGAGGGGCTGCCGTTCACGATCGGGCTCGCCATGATCGCGTTCGTGCCGATGACGCTGCTCAGCGTGCTCAGCTTCTTCGCGCAGGAGATCGACCACGGCGCCCGGCAGGCGTCCTCCGGCGCGCTCCGGCTGGGCGCCGGAGCGTTTCGCCGCGGCGTCGGCGCGATGCGGGGCATGCAGGGCAATGCGCGGATGCCCTCAACGCCCACGCCCAGCGGCGGTCAGGGGTCGGGCGGCGGCAAGCCGGCTTCACCGTCCCCGGCACCGTCGCCGTCGCCGTCTGGGACGCCGTCACCGTCCGGCAACGGGGCCGGTGGCGCGCCTGGGGGCGGGTCAGGCAGCGGTTCCGGAGGCGGATCGTCGGGTGGCGGTCGGCACGGTCGTCGATCGGCGCCGGCACCGAGCGGATCAGGTGGTTCAGGCGGCTCAGGCTCGCCGGGGTCCGGCGGGTCGGGGCCATCTGGAGGCCCTGGGTCGACGGGCAGGCCGTCAGGGCCGGGATCGACCCCGCCGCCGCCGGCACCGGCGTGGCAGCCGTCGTCCGTGACGCCGACGACGCCTCGACAGCATCCGGGCGGTGCGGGGCAGATCGATCGGACGTTCGGGTCTGGCTCGAGCCGTCCCGCCACGCCTCCGCCGCCCAGGCGCCCGCCCGGGCCGAATCCGTTCCAGCCGCACGGCTCATAAGAGAGGGCGCAACGTGCTCAAGCTCACCTACGGCCGCCTGCCGCGGTCGGGAATCATCCTGCACCTGCAGGCGCCAAATCTCGCGGTCCTCGCGGTCGCGGTCGCGGTGCTCATGGTCGCGGCGGGCACGGCGTCCGTGATGGGGATCCTCGTCACGCTGCCGATCTGGCTGCCCTTGCTCATCATCGGGGCGATCACTCGCGATGGTCTGCCCGCCGTCACGCTCATCAGGAGGCGCCTCATGTTCACCCGCCGGAAGGCCAAGGGCGAGACCTCGTACCGGCATCGCCCCGAGGCGCCGGAGTTCGTGGAGCTCGTGCGCGAGGGCTACCTGACGCTCCCGGGCCGCTCGAGGAACGTCAGGCTGCTGTCACTGCCAGACGGGTCAGCCGTCGCGCACGACACGGCCCGGCAGACCGCGACGATCGTGTGCACGGTCGCGTCGCGATCGTTCACGACGGTCGGCGCGGACCGGCAGGACGAGTCCGTGCAGGCGCTCATGGGTGTGATGCGGGGGTGGACGATGCGGCCGGGCCTGAACACGGATCGGGCGCGGGTGACGCAGTCCGCGATCGCGACGGCCGGGTCGGTGCGGGCGTCGGAACGGCACATCGCGGCGGCGCGTGCCAGGCGCCGTGGCGCGGCGTCGGCGGGGCTGGCCGCGGTGGATGCGTCGTACGACGAGGCGCTCGGGCATGCCGGGGCGCGGGTGCGGGCGCACCTGACCGACGTCGCGATCACCCTCGATCTGCGGGCGCTGACGGCCAACATCAAGGCCGCCGGCGGCGGGCTACGGGGCCTGGGTGAGGTCGTGCAGCTCGAGCGGGACACGTCCGCGCAGGCGCTCGGCGAGGCGTTCGACACGGTCTCGTGGCTCACGCCCGGGCAGGTGCGCGGCCGCGCGCGGCTGATTGTCGATCCGGAGTCCGAGCAGGACCTGCTGACCCGGGCCGCGGAGAACAACGACGACGCGGCCTCGCCCCATGCGGAGGTCTCCGCCGGCGGCGAGGCGATCATGTCGATGGACGAGCACCGCGATTACGTCGAGGCGGAGAGCGGGTTCCACCGCGTGTACTGGATCTTCCAATGGCCCGCCTACGAGATGCGGCCGGGGTTCTTGGGCTCGGTGATCTTCGGCGAGCTGCCCCCGCCGGAGGGCGGGCCGGTGCGGCACGTCGTGACGATCGTGTCGAGGCCGGTGTCGATCGCGAAGGCGCTGGGCCGCATCAAGGAGCAGAAGAAGGCGTGGGAAGCCAGCGACCGGATTCGGCAGAAGCGGGGCGAGCAGACGAGCGAGGCCGACAAGCAGGCGTATGCGGAGCTCATCGGCCAGGAGCAGCGCATCGGCTCCGGCGACGGGCAGCTGGACACGAGCGCCTACATCACGGTGACCGCGACGTCGCTGGCAGGGCTGGAGCGGGCATCGTCGGCGATGCAGACGCACATGGCCAATGCCGGCCTGGAAGTTCGACTGCTGCGCAACCAGCAGGCCGAGGCGCTGATGGCGGCGATGGTGCCCACCGGTGAGGGGCTCGCGTGAGCCGCCGATCCGGGCAGGCGCGCCGGCACGCGATCGCCTACCTGCCGGAGGACCGGCGCGAGCGGCGGGCTGCGCGGCGGGCGGTGCGCGAGCATCTCGCCGAGCTGGGGCCGATCGAGCAGGCGCGGGCGCAGGCGGTGGAGATGCTGCCGTTCGTGACGGGGCGGCGCCGGCACGGGCCGATGCCGTTGCTGCCGGCGTCGGGCGGGTTCTGGTCGAAGCTGCCGCTGCGGCAGCCGGCGCACTGGTTCACGTCGCGGCAGGCGGCAGGCGTCTGGCCCTATCTGACGGGGCCGAGGAGAGCGCCGCTTGGGCCGGTGCTGGGGCTCAACTTGGAGAACCGCGATGTCTTCGCGTTTGACCCGTGGAGCTTCTACAACGCGGGCCGCGTCGGCAGCACCGGCATCTTGATCATGGGCGCCTACCGTCAGGGCAAGAGCTGGTTTCTGAAAAGGCTGATCGTGCTGCTCATCGCGTGCGGCCGGCAGGCGATCAACACGAGCGACTCGAAGGGCGAGCACGCGGCGGTCGCGCGGGCGATCGGCGGGACGGTGATCCGGCTCGGCGACCCGTCCCAGCGGGTGTGCATCAACCCCCTCGACGGCGGGCATCGTCCGTCGTCGCGGACCGAGGCGGAGTGGCAGATCGAGGTGCGCACGCGCCGATCGCTGGTGCTGACACAGATCATCGAGCTCATCCGCGGTAAGACGCTGGAGACGGACCAGCAGACCGTTCTCGACGAGGCCCTCGACGGCGTGGTCGAGGCGTCGCAGGACCGGCCGACGATCCGGGCGGTGCACGAGCGGCTGCTTGCGATCTCGACCGGGAAAGTCGAGATCGAGGGCATGGCGAGGCCGGAGGAGGCTGCGGAGCGGCTCTGGCACACGCTGCGCGTGCTCGTGCGCGGCAACCTCAGCGGCATGTTCGAAGACGAGTCCACGATCACGTTGGATGCCGAGTCGCCGTACACGGTGTTCGACACGTCGCAGATGGCCGCGCGCGGCGATACGGCGCTGGCGATCTCGCAGGCGGTCACGCATGCATGGGTGCAGTCCGTGCTCGCCGACAAGGAAGCGTCCCGGCACTTCCTCCTCGCCCGTGAGGAGGGCTGGCGGGACATGCGGTCGCGGGCGGCGCTGGAGGCGCAGATCCTCCAGCAGAAGCTCGCCGGCGACCTCGGTATCAGCCAACTCCTAGTCGTCCACGAAGGAGGCGACTTCGACGCCGTTGGCGACGAAGGCTCGAAAGAGCGTGAGCTCGCGATGCAGATTGCGAAGGGCTTCGCGACCAAGATCAGCTTCGCCCAGGGCCTCGGGCAGTTGCAGGCATCGGCGCGCGCGGTCGGGCTCACGCCAGACCAAGCGGATCGGATCAGCGAGCTGCAGGTCGGGCAGTGCGTCGTCGCGATCGGGCAGGACACGGTCGTGCTGGATACGAGGGCGACGTCGACGGCGTGGGAGGCGCAGTACTTCAACACGGACGCCTCGATGCGGAGCCGGGACGAGCGTGTCGAGGAGGACGAGGCCGTCGGCGGCGACCACGTGAAGGCCGGGCCCGAGGACGATGCCGAGCTCCTGCTGGTGGGCATCGACGGTTCGGCGGCAGACGCGCCGGCGGGCCGGGTGCCGCTGCCGGCCGCCTGGTCGCGTGCGAGCGAGCATGCGGGGGCAGCGCCGGTGCGGTGGGCGCTGTCGGACGACCCGACGTTCGACCAAGCGTCGATCGACACCGGCCCGATCCCGGTCCCGCACTCGGCCGTTGCCTATGACCACGACAACCGGACGATGACGACGACGAACGATGGAGGCAGCGGTGAGCTCGAAGGTTGATGACCTGCGGATGCCCTGGCATTGGCGGTTGATGATGTGGGCGTCCGGGCTCGGCGCGTTCGCCTGGGTGTGTGCGACGGGCGCGATGGTGCTGGTCCGGCAGATCGCCTGCGGGATCGGTGCCGAGGGTGCCGGGGTGCTCGTGCTGCCGTGGACGCTGCTGCTCGGCACCGGGAACGGGCAGGCCGGCGGCGGCTGTGATCTTGGCGCGCTGCGGGGGCCCGCGGGGCTGCTCGCCGGCGTCGTGTTCGTCGGCGGGATCGTCCTGGTCGTGTGGGTGCTCCTGCGGCGGCGCGCGTACCGGGCGTCGCCGGCGGCGCGCGCGAAGGAGCTGCGTACCCGCGACGGGCTCGCGCAGAAGGGCGAGGTCGTCGAGCGGCTGGGCGCGGCCGCGCGGTTGAAGAGCGAGGGTCGGCTGCGGTCGAGCCTGGAGAATCCGAAGGTGACCGACATCGCCGTCTACATCGGTCGGGCGCACGGCGTGGACGTGTATCTCAGCGTGGAGGATTCCGTCGTGCTCGTCGGCCCGCCCCGCATGGGCAAGGGCCTGCTGGTGATCATCAACACGATCCTGAACTGGCGGGGGCCGCTGATCACGACCTCGACGCGCAGCGACAACCTCAACGCGACCTACGAGCACCGTGCCAGGCTCGGAGACGTGACCGTGTTCGACCCGCAGGGTCTGACGGGCATCCGCGAGACGGGGCGCGTGAACCCCACGATCGGTTGCGAGGACCAGCTCGTCGCGATGCAGCGCGCCGGCGCGATCATGGGCGGCACGAAGCTCGGCGCGTCCGCGTCGAACGGCGAGTGGGCGGCCGAGGCGGAGGGCGTGCTCGCGCAGCTGCTCATGGCGGCCGGGTTCTCCGGGCAGGGCGCCCGGGCGCTGCGGGACTGGGGCGCGAAGCCTACCGCGGCGCGTGAGGCGGTGCAGATCCTGCGGGTCGACGGCGACATCGCGTGGGCGGACTCGCTCGAGGACACCCTCGACTCCGACCCGAAGCTGCTGCAGTCGAAGTGGATGGGCGTCTCGAGCGCCCTGCGGCCCCTGCTCGTGCCGAGCGTGCTCGCCTCCATGTCGCCGGAGGACGGGCGGGGCCTGGACCCGGACCGGTTCCTGCAGGGCGAGAACACGCTCTACCTCATCGGCAACCGCGCCGGCGGCGCCGGCAGCGCGGGGTTCCTCGGCGCGGTCCTCGACGACGTCGTAGCTCGGGCCCGCATCCGCGCGCTCACCTCCCCGGGTTCGCGTCTCGACCCGCCTCTCGCCCTGGTCCTGGATGAGATCGCGAACCTGTTCTCGTGGAAGGAGCTGCCGACCGTGCTCGCCGACGGCGGCGGCATCGGGATCTGGACGATGGCCGTGCTCCAGGCGCTCTCGCAAGCGGAGACGAACTGGTCGAAGGCGGAGGCATCTACGATCTGGTCGGCGGCGATCGCGAAGATCGTGCTCGGCGGCGGCGCGGACACGGACACGCTCGCCGACCTCTCAACGCTGCTGGGCGAGCGTGAGCGCAACACGCGCTCGAGGAGCGGGTCGGGGTTCCAGGACCAGCTGCAGCTGGGCATCGAGCGGCTCCCGGTGCTGAGCGTGTCGGAGCTCAGCCAGCTGCCCTTCGGCATGGGCGTACTGAAGTACCGCAACCTGCCGGGCGTGCTGATGGACATGCCATCGTGGAAGGACCGCGACGACGCCGCGGAAACGGCCGCGGCGATCAAGCGGACCGAGGCGATGCAGCTGGCCGAGTTCCAACGCCGCGCCGCGCAGCACGAGGAGACACGCTCGTGAGCAACGCGCGCAAGAGCGGCGCTGCGGCGAGCTCGTACCGCCAGGGGTATCTGCAGTCGCTGGCGTGGAAGGCGCGGCGGGCGCGCTGGTTCCGCGAAGTGATGACGCGCGGCCGGGTGCTGTGCGCCGTGTGCGCGCGGGTGTCGACGCGGCCGGCGCGGGAGTTCGAGCTGCACCACCTCTCGTACCGGGGCGTGCAGGCGCGCCCTGGCGGGGCGTGGTTCGCGGACGAGCCGGACGAGGACCTCATGCCGATGCACCCGTTGTGCCACGCGTCGGTGCATCGGCTCATCGACCGCGATCGGGTGCTCTCGACCCAGCGCACCCGTGAGGTCGCGACGCGCGAGGCGATCGCGCGAGTGCGCTCGCTGGTGCGCCGCAAGCTCGGCGCGGGTGGTCTCGGGTGACCGGCGCGGACCTGCCGGAGGACATCTTCGCCGGCTACGACGACGAGCCAAACCTTCAGGATCGGGGCGCGGTCGCGGAGATCGTGGATGCCGGGCCCTTGGTGGTGTGCTGGCGCGATCTCGACCTGGACGAGACGGCCGAGGAACTGGAAAGGTTGCACGAGTGGGTGTCGTGGCTCGTGGGCCGGTACGAGCTGACGGATCGGCTTGTCCCGGACTGCTGGTGGCGACATGGGGCGCTGGTCGAGGAGCTATCGGCACTGCGGCACGCCTGGCACGCCTCGTTCGACGCCGCTGACTCGGGCGCTGGACCGATCGGATGGCATGAGCGGTTCGCGCTGCTCCGGGACCGGATCGAGCGGGCGTGGTACAAGGGCGCGTGCCGAGGACAGCACCTGGACGCGCCCCCGCGCAATCTGCCGCCGATACCAGAGAGAGCGGCGATCGCGTAGCCGATCGGGCGATTGTTACGACGGCACCTGACTCTTCACAGGAACGGGGTGTTCCCGCGCTGTAGTACGCGCGGGAACACCCTGATTTTGTGTGAATGGGCCGCCGGCGGAGAGATAGCCGGGGTGCAGTCATTCAGGGGCGCTCGTCGCGCCTGCGGTCGGTCGCGCCGGGTCCTAGCGGCTTGTCGTCACGAGCACGAGCCGCGCGTCGTACGCCCCGGACTCGACCCGCCAGCTCGGCCGGTCGCCGGCCTCGCGCAGCGTGAGTTCGGCGCCATCGACCTCGACGACGACCGCGCGGCTGGAAGGTGCCCGCGCCTGGCGGAGCAACCGCTGCGCGAGCCCCTCGAGCCGTGCGGCGTCAACCTGGTCGACGAGGATCTCGTGCACCTGCGCATCCACCGGCAGGACGGTCGCGGTCGAGGCGCCGACAGTCCAGGCGATTGCTTCGCCGCCGCCGAGTCGATCGAGCCTGGCGTGCAGGCGGGTCTGGGGTGCTGCGGCGTGGAGCGGCTCGACGAGTCGGTCGATGGTGGGCTCGACGCGCCGTGCGCACCTGGTCGCGGCGTCGGCGATCGCGAGAAGGAGGGATGAGGAACGGATGATGCGTGTCGTGTGCATCCCGCGAGTCGAGCCGGACCATCGCGCGGCCGCGGGCGCCGCTCCGGCGGTGCAGGGGATGTCGCGGCGGAGGGCGAGCGATCCTCGCTGGTGCGGATCATCTCGAGCGCGAAATCGCTCAGGCTCGGGATGCACTCGCCGCACGACCATCGAGCACTCGAGAAGCTGCCTTCGAACAGACCCCGGCGAACGAACAGACCCACGCAGTGTGCCGGTCGCTTTCGTCGTCCCGCCACATGCCACGACGCCGAGCTACAGCTCGGGTGTGAGAGACGTCAAGTATCTTCCGTCAGGAAGGCGGATCTGGCCGCGCTCACTGACCGTCGCCCCGTACAGCGCCAGGCCACCCCCGTGAATCCTCGCACTGACCCCTCCGCGATCCTCCTCGTTGCCCGTCCTCCAGTCGACCCACACCTCGCCCTTCTCGTTGAGCT
>Ga0153917_1000822_pt1 | contig 16087 bp, 15 predicted proteins | sample TSFL001MetaG_FD_104695 | JGI IMG/M metagenome (GOLD analysis project Ga0153917, IMG submission 104695) | Attine ant fungus gardens microbial communities from Florida, USA - TSFL001 MetaG | ecosystem: Host-associated > Fungi > Mycelium > Unclassified | place: USA: Florida, Paynes Creek Historic... | reverse complement strand
GCGTCAAATAACCTGGTTTTTTCACGCTATTTACCGCCATTATCTTATTGACAAGCTGTTAGTCTTGACCGCGTAAAAAACCATCCAGGGGAGAGTCATGGCTATACAGGGCATTGAAGGGGTCATCAGTCAGTTGCAGGCAACGGCGATGACGGCCCGTAATCAGAATGTGGCAGAACAGCAGCCGACCATCAGCTTTGCGGGGCAACTGCATGCCGCTCTTGACCGTATCAGCGATACCCAGACCGCTGCGCGTACGCAGGCGGAGAAGTTCACCCTCGGCGAGTCGGGCGTGGCGCTCAATGATGTGATGACCGATTTGCAAAAAGCCTCGGTTTCCCTGCAGATGGGGATCCAGGTGCGTAACAAACTGGTGTCGGCGTATCAGGAAGTGATGGGCATGCAGGTTTAAGCCCCCTCGATCTTCGCTGGCAGCCTCAGCGCTTTAATGCCACAATATTTTTTTCTTCGAATGCAGGAAAGATGATGAAAAAAATAGCAATTGCTGGCGCGCTGCTGGCACTGACCGGGTGCGTTCAGGTCGATAACTATAATGACGTGATCAAGCATCCCGTCCCGGCGAACCTGGCGGGATACTGGCAGTCGAAAGGGCCGCAGAGCAGTCTGGTCAGCCCTGAAGCGATTGCCACCCTGGTGGTGACGGAAGAGGGCGATACGCTGGACTGCCGCCAGTGGCAGCGCGTGATTGCCGTACCGGGTAAGATCATGTTGCGTTCAGACAGCTATTACAACGTCACACGCAAGCTGGATATCTATCCGCTGGATCGCGACGGCGCTACGCTTGAATATGACGGGATGGAGCTGCAGAAGGTTGACCGCCCAACGGTGGAATGTGCGGATTACCTGAGCAAGAATCCGCTGGAGAGTAAACTGCCCTAAGGGTAAAAGCAAAACGGCAACCTCGTTGCCGTTTTTGGTGTTTGCGCCCTCTCCCTGTGGGAGAGGGACGGGGTGAGGGCATCAGGCCGCACGTTTCCCGTTCTACAACGCATCCTCAATCACCCACACGCTGACGCTTCCCCCTTTACAGGTAAAGGTGCCTTCGCCATCCACCGCGGTGGTGACCGTTTCTTCACGATTGCCGAGGAAATCACGCCACGTTTTGTTGCCGTAGTTTTCTCCCAGGCAAATCACCTTCTCGCCATCGTCGCCGTTCGACATCACCACCACGCAGCCGGGGTCGTCTTCCGTGCCGCTGCGGCTGAAGGCGATGCAGTTAGGATGGTCAAAAAAGAGCGTCTGCACGCCGTGGGCAAAACGCTGGCGGGCGAGGATCAGCTCGTGAAGCTGCTCAATCACCGGCATATCAATATGGTACGTTTCACCGTCCCCTCCCGTATCGTCATAGCTTGCGCCGAACAGATCCGGATAAAATACGCTCGGCACGCCGTTTTCCCGCAGCAGGATCAGCGCATACGCCAGGGGTTTAAACCAGGCTTCGACCGGGGCCTCCAGTGCCTGCAAGGGTTGAGTGTCGTGGTTCGCGACGAGGGTCACCGCATGGAACGGGTCGGCCTCCACCAGCGTGCCGGTAAAGATCTGGCTCATGTCGTAATCCCGACCCTGGCGTGACGCCTCGTGGAATTTCATCTGCAGGGGGGCATCAAACAGCATGGTTTTACCGTCGACCTGGTCAATATAGGCCTGAAGTTTATCCACCTCGTGAGACCAGTATTCCGCCACGATAAACAACGGCTGTTCGGCGACTTCCTGAACGTGCTCAATCCACTCTTTGTAAAACCAGGCGGGAATATGCTTGACGGCGTCCAGACGAAAACCGTCGCAGCGCGTCTGTTCCATGACCCAGCGGGCCCAGTATTTGATCTCCTCGGTGACGGCGTGATTGCGAAAGTCGATGTTTTCGCCCATCAGGTAATCGAAGTTACCCATCTCATCATCGACCTGGTCATTCCAGCCTTCTCCGGTGTAGTCGTTGACGATTTTAAAGATCCCGTCTTCATCCGGGTTTTCAATATGGTCGACGCCGCTAAAGCATTTGTAATCCCAGATAAACTGCGAATATTGCCCGGCGCGGGCAGGGAAGGTGTAGCGAGTCCAGGCCTCACACTCAATGATTTCATCATCAATCTGTGTACGGTCCTGTTCGTTCACGCGCTGAACGCGGACAGGCTCTTTCTCATCTGCCCCCATTTTGTGGTTCACCACCACGTCCAGCAGGACGGCAATGTCGTTGCTTTTGAGGGCGTCGATGGCCTCCAGCAGCTGCGCTTTGTCGCCGTATTTCGTGGCGATGCTGCCTTTCTGGTCAAACTCGCCGAGGTCAAACAGATCGTAAGAGTCATAGCCAACCGAATACCCGCCCGAAGCCCCTTTATACGCGGGCGGCAGCCAGATCATGTTGATGCCGATTTCATTAAGATTGGGGGCTAACGCCGTGACTTCTCGCCACAATTCACCGCCAGCGGGGTAATACCAGTGAAAGCATTGTAACAGGGTGGGGTTTTTCATCGTCCGTGCTCCAGAAGCCATATGGCAGACTTCTGGAGTATGGTTGATGAATCGCTAATGTGTCTTATTGATTCATCTCTCCGGGAAATAAAATGTTGCCAGAAAGCCTACCGTAGGTAACGTTAACGTTTTTTTGCTTATTGGTTTGAGCAATAAGGCCGCTTAGCTCACTCATCCTCTCCTGCAGCAACGTCTTCAGAATGATTTCATTCTGAAGCACCTGATTCAGTATTACCATCGCCTGGTCCTGAATCCCCTTACTGTTGGGTGGAAAAGGCGTCGTGCTGATCTCTTCAACCAGCGAAACGTACGCCACTTCCTGGTCAATAAGCTCATCCCATTTCCCGGATTGAGCAAGGCTTAGCATGGTATTGCTAAGGGCATTAAGGGCATGCCACTTTTTAAGGGATAAGCTGGAGTCGTTCATTACAGTTAATCCTGCTTGGGAGAATAACCCGGGCCGATTTGCTTCCAGGCGTCGGAAATATTGAGCAGCAGAGCCTCGACTTCGGTAATGGCCTCGATGTCATTGCGCAGGTTGGCATGTAACAAACGGCGTACCATATAGTCGTAAAGCGCAGAAAGGTTGCGGGGGAGTTCCCCACCCACATCCATATTTAACCCAGCCTTAAGGCCATTTTCGATAATATTAATGGCCTTAGACAGGGCCTCTCCTTTTGCCGGGATATCCCCTTGCTCAAGGAAAAGGCGCGCCCGGACAAGCGCGCTATGGATACCGTCGAACAACATGACAACCAACTGGTGCGGGCTGGCACTCAAGACAGCAGATTCAAGACCTACCTGCTGATAGGCTTGTACACCAGATTTGTTATACATATCGGTTCCTTTCTTTCTTACTTACTGCTGAACTGTTGGGTCAAATAAGTGGCCGTACCATTGAATTTAGTCACCAGCTTATCCAGGTCGTTAAATTGCTTTTTATAACGCGCCATCGTGGCTTCAATGGTCAACTCCATCGCGTCGTAACGTTTGCCGATAGATTTGAGCGTGGCGTTAATACCGTCCTTCGCATTCTGAATAACACCTTCTTTACCGACAGACGTACTCAGCATATCGGTTAGCTTGTTATTCATCTGGGTAGCGAAACCGGTCGTTTTCCCGTCACCCACAAAATAGGCCTGAACGCCAGCGGGATCGTCCGTGAGCATCTTGGTTAACTTTTTATCATCGATTTTCAGGTTGCCAACCGCGCCGTCAGCGCCTTTGACCGGGTCCTGCGTGATGCCAAGTTGAGCCATGATGGCATAGGAGCCACTCTGTACATTGGTCAATAAAGCACGAAGATCGGATTGTACTCCGCGGATAGTACTGTCACCCATTAACACGCCGTTGTTCGAAGACTGGGCGGTTGCACCCACTGCGGGTGGTTCGTATTTGGTCAGCGCAGCGATGGTAGACTGCAGAGAGTTATAGGCATTAACCCATTCCGTAATGGCTTTTTTGTTATCGTCGGATGCGCGGGCTACCGTCAGGGTTTCATCTGCCGTGCTCGGAGCTTTCAGGGTTAATGTGACGCCAGGCATAGCGTCAGTAATGGTATTGCTCTGGCGAACAATTTGAATACCGTTCACGTTAACGACGGCATTTTGTGACGGAACCTGTACCTTCAGCGCGGCGCTGCCGATGACGGCATTCAGCGTATCGTCCCCGGTTACCGAAACCGTCATATCAGAATCGGTACCCGTGGTTTTTGAGGTCAGCATCAGACGGTAGTCGCCGTTATCGGCTTTCACCACGCTTGCTGATACGTTGCCGTTGGCCGCGTTGATGGCTTTCGCGATGCCATTCAGTGAGGTATCTCCATCGGCGAGCGTGACCGTCAACGGTTTGCTGTCGGCGCCTGCCTGGGTGATGGTAATGGTTCGGCTATTGGAACCTGTAGTTCCCCCCAACTGCTTTGTATTGCTGTCAATGGTGCCGGGAGCCGTCGTCAGTACCTGGCCTTTCGCGATCTTACTGACGTTAATAGTGACATCGCCAACGTTAGCGCTGGAGGTACTGACAGCCGAGAACGCGGTGTTGGTGCTGGAAACGGACGTCGAGTTCCAGGTGTCCGCCTTTGCCAGCTTTGCTGCTGCGGTTTGCAGGGTAGTCAGGGCGCTTTGTAATTTTCCGTAACCGGTGATTTGCGCGTCGTAAGCGGTCTTTTGTTTGGCAATCGCCGTTAATTTCGTCTCTTCTGCTGCCTGCAGTTTATCGTACAGATCCGACAGGCCGGGCACGCCCACCCCGAGATTATTGATAGTCGCCATGTAATGTTCCTTCTCAATGGATGTTTCAGTCGTTTATCGGCCCAGCCTGCAAAAAGTTTACGGTGAGTTTTAAAAATAATCGGGTAATAAGCGCTCTTTATGTGGCTTATAAAATCTGACTGGACGTGGCTAAAGGGATCTTTCAGTGAGGATAAAAATGCGGATCTGATGCTGATATTTTGTATGTTCCTGGTATTGCTGGTGTCTGGGTTTCCTAAATAACTTATTAAAAAACAATGAGTTGATTTTTTTATTAGATATTTTCTAAAGTCTGCTGCAAGGGCGTCGATAACCTTGTTGACGGTGAGAGACGCCGTGAGTGTTAGGCACCGACCCTAGAAACCATTTTTGAAGGAATTAAAAATTATGGCAGTTATCAATACTAACCTGTTGTCCCTGACCACTCAGAACAACCTGAACAAATCTCAGTCTTCTCTGGGCACTGCTATCGAGCGTCTGTCCTCTGGTCTGCGTATCAACAGCGCGAAAGATGACGCTGCTGGCCAGGCGATTGCTAACCGCATGACCTCCCAGATTAAAGGTATGACCCAGGCGGCACGTAACGCTAACGACGGTATCTCCCTGGTTCAGACTGCTGAAGGTAACCTGAACGAAATCAACACCAACTTACAGCGTATTCGTGAGCTGTCTGTTCAGGCTGCTACCGACACCAACGGTTCTTCTGACCTGACTTCCGTTAACACTGAAATCAAACAGCGTCTGGCTGAAATCGACCGTATCGCGGGCTCAGCTAACTTCAACGGTAAGAAACTGCTGGACGGTTCTGTATCTACCGCGCTGAAAATTCAGGTTGGTGCTGGTACTTCTGCTAACGACACCATCTCTGTTGACAGCAACGCGCTGATCAATGCGACCTCTGGTACTCTGAGCGCTGGCCTGAGCACTGCAATCTCCGATAACGCCTCTGCACAGGCTGTTATCTCTGCTGCTGATGCTGCAATCGCGAAAATTGATACCGCGCGTTCTAACATGGGTGCGATTCAGAACCGTTTCGAATCTACCATCAACAACCTGAACAACTCTATCAATAACCTGTCTGCTGCTCAGTCCCGTATCCAGGATGCTGACTACGCTACCGAAGTTTCCAACATGTCTCGCGCGCAGATCCTGCAGCAGGCTGGTACTTCTGTACTGTCTCAGGCAAACCAGGTTCCACAGGCTATGCTGTCTCTGCTGCGTTAATCGCCGCGTCTGTTTCACAAAAGGTTGCTGGAGACAGCAACCTTTTTTTTTGCTCGCCAGACAATCTCCGAAATAAGCCCTTATTCCCGGGGGTGTTCCTTCCATTATCCCAAATATTCCCTTGTACGATAGGTAAGAATCGCAATCTTACTAAGAGAATCGGGATGAACAAGTTCGAGCGTACACGATCGCTGCATCAGTATTACCGTGATGAATTTTCACGGCTAATTTACTTGCCAGAAACAGATGCATTGCCTGCGCATATCGTGACCGAAATCCTGCACTATAAAAATTCTGATATCGCCACGCTCGAACCCCAGATCATGGATGCAACAACCGATCTGGATGCACAAAAAGAATTCGCCGTTAAGCGCATGCTGTGCGCGATTGCCGTTGCAAACGCCGCGTTTGATTTTAAAAATCAGGGCAAGCCAACACCCTTTTCGAAAGAGATGAGCGAAACCATTACCGGTTGGGTCGTAGAGGCGCTTCAGCATGACGACAGCATAAATCTTCTGGTGGCGGGTATTCAGGTCTTCTTTCGGATTAACGAAATTGAGGCCGCGTTATTCCTGATTTCAAATTACTACACGGTGGTGAACCTATCCCCGATAGTGATGAAAATATTGCTGCTAGTGTGTCTGATGGAAGATGACTTTAATCAGATGCAGGTGCTGATCCAGCAGTTGACCGCTAATCCTGAGTATATTGGTGAAGATGCGTTAGCCATGCTGATGGTTGTCATGGGGATTCATAAGCTGGGTGGCTGCCCTGAATCGTTCATCGATTTTTCCGCATTGAAAATGCCTGACTACGAGCCTGATTTTTCGCACTACGAGTGGCTTCAACCGGCAGAAAATAATGGAAAAACCACGGTTCTGGTCGCGTGCGATAAGCGCTATTACTTCGATCATGCCCTGACGCTGTTAGGTTCGATCTTCCATACCAACGGCGACCAGCTTAACGTTCACCTGCATCTCTATAACCCTGATGATGAGACTACGGCGCACGTTCATTCGCTGCATCAGCGTTTTCCGGGAATGGTGATATCGGCGACAGCCGAAAAGATTGCGCCGGCTTTTGGTATCAACGTCTGGTACGCCTCAAGACGTTTTGTTTTCCTCAGTTATGCACAGAGCGTGTTCACCTCTCCAGTGATTGTTCTTGATGCAGATTGTCTCGTTCGTAAGAACTGGGCCGAAATTAAGCAACATCTCCCTGAGAACGAAATTGTCCTCTCTTACAGCAACGGCGCTCCGCCATGGGAGCAGGTTCCCGCGGGCTTTGTTTATACGGTTCCAGGCTCGCTTTCGCGTAAATACCTGTCGCTTGTGGCGACATTTATTGACTGGAATCTACGCCGCGGCAATGCGGAGTGGTTCCTCGACCAGGTCGCACTTTCTGTCGCACTGGATGCATTGCCTGCGGTTGAGCAGATGGCCATTCATCGCGAGCCGCTGGAGAACCTGATCGATATTCGCTACACCGACGCCACGTTCAGCTGGACGGTGACCACGCAAAAATCAGGCGGCGAAGCGTATCAGCGCTATAAAACAGCGATGCAACAAACCTATTTTTGTTAACCACTGAATTAACGGAACCCTCCCTGAATGTTGTATCCAGATAATCGATTCACGCTATCGGGTTTACAGGCCGCCGCCGCCCTGTATCAGTTCCCTGCCGGGGCGCCTGCCAATGCGCGCGTCCTTGATTTAGGCTGTGGCTACGGGGATGCGTTGTTATCCGCCGCGCTGGCCTGGCCTGGCTGTGTCGGGATTGGTATTGATATCAACGAAGATGCTATTGCAGAGGGGCAGAGACAGGCGCAGCGTCTGGGCATCACCCATATCGAACTGGTTGCGGCAGGTGTTAACGATGTGCTGAACGTGTCGCCAGGAGAATTCGATTACATCCTCATTCGCGGGAACTTCATGCCTGAAAGTATGTTAGAGCGTGATGCGTTGTTGCAGTGGTGCCGTCGGCACCTTTCGGCACAGGGCATCATTGCCTTCCATCAGGTGTTTACCTCCCCGGAATCTGCGGCGCAGTATGTTCAGGATGCGTTGGCCTTCCATGCGCGTCTTGCGGAACGACCGGAAGATAAAGTCGCGTTTGCCCGCGGTATGCTCAGCTATCTGGCATTGACCCAGCCGGAAGGCGAGATCAAACAATATGTGCTCGAGATGGAACGTGCTGACGACGCCGCCCTTATCGAAGCCCTGGCACGCGCCACGCATACCTTCGCTCAGTTTCATCACTTCACCGAGAGTCTCTTATCCTGCGGGCTGCGCTACGTGGGGGATGCACTTCCTCAATATGAAAGCGGGGAGAGCGTTAGCGAGCATATTCATCAACTGCACGCGCTGGTGTCATCGGGGCAGACGTCGACTGCCGCTCAGCAATATCTTGATTTTGCCGTCAACCGTCGCGAACGCGTCGGCCTGCTTTCCCGTGATGATGCCGTTAACGCGGCGGCGCTGGATTTTACCCGGTTAAACAAGCTGCACTGGGCCGGTGATTTCAGACGTTGCCGCAACGATCGCGGCGAGGTCGTCAATGCTCACACTAACGCTGAAGGGAAGTTTTTCTCGACGCAAAATACCACGACGCTGCACATTCTCGATCTGCTTGGCGGCGCATGGCCGCTGAGCCTGTCATTTGATCAACTGGTGAGTAACGCGCGTCTTCCCGAAAAAGAGGAGGATGTCGCCCAGAGCGTGCTTGAATCTCTAAAAGATCTCTTTCTCAACCAAATTCCAGGGCTTCACTGGGCGGGCTCACCGGGGCCTTACAATGTTCAGCCTGAAGGTGAGCTCACGTTAATTGCTCCCCTTCAGGTAGGGCAAGACGCCGACATCACGTTTAATCTCTGGGGTGAACGTGTGGCCCTCAGTGAGGACGAGCGGGAGTTCGCGGTTGCTGGTATGGATGTGAATCAGGCCAGAAGCCGCGAGCGCTTTACTGCACTGAAGGCGAAAGGGCTGTTGAAAGGCTCCCCTGAAGCATGGCGCAAAGCACTGCAGCGTTTTTTGCGCCTGGGGGATGTCGACTACCTCAAAAGCAACATTGATACGCTTTTGCTGCTTAATGTCGGGTCGCAACAGGGCGGGTTACTTGTTGACGGCCAGATAATGGCGGGGGAGAGGGATGAGCAGGATCCTGATATCGATCTCATCTACCAAAAAGTAAACGCTCTGATTGCCGCCGGTCTGGCGAAAGATGCGCGCGATTACATTACGGGACAGATTGAAAACGATCCCCATAATTTGCATATGCTTCGCTGCTTTTCCCGTGCCAGCCTGCTGATGGGCGACTGGGACGAGGCTCTTCTGGCACTCTGCCAGCTCATGAGCCGCTACTCTGCCGGACAGGATATTTGGTTCGACCTGGCCACCGTGCTGCAGAAAAAAGGCGAGCTGCATTATGCCGCCCGGATCCTGCAGACGCTACTGCGGTTGAATAAACAGAATGCGTCATTCTGGAACACGCTGGCGGTGGTGTATCACGCGCGTCGTAATATGGCCATGGCTGAACGCTGTGCAAGGGAGTCTTTGCGTTATAACGCCACTAACCCGCTGCATCTTGCGATGATGGGCATTATTCTCAGTGATAACCAGAAGCTGACGGAAGCACGTTATTTCCTCGAGAAATCGCTCGAGTTTGCGCCGGGTGATTTTGACTGTTTCACCAGCCTGCTGTTTGTTCTTACCCACGATTTTTCTGTCTCGCCGGAAGTGCTCTTCGAGCGCCATCTTGCCTATGGTGAGCTGGTGACCGCATGGGCGAAAAATGTCGACCTGACGCTGCCGTGGCAGGGTAGCAAGGATCCTGAGCGGCCGTTGCGCGTGGGCTTTGTCTCAGGTGACTTCCGTAATCATCCCGTAAGCCGCTTCCTGCGCCCGTTCTGGGACGGCATGGATCGGGAGCGTTTTTCTCTCTACGGATATAGCACGCTGGATAAAGATGATGCCGTCACGGAGCACTTCCGTAACACCTCTACGAAGTGGTTATCCGTTACCCATCTCAATAATGTTGAGCTGGCAAAACAGATCCACAGCGACGGGATTGATATTCTTTTTGACCTCTCGGGGCACACCACCGGGACGCGTTTACCTGCGTTTGCCTTTAAGCCTGCTCCGGTGCAAATCACCTGGCTCGGCTACCCTGGCACGACCGGAATGCGGCAGATTGATTACCGCATAATCAGCACCGGGTTTGTCCGGAGTGCCGAAATAGACGCTCAGTTTACGGAGAAGCTTATCGCGATCCCACTCGATAACTTTTTCGAGCCGGATGCGTCCAGCCCTGACGTTAATACACTGCCAGCGCTGAAGAACGGCTGGTTTACCTACGGTAGCTTCAATCGTCCTAAAAAATTGAACGATCGGGTCTTTGCGCTGTGGGCGCGTATTTTGCTGCATAACACTGCGTCACGCTTGCTGATTGGTTTTATGGATGACGATGCAATGATTGCTCGTTACCGCAAAAAGCTTAATGCGCTGGGCGTGTCGGATGAGCAGCTTATCTTCCGCAAGACGACGGGGCTGGAGGCCTACCTTCATATGCACCATGAGGTAGACATGCTGCTTGATTCCTTCCCGTACAACGGGGGAACCACCACCAGTCATGGCATATGGATGGGCGTCCCGACGCTTACTCTGGCAGGCGCGACGTATCCCGCACGTCAGGGGCTGGAGATCATGCATATCTACGGGCTGGATGAGTTTGTGGCGGAAAGTCAGCAGGACTATTTCGACAAGGCCGTTAGCTGGCAAACCCGGCTGGAAACCCTCAGCGCTTTGCGCCAGAACATGCGCAGCACAATCCTACCCCAGGGCCAGAGCAATGTGGCGATTCCCTTCCAGCAGGCCCTTCGTGAGGCCTGGCGAAAATGGTGTGCTGATGAAGCACCGCGCAGTTTCCAGGTATCAGGTACTGAGGATTAACTTATGAAAAATGTCTATGTTACCAGTCCACTTCTTCCGCCACTTGAGGAGTTTATCCCTTACCTGGAGACACTGTGGGAAAGTAAAATTTTGACTAACAGTGGCCAATTCCATCAGCAGCTGGAGGAGGCGCTGGCGGCGTATCTGGGTGTAAAGCATGTTTGCCTGTTCTCCAACGGCACGCTTGCACTGCTGACGGCGCTTCAGACATTACGTATTACTGGCGAAGTGATCACCACGCCGTATTCCTTTGTCGCTACGTCTCATAGCCTGCTGTGGAATGATTTGACGCCGGTCTTTGCCGATATTGATCCCGTTACCTTTAATATCGACCCGGACCGCATTGAGGAGCTGATTACCCCTAAAACGACCGCTATCATGCCGGTCCACTGCTATGGTATTCCGTGCGATATGGAGCGCATCCAGAAAATTGCCGATACCTATGGCCTGAAGGTCATTTACGATGCAGCCCACTGTTTTGGTGTTAAACAGGATAACGCCAGTATACTTAATTATGGCGATTTGTCCGTGCTCAGCTTCCACGCAACGAAGGTATTTAATACCTTTGAAGGGGGAGCCATTATTTGCCATGACGCCAAAACCAAACAGCGTATCGATTACCTTAAAAACTTTGGTTTTGCCGATGAAACCATTGTGATGGCGCCGGGTATTAACGCAAAAATGAATGAAGTGCAGGCGGCGATGGGGCTGCTGCAGCTGAAGTATATTGACAGCGCGCTGCAGGAACGCGCAATTATCTATCAACGCTACGTTGAGCTGCTCGATTCCACGCTTCCTGCGCTGGCGTACATTAAGCCTGCTGATAATATTGAATGGAATTACTCCTATTTCCCGGTGCTTATTCGGGCAGATTCCGCGGTAAGTCGGGATGCTATCTACGCAGAGCTGCGCAAGCATAATATCTATGCCCGGCGCTATTTCTATCCGCTGATCAGTGCATTCCCGATGTATCGCCACTTCCCGACGGCGAATGCGCAGCATCTCCCTGTGGCGGATGAAATTTCTCATGCGGTGCTTTGCCTGCCAATTTATCCGGGCCTGCCGGTGGCCGATCAGCGTCGCATTATTGAGATTATCCAGGCGCTGTTTATCGATGCCGAACGCGCGGCAGAGCCTGCACTGGTTGTTAATGGATAGGAAAGGAAACCGATGAAGTTGGCGATCATGCAGCCCTATTTTTTTCCGTATTGCGGCTATTTCCAGCTGATAGCGGCAGTGGATGCTTTCGTGGTGTATGACAACATCAAGTACACGAAAAAAGGGTGGATTAACCGTAACCGTATCCAGACACGCGGCGCAGAGTCGTTAATTTCACTACCGCTAAAAAAAGACTCTGACTTTCTGGATATCAGGGAGCGGAAGCTCTCGGCTGCGTTTGACCGCAATAAGCTGTGCAATCAGATTGTTGGCGCGTATCGCCACGCCCCCTGTTTTTCCGCGGTAATGCCGATAGTTGAGGTCATTATTCAGAACCCGGATGATAATCTTTTTAATTATCTGTGGAGGGGGTTAGTGGAGCTGCGGGATTACTTCGGCTTCTCCTGCGAACTGATTGTCTCGTCTTCGTTACCCGCGAATCACGCCTTAAAGTCCCAGGATCGCGTCATTGATATTTGTCAGGTGATGAACGCCCGAACGTATATTAATCCTCCGGGAGGTACCGCGCTCTATTCACGACAGGAGTTCATTGAACGCGGACTTGAACTGCAATTTATACAGCCGCAGCCGTGGCACTACCGGCATTCTGACGCGGAATTTATACCCTGGCTGTCCATTATTGACGTCATGATGTTTAACCCTCGCGATGAGGTGGTTCGTCGCCTGCAACATGGTTATGAGTTAATTTAATATGTTTACATGGAAAAAATTAGGGAAGGTCTTTACCCCGCAGGAGGTCACCCATCTCCCATGGCTTAGAGAGTTTGCGCAGGCTCCTGCGACGCTGATCTTTGATGATTTCGTGCGCGTCTATTTCTCCTGCCGCCCGCCTGCTGATGAGCAAGGGAAATATGTCAGCTATTCCGCCTGGGTGGATTTGGCGCGTCACGATCTCTTCCAGGTATTACGCTTTGCCCGCGAACCGATTCTCCCGCTGGGTGGATACGGAGAATTTGACGAGTTTGGTACCTATCCCGTCTCCGTGATGCGCGATAACGATGTGGTAAAAGCCTGGTATGCCGGCTGGACGCGCTGCGAATCCGTGCCGTTTAACGTGGCGATTGGCATGGCAGTAAGCCATGACCAGGGTGAAACCTTCGTTAAAGCGGGGCCGGGTCCGGCAATTGGTTACTCTCCGGATGAGCCATTTGTGATGAGTGGGCCGAAAATTCGCAGATTTAATAACCAATGGCAGCTTTTTTATATTGCTGGTCGCAAATGGAAATGGGTGGATGGCCGCGCAGAGCCGGTCTATAAGATTCGCATGGCGACATCTGAAGATGGCATCAACTGGACAAAACTGAATAAAGATCTGATCCCCAGCCGTATCGAAGAGGACGAGGCACAGGCCAGTCCGGATGTTTTTTACGCCAACGGCAAATACCATATGTTTTTTTGCTACCGCTACAGTGCCCATTATCGCGGGAAACAGAACGGTTACCGGATTGGCTACGCGTGGAGCCTGGATATGATCTCGTGGCATCGGGATGATAGCAAAGCCGGCATTGATGTCTCTGCGTCCGGATGGGATGCAGAAATGATCAGCTACCCGCACGTCTTCGAACTGGATGGCAAGATTTATATGGCTTATCTGGGGGATCAGGTAGGGCGCTACGGCTTTGGACTGGCACAACTTGAGGGAACATTATGCTAACCCTGAACTGGCGTAAGCACGGGCTTATCTATTCGCCGTCACAGTTTCCTCCTCTGGCAAATGGGGTTGGTTTTGCCCAGTCTCCGCAAGCGCTGGTGTTTGATGACTTTGTTCGAATCTACTTTTCCACGCGTGAACGGGAGGAGAACTCAGCAAAGTTTATTAGCCGCGTCTGCTATGTGGATATGGATAAATCTCTGCGGGAGGTGCTTCGCATCAGTCCCGAGCCTGTGATAGCACCTGCCGAGCTGGGTACATTCGATGAGCACGGTATTTTCCCCTGTAACGTTCTGCGTCATGAAGGAAAAATCATGGCATGGACAACGGGCTGGAATCGTCGCGTTTCAGTCTCGGTTGATACGGCTATTGGTCTTGCGTTAAGCGCGGACAATGGCGAACATTTCACCCGTTTCGGTACCGGGCCCGTGATGGGACCCTCATTGCACGAGCCACACTTAGTGGGTGATGCCTTTGTTATCCATACCCGTGAACGTTTCCATATGTGGTACATCTTTGGCACGGGGTGGAAGAAGCGCACACCGGATTCAGCTCCGGATCGCATCTATAAAATTGCTCATGCGGTATCAATCGATGGTATCAACTGGCAGCGTGACGGCAGACAAATTATCCCTTCTGTTCTGGGCGATGATGAATGCCAGGCACTGCCGACGGTGATTGAAATAAATGGCCGGTATCATATGGTCTTTTGCTTCCGGGAATGTTTTGACTTCCGCACAGGGCAGGGGAGGGGGTACCGTCTGGGCTACGCATGGTCTGATGATTTACATCACTGGCATCGTGACGACAGTCAGATGAGCTCGCTGGCGTCCGTGGATGACTGGGACAGTGAAATGCAGTGCTACCCGCACCTTTTCCGCTGCGACGAAAAAGTCTATTTGCTTTATAACGGTAATGCATTTGGCAAAGCCGGATTTGGCCTGGCAGAGTGGGTAATATGACTCGCTGGGAGTTCTGCCAGAATCGCGCCACACCGGAGGACATCGTCGTCTATTTTAACCAGTGTGACCCGCTTTTTATTGCCTCGATCACCGATGTAATCGCGTTACAGGACTATGCCCAAAAAATAGTGGATCGGGCATGGAGAACCGAAGCCTGGCATGACAACGCGCTCATCGGGATGGTTGCAGCCTATTATAACGCGCAGCGTCAGCAGGGCTTTATTACTCATGTTTCCATTTTGCCTGGCGCTCAGCATTGCGGTATAGGTAGCCAGCTATTAATTCAGAGCATTGAACATCTACAGTCTCTGGGTGTGACTGAAATTAATCTTGAAGTCGATGAGAATAACGTGTCGGCACAACATTTATATCTAAAGCATGGGTTTATCTTTGGTCGATCAAACGCTTCGAAGATAACCATGACTTTGCAGAGTGAGATAACAACATGACCCTTCGTGATTACAATCTGGAAATTAAAGATACTGCCGACCATCAGTATGCCTATAACTTTGATTTTGATGTGATGCACCCTTTTATGATCCGTGCGTTCACACCTTTTTTTAAAACCGGTAATTTACTTGAGCTTGGCAGTTTTAAAGGTGATTTTACCACACGATTGGCAGAAAAATTCAGCGACATCACCTGCGTGGAAGCCTCGGCAGAGGCGATGAGTATCGCCAGTGAACGCCTGGGGAAAAATGTATCGTTTGTGCATTCCCGCTTTGAGGATGTTGAACTGCCGGAGCGTTATGACAATATTGTTCTCACCCATGTGCTGGAGCATATTGACGATCCCGTTAACCTCTTAAAACGCATTAATGATGAATGGTTAACGGATGAAGGACACCTTTTTCTGGTGTGTCCAAATGCGCATGCCGCCTCCCGACAGATTGCCGTTAAAATGGGATTAATCTCGCATAACAGTGCGGTGACGGAAGCTGAGTTTCAGCATGGCCATCGTTGTACATATTCTCTGGATACGCTTGAGAGAGATGCCCGCCTTGCAGGACTTAACGTTGTTTATCGCACGGGTATTTTTTTCAAGGCGCTCGCTAATTTCCAGTGGGACAAACTTTTACAGACGGATATCATCTCGAAGGAATATCTTGAAGGGTGCTACGAGTTAGGCCATCAATACCCTGATTTATGTTCAAGCATATTCTTGCTGTGTAAAAAAGGCTGACGTTATTCTTACTCCAGGATGCATGTTATCCCAACATGCATCGGTAACCCCCAAATAACCCCTTATTTTACCCACTATTCATCCAATTGAACGCCCTGCAGAATCGGATAATCATGCCGATAACTCAACTAACGCAGGGCTGTTTATCGTGAATTCACTCTATACCGCTGAAGGTGTAATGGATAAACACTCGCTGTGGC
>Ga0153917_1000821_pt1 | contig 16090 bp, 12 predicted proteins | sample TSFL001MetaG_FD_104695 | JGI IMG/M metagenome (GOLD analysis project Ga0153917, IMG submission 104695) | Attine ant fungus gardens microbial communities from Florida, USA - TSFL001 MetaG | ecosystem: Host-associated > Fungi > Mycelium > Unclassified | place: USA: Florida, Paynes Creek Historic... | reverse complement strand
TCTTTCTATGCGTCGGCACGTAGCGCAGCCTGGTAGCGCACCGTCATGGGGTGTCGGGGGTCGGAGGTTCAAATCCTCTCGTGCCGACCAAAAACACATTGAAAACCAGCCTATTACGGCTGGTTTTTTATTTTGCCTCGTCCGGTGTTTTGCGCAGGTACATCAGTGTAACCAGACAAATCACGGCTCCGGCATAAAACGTATATTCCGCGCCAAACGTTTCCCAGATGGCCCCGGCGCCCAGGCTGGCGACTAACAATCCCACGCCGCTGACCAGACTAAAAATGCCGTAGGCGGTACCGCGCAGATCCGCAGGTGCCGTTTTTGCGATCATTGCCGCCAGCAGCCCCTGCGTCATCCCCATATGCACTCCCCAAAGCGCAACGCCCAGAAGCATTCCAGCCCAGTGGGTGCTTAGCGCCAGCACAATATCTGCCCCAATCAGCATCACCAGGCCCCACCGCAGTAGTCGGGTGTGGCTCATCCCGTCAGATAACTTGCCAAACGGATAGGCTGACAGGAAATAGAGCAAATTCATGGCCACCATCACCAGCGGGATCAGCGCCAGCGGCACCCCCGACTGCTGTGCGCGCAGGACAAGAAAGGCTTCACTGAAACGTGCGAGCGTGAAGATGGCGCCCAGGCCAATAACCCACCAGCAGCCTTTCCCGAGACGCCTGAGGTTCTCTTTTTTGATGGGGTTCGTGCGTTTATGTTCGACGGGCGTTTTCGGCTCATGCAGGCCGAAAAAAAGCAGTGCAACGGCGAGGACGCCGGGGATCACCGCGATCCAGAAAATCGTGCGGAAATCATCGTTCCACAGCAGCATTAAGCCTACGGCCAGCAGAGGCCCAAGAAATGCGCCGATGGTATCCATCGACTGACGCAGCCCAAAGGCCGCGCCGCGAAGTTCCGGCGGCGTAACGTCAGCGACCAGCGCATCGCGCGGCGCGCCCCGGATCCCCTTCCCTACCCGGTCGATTAAGCGTGCCCCCAGAATCATGCCCGACGAAGAGGCGATAGCGAAAAGCGGCTTACTCAGCGCGCCAAGACCGTAGCCCAGCACCGCCAGTCCTTTACGTTTACCCAGGTAGTCACTGATGGCACCGGAAAAAACTTTGATAAACAGCGCGGTGGCTTCAGCCAGGCCTTCAATCAAGCCAATGAAAATCACGCTGGCTCCCAGCGTCGTGACCATAAACAGCGGCAGCAGGCTGTGAATGATCTCCGAGGAGATATCCATCAGCATACTGACCCCACCCACAACCCAGACGCCTTTCGGGATCCGGCTGAGCGTTGCAAACCGGGATAACATTGAACATCTCCTGCTTTATGTCGAACGACCTTGTTCGACACAGAATACCCTGGAAATGCGAATAAATATCATCACACATAAAAAAGCCAGCCCGCAGGCTGGCTTCTTATAGCAGGTGAATGCTCAGTGTTTTTCACGTCCGCCCAGGAAGAAAATGCCCAGCGGAATGGCCAGCAGAACGGTGAAGACAAGGCTGTAAACGAAGATCATCGCCGACTGCAGCACATACATGCTGGTGGTCCAGGCGGAGAGAGGAATGTTGTACTGTTCAATGACGCCAACAATGGTGGCCCGCCCGACGCACGCGGCAGCAATCATAAACACGACGAGTAGCGCCAGGAGGAACTTGCGGCCTTCAGGTGTTTTCAGTTTTGCACGAACCATCTCTCTTCCCTTTCACAGATGAATAACATTATCGATGGACTAAAATAACACGAACGCCCGTCACACTCCACACCAGTACAAACACCTGCCAAAAAGGTTAATTCTAAGTTTATTACGCTGCATATAATGAAAATGTAAGTAAATCACACCAATCATTCATGCTCATTATGTTAGTCTGTTCAGGACCGTTTTGACATAAAGGAATGACAATGAAAAACGCACCTAAATTTGCCATCGCGCTTCTCGCCGCCGCGTGGGTCAGCACCAGCGCTTTCGCCAGCGACGCTCAAAAAGCGCAGCCGCTGGAAAAAGTTGCACCCTATCCGCAAGCGGAAAAAGGCATGAAGCGTCAGGTGATTCAACTGCCGGTTCAGCAGGACGAAGCGAATTACAAAGTCGAACTGTTAATTGGCAAGACGCTGGAAGTGGACTGCAATCAGCATCGTCTGGGCGGCCAGCTGGAAAGCAAAACCCTGGAAGGCTGGGGTTATGACTATTACGTCTTTGATAAAGTGACCTCTCCGGTCTCTACCATGATGGCCTGCCCGGACGGCAAGAAAGAGAAGAAATTTGTGACGGCCTATCTGGGCGACAACAGCCTGCTGCGCTACAACAGCAAGTTGCCGATCGTGGTATATACGCCTGAAAACGTGGAAGTAAAATATCGCGTGTGGAAGGCAGAAGAGACGGTCGGACAAGCGGTAGTACGTTAAAAACAAGTCGGGTGGCGGCTTCGCCTTACCCGACCTGCTAAACTAAAAACGGTAACAGATGTTACCGTTTTGCTTTTACCTTACAGCGCGATATCCGCAACCGGCTTGTTTTCCGGCTGAGGCTTCAGCTCCGCCTTCGGCGCAGCATCCGCAGCCTGCGGCTTCACGTACTGTAGCTGCAGCACGCGACTGGTGTACTCCAGCTCTTGTTCCGTCGCATCCACGTTACCGTTCAGCTTCGTGCCGTAGGATGGAATAATGGTTTTCAGCTTCGCCTGCCATTCCGGGCTGGCAACTTTGTCTTTAAACACTTTTTCCATCAGGTGCAGCATGATTGGCGCAGCGGTAGATGCACCTGGTGACGCACCCAGCAGCGCGGCAATCGTGCCATCCTTATCGCTCACCACTTCGGTCCCCAGACGCAGCACGCCGCCCTCTTTCGGATCGCGCTTGATGATCTGCACGCGCTGACCCGCCTGCCACAGACGCCAGTCTTCTTTCTTCGCCTGCGGATAGTACTCTTTCAGCGCCTCGAAGCGTTCTTCATCAGAAAGCATCACCTGGCTAATCAGGTATTTCACCAGGTCGAAATTATCCAGGCCCACGTCCATCATCGGTTTGACGTTAGAGGTGGTGGTCGCGCTTAGCAGATCCCAGAGGGAGCCGTTTTTCAGGAACTTGGTTGAGAAGGTCGCGAACGGTCCGAACAGCACCACGCGTTTACCGTCAAGCATACGGGTATCGATATGCGGGACGGACATCGGTGGCGCACCGACGGAAGCCTGACCGTACACTTTTGCCAGGTGACGGTTCACCACTTCCGGGTTCTCGGACACCAGGAACTGGCCGCCGACCGGGAAGCCCGCGTAGTCGTCAGCTTCAGGAATACCGGACTCCTGCAGCAACTTCAACGCCGCGCCGCCCGCACCGATGAAGACAAATTTCGCCTTAATGACGTGCTCGGCTTCATTGTTTTTCAGATCGGCAACGGTCACGCTCCAGCTGTTGTCCGCATTGCGCTTAAAGCCGCGCACTTCGGTGCTGAGCTGCAAATTGAAGTTATCTTTCTTCTTCAGGGACGCCACCAGCTGACGGGTAATTTCGCCGTAGTTCACGTCGGTGCCAATTTCGGTACGGGTCGCCGCCACTTTCTGGTTCGGGTCACGGCCTTCCATGACCAGCGGCGCCCACTCTTTAATCTGCGCGTGGTCTTCGGAGTATTTCATCCCGCGGAACAGGGTGCTCTGCTGCAGCGCAGCGTAGCGCGCGCGCAGGAAATTCACGTTTTGCTCGCCCCACACAAAGCTCATGTGCGGCACGGTATTGATGAAGGAGTGCGGGTCATGCATCACGCCGCTGTTGACCTGGTGGGACCAGAACTGACGCGAGATCTGGAACGCTTCGTTGATCTCTACCGCCTTCTCGATACTAATGGAACCGTCCTTTTTCTGCGGCGTATAGTTCAGTTCCATGAGTGCCGAATGGCCCGTACCAGCGTTATTCCAACCGTTCGAACTCTCCTGCGCCACGCCATCGAGGCGCTCGACCATGGTCATGGACCAGTCCGGCTGCAGTTCTTGCAGATAGGTTCCCAGCGTGGCGCTCATGATACCGCCACCAATTAAAAGGACGTCCGTTTCCTGCTCTTTTGGTGCGTCTGCTTTCGCTGCCATTGAGACGGCGTTGAGCCCGACGGCCAGAGAAAAGAGCATGGCAGTCATTTTTTTCATAATTTATGCCTTAGTGTAAAAGTGCTTGATGCGTGGAAATTGCAGGTGAAAAAAGCTGCGTGGGCACGGTAACAACTTTTAAATATTGTTTAAAGGTTACGAAATTATTGTAATTGTGAAATTTAATGATGGATTGTTTGTAGGGGATTGCGGCGCGCAACTGGTATAAGGAGGAATTTATGGCTACTATGCTGCACTTTGTGATCGCGCGCACGGAAGCCTGCCCTAACCAGCGAACTGTTATGTCCTTACCTCATTCTGCCGTATCCCCTGAAGTCAGTGTAGCCAGCGTGCTGCACTCCCCTAAACAACTGGCGCGTGAAACGCTGGCGGGCGTGATTACCGCTCTGGCGCTGATTCCCGAAGTGATCTCATTTTCCGTGGTGGCGGGCGTTGACCCGAAGGTCAGCCTGATCTCCTCCGTGGTGCTGTGTCTTGCTCTCTCCGTGCTGGGCGGTCGTCCGGCGATGGTCACGGCTGCGGCCGGTTCCGTAGCGCTGGTGATTGGCCCGATGGTGCATCAGCACGGGGTACAGTACATTCTTCCCGCCGTGCTGATGGCTGGCGTGATCCAGATTCTGTTTGGCGTGCTGGGCATGGCAAGGCTGATGCGCTTTATTCCCCAGTCGGTGATGACCGGATTTGTTAACGCCCTTGGCATTTTGATTTTCTTCGCTCAGGTGCCGCATTTCTGGAGCCGAAGCCCGCTGATTGTGGGCCTGTTCGTGCTGACGCTGCTGATTGTGCTGTGGGTGCCGCGCTATATTAAAAGCGTCCCTTCCCCGCTGATTGCGATTGTGCTATTAACCCTTTTCACCGTCACCACCGGTCAGATCCTGCCGACTGTCGGTGATGAAGGCTCAATGACTGGCGGTCTGCCTGGATTTACCGAGCTGCTGGTGCCGCTTAATTTACAGACGCTGAACATTATCTGGCCGTGCGCGTTGAGTATTGCCTTCGTCGGTCTGCTGGAGTCCCTGCTGACGGCAAAACTGGTAGATGAACTGACGGTTACGCCCTCCAGCAAGCGTCGCGAGAGCATCGGGCTGGGCGTGGGGAATATCATGGCCGGGCTCTACGGTGGCATTGCGGGCTGCGCGATGATCGGACAAACCATCGTTAACGTGGAGATGGGGAAAGGACGAAGCCGCATTTCAACCATTGCGGCGGGCATCGTGCTGCTGCTCCTGGTAACGGCGCTCAGCGAAGTGATGGCCAAAATCCCGATGGCGGTGCTGGCGGGGATTATGGCGATTGTTGCCGTCAAAACCTTCAGCTGGCACAGCCTTCAGCCCGCCACGATAAAAAAAGCCCCGATTGCCGAAACGGTGGTGATGCTGGTGACGGTAGCCGCCACGGTATCAACCGGCAATCTGGCGGTTGGCGTGCTGGGCGGGATTATCGTCATGGCACTGATCCCCGCCCGCATTAAGCGTCGGGTTAAAGCAGAAAAATCGTTGCCAGCCCAAGAAAAATAAAGAAACCGCCGGTATCGGTGATGGCGGTGATCATCACGCTCGACCCCACCGCGGGGTCGCGCCCCAGTTTGGTCATCGTCAGCGGGATAATGACGCCCATCATCGATGCCACCAGCAAATTCAGCACCATCGCCAGCATCATCACGCCGCCTAAGGCCATATCGTCATACAGCCACCATGTGATGCCGCCCATAATGCCGCCCCATACCAGGCCGTTAATCAGCGCCACGCCCATTTCCCTGAAGATCAGAAAGGCGAAGTTACCGGGCTGAATATTTTCCAGCGCCAGCGCGCGGACGATCATGGTGATGGTCTGGTTTCCGGTATTGCCGCCAATTCCGGCCACAATCGGCATCAGCGAGGCCAGCGCCACCAGCTGCGAGATGGTGTGTTCAAAGCCGTCAATCACACGGGAGGCGATGAAGGCAGTACACAGGTTAATAGCCAGCCAGGCCCAGCGGGTTTTCACCGCCTTACCGACGGAGGCGTGGACGTCATCTTCGGCGCTGATCCCGCCTAGCGCGCGCAGGTCGTTATCGGTCTCTTCATAAACCACGTCAACGATTTCATCGATGGTCAGACGGCCCATCAGCTTGCCAACGGAGTCTACGACCGCCGCACTCACAAGGTCATCACGTTCAAAGGTACGCGCCGCTTTTTCCGCATCGTCTTCCGGGGAGAAGACCATCGGCTCGTTTTCCATCACCTCACTCACCCGCTGCTGGGCGCTGTTGAGCAGGATGGTTTTCAGCTCCAGCTCGCCGAGCAGGGTTTTATCCCGCGAGGTGACAAACAGCTTATCGGTGTTGTCCGGCATTTTGCCCAGGCGGCGCAGGTAGCGCTGCACGGTACCGAGCGTGACGTCCGGACGTACCGTGATAACGCCGAACTCCATGATCGCGCCGACGCTGTTTTTCTCGTAGTGCATCACCTGACGTACGCGCGCACGTTCATCGGCAGGCAGAGAGGCCAGCAGGCGGCCGGTCAGGTTACGCGGAAGATGCTGTACAAGGTAAATCTGCTCGTCGATATCCAGGGTTTGCAGGGCGTCGAGGATATCCCGATCGCTCATCTCGTCGATCAGGTCATCCCAGACGTTTTCGGAGGCTTCAAGCAGAACCTGGCCGCGCTCGTGATCCTGTACCAGGCGCCAGAGGGCGTGACGCTCTTCCGAAGGAAGCGCTTCCAGGGTATCAGCCAGATCCGGCGGCGGTAAATGAGCAACCAGCGCACCTACCTCAGCAATATCGTCGGCCAAGGTGCCGACATCATATTGCTCAGCCAGGGTCAGTTTGCCTAATAGCGTAGACGTGACCGCTTTATCGGTCGTAAGAAGCCAGATGAGTCGCGCACGTTCCTGGTCACGCTGCCTGGCGCTGTTTTTCTTTAATACCGACATCAATCATAAATCCATTAAATGAGTTGAGACTAAGCATAGCGCGAGGATATGTAAATAAGAATAAACAGCGAGGCGGGATGGAGAAAAAGCGGCATTACGGCCACGATTATCCCCTCTCCCCGTGGGAGAGGGTTAGAGTGAGGGCATCAGGCCGTGCGCGCCACCGCGTCACGCGACGCCGCATCGCGCTCGTCGCCGGTCAGCTCGCTCAGCCTGCCGTCGCGCATCTCCAGCAGACGGTCGGCGTGAATGAAGTAATGATCGTCGTGGCTGATGGCGAAAATGGTCTTGCCCATCTCCTGCATCAGCGGCAGCAGCACCTGATAAAACTCGCGGCGGAAGTGCGGGTCCTGATCCGCCGCCCATTCATCCAGCAGGATGATGTCACGCTCTTCCGCCAGCGCCAGCAGCAGCGCCACGCGCTTTTTCTGCCCCTTAGAGAGCTTGAGGTTCAGGATTTTGCCGTCCTGGAGCTCCAGCTTGTGCGACATCTGCAGCTGCGCAAGCCATTTCTCAACCAGCGCCGGATTGGCCTGCTGCCCTTCCGGCCCCAGCAGCTGGTCAAACAGCCAGACATCGGTGAATACCGCTGAGAAGAGCTTGCGGTAATCCTCGGGTTTCTCCGCGCTCAGCGCCTTACCGTCCAGCAGGATCTCGCCCGACTGCGGCTGGTAAAGTCCGGTGAGCAACATCGCCAGCGTGGATTTTCCGCTACCGTTGCCGCCGATGAGGAACAGCAGTTCGCCGCGGTGAATCGTCAGGTTGACCGGTCCCACGGAGAAGGCATTGTCCTGATAGCGGAACGTCACGTCGCGCAGCTCCAGGGTCTGCCAGTTCGGGAAGGCCTGCGGGCGCGGGAATTCAGCCTTAAATGGCGCCAGATCGAACTTCTTAAGCTTGTTAAACGCCACCTGCGCGCTTAGCAAGGTGGGCAATGCGCCGACGGCCGAGAGCAGCGGCGTACGCAGGAACAGCAGGGTCAGCGAGTAGGTCGCCGCCACGTTGGTGTCCGCCCAGCCCAGGCTGTTCGCCATCCAGAATACCAGGCCAATGGCGCCCAGCATCATAATGTTGGACCAGTTCACCGCGCTCAGGTGGAAGGTATCGGCGCGAATAATGTGGTGCCGGTATTCGCGCGCGTCCGGGATATAGAGGTTATTGAAGATATGCTCGGCACGCTCGCGGTTGAGGGTCAGTTCTTTGCGCCCTTCCAGCACCGTCTGGTAATCGTTATAGAGCTTATCTTCCGTTTCGCGCAGGACCGCCATGTGTTTATAGACGCGCGACACCAGCACGAAACCGCCCCAGATGGTGATGGCAATCCACACCGCGGTCACCGCCAGCATTTTGGTCGAAAGCCAGGCGAGATAGGCCGCCGAGCCAAAGGTCAGGATGATCCCCTGCACCAGCTCCGGCAGGCGGACAAACGCGATGGTAATCGCGCGCACGTCGCTGGTCAGCCCCGCCAGCAGGGAGGCGCTGCCGAGCTGCTCCACGCGCTCAACCTGCGTGTCGAGGATCCGCTTGATGAACTCGCTGCGCAGGCGGAAAACGAAATGGTGGCCGAGCGCGGTCAGCGCCAGCTGAGAGCCGAGCGTAACCGCCATCAACAGCAGCAGCAGGCCGAGAAACTCCGGCAGAACCGAGAGTGAGGTATCGACCATTTCGATCAGCCGCACGTTTATAAACGCGATCAGGCCAATACCCAGCGCCGCGCTGGCAAGGCTTAAGGCCATTACGGCAATGAAGGGCCAGCGGTACTGACGCCAGACAAGAAGAAGTAGTTGCATGCAGGCAATCCGGACAATAAAAATCAGCCAGCAGTGTAAACTGCCCTGAGCGGACATCAAGAATAATTCTTATTTTTGTTTGCTCAAACCCGCCTGACGGAAAGTCAGATTATAGCGGTACTCGCCAGTGAGGGGATGAACCCCTGGCTTCAGGGGCTGAATGCCGTGATAGTACAGCCGTGACTCCCTGCCCCACACCACCACGTCGCCGTGCTCCAGCATAATGCGCCTGAGCGGATCGTTGCGGCGCAATCCGCCAAACTGGAAGACGGCGGGCAGACCCAACGATACCGAGACGATGGGCGCGCGCAGATCGGGTTCATCCTTATCCTGATGCAGGGAGAGCTTCGCACCGATGGCGTAGCGGTTAATCAGGCAGGCATCCGGCCGGAAGTCAGGGTAATCTGCTGCAACGGCAGCCTCGTGACAAAGCGCCTGAAACACCGCAGGCATGGGAGGCCACGGCCGGCCGGTCGTGGGATCGTTCGGGGCATACACATACCCCCGTTCGTTCGTCGCCCACCCCAGTTCGCCGCAGTTGGCCATGGCCACCGACATGGTGTAGCCGCCCGGCGTCACCATATGGCGAAACGGTGAAACCGCCGTGACCTCTTCAATACCGGCAAGCAATGCCGCCGCACGGGAGAGTGCAAAGCGGCGCAGGATCACTGCCCCGGGCGCAAGCGGCTCCTGCCACGGTTCAGCATCTGCAAAAAGATCGAGCATTATCCCTCCCGGCGTTTCGCCTCACGTTTCAGTAATAGCGCTTTTCGCGCCGCCCCCCAGCGATAGCCCGACAGCGCGCCGTCGTTGCGGACCACGCGGTGACAGGGGATCACAATCGCCAGCCTGTTTGCCGCACAGGCTCCGGCGACGGCACGCACCGCGTTGGGCTGGCCAATCGTCTTCGCCACCTGCTGATAGCTGGCCGTTTCCCCGCAGGGGATGTCACGAAGGGCCTGCCAGACCCGCTGCTGGAACGCGGTGCCGCGTATATCCAGCGGCAGCGCCAGCGGCACCGCGTGGTTATCAATACTGGCAATGACCTGGCTGATACGCTGGGCAAAGGCATCTTCCTGCGGGGCATGCTCCGCGTTTGGAAACAGCGTCGCAAATTCTTCTGCCAGTTTGGTATCGTTGTCGCCCAGCAGTATCGCGCAAATCCCCCGCTCGCTTTCCGCAACCAGGCAGCGTCCCAGCGAACAGTCGCCGATGGCGTAACGCACCGCCACCTCGCCTTTGCGGTACTGCTTCGCCGTCATGCCCAGCGCATCGTTGGCTTTGCGGTAATAGCTGCTGCTGTCGGGAAAACCTGCCGCCAGCACGGCATCGGTAATTTTGTTTCCCTGTGCAAGCGCCGCGCGCAGACGCTGCCCCCGCGCCGCCTGCTGCCAGGCTTTTGGCGTCATCCCGGTGACGGACTTAAACAGCCGGTGGAAATGGAAAGGACTCATGGCGACCTGCTGCGCCAGACCTTCAAGCGTCAGCGCGGGATCCTGCTCCAGAAGGCGACAGGCGTGCTCCACTTTCGCCAGCTTTTGCTGATTCGGATCGCGTTTGTCCGGCATGCAGCGCTTACACGGGCGAAACCCTGCCTGAACGGCATGCTGGACATCGGGATAAAAGCAGACGTTTTTACGCAGCGCGTGACGGGCGCGGCATGACGGGCGGCAGAAAATCCCCGTCGTCTGCACGGCAAAGACAAACCGATCGTCAGCGCGCGGATCGCGAGCCAGAACGGCCTGCCAGCGATCCTCATCATTCATATAGGTTGGATTTTTCATCATCAGCTCCTCTTACAAGCATACCTTTAGCGTGCCCGAGTGCCAGTGATAAAAAACCCGCAACCTTGCTTTTTAATTTTTGTCGCTCACCAGGAAGCTGTTGAACTGCGGCGAGCTCCAGGTTTTGAACCCGTCGCCCTCTTTAGTGATCATATAAACCGCCAGCCCTTCCTGACGAACCACCTCTTTGGCTTTTTCCGGGCCGAGAACCATTAATCCGGTATCCCAGGCGTCGGCTTCCAGCGCAGTCGGCGCAATCACGGTCACCGAGACCAGGTTATGCGTGATGGGACGTCCGGTCAGCGGATCGATCACGTGCGAAATACGCTTCCCGTCGAGTTCGTAATAATTACGGTAGCTCCCGGAAGTGCTGATGCCGTGCCCGTTAATATCCACAATGGCCTGTACGGCGTTTTGCCGATCGGTCGGCTTTTGAATCGCCACGCGCCACGGTTTACCGCTGGCGTTCATGCCCCGGCTGACTAACGCGCCGCCCACGGAGACCAGGTAGCGCGATATCCCTTCCTGCGTCATCAGCGCGGCAAGGTGATCCGCCGCGTAACCTTCACCTACCGTCGACAGATCGACAAACAGATCGGGGATATCTTTCTGCAGATACTGCTGGCCGTACTGGTTGATCACCGTCAGATGCTTTAGCCCTGTCCGGGCGCGGGCATCATCAATGGCCGCCTGATCGGGTGTGGTATCCGGCTGTTTGTTCGGGCCAAATCCCCAGAGATTGACCAGAGGCCCGACGGTGACATCCATCGCGCCGTTGGTTTTATATCCCACGCGCATTGATTCGGTGACGATATCGGCCATCGCTTCGCTCACCGGCCACAGGGAGGTACTGGTGGAAAGATTGAAGCGCATCAGCGCCGAGTCATTTTTATAGGTTGAGAGCAGCTGGTCGTCGGCGTCCAGCTGAGACTGGATTTTACCGCGAAGTTCATCAGCGCGCGTTTTATCCAGGCCCATCACGCTGACGCGCCAGAAGGTGCCCATCGTTTTGCCTTCGAGCACCGTCGCGGCGGGTGCATCGGTTTTCGCCACGGGCGCGGAATCGTCACACGCGGTCAGGAAAAAAAGCATAGCCAGAAAGCTGGCGCGTAAAAAAGTCATGTCCATTCATTATTATCCTCATGCCAGGGCGGCAAGAGTACACCAAAACGGTTGCGTTGTGAGGCCAAAAAAAAGCACAAAAAAGGGGCCTTCAGGCCCCTTAGTCACACGATGACGCGATTAGAACTGGTAAACCAGACCCAGCGCGACGATATCATCAGTGCCGATACCGGCCTGACGGGTGAACTCATTTTCATCAACCAGGTTGATTTTGTAATCCACGTAGGTGGACATGTTTTTGTTGAAGTAGTAAGTCGCACCCACATCAACATATTTCAGCAGATCCTGATCGCCATAACCTTCGATGTCTTTACCTTTGGACTGCAGGTAAGCCACGGATGGACGCAGGCCGAAGTCGAACTGGTACTGAGCAACCACTTCGAAGTTCTGCGCTTTGTTAGCAAAACCGTAAATGTCGCTGCTGCTCTGAGAGTTGCCGAAACGCGTTGCGTTGTAGGTCTGTGAGTATTGTGCCGCCAGGTAGATATTGTTGGCGTCGTATTTCAGACCACCAGAATACACTTCAGCGCGATCGCCTTCGCCTTTCAGCGCCGGGTTAGCGGTGTTGTTCTGGTCAGCGGTACGTTTGGAAGAAGACATTGCACCACCGATGCTGAAGCCTTCACCCAGGTTATAGGTCAGGGACGCGCCGTAGCCGTCGCCGTTCTGTTTCAGGGTGCTACGACCAGTGTCGTTTTCGCCGCTTACGCTACCGTTTTTACCCTGATACTGCAGCGCAAAGTTCAGGCCATCCACCAGACCAAAGAAGTCCTGGTTACGATAGGTCGCCACGCCGTTAGCACGAGACTGCAGGAAGTTGTCTGAGCCGTAGGTATCGCCGCCAAATTCTGGCAGAACGTCAGTCCAGGAAGTTACGTCGTAGATCACGCCGTAGTTACGACCGTAATCGAAAGAGCCCGCTTCAGCGAATTTCAGACCAGCAAACGCCACACGTGTCCAGGACTGGTTATCGCTTTCAGTCGTGTTGCCCTGGATCTGGTATTCCCACTGGCCGTAACCGGTCAGTTGATCGTTAACCTGAGTTTCGCCTTTGAAGCCAAGACGCATGTAGGTCTGGTCGCCGTCAGCACTCTTGTCGTCAGAGAAATAGTGCAGACCATCAACTTTGCCGTACAGATCTAATTTGTTGCCATCTTTATTATAAATTTCGGCCGCATTTGCTGCGCCTGCTACCAGCAGTGCTGGTACCAGGAGGGACAGTACTTTAACTTTCATTTTATTAACCCTCTGTTATATGCCTTACAATTGCCACTGCTTACTGGTTAACCCTCATTAACCAGTCGGCAAATTCATTCTCCGCAAAATTACAGAATAATCCAATGCGAATATGATACGAAAACTTTGAAGATGTTTCATTTATCCATCAACATATTTCAAAATGTAAATGAAAAGGAACTTTTACAAAGCACAAAAAGCTTAGAAATTTAGCACTTATAATCAAACCGAAAAATGACCCAATACATATCAAAGAGTTAAAATAAAAAACGTTACCGCACTGAATGACAAAACAAGATCGACTCCAGTCTCTAAAATAACTCTCGCTATCATCATTAACTTTATTTATTACCGTCATTCAGCTTTGAATGTCTGTTTATCCCTAATTCAACCGGATGCATCGCATTCGGTTTTTTTTTACCCTTCTTTACGTAACTTTTCCTTTTTTGTGCTACCGCCGCGTAATTGTAACGACTATTAACTAAATTCACGCTCGCCCCTGTGCATAATGGGAAAATTCGCTCAAAACTTAATTTCTTGTTAATTCGTGCTATTTTCTGACGAAATGCATTTTTTATTTGTACATACATTATGTTCTTGTACACATTTAAGACGTCCTTTCTCTCTCGCACGGGCCATCGAAAAAGTCGCTTGTTCAAGGACAGTGGCGCTGGAAATTCAGTTATTACCCTTTATACTGCCCTATCGCCACAGAGCACGACCATCACGGGTTAAAGATATCAATGAGTCAGACTGAAACTACCGCCCAAAGCAAATTCTCCCTTCTGCCCGGGAGCATCACCCGTTTCTTTCTTCTTTTGATCGTGGTGCTGTTAGTCACAATGGGCGTGATGGTGCAGAGCGCGGTTAACGCCTGGCTGAAGGATAAGAGCTATCAGGTGGTGGATATTACCCACGCCGTACACAAGCGTATTGATACCTGGCGCTACGCCACCTGGCAGATTTACGACAACATTGCGGCAGCGCCTGCCAGCTCATCCGGAGATGGGCTTCAGGAGACGCGGCTTAAGCAGGATGTCTACTATCTCGAAAAACCGCAGCGTAAGACTGAAGCGCTTATCTTTGGCTCTCACGACAGCGCGACCCTTGAGATGACGCAGCGTATTTCGACCTACCTGGATACCCTCTGGGGCGCCGAAACGGTGCCGTGGTCGATGTACTATCTGAACGGTCAGGACAACAGCATGATCCTGATCTCGACGCTGCCGTTGAAAGATCTCTCTTCCGGATTTAAAGAGACGACGGTCGGCAGCATTGTCGACTCCCGCCGGGCAGAAATGCTGCAGCAGGCCAATGCCCTTGATGAACGTGAGAGCTTCTCATCGCTGCGCCGATTGGCCTGGCAGAATGGTCACTATTTTACCCTGCGTACCACCTTTAACCAGCCGGGTCATCTGGCGACGGTCGTGGCCTTCGATTTACCCATTAATGATTTGATCCCGCCGGATATGCCGCTCGACAGCTTCCGTCTGGAGCCTGACAGCAGCACCCAGAACATGCGTGCGGCGTCCGACAAAGAGGCCGCAGAGAGCGTCACCATCTCCTTTAACGGCTCGAAAATTGAAATTGCCTCGTCGCTGAACTCAACCGGCATGCGTCTGGTGTGGCAGGTACCGTTCGGCACGCTGCTGCTTGATACCCTGCAAAATATTCTGCTGCCGCTGCTGCTGAATATTGGTCTGCTGGCGCTGGCCCTGTTTGGCTACAGCACCTTCCGCTTCCAGCCGGGACGCCAGAGCGACGCGTCTGCGGTCTCCGCGGGCAATACCAACGAGCTGCGCGTATTGCGCGCGCTCAATGAAGAGATTGTCTCCGTGCTGCCGCTAGGGGTGTTAGTTCACGATCAGGAAGCGAATCGCACGGTGATGAGCAATAAAATTGCTGATCATCTGCTGCCGCACCTTAATCTGCAGAACATCACCACTATGGCGGATCAGCACCAGGGGGTTATTCAGGCCACGATTAATAATGAACTTTACGAGATCCGTCAGTTCCGCAGCCAGGTGGCACCGCGTACGCAAATCTTCATCATTCGCGATCAGGATCGCGAAGTGCTGGTGAATAAAAAGCTCAAGCAGGCGCAAAGGCTGTATGAGAAGAACCAGCAGGGGCGCGCGGCATTCATGCAGAATATTGGCGATGCCTTCAAGCAGCCGTTAAAAACGCTGGCGACCCAGGCGGCAGCGTTAAACACGTCTGAAAGCCACCAGCTCGCCTGCCAGGCCGACTCGCTGGTCCGCATGGTGGATGAGATCCAGCTGGCAAACATGCTGGAGAATGATTTCTGGAAAGGCACCCCTTCTCTCTTCTCCATTCAGGCTCTGATCGATGAAGTGGTTCCGGAAGTCCTGCCCGTCATTAAGCGCAAAGGGCTGCAGCTGCTAATCAACAACCATTTACCCGCCAATGACGAACGTCACGGCGACCGCGAGGCGCTGCGTCGTATTCTGCTGATGATTATTCAGTACGCCGTGACCACCACGCAGATCGGCAAGATCACCCTTGAAGTGAGCACCGACGAGTCGGCGGAAGATCGCCTGACGTTCCGCATTCTGGACACCGGGGAAGGCGTGACGGCGAGTGAAATTGATAATCTGCACTTCCCGTTCCTGAATGACACGCAAAGCGATCATTACGGCAAGGCTAACGCCCTGACCTTCTGGCTGTGCGATCAGCTGGCACGTAAGCTCGGCGGTCATCTGAATATCAAGGCCCGTGAATCACTGGGTACGCGTTACTCTCTGCACGTGAAAATGGCCGCCAATCCGCAGGAAGAAGATGAAGAACGCCTGCTGGATGACGTCGTGGTGATGGTGGATGTGACCTCAAACGAGATCCGCAATATTGTGGTTCGTCAGCTCGAAAACTGGGGCGCGGCCTGCATCACGCCGGATGAAAGGCTGGCAAGTCAAGAATTTGATCTGTTTTTAACTGATAATCCGTCTAATCTTACTGCCTCGGGCTTGCTTTTAAGCGATGATGAGACACGCGTGCGGAAAATCGGCCCTGGCCAGCTGCGCGTCAACTTTAATATAAGCAATGCGATGCAGGAAGCTGTACTACAACTAATAGAAGAGCAGCTGGCGCAGGAAGAGATAACGGAATCCCCGTTAGGCGG
>Ga0153917_1000820_pt1 | contig 16104 bp, 10 predicted proteins | sample TSFL001MetaG_FD_104695 | JGI IMG/M metagenome (GOLD analysis project Ga0153917, IMG submission 104695) | Attine ant fungus gardens microbial communities from Florida, USA - TSFL001 MetaG | ecosystem: Host-associated > Fungi > Mycelium > Unclassified | place: USA: Florida, Paynes Creek Historic... | reverse complement strand
ACGAACGGCGCCAAAAACAACAACGCCGTCCGATTATCCGGCAACCGCACCCGACGACCACCGACGCGGCCCTGCGCCTTACGGGCCCGCGCCATCTCTCGCAACTCGGCAATGCTCATGAGATGCGCATCCTCCTTGATGCCGGTGAACGCGGCGACGCGTTCAGTTCTTGGTACGTATCACTAGTACGTATCACCAAGTATGGAGGATACTGAGGCGGACGTCAAGGATCGATCGGACCGGCGCTGATCCGGCCGAGGGACGGCGCAGCAGGAGAGAGCGAGAGCATGGACAGACCACCCACCAGCCGGGATGTTGCCGCGCGCGCCGGCGTCTCGCAGTCCACGGTCTCCTACGTGTTCTCCGGCAAGGGGAACATCTCCCCGAAGACCCGCGAGCGCGTGCTCCTGGCGGCGGACGAGCTGCAGTACACGGTCAACCTCGCTGCGAGGTCGATGCGCACCAGTCGCTCCGGACGCATCGCGATCATCATCTCCGTGACGAACTGGAACCTCGCGTCCGTCCTCGACGGCGCGGCCTCGGCCGCCCACGAAGCCGGCTACGTCATCGAGGTGCAGACCCTTCCCCGCGGCAGGGAAGAGCACGATCAGCGGCTGCAGCAGATCATCGACTCCGGGCAGTTCGAGGGCGTGCTCTCCCTCGCGCCGATGGCGGCGCAGCGGTCGCCGCGCGGGACGGCCCGCACGACCGTCGTCGCGATGACCGACTTCGACGACGCGATGCACGTGCGCGGCGAGCTGGCCGATCCCGCGCCGCTGGTCGAGATGATGGACGAGCTGGTCCGGATGGGGCACCGGCGCTTCCTGCACATCGCGGGGGCCGCGACCTACCCGTCCGCCCTGACCCGTCGCGCGGCGTACGAGCAGAGCATCGCGCGATGGGGCCTCACCTCGCTCGGGGTCGTGGGCGGCGACTGGACGGGGCGGGCGGGCGAATCCGCGATCCGCGCGCTGGGCGACGACGCCGTGCCGCTGGCCGTGATCGCGGCGAACGATCTCGTGGCGACCGGCGCCGTGCGCGCGGCGATCATGCGCGGCTGGTCGGTGCCGGGCGACCTGAGCGTCACGGGCTGGGACGACCACACCTCGAGCGCTTTCCAGGTGCCCTCGCTCACCACGGTCGCCGTGGATCGCGAGGAGCTGGGGCGCCGTTCGATCGCGCGGCTGCTCGCGGCGATGCGCGGGGAGCCCGAGCCGGTGTTCCGCGAGAGCATGCAGCACGTGGTGTGGCGCGAGTCGACCGCGCCGCCTCGCGGCTGAGCCGGATCTCATGCCGGCGCCCGGCCGCTGCTCCGGCGCACGCGCAGGTGAGTCGGCAGCAGCGTGCGCATGCGCGGTGTCCCGCGGCGCTGGATCCGGTCGAGCAGCAGGGTCACCGCGGCCCGGCCCGCGTCCTCGATCGGGGCGGCGACGGTCGTCAGCGGGGGACTGCAGAAGTCGGCGCCGAAGATGTCGTCCGTGCCCACGACGGACAGATCCTCGGGGATGCGGATGCCGCGTTCGGCGAACCGGCCCAGCATTCCGATCGCGAGCAGATCGTTGAAGGCGATGCACGCGGAGCATCCGGTCGCCGTCACCGCGTCGGCCGCCGCCGCACCCGAGGCGGACGTCGGCGTCCAGGGGCCGCTGATGACCAGTTCGACACCGAGGTCCGACGCGGCCTCCTGCAGCGCCTCCCCGCGTCGCATGCTCGACCACGACCCGGACGGGCCCGCGACGTAGGCCACTCGCCGATGTCCGAGCGAGTGCAGATGCGTGAGCGCTTGCCGCACGCCCGAAGGAGTGTCGATGATGACGCTCGGGACGCCGGGCAGGTCGCGGTTGACCGTGACGATCGGCTGACGCGCCGCGGCCGCGACGAGCTCGTCCTCGCCGAGGCGCGATGCCGCGAGCACGACGCCGTCGGCGGACTTGCGCATGAGATCCAGCGTGTCCGCCTCGATCTCGCCCGACTCCTCGGTGTCCACGAGCAGCTGCACGTAGCCCGCGGTGCGCAGCTGGCGCAGCGCACCGCGGATCAGGTCGAAGTAGAACGGATTGGCGATGTCCGGCACGAGCAGGGCGACGACGCCGGTGCGCCCGGATGCCAGGGAGCGGGCCTGGGAGCTGGGCACGTAGGCGAGGGCGGCGGCGGCCTCTTCGACCCGGCGTCGTGTGACGGCGTTGACCCTGCCGGGGTTGCTGAGCGCCCGCGAGACGGTGGAGGTGGCCACGTCGGCGAGCCGGGCGACGTCGGCGATCGTGGCGGCCCGGCCGGCGGGCGCCGACGCGGTGTCTGCCGGGTCGCTCATGTGCACCTCCAGAGGATCTGCAGCGAGCCTATCCGCGCCGCCGAGGCATGGCAACAGTTGCGGCAAGCGCTTGTCATACCCGTCCCGGCACGGTACCGTGATCACATCCGACCCCGACGCGATCCGCTGGAGCGACCTTGACCACCCTCACCACTGCCATCGTCGGATGCGGCGTCATCGGACGCACGCATGTCCGCAGCGTCCTCGAGCTCGAGGAGCTCTCCCTCGTCGCCCTCGTGGACGACGACGCCGAGCGCGCCGGAGCGCTCGCCGATCTCGTCGAGGAGGGCGCCGGGTCGCGGCCCGCGATCTTCGCCTCGATCGAGGATCTGGTCGCCGCGGGAGCTCCCGGCCTTGTCGTCGTCGCGACGCCGAGCGGGCTGCACGTCGATCAGGCGGTGACGGCGCTCGAGGCCGGCGCCCACGTGCTCATCGAGAAGCCCCTGGACGTGGATCTGGTGCAGGCCCGCAGGCTCGCCGAGGCCGCGCGCGCGGCCTCCGACCGGGGACAGGTGTGCAGCATCATCAGCCAGCACCGCTTCGACTACTCGAGCCGGGTGGTGCGCGCGGCCATCGAGGCGGGCGAGTTCGGCCGGGTGACCTCGGGCGTGGCATCGGTGGCCTGGTGGCGGTCGCAGGCGTACTACGACTCGGGCAGCTGGCGCGGCACCTGGGCGCTGGACGGCGGCGGCGCGCTGATGAACCAGGGCGTGCACACCGTCGACCTGCTGCTGTGGTTCCTGGGCCGGCCCGTGACGGTCTCCGCGGAGTTCGCCCTGCTCGCGCATGAGGACGTCGAGATCGAGGACACGGTGGTCGCCACCGTCGCCTTCGACAGCGGCGCCCTCGCCACACTGCATGCGACCACCGCGGCGTACCCGGGGCTGTCGGTGCGCCTGCAGATCGCCGGATCCCGGGGCTCGGCGATCATCGACAACGACCGGCTGGAGTACATCCACGTCGCCGAGGGCGAAGGCAGCGACATGGGCCTGCGCGGCGGCGGCAACCAGGCGCACCGCTACGAGGATCCGGAGACGTCGGGCGGGCTGGACGCCACCGAGTTCCCCCTCGGCCACGTCCGTCAGTACCGCGACGTGCTGGCCGCGATCGCCGAGGGTCGGGATCCGCTGGTCGACGTGGAGGCCGCGACGCTGGCGCTCGCGACCGTCCGCGCGGTCTACATCTCCGCGGTGCTGGACAAGAAGGTCCGCATCGACGAGGTCATCGCCGGCGAGTACGACGACGTCGTGCTCGAAGTCCCGGCACGTTGAGAGTTGAGAGGAGCACGCACATGATCATCGACAAGGCTGAGGTCATCGTCACCAGTCCCGACCGGAACTTCGTGACGCTGAAGCTGACCACCGACGACGGCCTCACCGGCCTCGGCGACGCCACCCTGAACGGCCGGGAGCTGGCCGTGGTGTCCTATCTGAAGGACCACGTCGCCCCGCTGATGATCGGTCGCGACGCGCACCAGATCGAGGACACCTGGCAGTTCCTCTACCGCTCGTCGTACTGGCGTCGCGGGCCGGTGACGATGGCGGCGATCGCCGCGGTCGACATGGCGCTGTGGGACATCAAGGCCAAGGCCGCAGGGCTCCCGCTGTACCAGCTGCTCGGCGGGGCGTCGCGTCGCGGGCTGCTGGCCTACGGCCACGCATCCGGCAAGGAGCTGCCCGAGCTGTTCGACTCGGTGCGCGAGCACCTCTCCGAGGGCTACCGGGCGATCCGGATCCAGACCGGCGTGCCCGGCCTGAAGGCGATCTACGGCATCGCCTCGCAGTCGGCCGACACGTTCGGAGGCGAGGCCCGCTACGACCACGAGCCCGCCCGGCGCGGCGCCAAGCCCACCGAGGAGGACTGGGACACGCGGTCGTACCTGCGCCACCTGCCCGGCGTGTTCGAGGCGGTCCGGAACGAGTTCGGCCCGGAGATCCCGCTGCTGCACGATGGCCACCACCGGATGACGCCGATCCAGGCCGCCAAGCTCGGCAAGTCGCTCGAGCCCTACGATCTGTTCTGGCTGGAGGACTGCACCCCGGCCGAGAACCAGGAGGCGCTGAAGCTCGTGCGCCAGCACACCACGACCCCGCTGGCGATCGGCGAGATCTTCAACACGATCTGGGATTTCAAGGACATCATCCGCGACCAGCTGATCGACTACGTGCGCGGCGCGGTCACCCACATGGGCGGCGTCACCCCGCTGAAGAAGACGATCGACTATGCGGCGATGTACCAGATCAAGTCGGGTTTCCACGGCCCGACCGACATCTCCCCGGTCGGCATGGCCGCGCAGATGCACGTCGGCCTCGCCATCCACAACTTCGGGATCCAGGAGTACATGCAGCACGGCGAGAAGACCGATCAGGTCTTCCAGCAGTCCTTCACCTGGAACGACGGCCTGCTGCACCCGGGCGACAACCCGGGGCTGGGCGTCGAGCTCGACGTCGACGAGGCCGGCAAGTACCCGTACGAGCAGGCGTACCTGCCCTACAACCGTCTCGCGGACGGCACCGTCCACGACTGGTGATCGAGAGCTGACGCGTGAGGGCGGTCCCGGCCGGGACCGCTCTCACGCGTCGAGGCGGGGGCGTTTCACGAGAATTCTCCCGTCGCGCGGATCGTGGCGCAGCCGGTCTCGCTTCGTGGCATCGGATGTCGGTGGCATCACGCCCAGAGCGTGCTGATGGGAGCCGCGACGATACGGTCATCGAGGGGGAAGGCATCGGGGCCGGTGTGCAGTACGACGCCACGCAGGAAGCGGTCGCCGAGCGCGTCGCGGAGCCAGGCGAGGTGACGGGCATCGGTCGCGGTGACCGCGGCTGCCGCCTTGACCTCGATCGCGATGAGACCGCGGTAGCCGAGATCGATGATCAGATCCACTTCATGGCGACCGTCCGAGGTGCGCAGGTGATGAAGGCGTGCCCGGGAGCGCCGCGATGCCAGCGATGGCCGGATCTGCGCGGCGACAAAGGCATCGACGGCGCGGCCGAAGAGATTGCCGTCCGAGAGCACATCTCTTGCATCCACCCCGAGCGCAGCAGCCGCGAGTCCGGTGTCGGTCAGATACATCTTGTGCCGTGATGAGAGACGGCTCAGGCGGTTCGACGTCCACGCCGGAACCCGGTCGAGCAGGCCGAGGTCCTCGAGCAGCCCGTCGTATCGGCGAGCGGTCCTCGCGTTGATGCCTGCAGCGCCGTAAAGGGTGGCATCCGCCGGGGTGCCCGCGAGGTTCTCGGCGAGTGCGTCGACATAGCGACGCAGCCGGTCGTCGTCCGCCTCGAAACCGGCCGGGGCGAGGTCGCGATCGACGAGATGATCGAGATAGTCGGAGTACCAGCGGCCTCGGTCCAGGTCGCGCAGCCGCGGTTCGGGCATGCCCCCGCCCACCGCGCGGTCGATGTAGTCGGGGAGCGACAAGGGCGTGGCGGGCGTCGGAAGCTGCTCGTCGAGCAGCCTGTCCACCGGATCGATGCCGGGACGCCTTTCGACCTCGGCTTCGGTGAGACCGAACATCCGCACTCGGGCGAGCCGTCCGGTACCGGGCCACAGCTCCGGCGATCGATGGGAGCGCGAGCTCCCCGTGATCAGGAAGTCTCCCGAGCCTGCGTCGATGGACCGCTTCACCGCGGAGAGCACGTCGGGGGCGAACTGCCACTCGTCGAGGAGCGCAGGGCGCGCGAGCCGCTGGAGTGCGGCGTCGGGATCGCTGACGAACTGCGCGCGTTGCGCGGGTACGTCGAGGCGCGCGATGGATGCTGCACGACGTGCGGCTGTCGTCGTCTTGCCGCAGGCGCGTGGCCCGGTCACGAAGACGGCGCCATGCTCGAAAGTCAGCTCGTCGATGGTGGCGTCGGCCGTCCGACGCAGGTATTCCCGACTCATGCGTGTCAGACTACCAAGATCACACGTCGATGACTGCCAAAAATACACATCATCGACTGCCAAGAACACACGTCATCGACGGTCGAGATCTCGACCCACGTCGCTCTGCGACGGGTGCGCAGGGACGTCAGCCGATGTGGATCATGGTCCAGCCGAACCGCTCCAGGGTCACGTTCTCGACGATATCCCCGGTGACGGCGTCTGTTCCCGAGACGGAGACGGTCACGGCATCCCCGCCGTGGTTGATCAGCGTGAGCACGTCGCCGCGGCGGGACACCTCGACCCGGTCGTCGGGCACGTCGAGCACGGGGCGGACGCCGGCCTGTGCGGCCGCCCAGCCGGTGACCGCGGCCATCCCGGCGTCGTCCGGGATGGTCGCGAGGTAGCAGGCGCGTCCGTCGCCCGCGGCGTTCGAGGTGAGCGCGGGCAGCCCGGTGAGACGGCCGGAGGTGAAGCGGCCGAGCACCTGCACGTCGTCGCCGAGCAGCTGCAGCTCCTCGGCGAAGTACTCGCCCCGCGCCCGGCCGAACGGGCCGGACAGGTCGGCGTGGTCCTCGCCCGGGCCGGCGGCCGAGGGGGACGCGGCCTCCGCGCCGGTGTCGCCGGCCGAGCCGCCGCCCGCGGACCGAGCGGGCGGCACGAGCGCGCCGAACTCCGCTACCGCCACGCCGAGCACGTCGCGCAGCCCGACGGTGAACCCGCCTTCGCGGAAGCCGTCGTGCTCGTCGACGACGTCGCTGAACGCGGTGACCAGCAGCGTGCCGCCCGCGCGCACGTAGGCGGAGAGGTTCGCCGCGGCGGCATCCGTGAGCACGTACGCGTGCGGGAGGACGACGAGGTCGTACCCCGACAGGTCGTGCTCCGGGTGGCGGATGTCGACGAGGAGCTGCTGGCGGTGCAGCGCCGCGTGCCAGCGCATGACGAGCTGCTCGTAGTCGATCTCGACGGGATGATCGGGGGACGACAGCGCCCAGCGGGAGTCCCAGTCGAGCACGAGGGCGATCCGGGCTCCGGCGTCGGTCGTGGAGAACCGCGGCAGGGTCTTCAGCGTGCCGCCGAGCCCCACCACGTCGTGCCAGGTGCGGGTGTGCAGCCCCGCGTGCGGGACCATGCCGGAGTGGAACCGCTCGCTGCCCTGGCGGGACTGGCGCCACTGGAAGAAGTTGATGCCGTCCGCGCCGCGGCCGATGGCCTGCATCGACAGGGCCGCCATCTGCCCGGGCGCCTTGGGCGCGTTGGCCGGCCGCCAGTTGACGGCGTTGGTGGCCTGCTCCATGAGGATCCAGGGCACGTCCGGCTTGAGCGATCGCATCAGGTCGCGGGTGAACGCGGCCGTGCGGAACGACTCCGGATCGTTCGGATCCGCATAGTTGTCGTCGCAGACCAGATCCATCTCCTCTGCCCAGCGCCAGTAGTCGGCGGGGGCGAAGAAGCCCATCAGGTTCGTCGTGACCGGATGCTCCGAGCCGGCGCCCTTGATGATGTCGCGTTCCATCGTGAACAGCTCGAGCAGGGTGTCCGAGGTGAACCGCTTGAAGTCCAGCATCCCCGCCGGGTTGTGGCTGTAGGGCGCCTTGCGCATCGGCACGATCTCGTCGAAGGACGTGTAGCGCTGCGACCAGAACATCGTGCCCCACGCCCGGTTCAGGGCGTCGATGTCGCCGTAGCGGGCCTGCAGCCAGGCGCGGAACGCGGTGGCCGCGTTGTCGGAGTAGTCGTAGTGCAGGTGGCAGCCGTACTCGTTGTTCGCGACCCACATCGCGATCGCCGGGTGGTCCTTGTAGCGGGAGACCAGCTCCGTCAGCAGCGTCGCGGCGAGGCGCCGGTAGACGGGGGAGCTCGGCGCGTACGCCTGCCGGCTCCCGTGCCAGTAGGTCGCGCCGTTCTCGTCGGCGGGCAGCATCTCGGGGTGATTCGTCGTCGCCCACGGGGGAGGGGACGCCGTCGCGGTCGCCATGGACACCTGGATGCCGCTGCGGTGCAGCAGGTCGAGCACGCGGTCGAGCCACTCCCAGTCGAACACGCCCTCGGCGGGCTGGATCCGCGCCCAGGCGAACACGCCCACGCGCACCATCGTCACCCCGGCCTCCCGCATGAGTCGCACGTCTTCCTGCCAGACGGACTCGTCCCACTGCTCGGGGTTGTAGTCGCCGCCGTAGTGCATACGTTCTTCTTTCCTGTCGTTCGTGCGGGTGGCTGCTCAGCGCACCAGTGCGTCGAGCAGTTCGGTCCGGCTGAGCCCGTTGCGCTCGGCATCCGCCTTCGTGGTCAGCAGCGCGACGGCGAGACCGGCGTGCGGCAGCACCCAGAACTCGGCGCCGGCCCAGCCGCTGTGCCCGTACGCGACCTCCAGCGGCGTGCCGGGCTCGCCGTGCAGAGTGACCCAGCCGAGCGCTCGCCGCTGTTCGAGACCAGGAGGGGGTGCCGGGATCTGCGGCAGGCGGGAGGTCCGCGACACCAGCGACCGTGCGAGTGCTGCCGGAGCGAGCACCGCGCCGTCGTTGCGCAGCAGGGTCGAGCCGAGTGCGAGCAGGTCCCCGATGCGGCCGAACATGCCTGCTCCGGGATGGCGCAGCGCGAGGAACCGATCGTAGTCGATGCCGCCCTCGGGGATGTCGGGGATGGTGTGCGGTGAGCCGACCGGGTCGAAGGACAGCCCGGGGGCGCCCGCGTCCGTCACGACGGCGCGCACGGCGTCCTCGGCCGGGCGCCTCGTGGCGTGCGCGATGAGCTCGGCGACGCCGTGGAACGCGAGGGAGGAGTACGACACCCGGGTGCCCGCGTCGAAGAGCGAGCCGGCGGTGCGCAGCGATCGGTCGAGCCCGTCGGGGGTGTCCAGGGGCGGCTCCGAGATGCCGCTGGTGTGCTCGAGCAGGTGGTGCAGGCGCAGCGGCACCGGGTGCCGGCCGGCGACCTCGGGGACGGCGTCGGCGAGCGGGGTGTCGAGGGCGAGTGCGCCGCCCGCCACCTCCCGCAGCGCGGCGAGCGCGACGATGGGCTTGGTGACGGAGAACAGCGGGAAGACGTCGTCGGATGTCACGTCGCGCCCGGCGATGGATCCCCCCGCCCAGGTCGCGATCGGGCCGGCCGGGTCGGCGACGCCGATGACCGCTCCGGGCAGGAATCCGGAGGAGACGAGTCGGGAGGTCCAGGCGAGTGCGTCGTCGACGGTCACGGAGTGCCTTTCTCGGGAGATCGGTGGATGCGGGTGCCGGACGGCCCTGTCGTCGCCGGGCGACCGGGACACGCCCTCGCGGGCCGGATCCTCGCGGGCCGGATCCGCCTGGAGCGGATCCGGCCCGGAGCGGATCTCAGCGGCGTTCCAGGAGCGGGATGCCGAGGTCGGTGGTGCTGACGGCCTGTCCGGTGGCCAGGGAGCGGTTGCCGGCGATGCCCACGGCGATGGCCTGCACCCCGTCGGTCCAGGATGCGGGGCGGCCGAGGGGATCCTCGCCGGGGCCCAGGAAGACGTCGCTGAGCAGGATGGCGTCGCCGCCGCCGTGTCCGCCCTCGCCGGCGTGGATGGGGACCTCGCGGGCCTGTTCCCAGTGGCGCTGCACGAGGAGGCGCTCGCTGACGGGGCGCAGCGAGGTGCTGTCGTCGATCGGGTTGGCGCTCGGATCGATCACCGGGTGCAGGCCCTCGTCGACGAGGACGGCGCCGCGCTCGACGACGTCCAGCTCTGCGCGTCCCTCGGTGCCGTTGACCGCGACGCGGTATCCCTCCCAGGGGGAGTGCGCGTTGAGGGAGTAGGACAGGGTCGCGCCGGAGGCGTAGTCGACGGTCAGGGCGAGGTTGTCCTCGATGTCGATGCCGTCGCCGAACACGTCGCGGTCGCGCAGGTAGCCGTCGTGCTGCTCGGCGTCGAGGTACAGCTCCTGCAACTGCGGGTCGTCGCGCAGGTCGAGCTCGAACGCGCCGTGCGGGCCGTCGTGGGTGCCGCGGGCGGGGCGGGGGGCGAGTCCGCGGGCGTCGGCGTTGCCGGCGCCGTAGAAGCGCAGCCCGCCGGAGGCGTAGACGCGGGAGGGGGTCGAGGCGATCCACCAGTTGACGAGGTCGAAGTGGTGGGAGGCCTTGTGGATGAGCAGCCCGCCGGAGTGCTCCTTCTCGCGGTGCCAGCGGCGGAAGTAGTCGGCGCCGTGCTTGGTGTCGAGCATCCAGTGGAAATCGATCGAGGTGACCCGGCCGATGGCGCCATCCTGGATGACCTGGCGAAGGGCGCTGTTGCGGGGGGAGTAGCGGTAGTTGAAGGTCATCACGACCTGCCTGCCGGTGCGCTCCACGGCCTCCTCGATCGCGGCCGCGGAGGGCGCGTCGATCGTGAGGGGCTTCTCGACCACCACATCCGCACCGGCGTTCAGGGCGCGCACGATCAGGCCCGCGTGCGTGTCGTCGCGGGAGCAGATGATGACGCGGTCGATGCGCTCGGCGGCGAGCATCCGCTCCAGCTCATCCGGATGCCAGGCGGTGGGCTCGGCGTGGCCGGCCGACGCGACGAGGTCGATGTGATGTCGGCGGCGCACCGGGTTCGGGTCGCAGACGGCGACGAGTTCCGCCGCATCCCGGTAGTCGCGCAGGATTGCGCGGACGTACATGTGGGCGCGGCTGCCGGCCCCGACCAGGGCGTAGCGGGTGCGAGACATCTTCGACTCCTTGTTTCGTGGATGGTCCGGTGTGCAGCGCCGCGGGGAAGCGGCAGGCACCTGCATCATCGTGGTGCCATCCGCTCCGGTGAAGAACGTGCACCGTCGTCACATCGTGTGCGGTACGACGCGCTTGCATCGTCCCCTCCGAGAGTTTACCTTGCGAGCAAGCGCTTTCTCAGCCGGAGGGGACGGGAGGCGGCTGGGCCCGCGCCACCACGTCACCGCAGCTTCTCCGGCGTCATCTGCGAGCTCCAGACCGCGGTCATCCGTCTCCTCGGCTGCTTGCCCCTGCCCCCGACACAGCGGACAAACCTCACCAAGTACTACGAGCGGACCTCGCTCGGCACCGCCCGCGGACTCGTCGCCCATTCGGCGTCGATCGGGGGCAGCTCGTCGCCCGTGGTGAGGTAGACGCGGTCGACGCGGAGTCCCGACTTCCGGGCGAGCAGCGACAGCGTGTGCTCGCCCTCGGTGAGGTCGACGTCGGCCACGAGGGCCCAGAGCCACACCTGACGCAGCCCGTAGGTACACATGTCGCCGCCGCTGAACAGGCGGTCGGCGGGCAGCACTTCTCCGTCGACCGCGATATCCACGGCGTCATCGGTATCGTCGTCGAACTTCACCAGCAGCCAGAGCGAGCGGATGCCGGCATCCGCGATCCGCAGCCGGTAGTGCAGTCCGGGCGCCTGGCGCGGGTCCGTCCACAACAGGCCGCGCGGGGCGGTGTGCAGAGCGAGCCCGGTGCGGCCGTTCGTCTCGGCCTGGGTGTGCTCCCATTCGACGGCCGGCCCGGCGCCGGCGGTCCGCCATGCCGCGGCATCCCCGCGCAGGGCGTCCTCCGCCTCGAAGGCGACCACGCCATCCTGCTCGATGATCACCGCGTCCTGGTCGACCCGCTCCTCCGAACGCGGTGCGCCGCGACGGGGCTGGGGCACGACGACGTTCCTCCGGAAGGTCGTCGTGCCGTCCCAGAAGCCGCGGACGGCGTAGATCTGATCGGGAAGCGGCACGTCCTCGGGGGCGACGCGGTAGAACTCCACGGCATCATCGTGCGGCGCCGCGAGGTCGACGGCCGCGGGGTCGCCGTCCGCGAAGGAGAACCCGCTCCCGGATGCCACGACGCTGAACTCCGGGCCCAGGCGGGTCGGGCGCGGCGTCGCCGTGTGGACGACGAGCTTCGAGATCGTGACGTACGGGTCGATCGCGTGCAGACGCAGGCGATGCGTGCCGGCATCCAGCGCGGGCAGCGGCAGCTCGAGCACCTCGATGTTGTCCTGCACGGCGTCGTCCCAGGCGCCGCGGTGCTCGTCCGTGATCGGGCTCTCCAGGACGATCATCGGCTGATCGTCGACCGAGACGCCGAGCCGCATGCGGCCGGTGGCGTTCAGCGTCGGATGCCGGTGCACGTGCAGGGCGTGCGCTCCGGGCGTCGACAGGCGGATGTCGTACTCGAGCGTCGCTCCTGCCTCGCCGACGCTCTGCATCGCGGCGTTCCGGTATCGGCCGAGCCGGTCGATGCGCACCCACTGCGATCCGTCGGCGTCGGAGCGCCGGTCGGCCGCCGACGCGTCGATGCTGACGTAGCCGTCCGACTCCGGCGCACCGGTGCCGGTCTCCCCGGCCTCCTGGTGCACCGTGATCGTGACCTTCTCGCCCGTGGCCGGGCTGACGACGCGGACGGCGCCGCTGCGTGCGGTCGAGCTCGGCTCGACGCGCACGAAGACGCGGGTCTCGGTATCCGTCGCCCCCGCTGTCCGCGACACGGCGATCCACGGGTCGGCGTCGACCTCGTAGCCGACGGCCGTCGCACCCGTCGCGAAGACCTCGAACCACTTCTCCCTGCTCGCGGGGCCGAAGTCGAGCGATGGGGCCGGCGACGGCATCCGCTCGCCCCAGGCGACGACGCGGAGCGCGGAATCCTCGGGGATGCCGAGCGCGGGCGTGCCCGCCGGGTGCAGCGGCATCACCGGAGGGGGGAAGGACTCGGGCGTGAAGATCCCGGACCAGCGCCCGCCGGCCATCTCATGGTTGAAGTAGTGGATGAGCGCTCGCTTCTGATCGTCGAACGCGTGCGAGAGCTCGAGATGCCGGTTCGCGGCGGCGAGCTTGCCCTGCCGGTGCGCGAGCGTGCTGCGGTCCGCGTGATAGAACTGCGCGAACACGAGATATGCCATGTGGATCTTCACGGCGAAGAGCGGGAAGAACGTGTCCCGCTCGTCCGCCGGGAGCGCCCGCAGGATGGCGTTGGTCCGGTCGTACAGGCGGCGCAGCGCGACGAGTCGCCGCCCGGCCTCGTCGCCGTACCCGACCTGCGGGAAGACGCCGGCGGTGAGGTGCTCGTACTTGCGCTGATTGTTCAGCTGGTAGTACTCGGCGTAGATCTCGGCGGCCTCCTGGCCGTGGCAGCCGGTGAACTTCTCATCGATCCACCGCGTCGTGAACTCGTCGATGTCGGCCGTGACGGTCTCCTTGCCGGCGTCCCAGGCCGAGCGCAGGAAGAACTCCATCTCCTGCTCCAGCGGCTTCAGCCCGCCGATGTTGTCGACCCAGAGATGGCGGATGCCGGCATCCCATGCCTTCTTCAGCTCGGCCTTCATCAGCGCCAGCGGCGTCGACGACGTCGCCAGATAGCTCTTGCGGTAGTCCGACCAGTACGACGAGTGGTAGTACAGACCGTTGCCGCCGCTGCGCTCGCGCTCACTCGCGGAAGGGTACCGCCGCACGTAGCCGAAGTTGTCGTTCGTCCAGATGAGCGTGACATCCTCCGGGACCTGCAGGCCCGCGTCGTAGAAGGGTAGCACCTCCTTGTACGGGATGAAGATCTGCGGAACGGTGCTCGCGTCGACGCCGAGGGTCGCCGACAGCAGCGCGCGCTGATCGGTGATGGCGGTCTCGAGCAGCCGGATCTTGGCGTCGAACTTCTCGGCCTCGGTCAGACTCGCGTCCTCGTCGATGGCGTCCGTCTGGAATCCGGAATCGTGGATGCCGCGCATGCCGACCGACCAGGTGACCTCGTAGTCGCGGTTCTGCTCGACGCTTCCTCGCCAGTAGTCGTGCAGCAGCTCGCGGTTGCGGCCTTCGAGCGAGTAGTCGTACTCGACCGGCTCGGCCTGCGACGCGGCCCACGGCCCGAACTCGTGCTCGTTGCTGCGCAGCAGCATGTCGCAGTGGCTCGATCCGATCACGATGCCGAGCTCGTTCGCCAGTCGCCCGTTCTCGGGGTCGTGATTGAACGCGCCGACGTGCATCGCGGGCCAGAGATAGTTGCCCTTGAGGCGCAGGATCAGCTCGAAGAGCCGGCGATAGGTCGCGGGCCCGATGGTCCCGTCATCCGTGTGCGCCTGGGCCCAGTGGAACAGCTCCTCCTCGTCGTTGATGAACACGCCGCGGTAGCGCACCGACGGCCAGTGCGCCGTCTTCGTGCCGTGCGCGACGGTGAGGTGATCGCGCTCGCGCACGGCCACGTCGCCCCACCACGCCCAGGGCGAGACGCCGATCGCCTCGGCGAAGTCGTAGATGGCGTACACCGCGCCCCGGCGGTCCGTGCCGACGAGGAAGACGGTGTCGTCGGATGCCGAGATCTGGAAGGCCTCCCAGCGTGGCGTGCCGGTCTCGTCCCTCAGCGCATCGACGTCGAGCTGCCGGTCGGCGACGGCGGCGTCGATGACCGGGGTCCCGAGGGTGCCGATCACGAGCTGCGCACGTCCGGCATCGGTGACGATGTCGGCGCTCGCGCCGCAGACCGCCTGGATGTCGCGGGCGAGATTCTCCGCGGCCGTGCGCACGGCGCTGCTCTCCTCGGCCGCGACGAAGATGCGGAGCGCACCGCCCCGGGCCGCCACCGTGATGCCCTTCGAGGGATCGTCAGTCAGCAGGGCAGGTGAGAGCGAGGTCATAGGAGCGTCCGATCGTGCGGTCTCCCCGTGCGATGGCACGGGGTGACCTCACGCTAGTGAACGATCACTATTCGTGTCAATCCGCCGCGGCGGCGCCGTCGAGTCCCGCCAGACGATGTGGAAGATCGGGTCGTCCGACGGCGGAGCCTCCTCCCCGCGCAGCGCCTGGAGCAGCCGGGTCATCGCCCTGCTGCCCAGCCGATCGAGGTCGCGGTCGACCGTGGTCAGGGACGGCAGGAGGAACTGACCCATCGGGTCGTTGTCCCACCCGGTGACGCTGAGATCGCCCGGGACCGACCATCCCCGCAGGCTCGCGCCTCGGATGATCCCGGCGGCGACCAGGTCGTTGGCTGCGATGACGGCCGTCGGTCGCATCGCATCGCTGATGCTCTCGATCGCCGCCTCTCCCGACTCGCCGGACCAGTCCCCGTCGAACACGCCGACCGACTCGAGGCCCAGACGGTCGATGGTCTCCAGATAGGTATGCTTCCTGCTCCGAGCCGAGAGGAACCGCATATCGCCGGTGACATGGAAGAAGCGCCGGTGTCCCATCTCCGCCAGTCGCTCGATGAGCAGTGCGACGGGAGTGCCGTCGGCCAGGTCGCCGATGCCTCGGAACTCCTCGTCGTACTCGGCGGCGACCGTGACGATGGTGCTGCGCGCGACGTCCTCCCTGAGAGGCGCGTCCAGGGGCATGAACGAGAGGATGCCCTCGACCTGGCCGGAGTCGGCGAGTTGGAGCACGCGCTCGGACCGGGCCCTGGCATCGCCCTCGAGGCTGAGGACCTCGACGCTGTAGCCGGCATCGTGAGCCGTCGTCGTCGCGCCGCGGAGCGTGCGTGCCGGGTCGAACGTCAGTGGCGGCACCAGTACGGCGACGCGACCGGTCCTGTTCGTCCGCATCGATCGCGCGATCAGGTTCGGGCGGTAGTTGAGCTCGTCGACGGCCTTGTCGATGCGGGCCACGGTCTGCGGTTTCAGCCCGCCGTTGAATCGGAAGTATCGGGAGACGGTCTGGTGCGAGACCTCGGCGAGCTCTGCGACATCCTTCATCGTGGCGCGGCGGGGGCGGGGAGGGTTCTTCACGGCGGGGCTCCTTTCGCACCCTCATCTTGACACAGTTGGTGATCGTTCACTATCGTGACCACGATCACTCTTCGTGATGATCACTTTCCGATCCGAAGGAGCATCGTGTCCGCTTCCTCCCCCCGCCGCCGCGCGGAAGCGCTGCCGAAAGCGCGTCTCTCATGAGCATTGCCGAGTTGCGAGAGATGGCGCGGGCCCGTAAGGCGCAGGGCCGCGTCGGTGGTCGTCGGGTGCGGTTGCCGGATAATCGGACGGCGTTGTTGTTTTTGGCGCCGTTCGT
>Ga0153917_1000816_pt1 | contig 16187 bp, 11 predicted proteins | sample TSFL001MetaG_FD_104695 | JGI IMG/M metagenome (GOLD analysis project Ga0153917, IMG submission 104695) | Attine ant fungus gardens microbial communities from Florida, USA - TSFL001 MetaG | ecosystem: Host-associated > Fungi > Mycelium > Unclassified | place: USA: Florida, Paynes Creek Historic... | reverse complement strand
GCAGATGGTCGAGACGTCCGGCTTGATGAACTGCATGGTGTCGTAGATCGACATGCCAGCGGTAACCGAGCCACCCGGCGAGTTGATGTACAGATGGATATCCTTGTCCGGGTTTTCCGCTTCAAGGAACAGCAGTTGTGCCACCACCAGGTTGGCCATGTAGTCCTCTACAGGGCCGACCAGGAAAATCACACGCTCCTTCAGAAGGCGCGAGTAAATGTCGTAGGCGCGTTCGCCACGGGCGGACTGCTCGATAACCATCGGGACCAGACCGCCCGCGGCCTGGATGTCGGAGCTCTGCTGAATATAAGAATTGCGGGACATGTCCTGCACTCACTCCCAAATAGTCATGGCTTGAATACGCACAAGCCAGCTCGAAGGCTGGCTTGTGGGGGTTTCCTACGAGAGAAGACCTATCACTCAGCGGCGGCAGGAGCCTGTGCTGGCTTGACAGCTTCTTCGTACGAGACCGACTTGTCGGTCACAGTCGCTTTCTGCAGGACAGTATCTACAACTTGCTCTTCCAGCACAACCGAACGGACTTCGTTCAGTTGCTGGTCGTTCTTGTAGTACCAGGAGATGACCTGCTCAGGCTCTTGGTAGGCCGAGGCCATTTCCTCGATCATTTCGCGAACCTTGGCGTCGTCCGGCTTCAGTTCGAACTGCTTGACCACTTCAGCAACGATCAGACCCAGGACCACACGGCGCTTGGCTTGCTCTTCGAACAGCTCGGCCGGCAGTTGCTCAGGCTTGATGTTGCCGCCGAACTGCTGAACAGCCTGCACGCGCAGACGGTTGACTTCGTTCTCCAGCAGGGCTTTCGGCACTTCGATCGGGTTGGCGGCCAGCAGACCGTCCATGACCTGGTTCTTGACCTTGGTCTTGATCGCCTGGCGCAGCTCACGCTCCATGTTCTTGCGGACTTCGGCGCGGAAGCCTTCCAGGGTCGATTCCTTGATGCCGAACTGGGAGAAGAAGGCTTCGTTCAGTTCTGGCAGTTGAGGAGCCGAGACGCTGTTGACGGTGATAGTGAACTCGGCGGCTTTGCCGGCCAGGTCCAGGTTCTGATAGTCCTCAGGGAAGGTCACGTTGACAACGCGCTCTTCGCCAGCCTTGGCGCCAACCAGGCCGTCTTCGAAGCCTGGGATCATGCGACCGGAGCCCAGCACCAGCTGAGTGCCCTTGGCCGAACCACCGGCGAAGGCCTCACCGTCGATCTTGCCGACGAAGTCGATGTTGACCTGGTCGTCGTTCTGCGCGGCGCGCTCGACGGCCTCGAAACGGACGTTCTGCTTGCGCAGCACTTCCAGCATGTTGTCCAGGTCGGCGTCAGCCACTTCGGCGCTCAGGCGCTCGACGTTGATCGACTCCAGGCCGCCAACGGTGAACTCCGGGAAAACTTCGAAGATCGCGACGAATTCCAGGTCCTTGCCCTTTTCGAAGGACTTCGGCTCGACGGCCGGAGCACCAGCCGGGTTCAGCTTCTGCTCGACGATGGCTTCGTAGAAGGAAGCCTGGACCAGGTCGCCGAAGGCCTCCTGGCGGGCATCGGCTTCGAAACGCTGGCGGATCACGCTCATCGGCACCTTGCCTGGGCGGAAGCCGGCGACTTTGGCGCGCTTGGCAGTCTGCTGCAGACGCTTGTTGACTTCGTTCTCGACGCGCTCGGCCGGAACGGCGATGGTCATGCGACGCTCGAGAGCGGAAGTGTTTTCAACAGAAACTTGCATGGATATTCCTCGTTGCACAGACGTTAGCCGGCGATAGCCCGACTCCAGAATCAAGGGCAAGCATTCTAGTGACTCACGCACCAGAAGTCACCCCACCCTGGACGACGGAAAACCACGCCGGTCGATTTCAATGAAGGGCCCGCACGGCGCGCCGCCGAAGCCCTTGCGAATGCCTGCCACGCAACGGCGACTGCACGCGGCGCGGACGGTAAAAACTTGTCAAACAAATGCAGCCATATAAATGCGGGAATCAATCAGCATCGATTTCATTGAACTGGCAGTACTCCTCCCAGCTCATGCCCAACGCCTCGGCCACCTCACGGTGCACCTCCCTGCGCATGGCCTGCAGCTCTTCGGGGCTTTCAGCGATCAACTGCAACGCCAGCTCCCAAGGCTCGACACCCTGCCCGTCGGCCGCATCCTCGAACGCCCACTGGATCTGCTGGGCCTGCTCGCGCACATCCAGCCCGCGGATCTCCTCGATCAGATCTGGATTAGCCTCGGCGAAGCGTTGCAGCGCCAGCGCCTGGCGAGCTTCTTTTGCAATCATGCGACGGCTCCTATATCAGGGCTGCCAGCCCATATTTCAACCGACTGAAATCTATCAGTTTTTACCTGAGCACCACCAGCACCACACGCCACCTCGAAGCATCCGCGACAAACCTGGCGAAGCCTCAGGGCGCTCGGCATACCCCGGGACGATTGGAGACGGCTCACTGGCGACTCAAGAAATTCCAGGCAATAAAAAAGCCGCTCTAGGCGGCTTCTTTAAAGGGCTTCGCGCAACTCAACGAAAGGCGGCGAAACCAGGGATGGTGCGGACGAAGAGACTCGAACTCTTACAGCTTGCGCCGCTGGAACCTAAATCCAGTGTGTCTACCAATTTCACCACGTCCGCGTGGAGCACTTAAAACAAAGGCGCCAGATTATATAATCAAGGCGCCTTCGAGAATATGGGGTGGACGATGGGAATCGAACCCACGACAACTGGAATCACAATCCAGCGCTCTACCAACTGAGCTACGCCCACCATATTGCATTACAACGTCACTTGCTGTGCCAAAGTTGCCTTAATGGCGCACCCGGCAGGACTCGAACCTGCGACCATCCGCTTAGAAGGCGGATGCTCTATCCAGCTGAGCTACGGGCGCATATTCAATCTGCTTTCTGTTACGATTGCAAATCAACTTTCAGTCGTACCGAACAAGCTAGCAAATCCGCTCATTCTGCCTGACCTTGCTAACCAGTGCTAGGCTCTGCCCGACAAGTGCGACGAATGTTATAGACGACCCGTCAGGTCGTCAACACTTTTTTCAAAAAAATTTAGTTTATTTAAGGGCTTAGGGGATTTGACCGACCACCCGCCTTTGCCCTCGGGCCGTGTCGTGCGAGAATGCGCCCTCTTTTATGTTCCCTTCTCGATGGTTAATCACGCGTCTATGACTGCACACCTAATCGATGGCAAGGCGATCGCCGCCAACCTGCGCCAGCAGATCGCTCAACGTGTCGTGGAGCGTCGCCAGCAAGGCCTGCGTACCCCCGGCCTGGCGGTGATCCTGGTCGGCACCGACCCCGCTTCCCAAGTCTATGTCTCGCACAAGCGCAAGGACTGCGAAGAGGTCGGCTTCATTTCCCAGGCCTTCGACCTGCCCAGCGAGACCACGCAGCAAGCCCTGACCGACCTGATCGACCGCCTCAATGACGATCCGGTCGTCGACGGCATTCTCCTGCAACTGCCGCTGCCGGAGCACCTGGATGCCTCGCGGCTGCTTGAACGCATCCGTCCAGATAAAGATGTAGATGGCTTCCACCCCTACAACATCGGTCGCCTGGCCCAGCGTATCCCGCTGCTGCGCCCATGCACCCCGAAAGGCATCATGACCTTGCTGGAAAGCACCGGTCAGGACCTGTACGGAATGAACGCAGTGATCGTCGGTGCCTCCAACATCGTTGGCCGCCCGATGGCCATGGAATTGCTGCTGGCCGGCTGCACCGTCACCGTCTGCCACCGCTTCACCCAGGACCTGGCCGGCCACGTCGGCCGCGCCGACCTGGTCGTGGTCGCCGCCGGCAAACCGGGCTTGGTAAAGGGTGAGTGGATCAAGGAAGGCGCCATCGTCATCGACGTCGGCATCAACCGCCAGGAAGACGGCAAGCTGGTCGGCGACGTGGTCTTCGAGACCGCCCTGCCCCGCGCGGGCTGGATCACGCCTGTCCCAGGCGGTGTAGGCCCGATGACCCGTGCATGCCTGCTGGAAAACACGCTCTACGCGGCCGAAGAACTGCACAAGTAGTTCTGCCCTGCGCAAACGGCACCTCTCGGGGTGCCGTTTTTCTTTCCGCTCACGGCCGGCTGCGGTATTTATCTAACCCGGTTTCGCGCCTCTACCCCCTAGGCTCGCTGCCTCTGGTATTCAGAGGTACACCCATGAGCCCATCATCGCATTTCGCTTTCATCGATACCCGCCTGCCGACCTGGCTCAAGTCAGCCACCTCGGCGCAGCGCCAACGACTTGAACAGCAGATCCGCCACAGCCATCGCGCCACCCGCAACCTGGGGCAAGCGCTGGCACAGGTGCAACCGATCGACAGCTTCTGTCGGGCATTGCTCGACGATGCCATCGCGCACTGGTATCCCGACCGGGAACTGCCCTCTCCTGATCAAGGCTGGCTCTGGAACAAAGCCGAAAGACGTGACATGTCCTGGTTAGAAGCAGCCATGCAGAACTTCGACAGCAACACGGAAGTCAGGCTGTACCTTTCCAAGGACGCACCCGGCCCGTTGGAAATGGACAGTACATTGTTCGTGAAAGGCGCAAGGAACCTGGACCTGGGGCAGCGCTATCGCGACCATCTCACCGAACAGATCGACACGCCGTCTTTTCACCAGTTGCTGCGCCAACAGGACCGCGCGGCCTTTGCGGCCGACACCGCTCTGGCCACGCGGCAAGGTCACATCGACGAGCATGGACAGAGGCTGGCAACGGCAGCCTTGGCAGGCGAACCCTTTCTGCTTCACCGCGACGGCACACCCTGGCCCCTGGAATGCGGTTATCTGGAAGTGTTCGGCATCCCGTTGAACGGGCCCTTGCTGATACGCCGGCAACCTATCGATGGCATCGAGGCTTGCCTGCTCTACCTGCCCGGCCATCCGCGCCAGCCACTGCGCCAGTATGTGTCGCTGCAGGCGGCGGGCACAGCACTGACCCGATTGTTGTGGAAGGACAGCGAACGACAGTTCTTCATGCGCTATGTCGCCCATGCCGAGCAACCCGGGCTCGCCGCCCAGATACGCACGACCCTGTTTCCGCGCTATCCCTATGCGAGGCTGCAACCGGCCCCGCCAGTGCGTGAGCGGGGGCAGTCATTCAGTTGGATCAGGCGCCTGTTTCCTCATCCTCGTGACCTGTGGCAATCGACGCTGGACAAGAATGCCCGTTTGCCATGGTCGTTCAGCCCCTGGCCAGCAGACTGCTTCGACGCACGTGCACGCACACGCATCGAGCGGATGCTGCGCAACGCTGGCGACATCGCAGTGCCTGTCGCGCAGCGGGACGCGGCAGCCCAGCTGACCCGCATCGAAAGCTGGCTGGGCGTAGGGCTATCGGTACTGAATGTGGCAGGCTTCTTCGTCCCGGGTCTTGCCGAAGTCATGCTGGTGGTGGGTGGTGCGCAACTGGTCGGTGAGTTCCTCGAAGGCGTGCATGCCGCCAACGAGGGCGATGCCGATGCCGCGATCGCTCACTTTTTCGCGATCGTCGAGAACCTGGCACAAGTGGCCGCTCTCGGCGCTGCCGGGCGATTCATCGAGCCCCGGGGAGCACTGCACGACTGGCATCTCATTGGCCAGGACGATCGCCGGCGCCTCTGGCACGGCAATCTGGAGCCTTTTGCCAGCCCGGCGCCGGTTGACGCAACCCCAAGCCAGGGCCTGTATACATTGCAAGATCGTCAATGGCTGAAACGGGACGGTCGGCACTATCCTGTCGAGGCTGCGCCTGGGGGCGGCTGGCGACTCAGCCCGGCCACCGGGCACCGGCACCAACCCGCATTGCTGGGCAATGGCGATGGCGCCTGGTTGCTGGACCACGAGCGACCGCTTGCCTGGACGACCGACACCTTGCTGCGCCGGCTCGTTCCAGCCACTGACGGGATGGACAGCACAAGCTTGACCCGCGCCCTGCGTTGCAGTGGCTACGACGAGTCAGCCTTGCGCCAGGCCCTGGTCGAACACCGCCCCGCCCCCACCCTGCTGCTTGAAAGCCTGGAGGCTTTCGGTGCCCGTTCCACAGCACTCCCTCAAGCCTCAACCGTCGAAGATGCACTGCTGGCCAGGGACTTTCCCTCGCTCTCCTCAAGGGCACGCAGGGAAATCCTCGCTCAGGCCAACCCCGATGACCTGGCTCGCCTGCAGCGCACCGGTCGCGTGCCTCTCGCCGTTGCGGAAACGGCTCGCCTGTACCTGCGCGAGTCCCGTATCAACCGCGCACTGGCGGCGTTCCATCAGGCCGGCGAGGCGCCCAGCGACCGCGATGCGCTGGTGTTCGCTACCCTGCAGCGAATGCCTGGCTGGTCCGGCCAGGTTCGTCTCGAACTGCGCGCAGAGCGCCTGCATGGCCCTCTGCTGGAGACGGCCGGCACCGCTCCTTCGCCACTGAAGACCCTCATACGCTTCGCCGACGACTACCAACCCTACGACCACACCGGCCAGAGCCTGGCCAATCGCGACGATCTCTTCCGGTCGATCCTTCAGGCCTTGCCCGACAGCGAGCGCGATGCGCTCGGATTTCAAATACATGCATCAAAGGCCCTGCGTGACAAGCTGTTCGAACATGCAGCCAATGACCGCGAACAGGCCGCACGCGCCCTTGGCATGCAGCCGGTGCGCCCTCAATACCGCCTCCCGACGCGACTGCCAGGCGACCCGCGCCTGGGCTATGCCCTCAGCGGTCGGGGCCAGGGCTGGCTGACCGCCGACGAGCAGTTCGACCAGTTGTTTCCTGCCAACCTGGACAACGACCGGGAGCAGCTACGGGCCCGACTGCGCCAACAGACAGGCCACAGTCCGGTCGCGTTCAGCCATCTGATGCAGGACCTGAGCGAGCAATACCGGCAGCTCGACAGCACCTTGCAAGGCTGGATTCATGACACCCGGGACATCACCGCCGACGCCGTCGAACAGCGCCGCGCTGCACGCCAGGCAATGGCCGAGCGCCTGCGCCGCGCCTGGCGCCGGGAAAACAGCGATGCCAACGGCAGCCTCGATCATGTGATCCTGCGCCTTGACGGAGAATATGTGGGGGAGCTGCCGACCCTTCCTGTGCAGTTGTTGCACGTCCGTCATTTGAGCATGACCGGTTTATGGCGAGGGGGTGCCGACCGCCTGGGGTCGTTTCTTGCCGCATTCCCCTGGGTTCGCGAACTGGAGCTGTGCGAAAACGGCCTGACCACCCTGCCTGCACAATTGGCAACGCTTACGGATGTGCAAGTGCTGGACCTGTCGGAAAACAGCCTGGACCTGACCCTCGAGGCCAACCTGTCGACGCTGGGCCGGCTGACCCACCTGCGCAGCCTGAACCTGAGCAATGCCATTGAAGCACTGCCCGTCGCTGCCCTAGAGCGTCTTGCCCAGTTGCCGCACCTGAGCGGGTTGCAGGCCGAAATGAACGAGCTATCTCTCGGTGCCGAACACTTCCAGGCCCTGCAACGCTGGCCTGCCCTGACCGAGCTGAGCCTTGGCCACAACGACATCAACCTCGATGCGGCCGGTCGTACCGCCCTCGCGGGCCTGAACCGGCTACACGTCTTGTTCCTGCATGAAAACCCGCTGGACCTTGCGCCGGACATCACTGGCTGGACACAGCTGCAACGACTCGATCTGGAACAGACCGGCATCACCGAGTGGCCGGCCGGCATTGAAGCATTGCTCGACCAACAGCCACTGAACCTTCGCGCGGTGGACCTGAGCAGCAATCAACTGCATGAGGCCCCCGATCTTCGCGACACCGCGTTCGCCGTCGCGACGAGAGCGGATGAGGCGGACATGTATTACGCCTTCCAGAACAACCCCTTCAGTGAGGCGGCCCTGCAGCGCCTGAACGAGGCCGGCCTGCCGACAGCCTCCCAGGCCAATACGCACGACTGGCTTGCCGATCTTCCGCAGGCCCTGCGCGACCACGTTGCCGAAACCTTCCAGGAGCCCCAATGGCAACCGCTGTACGATCTGTTCCATCGCGTCGAGGACACCCGGGACTATCACGCAAGCCCTCACGCCATGCGGCGGCGCATGCAGACGATCATCGAACAGTTGTCCGCCAGCAGCGAGCATGAACAGGACATGAACTGGGGGCAGGCCCAGGTGCAGCAGCATGTCCTCGACCTCATCAATGAAGCCGCCCATGGTTGTGTCGACCAGGCCAGCCTGCTGTTCCAGCAAGTCGAGACCGAAGTCCAGGTGTGGCAGCAGGTGCTCAAAGCCCAGCCAGACGACGCCAGCGACAAAGTGGCCATCAGCGTCGGCGGTTCATTGCTGCGCCAGCGTGTGCTCGATGAACGTATCGGCGCGCTGTATGACGCACGGGTCGCCAGGCGCAGGGCGCTCAACGGAGGAAGCCCTGCCGAGCAGGCACCTGCACTGCATGAAGATGACGACATCAGCGACACGCAGCTCACCGAGCCGACCTTCCTGCTCGACGAGCTGGAGATGGCGCTGCATGCCAGGATCCACTTGCGCGAGCGCCTGGAGCTCCCTCCACAGCCAAGCGAGATCAGCTTCGACTATCTCGCCCGCCTGAGCCCGGAGACACTGGAGCGGCTCGCCCAGGCGGTCACGCCTCGAGCGGACATCCCCCATCTGGTCCGATGGGCCTCGGAACAACCGTTCTGGCAGAACTGGCTCAGACGCCTGCGACCCCAGGCGTTCCAGCGCCTGGCCAATGAATGGGATGGCGCCAGTGCCTACTTCGATACCCTCAGCGAACCTGGCGAGCCCACCGCCTACGACGGTCCGCAGATACCACCGTCGTTCATCGATGCATTGGAACGCGAGCGCCCGGACATCCCCTGGCGGCGCGAGGGCGTGGTGCAACGTGTCGACCTGGTTTCCAGTCGCCATCGCGATGAGGATGCCCTGTATCGCCGCGCCGCAGAGTTGCTTCTGCAGACGCGCCGGCAAGCCGATGCGGCCTTGATCCGACAGCTCACCCAGAACCTGGCCGAAACCCACTTGCCAGTTTGACCCTCCGCCGGGGCGCCTTGGCGCCCCCACTGCCTATCCTGCACAACCACCGGACTAGAGGCATGATGGAAAAAACCACCAACTGGTCAGACCGGTAAGGCCGAAATATCTTGCAATAGCGTCATTTTCGCGGTTTTATGATCTCGCACTGAACAAACCGGTAAGACCACAATAATTAAGTCCTGCGCTCTTTCGCCATTGCCGGCACCGAAGCAAGGACACCGACCAGAGATCCCTCCCATGCTCAAATGGTGCTCGCGTTCGATCTTCCTCCAAGTCGTGCTGGGCCTTGTCCTTGGCATCGTCTGCGGCCTCAGCTTTCCTGAGGTGTCCTTGCAGCTCAAACCCTTGGGCGACGGCTTCATCAAACTGATCAAGATGCTCATCGGCCTGATCGTCTTCTGCGTGGTGGTCAGCGGCATCTCCGGCGCCGGTGACCTGAAGAAGGTCGGGCGCATCGGCCTGAAGTCGGTGATCTACTTCGAAGTGCTCACCACCATTGCCCTGGTGATCGGCTTGGTGTTCGCCTTCAGCAGCGGCATCGGCAGCGGCGCCAACATCCATCTGGAACAGCTCTCCAGCGCCGACGCGGCCAGCCTGGCCGAGCGTGGCCAGCACATCCACGGGACCACGGCATTCTTCATGGACCTGATCCCCACGTCGGTGATCGGTGCCTTTGCCGACAACAACATTCTCCAGGTCCTGCTGTTCTCGGTGCTGTTCGGCAGTGCCCTGAACCTGGTGGGCGAGTCCGCCTCCGGGATCTCGCGGCTGATCAACGAGCTCAGCCACGTGGTGTTCCGCATCATGGGCATGATCGTGCGGCTGGCGCCGCTGGGCGTGTTCGGCGCCATCGCCTTCACCACCAGCAAATACGGCCTGGAGTCGCTGCAGCACCTGGGCGGCCTGGTGGCGCTGTTCTACCTGACCTGCGCAGGTTTCGTGGTGGTCGTCCTGGGCACGGTGATGCGCCTGTCTGGCCTGAAGCTGCTGCCGTTCATCAAATACCTGCGTGAAGAACTGACCATCGTCCTGGGCACCGCCTCCTCCGACGCCGTGCTGCCACAGATCATGCGCAAGCTCGAACACCTGGGGATCGGCAGCTCCACCGTGGGCCTGGTGATCCCTACCGGCTACTCCTTCAACCTCGATGGTTTCTCCATCTACCTGACCCTGGCTATCGTGTTCATCGCCAACGCCACGGGCACGCCGCTGGCCATGACCGACCTGCTGACCATCCTGCTGGTGTCACTGGTGACTTCCAAAGGCGCCCACGGCATCCCAGGCTCGGCCCTGGTGATTCTCGCCGCCACCCTCACCGCGGTACCGGCAATCCCGGTGGTGGGACTGGTGCTGGTGCTGGCCGTGGACTGGTTCATGGGTATTGGCCGGGCATTGACCAACCTGATCGGCAACTGCGTCGCCACCGTGGCCATCGCCCGCTGGGAGCGGGACATCGACCTGGAGCGCGCCAACAACGTGCTGGCCGGCAAGCCGGGCTTCGCCCCGACCCCACGCAAGCAACCACCGCATGCACACCAGCAGGAATTCTGAGACCGCCGCGGCCGGCGATGAGCCGGCCGCCAGGAGACATGATGCAATTAGGGAGCGAACCGTGATCAGCTCATCGACCGTCGTCAACTCGGTGGTGGAGAAACTCCGCCAGGCCCTGGCCAGTGGCCAGTGGCGCACCGGCGAAATGCTACCCGGCCAGCGCGAGCTGGCCGAACAACTGGGGATCAGCCGCCCCAGCTTGCGCGAAGCCGTGACCGTGCTGGAAACCCTGGGCCTGGTGCGCTCGATGCCTGGCAAGGGCGTGCTGGTCCTCGATGCCGAGGCCGCCGCGCAGGAACCGGCCAGCGATACCGTGGCCGCAGCCAGCCTGGCCGACGTGCTGGAGCTGCGCTACACCCTGGAACCGTTCATCGTCGGACTGGTCGCCCAGTCGGCCAACAGCCAGGACATCGGCCAGCTGCGCCTGACCCTGATGGATATGCGCGAAGCCCTGGAGGCCGGCGACAGCGAAGCTGGCGTCAACGCCTACATCGCCTTCCACGAGGCGCTGTTCGGCCTGACCACCAACCCGATCTTCCAGAGCGTGGTGCAGCAAACCGGCAATGCCCTCAAGCAGAGCACCGAGATGCTGCGCAACTCACCGGAGCACCTGGCCGCCCGGCTGACCGAAAATGAAGCCGTGGTACGCGCCATCCGCGACAAGAACAGCGCCCAGGCCAGCGCCCAGATGCGCCGGCACATCCTCGAGGAAGGCCAGCGCATGGGTATCGCGCTGAACATTCCCGACGAACACCCGGGCCAATGACCCCAGGAGAGCGACCATGACCGCCTGCGCCCACGCCGCCCCTCGCCTGCCTGCCTTGCTCGCCAGCGGAGAAACCCGCCTTTCGGCCGAGCAGATCTACCCACGCCTGTTCGACGCCATCCTCGAACAACGCCTGCCGCCAGGCAGTGCCTTGCCCGAACAAGCCTTGGGCACTGCCTTCGGAGTCAGCCGCACGGTGATCCGGCGGGTGCTCGGACGCTTGTCGGACCAGCAAGTGGTGGTCCAACGCCCCAGCCATACCGCCCACCTGGCCACACCGGATCCAGAACAGGCACGCCAGGTGCTCAGCGCCCGGCGGCTGGCCGAAACCACGCTGATCAGCCTGGCCACCCAGCGTGCGCGCCCGGCGCAGATCCGTCAGTTGCGCCAACTGGTCGAACGCGAACGCCTGCACCATGAACGTGGCGAGCGCTGCACGGCGATCCGCCTGGGTGGCGAGTTCCACCTCAAGCTTGCGCAGATGGCCGCCAACGCACCGCTGGCGCGCTTCCTCAATGGCCTGGTGCCCATGACGTCGCTGATCATCGCCCGCTACGAGTCGCCCTGCTGTGACCACTGCGCCTGGCAAGAACACGCCACGATCATCGATGCCGTGGAAAACGGCGATGTCGAAGCGGCCCTGGCCCTGATGCACGAACACCTGGACCACCTGGAGGCCAAGCTGGACCTGAACATCCCGGCCTAAGCCGTGCTGCGCAGCAGGGATTGCGATCGCGAGGTCCCCTGCGGCAACGACCGTCGATGATGGCGTCGTCATGGATCCGGCCGTACCATGCCTGATCACATCCGCATCAGGCCAGGAGGCCCTATGACACTCAGCATCGCACCGGTCGGCGAGGAACATTTCGACCGCCTCACCGAACTCTGGGAGGCCTCGGTGAGGGCCACCCACGACTTCCTGCCGCACGGCTACATCGAACGCCTGCGCCCGTTGGTCCGCGAACAGTACCTCGGCTTTGTCCAGCTGCGGGCCTGGCGCGACGACCAAGGGCGCATCCTGGGCTTCGCCGGGGTACATGACGGCAAGCTGGAAATGCTGTTCGTCGACCCTGCCTGCCGTGGGCAAGGCATCGGCAAGGCGTTGCTGGCCCATGTGATCGAGGCTCTGGATGTACGCGAGGTCGACGTCAACGAGCAGAACCCACAGGCCGTGGGGTTCTACCTGAGCCAGGGGTTTGTCCAGACCGGGCGTTCCGAAGTCGATGGCCAGGGCGATCCCTTCCCGTTGCTGCACCTGCGCCTGGTGCATTGAAGCCTGTTCGACCGGATGTGCCCGGAGGCCGCCGCGCGCGCCATCCGCCCACCTATACTCGGAGAACCACTCCCGCGCCTACCCAGGAAGGCCAGCAGCGTGAACACGCGCATCCCATTCTTGCTGCTGTGCCTGTTGCTGGCCCTGGGCGGGTGCGCCGGCAAACGCCAGCCTGCCCCACCGCCGCCCGTCACCATGACGCCAGCACTGTGGCAACGCATCGACCAGGCGTTGATCGACGCCTCGGTGGCCGCCACCGGCTCGGCCAACGACTATGCAAGGCGCTCGATGCGAGTCTGGAAGGACCAGGTGCAGCAGCGCACCGAAAGCGATTTCATCCCTTGGTTCACCGGCTACTGGACCCAGCAATGGCTGACGGTCAAGGTCGCCTGGTACAAGATGAACAGCGGCAACGGTGCCGAACCGCCCGAACGACGCCTGGCCGTCTACCTGCAGGAGCAGTACCACGAGCGCGTGATCGACCCGGTGGCCGAAGAGATCAACCCCGAGGGCATTCGCGATCGCGCCAGCGAGTTGTACCTGCAGTTGCTGGGCCAGCAGCTCCCAACCATCATCGAGCGCTACAACGCCCCGCCCGACCAGGTCAGCCAGCGCCTGAACCGCATCAAGATCATTGCCCTGGGGCCACCGCCAGCACGCGACGCCACCCTCTACCAGTTGCTCAGAACCCAGTCCCTGAGCCAGCAACCCGCCTGGCAGGCACTACGCCAACACCTGCACAAGCAGGCCGCCAGGGCTCCCGGGCAAACCGAGGCGGGGTTGTCTTCGGTGGCCAACCGCGCCAGCGAAAAACTGGGCGCCACCCTGGCCCCGCGGGGCATCGCCAGCGCCGTCGCGGCAGCCGTGGGCAAGGCGGCCGGGACACTGATCTCCCTGGCGGCGGCCGGCTACGGAATGGTCACCCACGATCAGGAACACCCCCAGATGGTCGAGCAACTGCGGGTGATCCTCAACGTGGCCCTGAATGAAGAATGGCGGGACCTCATGGAGAACCGCCAGAGCGGTGCCATGTCGGGCGTCTACTACCTCTCCGGCCAGGTCGAGGACAGCCTGCTGGCCAGCCGTCCGGTCCCGCAGGAACCACTGCCGGAGCAGCAGGCTCAAGACCGGCAGCAAGAGCCGCTGTTGATCCGCCTGCCGCCCTAGGCTCTGTACGAAATGTATCCGCACTCGCCCAGACTGCGTTGAAACGGGGCTCGGAATGCTCATGTACTCCAGTACGCTCCGCTTCCTCGCCCCGTTTCGCCTTGCCTGGCCTTCGCGCGAACACATTTCATACAGACCCTAGGCAGTGGCCATCGCCGAGGTCGGCAGCCCGAACAGCCGGTCGAACGCCCAGTTGTAGGCAAAGGTGTAGCACGGGATCAGGACGATGAACGCCAGGTCCACCAGGAAGGCCTCGACCAAGCTCATGTCCAGCCACCAGGCGATCAGCGGGATCAGGTATACCACCAGGGTCAGCTGGAAACCGACGGCATGGGCGATGCGTCGCGCCACACTGCGGCCGCGCTTGGCCTGGCGGCTCTCCCACCACTCGAACAGGGTATTGAAGATCAGGTTCCAGATCATCGCGATGGTGGTGATCATCACCGCCAGCGGACCGGTGTGGGACGCCTGGGTATCGGACAGGTAGGCCAGCCCCAGGGTCGACATGCACAGGCCGATCAGTTCGTAGAAGGCCACATAGACCAGTTTGCGTTTGAATCCTTGCACGGCTTTGAACTCCTGGGTGTGTCACGAAGTCGGTCAAGGATGAGTCAATTTTCTTGACAGAAAAAGTCAGCATCTTTCAGATTTACTGACAGGAGGCTGCCCATGAATTTTTCCAGCGACAACATCCAGCTGTTTCTCGCCGTGCTCGACCGCGGGTCATTTTCCGCCGCCGCCCGGGCTCTGCAGCGGGTGCCTTCGGCCGTGAGCATGGCCATTGGCAACCTGGAGGCCGAGCTGGGCTACCCGTTGTTCGAACGTGGCGCCCGCGAAGCGCGACCCACCGCCCAGGCCCGTGCGCTGGAGCCTCATGCCCGGTTGATCGCCGAGCAGTTGGGCCTGCTGCAGGCCCACGCGCTGGAGCTGTCCCAGGGGCTGGAGAGCCGCCTGGCCATCGCCGTGGTCCCGAACATCGACCAGCGTCCGTTGCTCAGTGCCATCGCCACCCTCAGCGAACGCTACCCCTTGCTAGACATCGAGTTGCTCGCCGCGCCTCAGGAAGAAGCATTGCACCTGCTCGACAGCGGACGGGTCAGCCTGTGCATGGGTTTTGCCGGGTTGCAGGTGGACCCTCGCCGCAGCTTCCAGCACATCGCGGTGGAATCCCTGGTCGCCACGCTGGCACCGCATCACCCGGCGCTGCGCAGCGGTCGCATCCACAACCTGGAGGACTTGTTCGACGTGCGCCAGATCCTGGTGTGCAGCCGTGACCTGCCGTTGTCCGACCCACGTTCGCTGATCAGTGCGACCCACTGGCGCTGCAACAGCCTGGACCTGGCCATGCAGATCGTCGAGGCAGGCCTTGGCTGGGGTGATTTTCCCTTGGCGCGGGCCGCCCCGCTGATCGCTGCCGGCCGGCTGGTGCGGCTGGACTTTCGCAATACCCAGAATGCCCTGGAGTTGCCGGTTCGCGTGTTCTGGCTCAAGCAGCAACCGCTGCGCCAAGCCGCCCGCACTCTGGTGGAACTGCTCGCAGCGAAGTGAGCCGCTGACGCTTCAGGCCAAAGGCTGCCGGGTCTGGCGACGTATGGTCCATCAACATTTTCCTGGCCAGGCCGATAGCGTGACGACAGGTATCGCCAGCGCGCCACAAGCGCGCAGCGCCCTCCCTTCATTGGCCCAAGGTCTCGAAACATGAACCTGAAATTTCGCCACAAGATCCTGCTCAGTGCCTGTGGTGTCGTTGTCCTGGCATTTGCCCTGTTCACCCTCTACAACGACTACCTGCAGCGCAACATCATCCGCCAGAACATCGAATCGTCCGTGCGCCAGGCCGGCGCACAGACCGCAGGTAGCGTGCAGAACTGGATGACCGGGCGCATCCTGGTGCTGGAAAACCTGGCCCAGGACATCGCCCAACAGGGCGCTGGGGAAACCCTGCCCGGGCTGGTCGATCAGCCGTCCTACACCAACACCTTCCAATTCACCTACTTCGGCCAGAACAACGGCGTGTTCACCCAACGCCCGGACGCCAAGATGCCCGACGGCTACGACCCACGCCAACGTCCTTGGTACAGCGCTGCGGTGACTGCTGACCAGACCCTGCTGACACCGCCCTACCAGGCGTCCGTGGGCGGTCTGGTGGTGACCATCGCCATACCCGTCAAGGCCAGGAGCACCGGCGAACTGCTGGGGGTGGTCGGCGGCGACCTGAGCCTGAACACCTTGGTGGACATCATCAACGCCGTGGACTTCGGCGGCATCGGCCACGCCTTCCTCGCCGACCGCAACGGCCAGGTCATCGTCAGCCCCGACAAGGACCAGGTGATGAAGAACCTCAAGGACATCTACCCCGATGCTGCCTTGAAAGTCGAACCGGGCATGCAGGACGTCACCCTCGACGGCCAGGACCGCATCATCTCCTTCGCCCCGGTCGAGGGCCTGCCGTCGACGCAG
>Ga0153917_1000815_pt1 | contig 16201 bp, 19 predicted proteins | sample TSFL001MetaG_FD_104695 | JGI IMG/M metagenome (GOLD analysis project Ga0153917, IMG submission 104695) | Attine ant fungus gardens microbial communities from Florida, USA - TSFL001 MetaG | ecosystem: Host-associated > Fungi > Mycelium > Unclassified | place: USA: Florida, Paynes Creek Historic... | reverse complement strand
GTCATATCCCATTTCCCCTTTGCTGTCATATTTAAGTTTTTCTGCCATCCAGTATTTGTGATAAAATACCTTTGGCCATAAGTGTACCACGTTTGCCGGCAGCTCGTTAAGCCGAAGCTTTCTCATGAAGTGAAACATTTTTCAAATTGAATCGTATAATGAGAGAGTTTGGAAAAAGGAGGAGAAAAGATGAATGCAAAAAGATGGATCGCATTAGTGATAGCTCTGGGGATTTTCGGCGTGTCTATTATCGTCAGCATCTCTATGAGTTTCTTTGAAAGCGTCAAAGGCGCTCAAACGGATCTTACATCGTTGACGGATGAATCGCAGGAAAAGACGCTGGAAAACGGCAGTCTCTCAAGTAAAATTGCCGTATTAGAGGTCAGCGGCACCATCCAGGATAATGGGGACTCAAGCAGTCTGCTTGGTGCAGACGGATATAACCACAGAACGTTCTTAAAAAACCTTGAGCGCGCAAAAGATGACAAGACGGTCAAAGGTATCGTTCTGAAGGTGAATTCTCCGGGCGGCGGAGTGTATGAAAGTGCTGAAATACATAAGAAATTAGAAGAAATCAAGAAAGAAACAAAAAAACCTATTTACGTATCAATGGGTTCGATGGCAGCTTCCGGAGGCTATTACATCTCAACGGCGGCTGATAAGATTTTTGCGACACCGGAAACCCTGACCGGGTCACTCGGCGTCATTATGGAAAGCGTCAATTATTCAAAGCTTGCCGATAAGCTCGGCATTTCTTTTGAAACAATTAAGAGCGGGGCTCATAAGGACATTATGTCTCCTTCACGTGAGATGACGAAAGAAGAAAAAAACATCATGCAATCGATGGTTGATAATTCGTATGAGGGCTTTGTTGATGTTATTTCAAAAGGCCGCGGCATGTCGAAAGCAGAGGTAAAGAAAATTGCGGACGGCCGCGTGTATGATGGACGGCAGGCGAAAAAATTGAATCTCGTTGATGAGCTTGGTTTTTATGATGACACCATTTCGGCCATGAAAAAGGATCACAAGGATTTGAAAAACGCCTCTGTCATTTCTTATGAGGAAAGCTTCGGATTAGGCTCATTGTTTTCCATGGGCGCAAACAAAATGTTTAAAAGTGAAATTGATTTTTTAAATATGAGAGAAATGCTTTCGCAATCCGGTTCGCCGAGAATGATGTATCTCTATGCGAAGTAGGAGGGAACAATAATGGACGCGACATATGAAGAGTTAGAGCGCAATGACATCAAAGGCCCGCAAGAAGCGGAGCAGCTGACACATGCCTATGCTGGCTTTTGGGTTCGTTTCTGGGCTTTCCTGCTTGATTGGCTCGTGGTATGGGGATTAAACCATTTACTCGTTTCTCCCCTCTTTACCGTATTGGAACTGCCGAAAACATCCGGCATATTTACCTTCTCGGCCTACAGTGTGACAACGCTTATTGTTTATCTTGCCTATTTCGCATTAATGACAAAATACTTCAGGCAGACGCTGGGCAAAATGGTGTTCGGCCTCAAAGTGGTTTCTGTGAAGCGAGATAGCAAGCTGACATGGAGTACAGTGATTTTTCGTGAAGTGGTTGGACGGTATATTGATAAGATTTGGATTTTATATATCGTTGTTGCTTTTTCACCTACAAAACAAGGGATTCATGATTACATCGCGGATACCACCGTGGTGCATGAAAAATTATACCGCAAATAACTGATAACCCGGACCTCTGTCCGGGTTTATTTTTTTAGGATTTGGCGATAATGCTCCTAGAGGAAGTGAAGAATATGGTGTATGCACTGACAGCCATTCTTATTCTCATAGGGATCGTCCTGCTTTTTAGAATGAAAATCCATGTTGCGCTGGAGTATCTTCATGCCGATGATAATGACAAATTGACATTGAAAATTACGGCGCTGTTTGGCCTTATAAGGATCAAAAAAACAATCCCGGCGATTAAGCTGAACAAAGAAGACGGAACAGTGGATATCAAACAAAAAACTGAATCTAAAATGAAAAAAAGCAGCGGAAAGAAGAAAATCACACAAAACGATGTGCAGCAAAGCATTAATAAGATTGAAATGCTTTTGCATCAGGTCACCAGATTACGGAAAATCAGCGCCTCTTTTCTCGCTCATTTACATATCACAAAACTGGAATGGATTACAGTTATCGGAATTCAGGACGCGGCAGTGACAGGTGTGATAACAGGTGCTGTATGGGGTGTGAAAGGCGGTATCGCAGCGATGCTCTACGACCACCTGGACTTTGTAAATAAACCTGTCTATGAAGTGATCCCTTCGTTTCAAGTCCCGGTTTCCAAGACCCATTTTCAGTGTATATTCTTTTTTCGCTTTGGACATGCTATGCTTGCAGCTTTCAAATTCGTCAAATACGGGCGGGAGCTATCCGTATTAAAGAAGAATCCGTCGGCTCGAATGACTTCAAAGAATGATTCATCAGTTTAAGGAGGAAGCGTATATGGCAGACCATCCCATCCAAGGTTTAATGAAAACCGCAATGGAAAACTTGAAGGAAATGATTGATGTTAACACCATCATCGGAGATCCAGTAGAAACGCCTGATGGAAGTGTGATTTTAACTGTTTCTAAAGTCGGATTCGGATTCGCCGCAGGCGGAAGCGAGTTTGGCGGAAAGCCGGCCGAAAAGAAATCGGAAGACGATGAGACAAGAGAACAAAAACTTCCTTTCGGAGGCGGAAGCGGGGGCGGTGTGTCCATTACGCCGATCGCGTTTTTAATTGTCGGATCGACAGGGATCAGAATGCTTCATCTAGATGAAAATACTCATTTAATAGAGAAAATTTTAGACGCAGCCCCTCAAACACTTGAACGCATTCAGCAAATGTTCAAGAAAAATAACAAGAACCAAAGCCAGGGCCAAAATCAAAACCAAATGAACAATATGAATTATTAAAAAAGGTTAACTGCGCCGGCCGCAGTTAACTTTTTTTTGGCATAAACTTTGCAGTTTGCAGGAAACTTTACTATGATAGAGACATACATACAAAAGGGAGGAATTATAATGGCTGAAATTACATTCAAAGGCGGTCCGGTTACACTTGTCGGACAGGAAGTGAAGGTAGGAGATCAAGCTCCTGATTTCACAGTGCTGACTAACAGCCTTGAAGAAAAATCGTTAGCTGACATGAAAGGAAAGGTAACGATTATTTCTGTTATCCCTTCAATTGATACAGGTGTTTGTGATGCACAAACACGCCGTTTTAACGAAGAAGCTGCAAAGCTTGGAGATGTCAACGTCTACACAATAAGTGCAGACCTTCCATTTGCACAAGCGCGCTGGTGCGGTGCTAACGGAATCGACAAAGTGGAAACACTGTCTGACCACAGAGATATGTCATTTGGCGAAGCGTTCGGTGTGTATATTAAAGAACTTCGTCTGCTTGCGCGTTCCGTATTTGTCCTTGATGAGAACGGAAAAGTCGTTTACGCTGAATATGTAAGCGAAGCAACAAACCACCCGAACTATGAAAAGCCAATTGAGGCTGCTAAGGCATTAGTGAAGTAAGCAGGGAAAAAAGCTCCAGGCTGCCGCCGGAGCTTTTTTCATGGCAAGGAGGAACACATATGCAAAAAGACCATGTAGGTGCGGTGTATGAGCTGTTAGACGAAGCCGCGATTATTATAAAGAATGAGTTGCAGATTTCATATATAGAGGCCCTGGCCGAAGCAGGAGAAATGTATTTTCTTGAAAAAACAGATCAGCTGAAACTGCCTGCTGATCAGAAAACCAAACAGCTTCAGGCTCTGCTTGAAAAAGCGGAATTCGGCACATATGAGCATGAGTGGGTGCGCAAAGCTTTTCAGCTTGCCGTCCTTAAAGGAATGAAGGATATCTCTCATCCGAACAGACAAATGACGCCGGATACGATCGGGCTTTTCATCAGCTATTTGGTGAATAAGTTTATGGCGGATAAAAAGGAACTGACCGTTCTTGATCCAGCCTTGGGAACCGGAAACCTTCTGTTTACCGTGCTGAACCAGCTGTCTGAAAAAACGGCAACCAGCTTTGGCATTGAAATTGATGATGTGCTCTTGAAGATTGCGTATGCCCAAGCGAACCTTCTGAAAAAAGAGCTTGAGCTTTTCCATCAGGACAGCCTTGAGCCTTTGTTTATCGATCCAGTGGACACGGTCATTTGTGATTTGCCAGTCGGCTATTATCCGAATGACGAAGGAGCAGAAGCGTTTGAGCTCAGAGCTGACGAAGGCCATTCCTTCGCGCATCATCTGTTTATTGAACAGAGCGTCAAGCATACCAAACCGGGCGGCTACTTATTTTTTATGATTCCGAATCATTTGTTTGAGAGCTCCCAAAGCGGCAAGCTGAAGCAGTTTTTCAAAGATAAGGTTCATATCAACGCGCTGTTGCAGCTGCCAAAATCTATTTTTAAAGACGAAGCTCATGCCAAGAGCATTCTTGTGCTTCAGAAACAAGGAGAGAAGACGAAAGCGCCTGGGCAAATTTTGCTTGCGAATCTTCCGTCTTTCTCCAATCAAAAGGCGATGCTTGATATGATGGCTCAATTTGATGAATGGTTTAAAAAAGAAAAGTAAGTGTTTTAAAAGCAGCTTAGGCAGCCGTATGAGATGGATGCCTAAGCTGTTTTTATTTATGCTTTTGAAGACCGGACGTGACGAATTGAATCCATCTTTGAAACACAAAATACAGAGGGAAAAACCGCAAATTGTAAGCGTTCATCAATACAAAACCTATAGGGGATGTGTCTGAAAATAACGACTTCTTATTGTAAGCGTTATCAATACACAAGTTGACTTGAAAAGCAGACATGACAATGTTTAAATGGAAAAGTCAGATATTTTTCGGAGAAGATGTTGATATTCACCGGGAAAAAGTACGAAAAACGAAGTTGTTGATACAGAGTATAAAGGAGCGTCAATCATGTCCAAAATTATTGCAATTAACGCAGGAAGCTCGTCTTTGAAATTTCAGCTTTTCGAAATGCCTTCAGAAACCGTTTTAACGAAGGGTTTAGTTGAACGAATCGGTATCGCCGACAGCGTATTCACAATTTCTGTGAACGGCGAAAAAAATACAGAAGTAACAGATATTCCGGATCATGCGGTAGCTGTTAAAATGCTGCTGAATAAGTTAACGGAATTTGGCATTATTAAAGACTTGAATGAAATTGACGGAATTGGCCACCGTGTCGTTCACGGCGGAGAAAAATTCAGCGATTCTGTTTTATTAACGGATGAAACCATTAAGGAAATCGAAGATATTTCTGAATTGGCACCGCTTCACAATCCGGCAAATATCGTTGGAATTAAAGCGTTCAAAGAAGTGCTTCCAAATGTTCCTGCGGTAGCTGTATTTGATACGGCATTCCACCAAACAATGCCTGAGCAGTCTTACCTGTACAGCTTGCCGTATGAATACTATGAAAAATTCGGCATCCGTAAATACGGCTTCCACGGCACTTCACATAAATATGTAACTGAGCGTGCGGCAGAGCTTCTCGGCCGTCCGTTAAAAGACTTGCGCCTGATTTCCTGCCACCTTGGAAACGGAGCAAGTATTGCAGCTGTTGAAGGCGGAAAATCAATTGATACATCTATGGGCTTTACGCCGCTTGCCGGTGTTGCAATGGGTACGCGCTCTGGAAACATCGACCCTGCCCTGATCCCATACATCATGGAGAAAACAGGCCAAACGGCTGACGAAGTACTGAATACATTAAACAAAAAAAGCGGACTGCTTGGCATTTCCGGTTTCTCTAGCGATCTTCGGGACATCGTTGAAGCAACGAAAGAAGGAAATGAGCGCGCGGAAACGGCTCTTGAAGTATTCGCAAGCAGAATCCACAAATACATCGGTTCTTACGCTGCAAGAATGAGCGGTGTAGATGCGATCATCTTTACTGCCGGTATCGGTGAAAACAGTGTGGAAGTCAGAGAACGCGTTCTTCGCGGTTTAGAATTCATGGGCGTATACTGGGATCCTGCGCTTAATAACGTGCGCGGCGAGGAAGCTTTCATCAGCTATCCGCATTCTCCAGTAAAAGTCATGATCATTCCGACTGATGAAGAAGTCATGATTGCGCGCGACGTTGTTCGTTTAGCAAAATAAATCGCATGAAAGCACATTCTCTTGAATGTGCTTTTTTGTTGATGCATGATAGTGACAGACAGATAACATAAAAGAGGTGAGCCAATGAGCGTTCAAGAGCATAAACAAGAAGCTCCCGATATCGTTCGGTGCAAAGTGATTACTGTCAGTGACACGAGGACAGAGGAAACCGATAAAAGCGGCAAGCTGATGATCTCGCTTTTAAAAGAAACCGGTTATCACATTGCTGCATATGAAATTGTAAAAGACGAAAAGGATGCTTTGCAGCGGTCAGTGCTTGCGGGATGCATGGATGAACAGACAGACGCGGTACTCTTAAACGGAGGGACAGGCATAGCAGATCGGGATGTCACAATTGAAGCCATTACGCCGCTGTTTTCAAAAGAACTGCCCGGCTTTGGGGAAATATTCAGGATGCTGAGTTATACAGAGGACATTGGCTCTGCCGCAATCATGTCGAGAGCAACAGCCGGTGTCATTCAGCATACCGCTGTTTTCTCAACGCCAGGCTCAAGCGGCGCGGTAAAGCTGGCAATGAATCAGCTGATTATTCCCGAACTTGCACATGTGGTCAGAGAAATCAGAAAAGACAAGTAAATGAATAAATACTACGAAACTTCACCTGAAATTTAGGTGAAGTTTTTTTTATAAAAGGCTTGAAAAAACGAAACGTACTTGTTAAAGTGTATACATACAAAATGTATTTTTATTAAAAATAATTTATTTTTATACAAAATAGAAACACGGTTGAGAGGGGATTTTTATCATGTCAGAACAGAAAAAAGTCGTATTAGCATACTCAGGAGGTCTTGATACTTCCGTCGCAATAAAATGGCTTCAAGAGCAAGGATATAATGTAATCGCCTGCTGCCTGGATGTCGGTGAGGGCAAAGATTTGGCATTTGTTCAGCAGAAAGCGCTTGAAGTCGGCGCGACAAACTCCTACGTGATCGATGCAAAAGAAGAATTTGCACAGGATTACGCGCTTATCTCTTTGCAGGCCCACACGATGTATGAAGGAAAATACCCGCTTGTTTCGGCATTATCTCGACCGCTGATCGCGAAAAAACTGGTTGAAATTGCGGAAAAAGAAGATGCACAGGCGATTGCCCACGGATGCACAGGGAAGGGAAATGACCAGGTTCGTTTCGAAGTCTCTATTAAATCATTAAACCCTGACCTTGAAGTCATCGCGCCGGTTCGCGAATGGCAGTGGTCACGTGAAGAAGAAATTGAATATGCGGCAAGCCGCGGCATTCCGATTCCGATCAATCTTGACAGCCCGTATTCTATCGACCAAAACCTCTGGGGACGCGCCAATGAGTGCGGCATTTTAGAAGATCCATGGGCGGCGCCGCCAGAAGGTGCATACGATTTAACAGCTCCGCTGGAAAAAACGCCGGACACGCCGGAAGTGATTGAAATTGCATTTGAACAAGGCGTGCCTGTCTCCATTAACGGCGTATCTTACACGCTTTCTGAACTGATTTTGAAACTGAATGAAATGGCAGGCGCACACGGTGTCGGACGTATCGACCACGTGGAAAACCGCCTTGTCGGCATTAAATCCCGGGAAGTATACGAATGCCCTGGTGCGATCACACTTATCAAGGCACATAAGGAATTAGAAGATTTGACACTGGTGAAAGAGGTTGCACACTTTAAACCGATCATCGAGCAAAAAATGTCAGAAATCATTTACAACGGCTTATGGTTTTCACCGTTAAAAGACGCGCTGCACGCTTTCTTAAAAGAAACGCAAAAGCATGTCACAGGCATTGTCCGCGTGAAGCTGTTTAAAGGCCATGCAATAGTAGAAGGGCGTAAATCAGAATATTCTCTATATGATGAAAAACTTGCAACATATACAAAAGACGATGCGTTTGATCACCATGCGGCAATTGGATTTATCGAGCTTTGGGGACTTCCGACAAAAGTGAACAGCATCGTGAAAAAGAAGGAGCAGATTAAAGCATGAAGAAGCTTTGGGGAGGCCGGTTTCAAAAAACACCGGAAAAATGGGTCGACGAGTTCGGCGCGTCCATATCATTTGACCAAAATTTAGTCACTGAAGACATAACAGGGTCTCTCGCACATGCTGCCATGCTGAAAAAATGCGGTATCCTGACAGCGGAAGAAGAGCTGAAAATCCGCGAGGGACTGAATACCCTTTTGCAAAAAGCAGAGGAGGGAGCATTGGAATTCTCAGTCGATTATGAGGATATTCATTTGAACATAGAGAAAATGCTCATTGACGAAATCGGCCCGCTCGGCGGCAAGCTGCATACCGGCAGAAGCCGGAATGACCAGGTGGCGACTGACATGCATTTATACTTGAAGAATCATGTCGGCCACATCATCGAGCTGATTGAGGCTTTCCAAAGTGCGCTGATTGAAAAGGCGGAAGCGAACGTTGAAACGATTCTGCCGGGTTACACACATCTGCAGCGCGCCCAGCCGATTTCATTCGCTCACCATCTGCTTGCGTATTTCTGGATGCTTGAGCGCGACAAGGAACGTTTTCAGGATTCAATGAAGCGGATTAACAAATCTCCGCTCGGCTGCGGGGCGCTCGCGGGAACAACTTTCCCAATCGACCGTGATTATTCAGCGGAACTGCTCGGCTTTGATTCCATTTATGAAAACAGCTTGGACGGCGTCAGTGACAGAGACTTCATTTTGGAGTTTTTAAGCAACAGCAGTATGCTGATGATGCACCTATCCCGTTTCTCTGAAGAAATCATTTTATGGTGCTCGCAGGAGTTTAAATTCATCGAGCTTGACGATACGTACGCAACAGGAAGCAGCATGATGCCGCAAAAGAAAAACCCTGATATGGCGGAGCTGATCCGCGGCAAAACAGGGCGCGTATACGGCGATATGATGGGTCTGTTTACGACCATGAAAGGACTTCCGCTCGCTTACAACAAAGATCTGCAGGAAGACAAAGAGGGCATGTTTGACACGGTGAAAACGGTGGAGGGCAGCCTGCAAATCTTCACAGGCATGATCCAAACAATGATTGTAAACAAAGACGTCATGAAGCAAGCGACAAAACAAGACTTTTCAAATGCGACGGAACTGGCCGATTATTTAGCTAAGAAAGGAATGCCGTTCAGAGAAGCGCATGAAGTGGTCGGGAAACTTGTGTACACATGCATTGAAAGAGGGATCTATTTAAGCGATATGCCATTTGGCGAGTTTCAGCAGGCGAGCACACTATTTGAAGAAGATATTTACACTGTGTTAGATCCTTACTACGCAGTTGAAAAAAGATTGAGCGCCGGGGGCACTGGATTCAAACAGGTGGAGCAGGCGCTTGAGAAAGCGAAAGCCTGCGTCGCGGCAGGAGTTTGTTAAAATTTCCTTCATAAAATCCCGTCATTATAGCCAACCTACCTCTATAATGATGGGAGGCAGAATGATGAAAAAAGAACCGGAACGCTATATTTATGATGAACAAGAAAGCCAGGAGACAACAAGGCTCATTTCAGAAGCATATCAAAGCGGTTATGTCGATATGCCTGATCAGGAGTCTTCATCTCCTGCAGAATAAGCTGTCTATACAGGCAGCTTTTTTTGTATGCCAAAGTGTAAAAAGTGATATTGCAAGCCTTTTATAGTAAAGTAGAAGAAGAAACACTTTATTGAAAGCGGCGACGTTGCTTTGGGAGGTATTCATGTGCGACATGCTTTAATTACTGCCGGTTCGAAGGGTTTAGGCCGCAAAGTGACTGAAACGTTGCTTGCAAAGGGGTATTCAGTAACAGTCAATTACAGACAGGATGAGGAGGCAGTCAGCCGCCTGAAGGAAGCCTGTCCCGATTGTCTTGACCGGCTGCAATTTGTAAAAGGTGATGTCACCAAAAAAGAAGATCTGCTGCGTATTGCAGAGACTGCATTAAACCGTTTCGGAAGGATCGACTTTTTGATTAACAACGCGGGACCATACATATTTGAACGTAAAAAGTTAGCCGATTATACTGATGATGAATGGTACGGCATGCTGGAAGGGAATTTAAGTGCCGTCTTTCATTTATTCAAAGCGGTTATTCCTGTTATGAGAAAACAGCAATTTGGACGCATCATTACGTACGGATTCCAAGGTGCGGCTCACGCGCCAGGCTGGCTTCACCGCTCGGCATTTGGCGCTGCGAAAGTGGGCTTGGCTTCTTTGACGAAGACAATCGCCATTGAAGAAGCCGAATTCGGCATAACCGCCAACATGGTTTGCCCGGGAGACATTGTCGGCGACATGAAAGAAGCATCGATAGAGGAAGCTAGAATAAGAATTGGCAAAGAAAAAACGCCGATAGGAAGGTCCGGAACAGGCGAGGATATCGCCCGGATTATCGCTTTCTTGTGTGAGGAAAACTCAGACCTTGTGACTGGGACTGTCATTGAAGCCACCGGAGGCCTCAATGTCATTAACAAGAATCAAACAACCTAAGTTTTTCAGCTTTTTAAAAAGGGAAAATAAAAAAATCAAAATCACGTGACGAGGTGAAAGAAATGAAAGTGACATATCACGGACATTCTGTAATTACAGTGGAAACGAAGGACCATCATATTATATTTGATCCGTTTTTAACAGGGAATTCGTTAACGGATATCAAGCCGGAGGATGTAAAAGCGGATGTCATATTATTAACGCACGGCCACAATGACCATGTCGGTGATACTGAACAAATCGCCAGGCAAAATAACGCGCTGGTCATAGCACCGAACGAGCTCGCCGTGTACTTAGGCTGGAAAGGCTTGAATGTTCATCCAATGCATATCGGGGGCTCTCGCCAGTTCGATTTTGGGAAAGTGAAGCTCACACAGGCCTTTCATGGATCAGCCATCACAGATGAAGAAAACAAAACGATCACTTACACAGGCATGCCAGCAGGTATTTTGCTGACTGTAGAAGGTAAAACGATTTTCCATGCGGGTGATACGGCTCTTTTCTCTGATATGAAACTCATTGGCGAGTTGAATCATATTGATCTTGCTTTTCTGCCAATTGGCGATAACTTTACGATGGGGCCTGAAGACGCCAAGCTTGCGGCTGAATGGCTGCGCGCAAAACAGGTCGTGCCGGTGCATTACAATACATTCCCAGTCATCGAGCAAGACCCTGAAGCATTCGCTGACAGCCTGCCGGGCGGAGTCGGCAAAGTCATGGCGGTCGGTGAGACGATCGAGCTTTAAACGATGAAACCATCTCCTGATTCATCAGGAGATGGTTTTTTATTTTCCAGCCTCATTGCGTATAAATCCTTTGAAACCTTATAATAAAAACAAGAAGACTGTCCTTAGAGGTGAAAGGCTTGGCAACGAAGCATGAACAAATTTTAACGTATATCGATTCACTGCCTGTCGGCGAAAAAATTTCTGTGCGAAGAATTGCAAAGGAAATGAAAGTAAGTGAAGGAACCGCGTACAGAGCGATCAAGGAAGCAGAAAATAAAGGGTTTGTCAGCACGATTGAACGTGTGGGCACAATTAGAATCGAACAAAAGAAAAAAGAGAACATTGAAAAGCTTACCTATGCAGAGGTTGTAAATGTCATAGACGGACAAGTGCTCGGAGGCCGGGCAGGGCTCCATAAGACATTGAATAAATTCGTCATCGGCGCGATGGAACTGGACGCGATGATGCGTTATACCGCAGCGGGGAATCTTTTGATTGTCGGAAACAGAATCAATGCACACAGGCAGGCGCTTGAAGCGGGCGCGGCCGTATTGGTGACTGGGGGCTTTAACACGGATGACAGCATTGTACAGCTGGCAGATGAGCTTGAACTGCCGATTTTATCCACGAGCTATGACACCTTTACAGTCGCCGCGATGATTAACAGGGCAATTTATGACCAGCTGATCAAAAAAGAAATTGTTTTGGTGGAGGACATCCTAACACCCGCTGACCGCACGGTATATCTTTCGCCCAAGGATAAACTTGAAAAATGGTATGAGAAAAATTTTGAAACGGGCCACGGGCGCTTCCCGGTTGTCGACGATCAAATGAAAATCCATGGCATTCTGACATCAAAAGATATTGCCGGACATGACCGAAATGCATCTATAGAAAAAGTCATGACTAAAAATCCCGTTACGGTGATTGGGAAAACATCTGTCGCCTCAGCGGCGCAAACGATGGTATGGGAAGGAATCGAAGTGCTTCCCGTCACTGACGGCCACCAAAAACTGATCGGGATGATCAGCCGCCAAGATGTGTTGAAAGCCCTTCAAATGATTCAAAAGCAGCCGCAGGTCGGGGAGAAGCTTGATGATATCGTTTCAAGAGGGTTTAAAGACGAGGGTGATGATAAAGAGGATCAAACGGTTTACGAGTATGAAGTCACGCCGCAAATGACAAATCAGCTTGGAACCATTTCATATGGTGTATTTACAACCATATTGACGCAGGCGGCAAACCGATTTTTGCGCTCGAAAAAACGCGGCGAACTCGTCATAGAGAGCATCACCATTTTCTTTTTGAAGCCTGTGCAGATGGAATCGGTCATCGAAGTCAAACCGCGTATCTTGGAGGCCGGCAGAAAGTTCGGGAAAATGGAAGTGGAAGTGCACAGCCAAGGCCATATCGTGTCTAAAGCGATGCTGATGGTGCAGCTGATGGAAAGAAGCTAAGGGACGTTCAGGCGCCCCTTACGCGTGATCTCGTTCAGCTTCTTTGGCGTGAAGGGGATTGTAATGCCTGTAGGCTTTATAACCTGCCCAAGCGCTTCCTGCTCCTATGACGATAAAGATACCGCCGATTACTAACGTTAATACTGAATGGAATAATATCATTTGGTTGAGCCCGTAGAACAGGACTAGTGACCCTAAGGCCATGCTTGATTTTGCTGAATAGATTTCTTTTGCCAAAGATGGCTTTGCCCGTACGCCTTTTACTTTATAGTACACATAAAAGCAGGCTGAAAGCCCAATCAAAAAAACAAGAACCAACATAAATGAAATCCTCCATCGTAAAAGTTTACAAACCCATTTTATACAAAAACGGGCTTGGTTTTGACGTTATTTTTCTTTTCCGTCGGCAGAGAATGTGATTTAATGAATAAAAACAATAAAGGAGTATCAAATGAAAACAGAATTGATCAGAACCATATCATTATATGACACGATTATCTTACATAGACATGTGCGTCCTGATCCGGATGCTTACGGATCACAGTGCGGGCTTACGGAAATCCTGCGTGAAACATATCCTGAAAAAAATATTTTTGCGGTCGGCACGCCTGAACCGTCCCTCTCTTTCTTATATTCCCTTGATGAGGTGGACAATGAAACATATGAAGGCGCACTTGTCATTGTCTGCGATACGGCAAATCAGGAAAGAATCGACGATCAGCGTTATCCTTCAGGCGCCAAACTAATGAAAATCGACCACCATCCGAACGAAGATCCATACGGTGACCTTCTCTGGGTCGATACTAGCGCCAGCTCAGTAAGTGAAATGATTTACGAGCTGTATTTAGAAGGAAAAGAGCACGGCTGGAAGCTGAATACGAAAGCGGCAGAGCTGATCTATGCCGGCATTGTTGGAGATACCGGACGCTTTTTATTTCCGAATACCACGGAAAAAACATTAAAATATGCCGGCGAGCTCATTCAGTATCCATTCTCTTCCTCAGAGTTGTTTAATCAATTGTATGAAACAAAACTGAATGTGGTGAAGCTTAACGGCTTTATCTTTCAAAATGTGTCTTTGTCCGAAAACGGCGCCGCTTCTGTTTTCATCAAAAAGGATACGCTTGAAAAATTCGGCACAACGGCTTCTGAAGCGTCGCAGCTTGTCGGGACGCTTGGCAATATCTCTGGTATTCGCGCCTGGGTGTTTTTCGTAGAAGAAGACGATCAAATCAGAGTCAGATTCCGTTCGAAGGGGCCTGTCATTAACGGACTTGCCCGGAAATATAACGGCGGAGGACATCCGTTTGCTGCCGGCGCCTCTATTTACAGCTGGGATGAAGCTGATCGGATTTTGGCTGATCTGGAAACATTATGTAAAGAACACGAGTAGAGGGGAGACCCTCTCTCTTAGTGTTCATCTGTGACGGGGATGAACCAGCAGCCGAAATCAGTAAGGTCCTCGTAGACTTGGAGATTGTGAGATTGAAGTTCTTTTTTAATGAGGGAAGCGAGTGAGTTTGTTTCGGCATATGCAGAAAAACCTTGTCTGAGACGGGCTGCTTGATCTTTTGCTAACTGACGGTCACTGTAAACCTCCATTTCCCTTCCTCCTTCCTTGCGCCATTAAGCCTCACATATAGTTTATAAAAAAGAATGGGAAAAAGCGACAGAAGTTTGGAGAATTTAAAAAAAATCCATAATTATGTGGCGAATGATATTTCAAGTTCTACTGTCAGCCTCGTATAAATAATCAATTCTCTTACGGTTGCCTCGTATTTTTTTTCATTGATCATATAGACTTTATTTTCAATTGTCCGTTTCAAAAGATCCTTTGTTTGATAGACGCTTTCTATGTCTTTGGTAATCACCTCTGAAATATCATCCTTTACATGCTCCTCGAATTTCGTTTTATCCGGCTGCGATATTTTATATTTATCCCCATTCAGCAACTTAACGCTGACGCTTTGAATCAGCAGTTTTCTTTTATTATCTTCATTCAGTTTATGGAGGTCTTCCTGATAGATCGAAATTTGATTGTTCAAGTCTTTTACATGCTCTTTTTGTTTTTCGATGAGGCTGACCTGCTCCTCTTGAAATGTTCCGTAAGTAAACAGGAAAAAGAACCAGCTGATTACGGCTCCGCACATCATTCCCGCGAAAAAACGCTGCCACCCCGGTTTTTTGTAATGCTGAGGGACCCTCATGAAGAAAGATGCTCCTGGGTCAGCCATGATATAATGAGCCAGCCGCTTTGCGCGCCTCCCATGGCGGAAATAATCAAAAGAAGCTGCTTAAAGATATCTCTCGTATTGCCTTCGAGTATGCCTCGTTCAAAGCTGTATACCGCATCAAAGGTGCCTCCGATAGCTGCGACAAGCGCCCAAATTTTTAACCGGTTCGCAAGCTTTGTAATGGCTGTAAGCGGGGGTTCGCCCGCCAAATATGCTCCGAGCCCTCCAATGAGTGCGCCCCCGATCAGCACCCCTAACGCAATGAAGTAGCTATTGATAAAATTCACCATAAATCCTGCTTCCTGATCCATCTTTATCACCTCACCTTTTATATCATATTGAGCTTTCAGGACAAGTATGATGATGAGTCAAAAAAGAACATTTGTTTCTTTTGGAAACCGGCCTTATAATGAAAAAAGAAATGGATCGTAATGAGAAAGAGGTGATAGCATGTCTTTTGTTCACCTGCAAGTGCATAGCGGGTACAGCCTGCTAAACAGCGCCGCGGCTGTGGAAGAGCTCGTCAGTGAAGCTGACAGGCTCGGATATGCGTCTTTGGCGCTGACAGATGATCATGTCATGTACGGAGCTATTCAATTTTATAAAGCTTGCAAGGCGAGAGGGATCAACCCGATAATCGGTTTGACGGCTTCTGTTTTTACAGATGACAGCGAGCTTGAAGCCTACCCGCTCGTCCTGCTGGCAAAATCAAATACAGGCTATCAAAACCTGCTGAAAATCAGCAGCGTTCTGCAATCTAAATCAAAAGGCGGACTGAAGCCGAAATGGCTTCACAGTTATCGAGAAGGCATTATCGCAATAACGCCCGGCGAAAAAGGATATATTGAGACGCTTCTTGAAGGAGGGCTGTTCGACCAGGCCGCTCAAGCTTCGCTGGATTTCCAGTCAATATTTGGAAGTGGATCCTTTTATTTCTCCTATCAGCCTTTTAAAGGGAATCAAGTCTTGTCTGAGCAAATTCTAAAGCTGTCAGAAGAAACGGGTATCCCTGTTACGGCCACAGGCGACGTGCACTACATAAGGAAGGAAGATAAGGCTGCCTACCGTTGTCTGAAAGCGATTAAAGCGGGGGAAAAACTGACGGATGCACCTGCTGAAGTTCTGCCTGATCTCGATTTGAAACCAATTGAAGAAATGCAAAACATTTATCGAGAGCATCCCGAGGCATTGCAAGCTTCTGTGGAGATC
>Ga0153917_1000809_pt1 | contig 16400 bp, 10 predicted proteins | sample TSFL001MetaG_FD_104695 | JGI IMG/M metagenome (GOLD analysis project Ga0153917, IMG submission 104695) | Attine ant fungus gardens microbial communities from Florida, USA - TSFL001 MetaG | ecosystem: Host-associated > Fungi > Mycelium > Unclassified | place: USA: Florida, Paynes Creek Historic... | reverse complement strand
CGGCCGCGAAGAGGGCGCCGAGATCGACGTCCGGGAGGCAGTGGATGCCGCTCGTGACCCTCGGGTTGCACTCGATCACGACGGAGCGGTCGTCGGCGACGATCGCGTCGAAGGAGATGTGGCCCGAGTACCGCAGCCCCGCGACCGCGCGCTCGATCGCCTGCTGGAAGCGGGGATCGCGGACGGGCTCGAACGACGTCAGCACGCGGAACGACCTCGCCCCGGCATCCGCGTACTGCACGCAGGCCAGCAGGCGGCCCTCGTGCGCATAGGCGTACGCGCAGTGCAGGCGGCCCTCGACGAACTCCTGCGCGACCCAGTCGTCGCACCCCGCGTCGACGCCAGGCCGCAGCCGGCGATCGCCTGGACGGACGAGGCGCACCTGCGCGCCGAACCGCGAGAACCGCGGCTTGACGACGATCGGCCGGCTCCGGTCGCGCCGCAGCAGCGCATCCATCTCGTCCTCGCCGACCACGCGCTCGGTCGCCGGAATCGGGACGCCGAGACCGCCGAGCAGCTCCATCGCCCGCCACTTGTCGTGCAGCACGGCGATGTCGTGGAAGGCGCCGGCGACGACCCGCACCCCGGGGCACCGCCGTCGCAGCCACTCCGCCCCGCGCGCGACGGCGAAGGTCTCCTCGCAGGTCGGCACGACCAGGTCGATGCCGCGCGTCTCGACCGCCGCCGCGACGTCGTGCAGGAAGGCGCGGAAGCGGAACCGGGGCGAGCGGACGCGGATGCTCGAGCGCGCGTGCCGCGACCAGCCGGCGGGGTTCACCGCGAGCGACTCGGCGACGTGCGCCTCGTGCCCGTGCCGGCCGAGATTGCGCACGAGGTCGAGCGCGACGAGCGAGCGGCCGCCGAGCACGAGCACTCGCATCACAACCCCCGACGCAGCATCATGGGCACGACGACCCGGTCGGCGAGCGCGGCGAAGCAGCGCAGCAGGGCGCGCCGCCACCGCGGTACGCCCTCGAGCGCCACCATGCGGTGCTCGAGCCGGTTCCTCGCCCCGCGGCTCCGCTTGAACTCGCCGGCTCCCGCGCTGCTGTGGAAGACGAGCCCGAGATCCCGAGCGGTGTCCTGCAGCCGAATGGAGAGGATGCGGTAGAGCCCGTCCTCCCGCGGCCGGCGCAGGTCGTAGCCGAGCACGGGCGTGGTGAGCACGCCGCTCAGCGCGATGTGCCCGATGACGCCGGCGGCCTCCTCGTCGGGGCGGCCGAGCATCCGGTACTCGACGATGCCCGCCCGCATCGTGCGTCGGACGAACCGCTCGGTGAGCACGGGATTGTGCCGGGAGTACTTCTCGAGGTAGAGCGCGCGGTACAGCTCGGCGGTGCGCTCCGCATCGACGGAGTCGGCGTCCCGCAGCTCGTAGTCCGAGCGGTCGGCGAGGCGGCGCTCGCGGCGCAGGACGTGCTCGATGCGGCTGCCGAGGCCCTCGTACGCGTCCTGGATCCACACGCTGCGGCTGAACAGGGGCAGGTAGCCGAGCTCCCGCATCCGCGAGCGCAGGGCGCCGGTGGTCCGCTCGTTGATCGAGTTCCAGACGACGTAGCGCCCGGGGAACCGGGCGGCGACCGCCGAGGAGACGGCATCGACGGCGTCCGGGTCGAGCGCCGGGTAGAGGTTGGTCGACAGCAGCCAGTTGTCGACGTAGACGGCGTGGTCGATGCGGGCGGCGCGCAGGAGCGCGGCGACGGGGAGGAGCGCGAGGGCCGCGAGCCGCTGCACGACCGGCGATCTCAGCTCGGCCAGCTCCTCGCGGGCGTAGGAGACGTAGTGCGCGTACATGGACGACGTGTACGAGGCGTTCTCCTTCGCGCGCGCGTCGGGGACGAACAGGGGCAGCACGCGGGCGTCGTCGACGACGACTGCGAGCATCGTTCCGCGGGCGTTCGCCACGCACGACTCGACGCCGTCCTCCGCGAGGAGCCGGACGTAGGCGGCGGCCTTCCGGGCGTCGGGGTCGTCGAAGGAGGCCGAGTCGAGGGCGTCGGCGGGCACGATGCGCACGGCCGTCCGTGGCGGCGTCGGGCGGGCCGTCGGCAGGGTCGGGGTCGCACGGCTCATCGGGTCGCCCCGGCGCGGCGGATGCGGACGGTCTTCTCGCCCGGCGCGGGCTCCCGCCACGGTGCGAAGCCGGGGGAGACGGGCTTCGCGCCGAGCGTCGCGCACAGCTCGGCGATGGCCGCGGCCGCCCTCGCCCGCTCGGCCGGGGCGTCGTCGCGCAGGGAGACCTCCAGGCGCCCGGGCGACCAGCGCATCCGCCAGTCGCCGACGCCGGCCGCGGCCATCGCCCGGCGCACCTGGTCGGGGAACGCGGTGACCGTCGAGCCGCGCTCTGCCGGACCGGCGTCGGGGCCGTCGGCGTCGAGACGGTCGTCGTCGCCCGCGGCCTCGAGCTCGATCGCCTCGTCGGCGCGCCCCTCGACGGCTTCGACCACCGCGCCGGCATCGCCGCACGGGCAGCGCTCCGCCCGCTCCGGCAGCCGCAGCACGTCGTCGAGCCGGCGGCGCAGGACGAGCTGCGCGCGCCGCTCGAGATCCGTGACCACCGGCACGAACCGTCGGCGCTCCGCGTCGAGCCACTCCCGCTCGACGACGACGTGCCGCTCCTCCAGATGCAGCCGGCCGTGCGGGCAGTCCATGGCGAGCAGGCCCTCGGTCGCCTGGTACACGCGTCGGGGCGTCGTGCCCCACACCGCTCGCACGGCGCCCGCCGTCTGGGGCTCGAGCACCTCCGCCACCGCGAGCACGAGTCGCGGCGAGACGCGCAGCCGCCCCCGGCCGGCCTCCGAGGCCAACGCGGCCAGCACGCTCGACGGGGCGACCAGGATGTCGGGGCGGGCCCGCGCCACCTCGTCGAGCACCCGCTCGAACGGCGCCATCAGGTCGACGAAGCGGAAGTCGACGCGCCGCCCGCCGACCGACTCGTAGAGGTCGCTGCCGGCGCGCAGCACGAACGCGACGCGCAGCGGCGGGCGCCACGGCGAGAGGAGCTGCCGCAGGCTCGCCGGGTCGAGCAGACGGCCGAGCACGGTGCCCGCCCACCGCATCCGCTCGCTCGGCGAGACGAGGAAGACGCCCGGCCGCCCCGAGGTGCCGCTGGAGAGGCCTGCCGTGACGTCCGCCGGCAGCCCGCCGCGGTCGACGAGGGCGGGGTCGGCGGCCACGGCGCGCGCCGTCTCGAGCCGGACGCCGAAGCGGTTGACCGACGCGAACCGGGCGAGGTCCGCGGCCTTGTCGACGACGGGCAGCTCGTCGAGCGAGCGCGGCGGCCGCCCGTCGACGGCGCGGGCGAGCAGCGGATCGGCGAGGAGCCGGCGGAGACCGCGGCGCTGCGCCCGCATGATGGCGGCCTCTCCGCCCCGCCGACGGCCCCATCGGCTCGCGAGGAATGCGCCGAGGGCGCTGAGCGGTCCCGGCCCTCCGGGCCGCACGAATCCCGTCAGGTCAGCGCGCATGCGCAGTCCTCCAAGCTTCATCGGTTGGCCGGCGCCCTCGTCTTCGTTCCCCCGACAACATTGGTCATCGTCCTGTGCATATCTTGTCGGGCGAACGAGGTGAAGCGTGTTCGCCCGACAGCTTCTGCCATGCCGAGGCGCAGATCTTGTCGGGCGAACGGCGACACAGGATGACGGGGCCGGGCAGGCGCGCTCAGATGCGCAGCGCGAGCGCGTTCGCCGTGAGCCCCGCCGCCGTGCCGCAGAGCACGACGGTGTCGCCGCGGGAGACGCGGCCCTCCTCGAGGCAGCGGATCAGCGTGTAGGGGACCGACGAGGAGACCATGTTGCCGTACCGCGCGACGTTGTCGACGTACTTCTCCCGCGGGATGCCGAGCTGGCGCATCGCCAGCCCGAGCGCGCCGCTCGCCTGGTGCGGCACGAAGAGGTCGACGTCGTCGACGGTCAGCCCGGAATGCCGGAAGAACCGCTCGAAGAAGGCGGGGAGCACGGCGAGCATGCCCATGAGCGCGCGTCGTCCCTGCATGTCGAACAGGTAGTCGGCGGGGTCGCCGTCCGCGTACGCGTGCGCGGGGTGGGCGGAGAGGCCGCCGCGCAGCTCCGTGTCGTGGGCGTGGGCGGGCCAGGTCTGCTGCAGGCTCGCCAGGACTCCCCGGCCCTCCTGCGTGCGGGTCAGCACGACGGCCGCAGCGGCGTCCGAGAACAGCGCGAAGCTCTCCGGCTGCTCCGGGTTGAGGAACCGCGAGGCGACGTCGCCGGAGACGATGAGGATGCGCTCGTACTGCCCGGCGTCCAGGTATCGGGAGGCGATGTCGAATGCCGTGATGAAGCTGGTGCAGGTGGAGTTGACGTCGAAGGCCGCGGCCGAGGCGGTGGGCGCGACGCGCTCCATGACGAGCGCCGCGAGGGCGGGGATCGGCTGCACGCCGGCGGCGGACGCCGCGATGATGCAGTCGATCCGGTCGGCCGGGACGCCCGCCGTGTCGAGGGCGTCCTCGGCGGCCGCGGCGAGCATGTCGAGCTGCGACATCCCGTCGGGGATGCGGTGCCTGGTCTGGCCCTCGAACACGACGGTCCGATCCGGCAGGTGGCTTCCCCAGCCGGCGATCTCGCAGTTGCGCACGTGCCTCCGTCCGGTCGACCGGTTCATAGTAGCGACCGCCCTTGCTCGTGCGGATCGTGGCTCAGCAGCAGGCGCACGCCCTCCCGCTCGGCGCGCAGCAGGGCCCGCGCCGTCGCCGCCTGGGCGACGCGGTCGTGGCCGACGAGCCGCGGCAGGAGCCGGATGCCCGCCTCCCGTCCGAGCAGCTCGCGCGTCCACGCGGCGTCGCCCGCGAGCAGCATCCGCCCCTCGACGAGCGCGCCGATGTGCCCGCGCGCGTGCCCCGGCAGGTCCACGATCCGGTAGCCGTCGTCGCCGAACGGCGAGGCGACGCGCAGCCCGTGCGGCCCGGGGACGAAGTCGTCGACGACGATCCGGCGCGCATCCGAGAACCACTTCGGCAGCAGGCCGGCGAGGACGCCCTCCTTCAGCCGCGGCGACGCGAGCGTCCGCGCCGCGCCCGCCGACAGCACGAACGTCGCCCGCGGGAAGAAGCGGACGCCGCCGATGTGGTCCGGGTGCAGGTGCGAGAGCACCACGTGGGTGATGTCGGCCACGTCGTAGCCGTCGGCGGCCAGCCGGCGGTCGACGGTGGCGTCCTCGGGAACCGTCGGCGGCAGCAGCCGCCGGTACAGGCCGCCGGAGACGCCCGCCCGCCAGGGCTCGGGGGCGTAGCCGGTGTCGAAGAGGATGCGGCGGACCCCGTCGTCGTAGAGGAAGACGCCCGCGGGGAACACGCGGCGCTCGCGGGGAGCGCCCCGCATGAGGCGCGCGATGTCGTGGACGGTCTCGCCGCAGGGGTAGTAGCGCAGCTCAGGCATCCCGGTACTCCCGCAGGCTCTCGTCGATCGTGACGCTCGGCGCGTAGCCGAGCAGCCGACGGGCCTTCGCGATGTCGAGGGTCTGCGAGTACGCGATCGTCGTGACCGTGTAGCGGGTGACCGGCGGTTCCGGCATCCCGGGCAGCGCGCGGCACACCCCTTCGAGCACGGCGGCGAGCGCGTACGCGATGCGCGCGTCGACGCGCAGGAAGCGCGGCTCGAGGCCGACCTCGGCCAGCAGACGTTCGGCGAGCGCGCCGAACGCTCGCGGGTCGCCGTTGGTGATGTTGAAGACCTCGCCGCCGACGCCGGGCGTCTCGACGGCCAGCCGGAGCGCGCGGGCGGCGTTCTCGACGGAGGTCAGGTCGACCAGGTTCCGGCCGCCGCCCACGATCGGGATGCCGACCCGGTCGCGGGCCGCCAGCAGGCGGGGCACGAGGCTCGGGTCGCCCCGGCCGATCAGGCCCCGCGGGCGCACGATCACCACCTCGGGGGCGCCCGGCTCGGCCGACGCCTGCAGCAGCGCCCGCTCGGCGGCGATCTTGGAGCGGATGTACCCGTTGAGCCGGTTGCCGGGGTCGACGTCGTCCTCGACGATCCCGATCCGGTCGGCGGCCGTCGCGTAGACGCTGGGGGAGGAGACGAAGACGAGCCGCTTCGCGCCGTTGCGCTTCGCGAACTCCATCGCCCGCATCGTGCCCTGCACGTTCGCGCGCTCGAAGTCGCGCCATCGCCCCCACGGCGTTGACAGGGCCGCGCAGTGCACCACCGCATCCACAGGGATGCGGGCGGTTGCCAGCGCCTCGAGGTCGCCGACGAAGGCGCGGATGCCGGCGGGCAGCGCCTCGGCGCGGCGCCCTGCCGCCACGACCTCCCAGTCGTGGTCCCGGAACTCGCGTACGGCGCGCCCGCCGAGGAACCCGCTCGCCCCCGTCACCAGCACCGTTCCACGCACGCCCCGCATCCTACGGGGCGGCCCGGAGCGGCCCGGTCAGTCTCGCCCCCTGCATCCGTTTCCAGAAAGCGGCCCTTCCGCACGTTGCAGAAGGGCCGCTTTCTGGAAACGGTGCTACCGCTCCCGCTACTCGATGACGCGGGCGATGAGATCGGCCTGCTGGCGCTGGTGCGCCTTGAGCGTGCCGACCGAAGGCGCCGACGACTCGGCGCGGGCGACCACGCGGATGGTGCGGTGGTGGAGCAGCGGCGCCAGGTGCGTGCGGATGAACGGCCACGCGCCCTGGTTCTCCGGCTCGTCCTGCGCCCACACGAGCTCCGCGCCCGGGTAGGAGTCGATCACCGCGTTGATCTCGTCCGTCGGCAGCGGGTAGTACTGCTCGACGCGCACCAGCGCGATCGACTCGTCCTGCCGCTTGTCGAGCGCCTGCTTGAGGTCGTAGTGCAGCTTGCCCGAGTGGAGCACGACGCGGCGCACGGCGGCGCGGTCGGCGATGCGCGTGTCGTCGAGCACCGGCTGGAACGTGCCGCTCGTGAACTCCTCGAGGGGCGACGTGGCGCCGCGCAGGCGCAGCATCGACTTCGGCGTGAAGACCACGAGCGGTCGCCGCGGACGGGCGTACGCCTGACGGCGCAGCAGGTGGAAGTACGAGGCCGGAGTCGACGGCATCGAGATGGTCATGTTGTCCTCGGCGGCGAGCGTGAGGTAGCGCTCGATGCGCGCGGACGAGTGGTCCGGGCCCTGGCCCTCGTAGCCGTGGGGGAGGAGCAGCACGAGGCTCGAGTGCTGGTTCCACTTCTGCTCGCTCGACGACACGAACTCGTCGATGATCGTCTGCGCGCCGTTCGCGAAGTCGCCGAACTGCGCCTCCCACAGGGTGAGCGCGTCGGGGCGCTCCACCGAGTAGCCGTACTCGAAGCCCATGACCGCGAACTCGCTGAGGAACGAGTCGAAGAGCGAGAGCCGGGCCTGGTCGTCGCTCAGGTTCGCGAGCGGCAGCCAGTTCTGGCCGTTCAGCCGGTCGTGCAGCACGGCGTGGCGCTGCACGAACGTGCCGCGGCGCGAGTCCTGGCCGGTGAAGCGCACGGGCGTGCCCTCCATGAGCAGGGAACCGAGCGCGAGCAGCTCGCCGAACGCCCAGTCGACGTCGCCGTTCCGGCTCATGTCGACGCGCTTCTGCAGCACCGTCTTGAGCTTGTTGTGCACGGTGAAGCCCGCGGGCGGGTTGCCGTGCGCGTCTCCGATCGTGTGGATCACCTCGAGCGGGACGCCCGTCGACTCGGGCGCGCTCGAGGTCTCGTCCTCGTTCGAGCCGACGGCGCGCAGCTCGGCCGCCGAGATCGCGGTCGACTGCGTCTGCGCCTGGTGCGTCTCGTCGAAGGCGCGCTCGAGGCGGTCGTGGAAGTCGGCCTGCGCGCGGTCGAACTCGTCCTGCGTGATGTCGCCGCGGCCGACGAGCGCCTCGGTGTACAGCTTGCGGACGGAGCGCTTGGCCTCGATGAGGTTGTACATGAGCGGCTGCGTCATCGAGGGGTCGTCGCCCTCGTTGTGGCCGCGGCGGCGGTACGAGATGAGGTCGATCACGACGTCCGCGTGGAAGCGCTCGCGGTAGGCGAAGGCGAGCTCGCCGACCCGGGCGACGGCCTCGGGGTCGTCGCCGTTGACGTGGAAGACGGGAGCCTGGATGGCCTTCGCCACGTCGGTCGAGTACATCGATGTGCGGCCGTCGCGGGGCGACGTCGTGAAGCCGATCTGGTTGTTGATGTTGACGTGGATCGTGCCGCCCGTGTTGTAGGCGCGCAGCTGCGACATCTGCATCGTCTCGTAGACGACGCCCTGGCCCGACATGGCCGCGTCGCCGTGCACGAGGATCGGCAGCACGCGGTAGCGGCCGTTCCAGTCGCGCTCGAGCTTGCCGCGCACGATGCCCTCGAGCACGCCGTTGACCGCCTCCAGGTGGGAGGGGTTCGCGGCGAGGTAGACGGGAATCGTCGCGCCCGAGGCGGACTTGAACTCGCCGCGGATGCCGAGGTGGTACTTGACGTCGCCCGAGCCCGTCTTGCCGGATGCCGGCGAGACGCCCTCGAACTCGCGGAAGATCTGGCCGTAGGTCTTGCCCGCGACGTTCGTGAGCATGTTGAGCCGGCCGCGGTGGGCCATGCCGATGGCGACCTCGTCGAGGCCCTCCTCGGCGGCGCCCTGCAGGATCGTGTCCATCAGCGAGATGACCGACTCGGAGCCCTCGAGCGAGAAGCGCTTCTGGCCGACGTACTTCGTCTGCAGGAACGTCTCGAACGCCTCGGCCTCGTTCAGCTTGTTGAGGATGCGCATCTGCTCCTCGTGCGTCGGCTTCGTGTACGGCCGCTCGAGCTGATCCTGGAACCACTTGCGCTGGTCCGGGTCGGGCATGTGCATGTACTCGACGCCGATCGTGCGGCAGTAGCTGTCGCGCAGGATGCCGAGGATCTCGCGCAGCTTCATCGTGCGCTGCGTGCTGCCGCCGAAGCCCTCGGAGACGAACTCGCGCTCGAGGTCCCAGAAGGTGAGCCCGTGGTTCTCGATCTCGAGGTCGGGGTGCGTGCGCTGCACGTACTGCAGCGGGTCGATGTCGGCCATCATGTGCCCGCGCACGCGGTACATGTTGATGAGCTCGTGCACGCGGGCCGTCTTGTTGAGGTCCGAGGCGAGGTCGACGTGGAGGTCCTGCGACCAGACGACCGGCTTGTAGGGGATGCGGAGGGCGGCGAAGATGCCCTCGTAGAAGTTGTGCTGGCCTGTGAGGTGCTCGGCGACGATCTTCAGGAACTCGCCCGAGCCGGCGCCCTGGATGACGCGGTGGTCGTAGGTGGAGGAGAGCGTGAGGCGCTTGGAGACGGCGAGGTCGTTGATCGCCTCCTGCGACATGCCCTGGTACGCGGCGGGGTAGTCGAGCGCGCCCGCACCGATGATGCAGCCCTGGCCCTTCATGAGGCGAGGCACCGACTGCAGCGTGCCGATGCCGCCGGGGTTGGTGAGCGAGATCGTCGTGCCGGCGAAGTCCTCGGCGCCGAGCTTGTTCGCCCGTCCGCGCTTGACGAGATCCTCGTAGGCGGCGAGGTACTCGCGGAAGTTGAGCTCCTCGGCCTGCTTGATGCTCGGCACGAGCAGCGCGCGCGAGCCGTCGGGACGGGGCACGTCGATCGCGATGCCCAGGTTGACGTGCGCGGGCGCAATGACCGAGGGCTTGCCGTCGATCTCGTCGTAGAAGACGTTCTGCGAGGGGAACTTGACGAGCGTCTTCACGATCGCCCAGCCGATGATGTGCGTGAACGACACCTTGCCGCCTCGCGTGCGGCGCAGGTGGTTGTTGATGACGATGCGGTTGTCGATCATGAGCTTCGCGGGGATCTCCCGGTAGCTCGTGGCCGTGGGCACCTCGAGCGAGATGTCCATGTTCTTTGCGATGGCCTTGGCCATGCCGCGCAGGGGCAGCACGTCGGCGCTGCGCTCGGGCGTGCGGTTCTTCACGCGGTCGGGGGCGTCTGCGGGGATGGGGCGCTGCTGGGGCGCGGCCGCGGTCGTGCGCGACTGCTTCTGGCCGGCGGGGGCGGACGCCGCGGCGGGGGGAGCGGCGGCGGCCTCGCCGCCGGCGACGTCGACGGGGCGCGTCGCGGGCCGGTGCGCGCCGTACTGCTCGAGCGTGGGCCACCAGGCCTCGTCGACCGCGCTGTGATCGGCGACGTACTTCTCGTACATCTCCTCGACCAGCCCGTCGTTCGCTCCGAAGCCCGTCCTCGAGTCGTCCGTGCCCGTGGTTCCGCTTATTTGGCTCGACACCTTGGAATCGCCGCCTTACGTGTTTCGTTCCGCGTCTGGACCCGCATCCGCGCGTGGTCCGCTCTCGGGGTCCAAGCCTAACGCGGCGCGCCTCCGGTTTCGGTCGGTCGAAGTCGATCGGAAGGGCTGTTCGCACTCCCGTTCGGCAGGGTTCCGGGGTCGGACCGCGGGGCCGGGTTCGCGCAGGCCGAACACCGGGCGCGTCGCGCCTCGATCGCGGGGCGCCGCGACCGCCCGGATCGTTCCCGGAGCGGCCAGTCGGACGCGACCTAGAGTGGGCCGCATGCACTTCTACGGCGCGCAGCCCCAGTACGACCTGACCTACTCGGACGTCTTCCTCATCCCGAGCCGGTCGGACGTCGGCTCGCGGCTGAACGTCTCGCTGGGCAGCGGCGACGGCACGGGCATGACGACGCCGCTGGTCGCGTCCAACATGAACGCCGTCACCGGCCCTCGACTGGCGGCGTCGATCGCGCGCCGCGGCGGGCTCGGCGTGCTGCCGCAGGATCTCGGGGCGGACGAGACGGCCGAGGCGATCGCCTGGGTCAAGGCGCAGGATGCCGTGTGGGACGCGCCCTTCCGCGCGAGCGCCGGGGCGACCGTCGCCGAGGCGCTGCGGCTGGCCCCGCCCGTCGCGGGCTTCGGCGTCGCCGTGGTCGCCGACGCGGCGTCCGCGTCGGCGCTCGACGACCGCCTCGACCTGTCCGGCGACGTGCTCGGCGTCATCGAGCTGCAGCGGCTGGCGCGGATGCCGCACGACGCGACGCTCGGCGACCTGCTCCACGAGGCCGCGCCCGCGATCGACGCCGCCGCGGTCGGCGGCGCGCGGGAGCTCTTCGACCTTCTCGTCGAACGCGAGCTGGAGTTCGCGGCCGTCGTGCGCGACGGCCGCATCGTCGGGTCGATCAGCCGCAACGGGGCCCTGCGGTCGACCATCTACGAGCCCGCGATCGACGGTTCCGGCCGGCTGCGCGTCGCCGCGGCGGTCGGCGCGAACGCCCGCGCGGGAGACCGGGCCCGGGATCTCGTGGATGCCGGCGCCGACGTCCTCGTCGTCGACACCGCGCACGGCCACCAGGGCGCCACGCTGCGCGCCCTCGAGGCCGTGCGCGGGCAGGACCTCGGCGTGCCGATCGTCGCCGGCAACGTGGTCTCGGCATCCGGCGTGCGCGACCTCGCCGCGGCCGGGGCGCACATTCTCAAGGTGGGCGTGGGCCCGGGCGCCATGTGCACGACGCGCATGATGACCGCGGTCGGCCGCCCCCAGTTCTCCGCCGTGCTCGAGTGCGTCGAGACGGCCGACGCGGTCGGCGCGCACGTGTGGGCCGACGGCGGCGTCCGCTACCCCCGCGACGTGGCGCTGGCGCTCGCGGCCGGCGCCTCGGGCGTCATGATCGGCTCCTGGTTCGCCGGCACCGTCGAGGCGCCGGGGGAGGTGCGCGACGACGGCGACGGCCGCTGGTACAAGGAGTCGTTCGGCATGGCCTCGACGCGCGCCGTCGAGCAGCGCTTCTCCCGGCTCGACGCCTACGAGTACGCCCGCAAGCTGCTCTTCGCCGAGGGCATCTCGTCGTCGCGCATCCTCATCGACCCGCTGCGGCCGAGCCTCGAGGACCTGATCGACATGATCACCACCGGGGTGCGGTCGTCGTGCACCTACGCGGGCGCCTCAAACCTGCGCGAGTTCCGCGACCGCGCCCGCGTCGGCATCCAGTCCGCCGCCGGCTACGAGGAGGGCAAGGCGCTGCCGGTGAGCTGGTAGCGGGAGGCGGCGCTCGAGCGGCGGCGCCCGATGGGATGATGATGAGCGCCGGATCCCGAATCCGCGAGCAGGGGGTTGACTCGGAGTGACAGACCTGGCCGACATCTGGAAGCAGCCGTCCTCGATCCTGTTCGCCGCGGCGATCGTCCTCGGCGCGATCGCGGCGATCCTGCTGCTCGGCCTCGCGGTCCGCTGGATCGTCCAAGCCGTCCTGCGGAACGCGGTGGCGAAGGAATTCGGGGTGCCCGTGCCGTCGTCCTTCCGCGTGCAGAAGAGCCGCGATACGGTGCGGATCGCCTCGTTCTCGCTCGACCACCCGGCATGGCTGCACGCGAAGAAGGACGGCACGCGGGATCTGCGGCGGAAGGACGAGGCCGTCGTGAAGATGCGGAGCATGCTTCGCCTCGGCCGATACCTCATCTCCAACGCGAACCACCTGGCGCTGTACGACCTCGTCGTGCGCTTGCGCCGCACGGGTGTGCAGATCGCCCTCTGCGCCGAGGAGTCCGCCAAGCACCATCGTCTGGCGCAGCGGCTCCAGGCACACCGAGCGGCGACCTCCGCGGCCGGCATCGTGGACGCGTTCAGGAGCCGTCCGACCGAGTTCGAGGCCTTCTGCGCCGATCTCCTGCGGGGTGCGGGCTTCACGGTCGTCGTCACGCCGCCGACGAACGACGGAGGATTCGACCTTCGGATGGAGAAGAACGGGACGACCTACATCGCGGAGTGCAAGCTGTACGCGCCGACGAACCGGATCGGGCGACCGCAGATCCAGAAGCTCGTGGGCGCGAATCAGACGCAGCGCGCGCAGGGGATGATGTTCATCACGACGAGCGGGTACTCCCGGGACGCTGTCGCCTTCGCCGAACAGGCCGGCGTGCGCCTCATCGACGGCACTGGGCTGGTCGCCCTGTGCGCGCGGGTCCACGGCGAGCGCGCGCTCGAACCCGAGGGACTCTCCGTGGAGCAGATCGAGCTGACGAAGCCCGAGCTGCTGGCGTACATGCCGCCGGATCTGCGGCTCCGCTACCAGTGAGCCTCGCGCGCCGCCGGATGCCCGGACCTGGCGCGCCGCGAGCCCGCGCTCTGCGACCCGGCGCCTTCGGCGTGCGGCGGCCGCGGTCGTCGCGTCGGCTCGTTCCGGAGACCTGCTCGCCGGTTCGGGAGTCGGCGCGGGCTCAATCTTCGCCCAGCCCTGGGCTCACGGCGAATCGAGGCGCCCCGGACCGATCGCTACGGGCCGTCCGGATGCGCGCGGCCGGTATACTCCCGGTCAATCATGGACGAGCACCATACGGTTCCCGACGCCCCTGCCAGACGCACGATCTCGCCGCCGGGAGCGGCCCGGCCGACCACTGCGGGCGGTGACGCGTGAACGAGTGGGTCCTGCTCGCGATCGGTGTGCTGCTGACGGTCGGCACCGGCGTCTTCGTCGGCTCCGAGTTCTCGCTGGTCAACCTCGACCGGGCCGAGCTGGAGGCGCGCGAGCAGCGCGGCGAGCGCGGACTCGGCAGCATCATCCAGGCGCTGCGCACCACCTCCACGCAGCTGTCCAGCGCGCAGCTCGGCATCACCCTGACGACGCTCCTGACGGGCTACACGATGGAGCCGGCGATCACCACGATCCTCTCTGGCACGCTTCGCTCCGTCGGCATCGCCGACGACCTCATCCGGCCTGTCGGCGCGGGCGTCGCGCTCATCGTCGCGACCGTGCTGTCGATGGTCTTCGGCGAGCTCATGCCGAAGAACTTCGCGCTCGCGCTCCCGCTGCCGACCGCGAAGCTCCTCGTGCCCGTGCAGCTCGGGTTCACGTTCGTCTTCAAACCCGCCGTCGTCGGGCTCAACTCCAGCGCCAACTGGGTCATCCGCCGCTTCGGCATCGAGCCGCAGGAGGAGCTCTCGGGCGCGCGCAGCGCCGAGGAGCTGATGAGCCTCGTGCGTCGCTCCGCCCTGGAGGGCGTGCTCGAGAGCGACCGTGCGGTGCTGCTCTCGCGCACCCTGCGCTTCTCCTCGCACACCGCGGCGGACGTCATGACGCCGCGGCCCCGGCTGAGCGTCGTCGACGTCGACGCCCCGGTGGAGGCCGTGCTCGAGCTCGTGCGCACCACCGGCCACTCCCGGTTCCCCGTCATCCGCGAGGACATCGACGACGTCGCCGGCATCGTGCACGTCAAGGACGTCGTCTCCGTCCCCCTCGAGCGACGCCCCCTCGTGCCCGTCGGCGCGGTCATGAAGCCCGCCCTGCTCGTGCCCGAGACCGTCGGCCTCGACGTGCTCCTCGGCGACCTGCGCGGCAAGGGCTACCAGCTCGCCATCGTGCTCGACGAGTACGGCGGTACCAGCGGCGTCGCCACCCTCGAGGACCTCGTGGAGGAGATCGTCGGCGACCTCGTCGACGAGCACGACCGCAAGCGCGTCGACATCGACCGCGTGCAGGACCGCTACGTCTTCGATGGACTCCTGCGCCCCGACGAGCTGCGCGAGCGGCTCGCCATCGACGTGCCCGAGGAGGGCCCCTACGAGACGATCGGCGGCTTCCTGATGAACGCGCTCGCCCGCGTCCCCCGCGTCGGCGACGAGGTGGAGCTGGAGAACGGCACGCTCCGCGTGGCGAAGATGGACGGACGCCGGGTCGACCGGGTCGAGTTCACGCCCGGCGAGGGCTTTGTGACCCGCGAGGAGCTGCTCGCGCGGGCCGTGCGCGAGCGCGCGGACGCCGAGGAGGCCGAGCGCCGCGAGACCGGACGCCCGGCCGCGGAGGAGGGGGGCGAGCGTGGCTGAGGACTGGCTCGGCATCCTCTGGCTCGTCCTGCTGCTGCTCGGCAACGCGTTCTTCGTGGGCGCCGAGTTCGCCGTCATCTCCGCCAAGCGCTCGCAGATCGAGCCCCGGGCGGAGGCGGGCAGCCGCGCCGCGCGCACGACGCTCTACGCCATGGAGCACGCGACGCTCATGCTCGCGACCAGCCAGCTCGGCATCACGGTGTGCTCGCTCATGATCCTGAACGTGGCCGAGCCGGCCATCCACCACCTGCTCGAGGCGCCGCTGCACGCCGTGGGGCTGAGCGACGACGTCGTGGCGCCCGGCGCGTTCATCCTGACGCTCGCCATCGTCTCCTACCTGCACGTCGTCTTCGGCGAGATGGTGCCCAAGAACCTCTCGTTCTCGGTGCCCGACCGGGCGGCGCTGCTGCTCGCGCCGCCGCTCGTGTTCATCTCGCGCGTGCTCTCGCCCGTCATCCGCGCCCTCAACTGGCTCGCGAACCTGGGCCTGCGGGCCTTCCGCGTCGAGCCGAAGGACGAGGCGACGAGCGCCTTCACCTTCGACGAGGTCGCCACGATCGTCGAGCAGTCCAAGCGCGAGGGCCTGCTCGACGACGCCGCCGGCACGCTCGGCAACGCCTTCGAGTTCACCACGAAGCGCGTCGGCGAGGTCGCGATCGACGCGCAGCGCGTCGTCACGCTGCCGCACGGCGCTACCCCGGCGGACCTGCAGCGCGCGGTCGCCGAGTACGGCTTCTCCCGCTACATCGTGCGGGACGTCGCCGGCGCCTTCGCCGGCTACGTGCACATCAAGGACCTCCTCGACCTCGACTCGCCGAGCGAGTTCCGCGCGCGCATCCCGCGCTCCCGCATCCGCCCGCTCGCCTCGCTGTCGACCGCGGCCGAGCTGGAGGAGGCGCTGGCGACCATGCGCGTCAGCGGGACGCACGTGGCGCGCGCCTTCGACGAGCACGACGAGACCGTCGGCGTGCTCTTCCTCGAGGACATCATCGAGGAGCTCGTCGGCGAGGTGGAGGACGCCTCCCGCCGCGACGAGAAGCGGGCGGAGTGGGGGTAGGCCGAGTGACGGGAGCAGCGGGCGACGGGATGGACGCGGGAGCCGGCGCCGACGCGCAGCGCCCGGGAGCGGCCGGCGCGGAGGCGCCGGAGACGAGCTCGCCGGGCGCCGCGGCGAGGTCCGCGCCCGTCCGCGTCGACCGCGATCTCGTGCGCTCGCTGCTCACCGCGCCGGGACCGCGCGACCACAAGTACACGCGCGGGGTCGTGCAGCTGTGCACCGGCTCGGAGGAGTTCCCCGGCGCCGCCGTGCTGTCGGCGTCGAGCGCCGTGCGCGCCGGGTCCGGCATGGTCCGCTACGCCGGACCGTCGACGCCCACGGCGCTCGCCCTCGCCGCGATGCCGGAGCTCGTCACGGGCTTCGGGCGGAGCGACTGCGTCGTCGCCGGATCCGGCATCCGGCGCCTCGACCCGGATGCGGACGAGCGGGCCGCCCGCGTGCTGGAGCTGGTGGGCTCGGGCGTCGCCGCCGTGCTGGATGCGGGAGCACTGGGGCTCGTCGCGGGCGATCCGTTCGGGACCGCGCCCGGGCCCAGGCTTGCGGGTACCGCGTCGCCGACGAACGGTCGGGATTCCGCCTTCCGGGGCGCCCCGAAGGGGGAAATCCGCCCGCTCGATGTCGTACTGACGCCGCACGCGG
>Ga0153917_1000808_pt1 | contig 16413 bp, 13 predicted proteins | sample TSFL001MetaG_FD_104695 | JGI IMG/M metagenome (GOLD analysis project Ga0153917, IMG submission 104695) | Attine ant fungus gardens microbial communities from Florida, USA - TSFL001 MetaG | ecosystem: Host-associated > Fungi > Mycelium > Unclassified | place: USA: Florida, Paynes Creek Historic... | reverse complement strand
GAACGCAGGCGGCTACGGCAACGGCGGCTACGAGGTCGCCGCCATCCACCTCGGTCTGCTCAACGCGCCGAACGTCGGCCTACTCAACCTGTTCCTCGCCCGCTCCGGCGTGGGCAGCAACACACCGCGCACACCGTAGTCGGCTCCGTCGGCCTCGACCGACGCCGAACACATGAGGCGGGTGCCCTGAATTTCAGGGGCGCCCGCCTCATCTCGCGAACCGACACACGAAAGTCGGCGAAGCTCGTGGCTGCTGTTATAAAATCGTTATGTAACGAATCCGAGCCCAGTACGACCTCTGTTGGACCTACAACCTTCTCGCGATACGAAAGTCGAGACTCGTTCGGGTAACGATTTACTGGGATCGACCTCCGAACCACAAAGCCTCGGAGCCCCTGCCCAAGTGCGCACGACCCGCATCGACAGGCGCGGCGACAGACCTCGCGCGCGGAATCCAGTAGCCCGTGGAACGTTATCTGGCTAGCGTGTGGGACATGACATCCACTCACCTTCGCTCCGCCGACGAGCCCGTGCCCGCCAGCGGCGCCGGTGCCTCGTTCCGCAAGCCGTCGTCAGGACTCTCCCGCCGCACGCTCGTCACGGGCGCGGCGTGGAGCGTCCCGGCAGTGGCATTCGCCACTGCGACTCCCGCCTTCGCGGCGAGCGTCGCCTGCAACCCGGGCACGCACTCGACCGTCGGCCGCGGCAAGCTCCTCAGCGGCTCGCTGTTCTCGATCAACCTGGACACGCTCGCGAGCGTCAACGGCGTACTCGCCAACTCTCCTGCTCCCCGCGTGTCGGCGACCGGCTTCGACAGCGCGCCCGCCGTGGGCAACCCCGATGACACCTTCAGCAACACGCTGAGCATCTCGGCGCTGAGCGCGATCCAGATCAGCGCCACGGGCACCACCAACGGCACGGTCACGCCCATCCTGAGCGGTCTCCTCCCCGCGACGGTCGGCGCGCACAACCAGTACTCCTTCGCCTCATCGCAGGGACTCTCCAAGGGTGCTTCGGGCGTCGTGGTCAACAACGGCGACACCGCACTCACGCCGAATGCGAGCTACCCCGACTTCGGCACGCTGGAGCTGAAGACGCTGCTCACGCCGCTGCTCACGGGTGCCGGCGCTACCGCACTCGCCGCGATCGGCAACATCCAGCTGCAGATCGGGGCCATCGCGGGCCGCGCGAAGTGGGACGTCTGCGCCAGCCCAGCGCTGCTCTCGCGCGACTATCTGGTCAACCACCTGCGACTCGTCATCACGAGCGGTTTGCTGGCCGACCTCACGACGCTCATCGTCAACACGCTGAACACAGCACTTGCGGTCCAGATCGGGCTCGGCAGAGTGACGATCACTCCGAAGATCATCACCGAGGGCTCGAATGGGGCGTCGCCGATCCCCAGCTTCGCGAACCCCGCGCTCCCCCTGCCTGCCGGAGCGACCCAGCCGATCCAGGCGAACCTGGGCTCGACGACCACGGCCAACGGCATCGACCCCGGCACCATCGTCGTCGATCTCGCGACGCTCATGGGCAGCGGTTCGGACCCCTTCGGCGCATCGGTGTCGCCCTACCTGAACGGCCTGCCCGCGAACTCGATCCTGTTCGTCGACAACAGCCTGACGGTCCCGGGCAACGCCGTGTCGAACTTCATCGGCAAGATTCCGACCACCCCGGCTGGGACCGACGGCTACGGTCTCCTCGGAGGGCTGTGGACGCGCCTCCTGGACGCCATCGCGCTCAACGTCGGCCCGTACAACGGCACGCTGCGCGGCGCCCTCTCCAGCGGCAACGGAGCGGTCAGCGCCCTGGTGAACACGGTCCTGGGGATCCTCAACACGCTGTTCAGCGTGACGCTGACCACAGCCGTCAGCAACATCGACGCCCTGCTCAACAACGTGTTCGGCTGGCTCTCGGGCACGATCAACATCACACTCAACGTCCAGAACGTCCCGAGCATGAACAACAGCCCGTCGACGGCGCAGGCCCACAACGGCCCCGCTGCATGGAACTTCGCGCCCCGCTACGACGTGGCCGCGATCGGTGTCAACGCAGTCAGCGGCAACGCCCTGGCGATCTACCTCGCCCGCGGCAGCGTCGGACCGAACGCCTAGCCGGCGTCGAAGCTACGACAGGGGCGGGCGCGCACAAGCGCGCCCGCCCCTGTCGCTAGGTCAACGCGGAAGGTTCGGTCTCCCAAAGCCCTCGTCATCGGGCTCGAAGAACACCTCGCGCTCGACGAACTTCTCGAGCCAGCCCTGCGGAAAAGAGGACCACGACGCCTCGCCGGTGTAGTTCGTCACCTGAGTGGCGTAGCGCGAGAATGCCTCCCGTTTGAGATCCGCGAACTCGCCGACCACGACCGAGCGAGCCGGTCGCCCCTTCGCGAGGATCCGACCACTGCGAAGAAGCACGAACGTGTGCAGTAGAGGATTCGCACTCGGCTTGAGCGCGGACGGGCCATGATCCCAGTGCCACACCGGGTACTCTCCGCGGATGCCGTCGTATCCGGCGCTCGACATCGCCTCCTCGAGGGCGAGCGCGACGAGACGATGCTCGTCGCTCCAGTCATCGCGCGACACCCCGAGGATCTCCCCCGGCGCCGTCTCCTTGATGATCCGCACGAGCTCGGCGACGAGATCCGCACGTCTCGAGCGGAGATCGTCGCTGTCGTAGGACAGGAAACGCACCTCCTCGTCCACGCCCAGCAATCGCATCGCACTCCTCGTCTCCTCACGGCGGAGTTCGGCGAGGTCCGTCCGCGAAAGAAGCGACGAGCGGCTCGAATCTCCGCCGTCCGACACCACCACCACGGTGACGCGAGTCTCCGCCCGACGGCGACGCGCGATAGTCGCCGCGCATCCGATGGTCTCATCGTCGGGGTGCGGTGCAACGACGAGCAAGGAGGCCTCCGTCGCCGCCGTCGCATCGCGGGCCCCATCAATCACGCTTCTGCGCCAACGCGCGTTGAGCGCGTTCTTACGATCGCCCAGGATGGGCTCGGCAACGCGATGCATGCCCAGGCGCAGGCGACGACGAGCCGCCCCGAGCTTCGTTCTGAGGACGCCCATGCGTCCCCCTTCCCTTCACGGACGACGAGATGAACGTCGCCAGCCAACGCGATATTGAGCCTCGCTCATTTTGGCGCAGATGGATGGCCAGCGTCCCATATGAAATGTCCCGATTTGCCTAGCTTCTGGAGTTCCGCAGCGGTTCACACGGCCGGCTTCGTGGGTAGGCTGAACGCTCACCCGTCGAGGAAGGGGTCTCGTGATCTGGTTCATGACGCCCGATCTCCCCACCGCATCCGGAGGGATCCAGGTGCTGTACGCGATCGTCGAGGCGCTCAACGCCAACGGGATCGCCGCCTGCGTCTGGCATGGCGCCGAAGGGCACCGTTACTCCTCGTTCTCGAGCGAAGCACCCGTCGTCCACGGGCTCGCCCAGGATCTCGCACCAGGCGACGTGCTCGTCATGCAGGAGGTCGGGGGGCCGAAGTGGAACTTCATGACACAGGGACAGCCCGTCGTCATGCTCGTTCAAGGACACACGTTCCTCTTCGACGGACTCGACTTCAAGAGTCGTCTTCCCGCCGGCTATCCCGGCTGGCCCAACGCACGAGCGGCGATCGTCGTCTCCGAATACGTCGAACGCACAGTCCACGGCATGGCCGGCGCGGAGTTTCCGACGTTTCGGATCCCGCCGTCCATCGATCCCGCCCTCTTCGTCCCTCGAAGAAAGCAACGCACGATCGCGTACATGCCCCGGCGCCGCCGCGACGACCTCGTCGCAGTCGTTCAGTTGCTTGACCGCGGGTCGCTCTTGCCTGACGGATGGACGTTCACCGAGATCGACGGGCTCGATCAGGCCGGGGTTGCAGCACAACTCGGGCAGAGCGCCATTTTCTTGAGCGGCGCTCGACGCGAAGGATTCGGCATGACAGGTGCAGAAGCGCTCTCAGCAGGCTGCGCGGTCGTCGGGTTCACGGGCGATGGCGGCGCCGAATACCTCACTTCCGATGTCGCCCGAGTAATCCATGACAACGACTTCGTCGGTATGGCGCAGGCCGTGGCCGAGACTGCGCGTCGATACGACGCGGCCGACGAAGATCTCCGCAACCGCACGATGCTCGGCCGCGCGCGAGTCCACGAACGTTACTCCCCCGAAAAACTGAGGGATTCGGCAGTAGCGGCCTTTCAAGAGTTGGAAGCCGCTGGATCTGACGCACGGGTTACGACGCCCACACGCATCACCCACTATCAGACGCATGCCCCGAGATCAGGAGCGGGCTGGGCGATCTATCTCCGCGCACGGAGACTCGCCCGACGGGGGCTCAACGCGGTCCGCGGCACGGGCCAGCCGTGAACGCGACGCCACTGCAGCATTGCCCCAAGATCTTGGTCACGATATTAGGTAGATTCGATTCCGCATTCTGGCGGAATGGAAACCTACCGACCTTGGAACCCGTTCAGTACGCTATTCCCAATTTCAAGAAGCTGCCGCACATCATTCCGATTCGCCCATAAGAATATCATCCACTACCCATTCACTTCCCCAAAGGACACGAACGCCCGCCAACAGCTCCCGCCCCAGCGACAAGTTGACGGCTCCGCCGACGAAGCTCGCTCCACTCATCGACGACGTCACACTGAACAGGGCAGCAACCGCCTATGAACGGTCGGGACCGGGCGGTCGCCATGGCGTAACAGTTTCCCCTCTGCGAACCAACATGGCATAGGCGTTTCCCACGCTGGCGACAATTCCTCTTGCCGCCCGCGCCCTTGACGTCGCCGCGCGACCCAGGAGCCCAGTAATCAGCTCACGAGACGACGAGAGGAACCGGCGTGCAACATGATTCCAGGTGAGTCGGCCAGGAAACACCTCTGGATACTTTCTCCAGATATAGACTTCGCTCTGCGCCGACTTAAACACCTTTTTTATGCGAGCGACACTGCCGGTCGTCTGTTGCGCCAGAATGACCATGTCCGGAACGCCTTGGATATGATATCCCAACAATCTCAGACGGAGAGCCAGCTCTGAATCGTCACCGCCATACCCGGGAAGGCCCTCATCAAAGCCTCCCGCACGAACAAGAACATCCTTACGCACCGCAAAGTTGCAGGTCTCGACAAGCGGAAATGACGTCAGCACGGAAGGGTTCATGGTACGGCCGGGCGTGGGGCCGTCGAGCGACCGGATCAATCCCATGCATGCCGGGTGCAGCACCAGAGCATCGTAAGCCGCCTGGAGCCACCCCGGTTGTACCACGTCATCTTGGTCGCAGAACACGAGGTACGGCGACGACGAGTTCTCTACACCAAGATTGCGTACATATGGAATGCTCCTGGAGAGAGAGCCGTCGACGATTCTCACGGGTACAGGAAAATTCACCGCATGAGCTCGAACCAGGTCAATAGTCTCGTCCGACGAGCCATTATCCACGACGACATATTCCCATGGGAAGGTCGTGCCCTGAGTTGCAAGGGCATCCATCTGTCGCCCGATGACTCCGACGCCGTTGTACGCCGCCGTGATGACACTGACGGCGGAGCCACCCGGATCTCTATCCATACGATCATGATAGCGGCAATTCTTGACGAGGAGGAACCTGATCAGGCTGCTGCGCCGGGCGCGCACAGTTGACCTTGCTTAATCGCTCAGACAGGGAGGCCGGCAGAGATCCATGCCCTGTGGATGACTGATCAGGTCGCGCTGGGTGCCAACCACGATCCTGCGCGAGTTCGGTAAAATACACCAAGCATGTCGCGTCCGGGCTCGTTCGCATTCGAGGGGATCGAGAGAGACGCGTCCCCCAGGCTTCGAAGCAGAGAGTCCCGGAGATCTTCTCACGGAGTTTCACTCTGCGGATGTCACGTGCTGATGTGAGCGCGCAGGACACTTCGCCAGCATCACCCTTCGCTCGTGGTCCCGATGCCGCGTATACGCATCTCCGAAACCGCAGCCGACCACAGGTTGTCGGTCGTGAAATGCTGCCGAACACGACGCATCGCCGTTGCTGCAAGCCGAGTTCGAAGATCCGCTGAGGCCAACGCGCGCTGAATAGCCTTGCGCATCTCGGCAGGATCGCCGACAGGAACGAGCAATGCAGTCTCCTCATGGGTGAAGTACTCGCGCATGGGCTCGGTGCCGGTGACGACGACGCACGCGCCTGCAAGGGATGCCTCAAGCGCAACGCTCTGCCCGGTCGGATAGGCAAGATCGTGCGTGGGAATAACGACGACTTGTGCCCGTTGAAGGAGATTCCAATATTCTTCAAACGGTACGGGAGCATGCACTTCGGCGTTCTTCGGAATTCTGACACCGGCCAGATTGGACGGTTTGCAATACACGCGGAGAGGAATGTCAGTCATCGACACCGCTTCGAAGAGCGTGCCATAGTCACGTCCACGATCGAAGCCCACTGACAGTAGAGGTACGTCCCGCGGAACAGCTCGTCCCGTTTCCCGCATGAACGACCGTCGGCCAGCCCCGAACGGGACAAGCGCCAACTGTTCGTCGCGAAAACCGGAGTCGAGGAAAATCTCACGCTGATTTCCACTCAAGTACAGCAGCAGATCGACGCCATGATAGGCACGAGCAAGGCGAAGCCGCTCATCATTCGATCGTTGTCGAAGTTCCTCCGCCAGCCAGCACGAGAGCATCACAATTGGAGTCTGCCGATACGGCGACGCACCGAACCGTCGCATTAGGAGTGGAGCGCGGGCGAACTGTTCCAGAAGCGCGATCACAACGTCGGCACGGCGACCCCCTCCTCGAAGCGCCTCCTCCCATAGGATGCCGCTGCGATGCTCGACGATATCACGGAGCTTTCTCGCGGGCCCCGACGCTCGGCGGTGGGGCGCATACACGGAAAATCCATGCTCTTCGAGAGTCAGAGCGTCGTAGGACAGTTCACCGGATACGCCGCGCTCTGCCAAGACCAACGCTCTCACTGGCCCACTTCCGTCTTCACGTGCAATCATCGAGACCTGTGTATCCGTTCGATCATTTCCGCCCATTTGCGGAGAACAGCCTCGGGCTCGAACCGGCGGACAGCCGACCGCGCGAAGTCGCCACGCTCCTTCAACTGAGCCGAGTCTTCAAGAGCGAGCTTCAGAGCGGTCTCGAACGCTACCTCGTCGTTGGCGGGAGTCACGAGGTAGCCGTCGAGCGCGCCAAGAAGTTCCCGCACCCCCGGCGAACAGTCGAAAACCATGGACGGCACGCCGTGCTGCGCAGCTTCGAGGACAGACATCGGGAACCCCTCGAAACGAGAGGTGAGGATGTTCAGGCGGGCCGACTCAAGAACACGATCGACCTCATCAGTTCGTCCCATGAGGTGCACACGTTCACGTCCCTCCAGTCGACTCCGTTCGGCTTCGAGAATTTCACGATGATTACCCTCGCCGTAAATCCGAAGTCTCCAGTGGCGTAGCGCGGGATCCGCGGTAGCAGACACGAAGATGCGCATCATCATCTCGATCTGCTTCTCACCAGAGTAGCGGGCGAGAGCGACAACAGTATCTTCGCGATCAGGCTGTGGCAGCACTCGCGCAACGGGGGATGTAGGGTTGGGTATCGCGAAGCATGGAATGCCGATCAAGTTCTCGAACAACTCGGCATCTTCACTGGAAAGTGCGGTAAACCCGTCGTCGTGGCCGAATTCTCGCGGAAGCGCTTCTCTCAGCCAGGGCTCCGACCAGAGCCCTTCATACGAGGAGTGATGCTGCCCGACCAGCAACGCTCCTCCGGCTCTCCTCCTATATCCAGAAAGCCTAAGAAGGGTGCGAGGAAACACGTGGGTGAATACAACCACCGTGTCATCACCATAGGCATCGATCTGCCGTTTGAATCTTCTCAATCCACGCCAACGATCGAATCGCTTGAAGACGAAGATCGGCAGGCGCGCCAGGCGCACACGTCCGCGGTCATCGCGCACCGACGCCGTCCTATGCAACGCCTCACGTCGGAGAACCGTCGTTGTAGGAAGGGAATCGTCGACCGAACCCGGATACACCGAGATCAACTCCACCTCGATTCCCTGCTCGAGCAGGGCAGTGGCGAAGTTGCGGACGAACGTGGAGCCTCCGCTCGCCTCAAACAAGCGAGTCGCGACGATGACCACTCGAGTGCACTTCGCGGGCCACGAGAGATCGTCCGCCTGTCGATTCTCGCGCTTCATCTCGTGCCCCCCGGGTACTGCTGAAGAAGCACGCCGATGCGTGCACGGAAATGCGAGAAATCGAACTCGCCTGCCCGCTCAGCACACGCCTCCCTGACGACGCTCGCAGTATCCGATGAGGCTTCAGCCCACATGCGGGTCAGACGCCGCAATCCGTCGATGGAGTTCCAAGTGTCCACGCCGTCGATCGGCGCCACGATTTCGGCGGGGCCGGCGGAACCGAAGACGAGCGGAATCGCCTCCGCCGACAATGCCTCTACCACACTCATCCCGAAATGTTCCTGCGTCTCAGGGTACTGATCCGCATCAGCCCCGAATCCTTGCGCGTGCCAGTACAGCGAAGCTCGCCCGAGTACCTCTTCGACTTCGCCGCGTGAGGCGTTCACCCGCAGTTCAACAGGCGCGCCGTCAGCTTTCTCCTTCAATAGATTGATATATTCGGCGTCCTCATCGGAGGCACCGCCGATCATCACGAGACGCCAGCCGATTTCGTGTAAGTCATGCATCTCAGAAAATGCATCCAGAAGAACATCATGACCCTTGTACGGCACGTTCTTCCCTGGTCGCTGAAACCGCCCGACGACTGCAATGATCTTCTCTTTTCGAAGTGGACGAATCCGATCGCAGGCCGGATAGAGGACATCAGCAGCAGCGCGCCACCTCGAAAGAACATTTCGCGCAGTGAAGTGTGAATTCGCCCAGAACATGTCGTATGTTCCACGAAATCCTCGTCGGTTATGCGAGACCAAGCTACGCTCGACAAGTCGCATAGCGGCGAGATAACATCGGTGACCAAGACCTCGAGCATCCACCTCGAGACGATGCGGGAAATGACAGTAGTAGATATTCTTTTTTGCCTTGCCGGGCAACTCGCTTCGATATTTCGCGTTGATCAGGAGGTCAAGATCTGATCGCGATATCTCCTTGGCGTGCGAAGCCGTCCAAAGCTGTCGACGCAACTCCTGAGGGAACCACCTTGGGAATGCGGATTCTGCGAGGCGACGGATCTTCACGGATCGGAGATGGCGAGCCGTGTCACCTCCGATCGCCTCGGCGAGATCATCCGCACGAACATCTCGATCGGTGAAGATCGTCGTTGCCCAATTGCTTTCGATCAGCGCACTCGCGAGTTGCAAGCACAGACGCTCTGCACCGCCGTGCGCATGCAGACCGGGGAAGTAGATTCCCGCGCGCGGACGTCGATCACTCATGTCAGTTCGCCCAGGGCGACGAGTTGAGCGAACGCGGGCGCGGCTTCCCTAACCTCTTCGAACGTCCCTTCCGCTTCCACTGTTCCGTCGCTGAGGAAGAAGAGACGATCGGCGTCACGCACAGTCGACAGTCGATGCGCAACGATAATCACCGTCATCGTGCCGCTTAGTTTGCGCAGCGTCTCTGCGATCTGGTGCTCCGTCTCATTGTCGAGCGCGCTGGTCGCCTCGTCGAGCACGAGGACTCGCGGATTCCGGTAGAGCGCTCGTGCCAACCCGATACGCTGACGCTGTCCTCCCGAAAGGCGCGTGCCACGCTCGCCGACGATGGAACTCGCTCCCTCAGGCAGAGTCGAGACGAATTGAGTCAGCTCCGCATGCTCGAGAGCCTCGGCGACGCGCTCATGGTCTACAGCATCGCTGGGAACTCCGAACGCAACGTTGGCAGTCAACGTGTCGTTGACCAGGAAGACGTCTTGAGGAACGACGCCAAGGCCTTCGTACCAGGTGACGAGATCTTCGCTGATGTCACGCCCACCTGCGGTGATCCGTCCGCTCGAAGGACGAAGGAGACCGAGAATGATATCCAAGGCAGTGCTCTTCCCTGCACCGCTGGAGCCTACGATGGCCGCTGTCGAATCGGCCTTGATTCTCATGCTCAGGCCCTGAAGAACGTCCGTGTCAGCATCCGGATAGCGATAGGTTACTGCATCGAGGACGATATCGCCCTGGAACGGCGCCTCGCCGCGGGATTCCTCGTCGTGGCTCGGATGCGCACCGAGCTGCTCCGCCGCATCGACGAGGATTCCGAGTCCTACTTGACCGCTCCGGATCATCGCGATAGTCGCGGAGATACGGTTCAAGGTTGGGAGGGCCCGCAACGACGCTGCCGCAAAGACACCGAGTACTGTGATCGCCGACTCTCTGTCGCCGGTCCCGAAGAGCAGCCAAGCGATGATGCCGACAGCGACGACGAAAGCAATCTCGAGAAAATACTTCGGAAGTTCCGAGATGATGGTCAGGTTTCTCTGTGCAGAGGCTCCCTGGTAGCGAGCGTCACGATAGCCCTTGACAAAGGCGTCGGCACTGGACGAGAGCCTGACCTCACGGAAGCCGTCAAGAGCAGGCATCAGGAACTGCCAACCGCGGATGCTGGCCTCGGCGAGCTCTTCACCGACCCGACGCTGCTGCCGCCGCAGTGCCCGTTGGATCAGCCCGAGGAAGGCGCCAAAGAAGACGATGGTGAACAAGGTCACGAGAGGGGAGGTGACGAGCAGCACAACCAGGATGGACATGAGCACGAGCAGATCAGACATGACGACCATGACGGCGAGCAGCACCGAGGATGCCTGAACCGTCGAATCACTGATGTTCCGATATATCTCGGGCATATTCCGCGTGCGGTGCACCGAGTACGGCGATAGCATGTAGCGCCGGAAGAGCTCACTGGCAGCGTCTGCAGAAAGGCGGGTCGTGCGGCCGACGAGCCACCATCGGAAAGGAATCGTGCCGACGCTCTTCAATATGAATACGAGCGCGACGAAGCCGGCAAGCACTGGCGTGAGCACGGCGATATCATTGGTTCCAATATAGGAACTCACCTGCCCCAATGTCCCAGAAGTCGTGTCGTTTCCGGAGATAAGCGTCATCAGCGGGAGCATCGCAGCGACACCGATCATGTCGAGGAAAGCGAGCACGACCGAACCCACGATCGCGACGAAGATCCACCCTCGTGATCGCGCACCAGCCAGGTCGAGATATATTCCCAGATTACTGAAGAGTGAGCTCTTGGTTTCCTTCACCGTCATGATTCCTCCGCCTGCACTCGCATGTATTGAATAGCTGTCGCGCGGCACATGGTCGCGACGTCCGAAGGCAGAGCGGCTCCCCCCATCGAGCTCTTCACTTCCCTTTCGATCGTCTGAGCCACGGTGCTTGAGTGGACCTCGGTCACAAGCTGCGAGCGTTCGATGATCTCCTGGTTCCCGCCCACATCCGTCGCCACGACGCGCAAGCCACGCGCGACGGCATCCAGCAGCGTGTAGGAGCAGTTCTCCCACACCGACAGCTGTGCGACGACATCCGCCTCTCCCATCGCCTCGTGGGCGTCGACGTAGCCGGGGAACGAGACCGCGTCGGAGAGCCCGAGCCGGTCGACCTGGGCGCGCAGCTCGGCCTCCAGCGGGCCTGTTCCGGCGATGGTGAGCGTCGCGTCGGGCCGTTCGGCGCGCACGAGGGCGAAGGCGTCGACGAGCACGTCGATGCGCTTCTCGGGGGCGAGCCGCGAGAGCGAGAGGATGCGGAGCGTGTCGGGCGTGGCGGAGGGGTCGCGCGGCTCGACGCCATCGGGCAGGTCGACGCCGTTGAGGATCACGTCGATCTGCCGGCGCGGCTTCCACTTGGCGATCATGGCCTGCTTCGTCGCCTCGGAGACGGCGATGACGCCGTCGAAGCGGCGCAGACGCAGCGAGTGCACCGCCGCCATGAGCCGCGACTTGAACGCCGAGCCGTGGTAGACCGCGTCGTCGCCGGCGATGCCGTGCTCCGTCGTGAAGCGCCGAGTTCCCGGGGGTAGGGGGGCGATCGACGTGACGATGTCGGCGTAGGCGAGGTGCGAGTGCACAATCGCGGGTGCCAGGCTGCGTGCGATGCCGGCGAGCGTTCGCACCGAGGCGATGACGCCGGCGTCGGGACCGAACAGCCCTGTCACGACGGCGGAGCCCTGCGCTCGCAGCTCGTCGGCGAGCGGCCCCTCAGGGCAGAGCACGACGAGACGCCAGCCCGGGATTCCGACGTGGGCGGCATCCAGCGCGTGGCGGGCCACGCCGCCGAGATCGGCGACGGGGATCGCCCACAGCGCGACGGGCTCCAGCGTTGCAACGGCGCGGTCAGACATCGTTCGCCACCTGCCCCGGCCGCAGCTCGCCCGACAGCGCCGCCGACTCGACGAGCCACGACACGTGCTTCTCGGCGAGCCAACGGGGAGTGCGGTCGAGCGTGCGGTCCGCCCGCTGGGCCCACTCGATGAGCTGCGCGAGGTTCGCACGGCGGCCGGTGCGCTCGACGAGGCGGTCCCAGGCCCCGCCGCCGAAGACGCGGCGCCCGGCCGAGTCCTCGCCATGCTTGCGCTCGAACGTCTGCTTCGCCGCCCCCGAGTAGAAGGCGCGACGCACGCGCACCTCGGTCGTCGTGGCCGCGATGTGGTGGGGCGTCTCGAGTTCAGGGGCGAGCACCACCTCGGCACCGGCCTCGTGGAGGCGGTACCCCCAGTCGACGTCCTCCCAGCCGTAGGCACGGTAGTCGAGGTCGTAGCCGCCCACGAGGTCGTACGTCTCGCGGGTCACCGAGACGTTGCCGCACCAGTAGCGCCAGCGCTTGTCGGCCGGCACGCGGTATGCGTCCTCCCGGAAGCGCTCGTCGCGGATGTGACCGTAGGCGCGCGCATAGGGCGTCTCAGGATAGACGTTCCGCACGAGTCCGACGACGCCGATCGGCATGCCCGCGACGTTCGCTGCCTCGTGCCGTGCCACGTTCGCCGCGACGTAGTCGGGCCGCGGCCGCAGGTCGTCGTCGCAGCGGATGAGCACGTCGCCGCGGGCAGCCGCGAACCCGGCGTTGAGCGCGGCCGAGCGGCCTCGGTTCTCCGGGAACACGATCGCGGTCACGGGCAGCTCGTCGCGCACGGCCTCGGCCACGGCGGCCGAGCCGTCGACGTCGCCGTCGACGACGACGATCGCCTCCCACGACGGTTCGGTCTGAGCGCGCAGCGCCTCGAAGAGGTGCGGCAGGCGCGCCGCTCCCCCGCGCGTAGGCACGACGAGGCTCGCCTTGGGTCGTGAACCCGAGCCGGAAGCCGACGAGGAGGCCACTAGAACCACTTCTCCAGCCGGTCCAGCGCTGTCCAGAATCCCTCGCCGGAGTTCACGTGCCCCTGCCAGATCTCGGGGATGAACGGCGCGTTCGGCGCGTGCTCGTCGAGCTGCTCGGCGAGCTGCTTCCAGTCGACCTCGCCGTCGCCGACCTGCACGCCCTCGCCGTCGACGCCCGTGGCATCTACGAGGTGGAAGTGGATGGAATGCGGCGCGAGCAGGTCCACGGCCTCCGAGAAGGGGATGCCGAGGAAGTTCGCGGCGAGCTTCGAATGGGAGACGTCGAGGCAGAGCGCCGTTCCGGTGGATGCCGCGAACTCGGCCGTGTCGGCCGGGTCGAGGAAGAGGTTGTGGAACTGCTGGCCGCCCATGAGCCACGGGTACGGCGGCAGCGTCTGCGCGGCGATGCGCACGCCCTCGGTGTCGAGGCGCTGGAGCGCCTCCGCGATGCGCGCGTACTTCGCCGCGCGCTCGGCGGGCGCGATGTGCTTGTCCTTGGTGAAGCCGCCCATGGTGACGACCATGATCGGCTCGTCCTCGCGCAGGAACCACTTGCGCAGGTCGCGCGTGATGTCGATCGTGCGCTGCACCTCGCGGATCGAGCGCTCCCACACCTCGTCGTCGTCCGATGCGAGGTCGACGAGGAAGTCACCGGCGAAGAGGTCGGGCAGGTGCGTGGTGAAGCCCATGTCGAGCGGCTCGGCGAAGAACGAGTCCATGTCGACGTCGAGGTCCTTGTACGAGAAGTGGAACTCGAGGAAGTCGGGTGTGCAGTCCTCGATGAGCTTCGCGTAGTCGTGGTAGCGCACGGGCAGGCCCCACGGGCGGCGGAACTCGAACTGGCGGCCCGTGGGCACGGCATCCGTGAGGTCGCCCTCGAAGAAGAAGTCGCCGGCTACCATGTCGCGGCGCACGGTGCGGCCGAGGAGCTTCGGCAGCGCGTTCGGCTGCAGACCGCGGCCCGGGCTCTTGACCTCGACGTCGGCCTCCGTGATCGTCTCGCCGACGGCGAGCGGGCGGGAGGCGACGAGCGACTTCGCGAGCGTCACCCGGTTCATCATCTCGCCGGTGGACACCTGGCGGGGGCCGGCATCGCCGAGAGCGAGCTCGACGTCGCGGATCTGCTCGACCATCGTCGTGAACTCGTCGGGCAGCAGCGACACGGTGTGGTCGTTGCCCTCCATGGTGCGGTCGACCGTGAAGTGCTTCTCGACGATGCGGGCGCCGCGGGCGACGGCGGCGACGGGCACGTGCCAGCCGCGCTCGTGCCCCGAGTAGCCGACTATGCAGTCGCCGATCTCGGCGAGCCGGTCGAGGTAGGCCAGGTTGACGTCCTTGAACGGCGCGGGATACGTCGACTGGCAGTGCAGCAGCGCGAACGAGGTGCCGAGCGTGCGCAGCAGCGCCGTCGTCTCGAGGATCTCGGCCTCGCGCGACATGCCCGTCGACAGCACGAGCGGCACGCCGCGCGCACCCGCGTCGCGCAGCAGCTCGTGGTTCGTGAGGTCGGCCGAGGCGATCTTCATGGCGGGGATGCCGTAGTCCATGAGCGCCTGCACGCTGGGGCCGTCCCAGGGGGTGCACATGACGTCGACATCGCGCTCACGCGCGTGGTCGAACACCTCGAAGAGCTTCTCGGCGGGCAGCGAGACGCGCGAGAGCAGGTCCAGCGTGTACTGCGCGCCGAGGTCCTCACCCGCGGTCGCGGCGCCCGACTGGCGGTAGAGCGCGTCCATGTCGCGGAGCTGGAACTTCACGGCGTCGGCGCCCGCGTCGGCGGCGAGGTCGACGAGGCGCTTGGCGAGGTCGACGGAGCCGTTGTGGTTGTTGCCGATCTCGGCGATGACGAAGGCGGGGCGACCCTCGCCGATCTCGTGCCGGCCGATGCGGAGCGTGTCGCCCCGGTCGATGGCGATCGCGACGAGGTGTCCGCGCTCGTCGACGAGGGGCAGGTGCGCGATGCCCGCGGCGCTCGCGAGGAGCGGGGCAACGTCGGCGGGCGTGCCGTTCGCGGGTCCCGTGCGCACGGCCGTGTTGGCGACCTCGATAGCGGAGACGTCGAGCGACGCGTCCGGGTGGGAGATGACGTAGCGGCGGAAGTCGCCGTCGCTGAGGGAGCCGCGCAGGATGCCGTGCTCGTCGACGCAGAACACGATGCGCTGCTGGTTCGCGCTGATCTTCTGCAGTGCGACGAGCACCGGGTCCTCGGCGAAGACGATGTAGGGCGTGAGGTTGCGTTCGATGATCACTGCGCGTTCTCCTGCACTGCGGTCGTGGGGTCGGGAGCGGATGCCGCGCCGTGCCGCTGAGCGGTTTCGGGGGCGCTCCCGCTGAAGAGTCGTTCGAGCTGCTGCTGCGCGACCTCGAGGTCGAGGAGCGTGTCGATGTCGACGCCCTCGTCGTCGGACATGACGAAGAGGCCGACGCGGCCGCCGATGCGGTTGTCGCGCTGCTCGTAGAGCTCGGTCCGGGTGAGGTAGAGCGAGCCGGTCTCGCGGTAGAAGTAGTCGTCGACGTCGAGGTCCTGCCGGCGCGGGCGGGCGTCGACGTCGAAGTGGGGGAAGGCGGTGTCGGCCGCCGCGTGCTCGCCCCCGGCCGCAGCCGGGGTGCGCCACAGGAAGGGCGTCTGCGGCACGACGCCGACGAGCGAATCGACGCCCGTCTCGGCGAACTGGACGATGGCGCGGTCGATCGTGCCGGGCAGCCGCACGGGCGAGGTCGCCTGCAGGAGCATGACCGCGTCGGGGCGGCGCCCGGCCTTCGTGCGCTCCTCGATCGCGTGGCGGACGACGGGCTCGGTGGGCGTCGTGTCCTGCGCGAGCTCGGCGGGGCGCAGGAAGGGCACCTCGGCACCGGCCTCGCGCGCGATCCGAGCGAGGCGCTCGTCGTCGGTGGAGACGACGACGTCCATGGCGGGGCGGGCGGCAAGCGCCTGCCCGATCGTCCAGGCGACGAGCGGCTTGCCCGCCACGAGCCGCGCGTTCTTGCCGGGCACGCCCTTCGAGCCGCCGCGGACGGGGATGACGCAGAGGATGCGCATCGAGTCGGTGCTGCTGGTCATCGTGCTCCTCCTTCGATGAGGCGGTCGAGGCTGCGGGCGATCGCGGTCGCGGGCTCGACGTCGGGCTGTCGGGGTGCGGGCGTCGGCTCG
>Ga0153917_1000802_pt1 | contig 16533 bp, 12 predicted proteins | sample TSFL001MetaG_FD_104695 | JGI IMG/M metagenome (GOLD analysis project Ga0153917, IMG submission 104695) | Attine ant fungus gardens microbial communities from Florida, USA - TSFL001 MetaG | ecosystem: Host-associated > Fungi > Mycelium > Unclassified | place: USA: Florida, Paynes Creek Historic... | reverse complement strand
GACCTGACCGAGAGCATGTTCAAGCGCCGCGAAGGCATCAAGGACAGCAGCAACCTGCTGCCGGGCCATGGCGGCGTGCTCGATCGCATCGATAGCCTGACCGCCGCGATCCCGATGTTTGCCGTGCTGCTCTGGGCGGCCGAATGGGGTGTGATGTGAGTCGCCCACAACGTATCACCGTGCTTGGCGCCACCGGCTCCATCGGCCTGAGCACCCTGGATGTCATTGCCCGGCACCCGGAGCGTTACCAGGTTTTCGCGCTGAGCGGTTACTCCCGTCTCGACGAGCTTCTCGCCTTGTGTGTGCGGCACCACCCGGCCTATGCCGTGGTGCCGGGCGCCGATGCTGCCGCGCGCCTGCGTGACGGTCTGGTTGCTGCGGGCTGCGACACCGAGGTGCTGGAAGGGGAGGCAGGGTTGTGCCAAGTGGCCAGTGCTGCCGAGGTGGATGCCGTGATGGCGGCCATCGTCGGTGCCGCGGGCCTGCGTCCGACCTTGGCCGCCGTCGAGGCGGGCAAGAAGGTCCTGCTGGCCAACAAGGAAGCGCTGGTGATGTCCGGTGCGCTGTTCATGGAGGCGGTGCGGCGCAGTGGCGCTGTGCTGTTGCCGATCGACAGCGAACACAACGCGATTTTCCAGTGCCTGCCGACCGATCATGCCCGTGGCCTGGCCCGGGTGGGTGTGCGGCGTATCCTGTTGACTGCCTCGGGTGGGCCGTTTCGTGAGACGCCGGTGGCGGCGCTGGCGGATGTCACGCCTGAGCAGGCCTGTGCGCATCCCAACTGGTCCATGGGGCGCAAGATCTCGGTCGACTCGGCAAGCATGATGAACAAGGGGCTCGAGCTCATCGAGGCCTGCTGGTTGTTCGATGCGGCGCCGGCCAGGATCGAGGTGGTGGTCCACCCGCAAAGCGTCATCCACTCCCTGGTCGACTACATCGACGGTTCGGTGCTCGCCCAGCTGGGCAACCCGGACATGCGCACGCCGATCGCCAATGCCCTGGCATGGCCTGAGCGAATCGACTCCGGTGTCGCGCCGCTGGACCTGTTCTCCATCGCCCGTCTGGATTTCCAGGCTCCCGACGAACAGCGCTTCCCCTGTCTGCGCCTGGCGCGTCAGGCTGCCGAGGCCGGCAACAGCGCGCCTGCCGTGCTCAACGCGGCCAACGAAGTGGCGGTGGAGGCATTTCTCCAGCGGCGTATCCGCTTCCCCGAGATCGCGGGTATGATCGAACAGGTGCTTGACCAGGAGCCGGTAGTGGCGCTGCCTTCGCTGGATGCGGTATTTGCCGCCGACCAGCGGGCCCGGGAACTGTCCTGGGAGTGGTTGAGGCGCCGCGGTTACTGATACTGGCGGCCTGCATGCGTTGGTCACGCAGGTCGCGAGTTCCAGGGATGGGCTGAACGTCATTCGGAGATGGTTATGACAGCGCTCTACATGATAATCGGCACCCTGGTAGCTCTGGGTGTATTGGTCACTTTCCACGAGTTCGGCCATTTCTGGGTCGCCCGACGCTGTGGCGTCAAGGTCCTGCGTTTCTCCGTGGGCTTCGGTACGCCGCTGCTGCGCTGGCATGATCGCCATGGCACCGAGTTCGTCGTGGCGGCCATTCCCCTGGGTGGTTACGTCAAGATGCTCGACGAGCGTGAGGGCGAAGTGCCGCCTGAGCAGCTCGGTCAATCCTTCAACCGCAAGCCGGTGCGCCAGCGCATCGCGATCGTCGCGGCGGGGCCCATTGCCAACTTCCTTCTGGCGATCCTGTTCTTCTGGGTCCTGGCCATGCTCGGCACCCAGCAGGTTCGTCCGGTCATCGGCGCGGTCGAGTCGGGCAGTCTGGCGGCTTCCGCCGGGCTGGTCGCAGGCCAGGAAGTAGTGTCCATCGACGGAAAACCGACCAACGGCTGGTCGGCCGTCAACCTTCAGTTGGTGCGCCGCCTCGGCGAGAGCGGCACCTTGCGGGTTGGGGTGCGCGATGAGGGCGCTACCCTCGAGCGCCAGCATGAAATCAGCCTTGATCACTGGCTCAGGGGTGCCGATGAGCCGGATCCGATCCAGTCCCTTGGCCTGCGCCCGTGGCGCCCGGCCATAACCCCTGTGCTCGCCGAGATCGACCCCAAGGGACCGGCCGCCGCCGCCGGGCTCAAGACCGGTGACACACTGCTGGCTCTCGACGGTGCGGCGCTGAGCGACTGGCAGCAAGTGGTGGACAGCGTTCGCGCCCGTCCCGAGGCCAAGGTGCTGTTGCGCGTGGCACGTGATGGCGCGCAACTGGAGGTTCCGGTAACCCTCGCTCGCCGTGGTGAAGGGCAGGCTTCCGGAGGCTACCTGGGGGCGGGTGTCAAAGGCGCCGAATGGCCTGCCCAGATGCTTCGGGAAGTAAGCTATGGGCCGCTGGATGCGGTGGGCGAGAGCCTGTCCCGGACGTGGAACATGAGCGTCCTGACCCTTGAATCGCTGAAGAAAATGCTCTTCGGGGAGCTCTCGGTAAAAAACTTGAGCGGACCGATAACCATTGCTAAAGTGGCGGGCGCTTCAGCCCAGTCGGGCGTGGGGGATTTCCTGAATTTCCTGGCCTACCTGAGCATAAGCCTGGGGGTTCTTAACCTGCTGCCCATTCCGGTACTGGATGGGGGGCATTTGCTGTTTTACCTGATCGAGCTGGCGCGCGGTCGTCCGCTCTCGGATCGGGTGCAAGGTTGGGGGGTCCAGATCGGTATCAGTTTGGTCATTGGGGTGATGTTGCTCGCTCTGATCAACGATCTGGGTCGACTATAAAAAGCTTCGCTCATTTGCGAACGAACCTGCCGCTTCATCGCGGCGGGTGGTTTATTGCCAGTTGGAATAAAAGGACTTCATGAAACGTCTGCTGCTAACTGCGGTCCTCTCCGCACTGATGATCGCTGAAGTTCACGCCGAGTCCTTCACCATCTCCGATATTCGCGTCAACGGTCTGCAGCGGGTCTCCGCAGGCAGCGTGTTCGGTGCATTGCCCTTGAACGTGGGTGACCAGGCCGATGACCGGCGTCTGGTCGAATCCACGCGCTCGCTGTTCAAGACCGGCTTCTTCCAGGACATCCAGCTGAACCGCGACGGCAATGTCCTGATCATCAATGTGGTCGAGCGCCCCTCCGTCTCGAGCATCGAGATCGAAGGCAACAAGGCAATCAGCACCGAAGACCTGATGAAGGGCCTGAAGCAGTCGGGCCTGGCCGAAGGCGAGATCTTCCAGCGCGCCACCCTCGAAGGCGTGCGTAACGAATTGCAACGCCAGTACGTGGCCCAGGGCCGCTACTCGGCCGAAGTCGACGCCGAAGTGGTGCCGCAACCGCGCAACCGGGTCGGTCTGAAGATCAAGATCAACGAAGGCACCGTCGCCGCCATCCAGCACATCAACATCGTTGGCAACAACGTGTTCGGCGACGAGGAGCTGAGCCAGCTTTTCGAGCTCAAGACCACCAACTGGCTGTCCTTCTTCAAGAACGACGACAAGTATGCCCGCGAGAAACTCTCCGGTGACCTGGAGCGCTTGCGTTCCTACTACCTGGACCGCGGCTACATCAACATGGACATCGCCTCTACCCAGGTCTCCATCACCCCGGACAAGAAGCACGTCTACATCACCGTCAACATCAACGAAGGTGAGAAGTACACCGTTCGTGACGTGAAGCTCTCCGGTGACCTGAAGGTGCCGGAAGACCAGGTCAAGTCGCTGCTGCTGGTGCAGCCGGGCCAGGTGTTCTCGCGCAAGGTGATGACCACCACCTCCGACCTGATCACCCGTCGCCTGGGCAACGAAGGCTATACCTTCGCCAACGTCAACGGCGTGCCGCAGCCACACGACGAGGACCACACCGTCGACATCATGTTCGTGGTGGATCCGGGCAAGCGTGCCTACGTCAACCGCATCAACTACCGCGGCAACACCAAGACCGAAGACGAAGTGCTGCGCCGCGAAATGCGCCAGATGGAAGGCGGCTGGGCATCGACCTACCTGATCGACCAGTCCAAGACCCGTCTCGAGCGTCTGGGCTTCTTCAAGGAAGTCAACGTAGAAACCCCGCCGGTGCCAGGCACCGACGACCAGGTAGACGTCAACTACAGCGTCGAAGAGCAGGCCTCCGGTTCGATCACCGCCAGCGTCGGTTTCGCCCAGAGTGCAGGTCTGATCCTGGGTGGTTCGATCAGCCAGAGCAACTTCCTGGGTACCGGTAACAAGGTTTCCGTCGGCCTGACCCGTTCGCAATACCAGACCCGCTACAACTTCGGTTTCGTTGACCCCTACTGGACTGCCGATGGTGTCAGCCTGGGTTACAACGCCTTCTACCGCAGCACCGACTACAACGACCTCGATGTCGACGTGGCCAGCTACGCGGTGGACAGCCTGGGCGCTGGTGTCAACGTCGGCTATCCGATCAGCGAGACCTCGCGCCTGACCTTCGGCTTGAACGTACAGCAGGACAAGATCAAGACCGGCAAGTACACCGTCGACGAGATCTTCGACTTCCTGGACAAGGAAGGCAGCGACAACTTCCTGAACTTCAAGGCTTCGGCGGGCTGGTCGGAGTCGACCCTCAACAAGGGTGTCCTGGCAACCCGTGGCCACTCCCAGAGCCTGACCGCCGAAGTGACCACGCCGGGCAGTGATCTGTCGTTCTTCAAGCTCGACTACCGCGGTCAGCTGTTCAAGCCAATCACCAACGATTACACCCTGCGTCTGCACACCGAGCTGGGCTATGGTGATGGTTTCGGTTCCACCGACGGTCTGCCGTTCTATGAGAACTATTTCGCGGGCGGTTTCAACTCGGTGCGTGGCTTCAAGGACAGCAGCCTGGGTCCACGTAGTACGCCGAGCAGGGGTACCAACCCCGGCACCATCGCAGACCCGGATCAGGATCCGCTGCCGTTCGGCGGTAACGTCCTCGTCCAGGGCGGTGCAGAGCTGTTGTTCCCGCTGCCGTTCGTCAAGGACCAGCGTTCCCTGCGCACTTCCGTGTTCTGGGATGTGGGTAACGTGTTTGACACCAATTGCGGCAACAAGCCTGATTGCGAAAAAGTCGGTTTCTCGGGCATGGCCAGTTCTGTCGGCCTGGGCGTCACCTGGATCACCGCGCTGGGTCCGTTGAGCTTCAGCCTGGCAATGCCAGTGAAGAAGCCGGACGACGCCGATACCCAGGTGTTCCAATTCTCTCTGGGCCAGACCTTCTAAGGTCGGCCCTTGCTTAATGACAACGGTTTATCCAGGAGTGCATCGTGCGTAAGTTGACCCAACTGGCCGTGATGGCCGCGGCGCTGGTCGCCACCCCGGCTTTCGCCGAAATGAAGGTCGCCGTGCTGAACTATCAGATGGCACTGCTCGAGTCCGACGCGGCCAAGAAATACGCCGTCGATGCCGAGAAGAAGTTCGGTCCGCAGCTGACCAAGCTGAAGAACCTGGAAAGCAGCGCCAAAGGCATCCAGGACCGCCTGATCAAGGGTGGCGACAAGATGCAGCAGCAGGAGCGTGAGCGCCTGGAGCTTGAATTCAAGCAAAAAGCCCGCGACTTCCAGTTCCAGTCCAAGGAACTGAACGAAGCCAAGGCCGTTGCCGACCGTGACATGCTCAAGCAGCTCAAGCCCAAGCTGGACGGCGCCGTCGAGGAAGTGATCAAGAAAGGCGGCTTTGACCTGGTGCTCGAGCGCGGTGCGGTGATCGATGTCAAACCGCAGTACGACATCACCCGCCAAGTCATCGAGCGCATGAACCAAGCCCGTTGATATGACCTTGACCATGACGCTCAGACAGCTGGCCGAGGCCCTCGGGGCGCAGCTCAAAGGCCCCGGCACGCTGCAGATCACCGGGTTGGCCACCTTGCAGGAGGCCACCGCCGGGCAATTGAGCTTTCTTGCCAACAAGCAGTACCGCAAGTACCTGGACGACTCCCAGGCGGGCGCGGTGCTGCTCAAGGCCGAAGATGCCGAGGGCTTTGCCGGCAACGCCCTGATCGTTGCGGACCCGTACCTTGCCTACGCACGCATTTCGCATCTGTTCGACCCAAAGCCCAAGGCTGTGGCGGGAATTCATCCCAGCGCCGTGGTGCACGAGGACGCGCAGGTGGATGCCAGTGCCAGCATCGGCCCGTTCGTGGTGATTGAAAGCGGTGCGCGCATCGGCGCGAACGTGACGGTCGGCGCCCATTGCTTCATCGGCGCTCGCTGCGTGATCGGCGACGGCGGCTGGCTCGCACCGCGCGTCACGTTGTATCACGACGTGACCATCGGCAAGCGTGTGGTCATCCAGTCGGGGGCCGTGATCGGTGGCGAAGGCTTCGGTTTCGCCAACGAGAAAGGCGTGTGGCAGAAGATCGCCCAGATCGGCGGCGTGACCTTGGGTGACGACGTGGAGATCGGCGTGAATACCGCCGTTGACCGCGGCGCGCTGTCGGACACGCGTATCGGCAACGGTGTCAAGCTCGACAACCAGATCCAGATCGCCCACAACGTGCAGGTCGGTGACCACACGGCGATGGCGGCCTGCGTCGGGATTTCCGGCAGTACGCGCATCGGCAAGCATTGCATGATCGCCGGCGGTGTCGGCATGGTTGGTCACATCGATGTCTGCGACAACGTATTTGTTTCCGGTATGACCATGGTCACCCGTTCGATCACCGAACCGGGCGGCTATTCTTCCGGCACGGCCATGCAACCATTGGCCGAATGGCGCAAGAGCGCCGCACGTATCCGTCAGTTGGATGAGATGTCCAAGCGTCTCCAGCAGCTGGAAAAACGTGTCGATACCGTGACCTCAGGTGGCCAGCCGGCATCAGAAGGCTGATACCATTCCCTGAGCAAGAGTGAACAGACGCTAGCTGGCTCCTCTTTGGATTGCAAAAGGAGCGTGTGGTCAGCACCTGCGCTCCCTATTCTTATTACAGGCTTCCCCCCGAAATGATGGACATCAACGAGATTCGCGAATACCTGCCTCACCGTTACCCGTTCCTGCTGGTGGACCGGGTGACGGATCTGGACTTCGAGGCCCAGAGCATTCGTGCCTACAAGAATGTCAGCATCAACGAGCCGTTCTTCAATGGCCATTTCCCGGCGCATCCGATCATGCCGGGCGTGCTGATCATCGAGGCGATGGCCCAGGCGGCCGGGATTCTCGGTTTCAAGATGCTCGACGCCAAACCGGCGGACGGCACCCTCTATTACTTCGTCGGCTCCGACAAGCTGCGCTTCCGCCAGCCGGTGCTGCCAGGCGACCAGCTGGTGCTGGAAGCCAAGTTCCTCAGCCGCAAGAGCATGATCTGGAAGTTCGAGTGCCGTGCCCTGGTTGATGGCAAGCCGGTATGCTCGGCAGAGATCACTTGCGCGGAACGCTCCCTATGACTTCGATTGATCCTCGGGCGATCATCGACCCGTCGGCCAAGTTGGCCGACGATGTCGAGGTCGGCCCTTGGTCGATCGTCGGGCCCGACGTGGAAATAGGCGAGGGTACCGTCATCGGCCCTCACGTGGTGATCAAAGGGCCGACCCGCATCGGCAGGTACAACCGCATCTTCCAGTTCTCCTCCATCGGCGAGGACACCCCTGACCTCAAGTACAAGGGTGAACCAACGAGTCTGGTGATCGGGGACCACAATGTGATCCGCGAAGGCGTGACCATTCACCGTGGCACCATCCAGGATCGCTCGGAAACCACGTTGGGCGACCACAACCTGATCATGGCCTATGCCCATATCGGGCATGACAGCGTCATCGGTAACCACTGCATCCTGGTCAACAACACCGCGTTGGCCGGTCATGTGCACGTGGGCGACTGGGCGATCCTGTCCGGCTATACCCTGGTGCACCAGTACTGCCACATTGGCGCCCACGCCTTCTCCGGCATGGGGACGGCCATCGGCAAGGATGTGCCGGCCTTCGTCACGGTGTTCGGCAGCCCCGCCGAAGCGCGCAGCATGAACTTCGAAGGCATGCGCCGTCGCGGTTTCAGCGACGAGGTCATCCATGCCCTGCGCCGTGCCTACAAGATCGTCTATCGCCATGGGCTGACCGTGGAGGACGCGATCAACGAGCTGGATGAACTCGCCTCGCAGTTCCCCGAGGTCGAGCTGTTCCGTCAGTCGATCCTCAGCTCTGCACGCGGCATCACCCGCTGACATGGCTCGGCTTTGCGTGGCGCTGGTCGCAGGTGAGGCCAGCGGCGATATTCTTGGCTCCGGCCTGATGCGCGCCCTCAAGGCGCGCCATCCTGACGTGCGTTTCATCGGCGTCGGCGGCCCCTTGATGGAGGCCGAGGGCCTGGTGTCGTACTTCCCCATGGAGCGCCTGGCGGTCATGGGGCTGGTTGAAGTGCTGGGACGCCTGCGTGAGCTGCTCAAGCGCCGCAAGGAACTGATCCGGACGCTGATCGCCGAAAAACCGGACGTGTTCATCGGCATCGATGCCCCGGATTTCACCCTCAACATCGAACTGAAGCTGCGCCAGGCCGGCATCAAGACCGTGCATTACGTCAGCCCCTCGGTGTGGGCATGGCGGCAAAAGCGCGTGCTCAAGATCCGCGAAGGTTGCGACCTGATGCTCACCCTGTTCCCCTTCGAGGCGAAGTTCTACGAAGAGCAGGGCGTGCCGGTGCGCTTCGTCGGTCATCCGCTGGCCGACACCATTCCCCTCGAAGCCGACCGTCAGGCTGCCCGTGACGCCATTGGTGCAGGTGATGGGCCGTTGGTGGCCTTGATGCCGGGCAGCCGTGGCGGTGAGGTCGGCCGTCTGGGCGAGTTGTTCCTGGATACGGCCCAGCGTTTGTGCGAGCTGGTACCCGGTGTGCGTTTCGTCTCGCCCTGCGCCAACCCGGCGCGGCGTGCCCAGCTCGAACAGATGCTGCAAGGCCGCGAGCTGCCTGTCACGTTGCTCGACGGTCGTTCGCACCAGGCCCTGGCGGCCTGTGACGCGGTACTCATCGCCTCGGGCACCGCCACGCTCGAAGCCCTGCTGTACAAGCGCCCCATGGTGGTCGCCTATCGCCTGGCGCCGCTGACCTACTGGATCCTCAAGCGCATGGTGAAGAGCCCCTACGTGTCGCTGCCCAACCTGCTGGCCCAGCGCCTGCTGGTGCCGGAGTTGCTGCAGGATGCCGCCACCAGCGAAGCCCTGGCACAGACCGTGGCACCACTGATCGCCGATGGTGCTCAGCAGACCGAAAGCTTCGACAAGATTCACCGCACCTTGCGTCGCGACGCCTCCAACCAGGCGGCTGAAGCGGTGCTGGCTTTGCTGGGAGACCGATAGGATGCAAATGGGGTTGGATTTCAGCCTGGTCGAGGAGCTGGTTGCCGGCGTCGATGAAGTAGGCCGTGGCCCACTGTGCGGGGCAGTGGTCACCGCTGCGGTCATCCTCGATCCGCAACGGCCGATCCTCGGCCTGAATGACTCGAAGAAGCTCACCGAGGCCAGGCGCGACGCCCTGTTCGACGAGATCTGCGAAAAAGCCTTGAGCTTCTGCATCGCCCGGGCCGAGGTCGAGGAGATCGACCGCCTGAACATCCTCCACGCCACCATGCTGGCCATGCAGCGTGCGGTCGAAGGGTTGCACATCACGCCGAAACTGGCGCTGATCGATGGTAACCGTTGTCCGAAGCTGTCGGTTCCGGCCGCGCCCGTCGTCAAGGGCGACTCTCAGGTGCCGGCCATCGCAGCGGCGTCGATCCTTGCCAAGGTCACCCGCGACAGGGAGATGAGCGCGCTCGAGCTGATCTATCCGGGCTATGGCATTGGCGGGCACAAGGGGTATCCGACGCCGGTGCACCTTGAGGCTTTGGCACGTCTGGGGCCGACGCCGATCCACCGGCGTTCCTTTGCGCCGGTACGTGCAGCGTGGGAGGCCCGTGAGGGCATTACCGATTCTTTGATCTGATCCATTGGGGCCGCTTTGCGGCCCTTCGCGGGTAAACCCGCTCCCACAGGTGTCGCGCCGCGTTCGAGGGCTATGACGTTTTGAGGGGGTGGGTTTAGCTGCGAAGGGGCGCATAGCGGCCCCAAAACTTCCATGGCTTTTACGCTACAATCCCGCTCTTGTTGTCTGGCACTGCTATAGGATTTTCCATGTCGGTCTCCTTCGTTCACCTTCGCGTGCACTCCGAATTCTCGCTGGTCGACGGCCTGGTGCGGATCAAGCCGCTGGCCAAGGCGCTGGCGGGGATGAACATGCCGGCGGTGGCGATCACCGACCAGAGCAACATGTGCTCGCTGGTGAAGTTCTACAAGACCGCCATGGGCGCCGGCATCAAGCCGATCTGCGGTGCCGACCTGTGGCTGGCCGGCAGCGACCCGGAAGCGCCGCTCTCGCGCATCTGCTTCCTCGCCATGAACCCCAAGGGCTATCGCAACCTCACGGAATTGATCTCCCGCGGCTGGACCGAAGGCCAGCGCAATGGCCTGGTGATCATCCAGCGCGAGTGGATCGCTCCGGCCAGCGAGGGCCTGATCGCTCTGTCCGCTGGCAAGGAAGGCGATATCGGCATGGCGCTGATGGCGGGCCGCCAGGACGAAGCCCAGGCGCTGCTCGGCGACTGGATGGGCATGTTCCCCGACCGTTTCTACGTCGAGGTACAGCGGACCAATCGCAGCGGTGACGAAGAGTACGTGCATGCTGCCGTGGCGCTGGCCGACCGCTTCGGTGCGCCCTTGGTGGCGACCAACGATGTGCGTTTCATCAAGCAGTCCGACTTCGATGCCCACGAGACCCGCGTCTGCATCGGCGAGGGCTGGACCCTCGACGATCCGCGCCGGCCCCGTGCCTACAGCGACCAGCAGTACCTCAAGTCCGCCGAGGAAATGGCCGAGCTGTTCAGCGACCTGCCGGACGCCATCGCCAACACCGTGGAAATCGCCAAGCGCTGCAACATCACCGTGCAGTTGGGCAAGTACTTCCTGCCCGACTTCCCGACGCCCAATGGCATGGGCATCGACGACTACCTGCGTCACGTTTCCTATGAAGGCCTGGAGGAGCGCCTGGCTGTGCTCTGGCCCAAGGAAACCACGCCCAACTATGAAGAGAAGCGCCAGGTCTACCTGGACCGCCTGAAGTTCGAGCTGGACATCATCATCCAGATGGGCTTCCCCGGTTACTTCCTGATCGTTATGGACTTCATCAAGTGGGCCAAGAACAACGACGTGCCGGTGGGGCCGGGCCGGGGGTCGGGTGCCGGTTCGCTGGTGGCTTATGTGTTGAAGATCACCGACCTCGACCCGCTGGCCTATGACCTGCTGTTCGAGCGCTTCCTCAACCCTGAACGTATCTCCATGCCCGACTTCGACGTCGACTTCTGCATGGATGGCCGTGACCGGGTGATCGACTACGTGGCCGAGGCCTACGGGCGCAATGCGGTCAGCCAGATCATCACCTTCGGCACCATGGCAGCCAAGGCGGTGGTGCGGGACGTGGCACGGGTACAGGGCAAGTCCTACGGCCTGGCCGACCGCCTGTCCAAGATGATCCCGTTCGAAGTGGGCATGACGCTGGAGAAGGCCTACGAGCAGGAAGAGATCCTGCGCGACTTCCTCAAGGGTGACGAGGACGCACGCGAGATCTGGGACATGGCCCTGAAGCTCGAAGGCGTCACCCGTGGTACCGGCAAGCACGCTGGTGGCGTGGTGATCGCGCCCACCAAGCTCACCGACTTCTCGCCGATCGCCTGCGACGAAGAGGGTGGTGGCCTGGTGACGCAGTTCGACAAGGACGACGTCGAGGCCGCGGGCCTGGTGAAGTTCGACTTCCTCGGCCTGCGGACCCTGACCATCATCAAGTGGGCGATGGAGATCATCAACCGCGAGCAGGCCAAGAAGAACCTGCCCGATGTAAACATCGACTTCATCCCGCTGGACGACCGCAAGACCTACGAGCTGTTGCAGAAGGCCGAAACCACGGCGGTGTTCCAGCTTGAATCGCGGGGCATGAAAGAGCTGATCAAGAAGCTCAAGCCCGACTGCCTGGAAGACCTTATCGCACTGGTGGCACTGTTCCGCCCGGGCCCGCTGCAGTCGGGCATGGTGGACGACTTCATCAACCGCAAGCACGGCCGCGCCGAGCTCGCCTACCCTCATCCTGACTACCAGTACGAAGGCCTGAAACCGGTGCTGGCACCGACCTACGGCATCATCCTGTACCAGGAGCAGGTGATGCAGATCGCCCAGGTGATGGCTGGCTATACCCTCGGCGGCGCCGACATGCTGCGCCGTGCGATGGGTAAGAAGAAGCCCGAGGAGATGGCCAAGCAGCGGGGTGGTTTCATTGAAGGTTGTGCCAACAACAATATCGATGCAGACCTGGCCGGTAACATCTTCGACCTGGTGGAAAAGTTCGCCGGTTACGGCTTCAACAAATCCCACTCCGCCGCCTATGGCCTGGTGTCGTACCAGACTGCCTGGCTGAAAACCCACCACCCGGCGGCGTTCATGGCTGCGGTGTTGTCGGCGGATATGCACAACACCGACAAGGTGGTGGTGCTGGTCGAAGAAGTGCGCAACATGAAGCTGCGCCTCGACGCGCCGGACGTGAACTTCTCCGACTTCAAGTTCACCGTGAACAACGACGGGCGCATCGTCTATGGCCTGGGCGCCATCAAGGGCGTCGGCGAAGGCCCGGTGGAGGCCATTGTCGAGGCGCGCGCCGAGGGTGGCCCGTTCAAGGACCTGTTCGACTTCTGCGAGCGCATCGATCTCAAGCGGGTCAACAAACGCACCCTCGACGCGCTGGTTCGAAGCGGTGCGCTGGACCGCCTGGGCCCGCACTTCCATGACGAGATCAAGGCCTACCACGCCAACATCGACCTCAACCGTGCGACCTTGCTGTCTGCGCTGGGCGAGGCCATCAAAGCTGCCGAGCAGACCGCTCGCACCGCTGACAGCGGGCACATCGACCTGTTCGGCGGGATGTTCGACACAGCGGACGCGGATGTCTATGCCAATCATCGCAAGGTGCGCGAGCTGACCCTCAAGGAACGCCTCAAGGGCGAGAAGGATACCCTCGGCCTGTACCTCACCGGTCACCCGATCGACGAGTACGAAACCGAGATCCGCCGCTTCGCGCGTCAGCGCATCATCGACCTCAAGCCGTCCCGCGATACCCAGACCGTGGCCGGGATGATCATTGCCCTGCGGGTGATGAAGAACAAGAAGGGCGACAAGATGGGCTTCGTCACCCTTGACGACCGCTCCGGGCGCATCGAGGCCTCGTTGTTCGCCGATGCGTTCATGGCGGCCCAGGCCCTGTTGCAGACCGATGCCATGGTGGTGGTGGAAGGGGAGGTCAGCAATGACGACTTCTCCGGCGGCCTGCGCCTGCGGGTCAAGCAGGTGATGACCATGGAGGATGCCCGTACCAAGCTGGCCGAAAGCCTGCGCCTGAAAGTGGCCCATGAGGCCCTCAAGGGCGACCGGCTGGCCTGGCTTGGCGAGCTGATCACCCGTCACCGCGGCGGTTGCCCGATCACCCTGGAATACACCGGCAGCGATGCGCGGGCCATGTTGCAGTTTGGCGACGAATGGTCAATCGACCCCGCCGATGGCCTGATTCAAGCACTGCGTGACCAGTTCGGACGTGAGAACGTCTTCCTGCAATACCGCTGAACCGACGAATTTTAATCTCGACCTGAATGCGCCTGATCCCTTAAGGTAGGGCGCCAAACGGATCAACCGGCCGGCCGCCTGGCCGTAGACCCAAGACGGATGCCTATGAACCCGAATTTCCTCGATTTCGAACAGCCGATTGCCGACCTGCAAGCCAAGATCGAAGGGCTGCGCCTGGTGGGCAACGACAATTCGCTGAACATCAGCGATGAAATTGCCCGTCTGCAAGACAAGAGCAATACCCTGACCGAAAGCATCTTCGGCAACCTGACCAGCTGGCAGATCGCTCGCCTGGCCCGTCACCCGCGTCGTCCTTATACCTTGGACTACATCGACCACATCTTCACCGAGTTCGAAGAGCTGCACGGCGACCGTCACTTCTCCGACGATGCCGCGATCGTCGGTGGCACCGCACGCCTGGACGGCAAGCCGGTGATGGTCATCGGCCACCAGAAGGGCCGTGAAGTGCGCGAGAAGGTTCGCCGCAATTTCGGCATGCCTCGCCCGGAAGGCTACCGCAAGGCATGCCGACTGATGGAAATGGCCGAACGCTTCAAGATGCCGATCCTCACCTTCATCGACACCCCGGGCGCCTACCCAGGGATCGACGCCGAAGAGCGCAACCAGAGCGAAGCCATCGCCTGGAACCTGCGTGTGATGGCCCGTCTGAAGACCCCGATCATCGCCACCGTCATCGGTGAGGGTGGTTCCGGTGGTGCGCTGGCCATTGGCGTGTGCGACCAACTGAACATGCTGCAGTATTCCACCTATTCGGTGATCTCGCCGGAAGGCTGCGCCTCGATCCTGTGGAAGACCGCCGACAAGGCCGCTGACGCCGCCGAGGCCATGGGCATCACCGCCGAGCGCCTGAAGAGCCTGAACATCGTCGACAAGGTCATCGGCGAGCCACTGGGTGGCGCCCACCGTGATCCAGCGAAGATGTCCGAAAGCATCCGTGCCGACCTGGTCGAGCAACTGGAGATGCTGGGCAAGTTCGACAACGATGCGCTGCTGGCACGTCGCTACGACCGCCTGATGAGCTACGGCGTCTGATAACGCATTGAATGGCACCGGCTTCGCCGGTGCTCGCGGGCAGGCCCGCTCCCACACATACTGCGCTGTTGCGCCGGGCCTGTGGGAGCGGGCCTGCCCGCGAATGCGTTCTTCGTTCGTGCGAGGCCTGGATGATCAACCTCAACCCTTGGCTCGACGCCCCCGCCTGGCACGTCGCCTTCTCCGGCGGCCTGGATTCCACCGTCCTGCTGCACCTGCTGGCCGACTACGCCCGTACCCATGACGCCCCGCCGCTGTGCGCCGTGCATATCCATCATGGGCTGCAGGCCGCCGCTGACCATTGGCCGCAACACTGCCAGTCGATCTGCGATGGTCTGGGTATCGAACTCAAGGTGGTCCACGTCAATGTATCGCCTGGTGCCAGCCTTGAGCAGGCGGCCCGTGATGCCCGCTATGGGGCGTTCAGCCAGTTGCTTGGTGCGGGTGAGGTGCTGTTCACGGGGCAGCACCGAGAGGACCAGGCTGAAACGCTGCTCTTTCGCCTGTTGCGTGGGGCCGGCCTGCGTGGGCTGGCGGCCATGCCTGCGGCGCGGCCTCTGGGGCAGGGGCGGCTGGTCCGGCCATTGCTGGCGGTTGGGCGGGCACAGTTGCTCGCGTACGCCAAGGCACAGGGGCTTTGCTGGGTCGAGGACCCCTCCAATGCCGATATCGCCTTCGCCCGTAACTACCTGCGTGGCGAGGTCTTTCCCCTGCTGCTTCAGCGCTGGCCCCAGGCGACCGCTAACCTGGCGCGTAGCGCAGGACATCTGGGCGAGGCGTTGGAGTTGCTGGAAGAGCTGGCGGTCGCTGACCTGGCAGGTGCCGAACAAGGGGGGCCATTCGCCTGGCTTGGGTTGGACTCTCTCGATCTGGCCAGGCTTGAGGCGTTGTCGCCGGCGCGCCAGCGAAATGCCCTGCAATACTGGTTGAGCAGCCGCACCCGCTTGCCCGACAGCCGCCACTGGGCCGGCTGGGAGAGCATGCGTTCCGCCGCCATCGATGCCCAGCCTGTATGGCGATTGGGGGATGGCGTGCTGCAGCGCAGTCATGGGCGTATCTGGTGGTTGAGTGGCCAGTGGCTGGAGCCGGTCGCAAATGGGCTGGGTTGGGCGGACCCGGGTGCGCCTTTGGTGCTGCCCGGCAACGGCTGCCTCCGTGTGCAGGGCGAGTGCCCGCCAGGTGAGCTGTGGGTCGGCTACCGCCGTGGTGGTGAGGTGATCGAGGTTCCAGGTCGCGGTCGGCGTGACCTCAAGCGTCTGCTCAACGAGTTGCAGGTCCCGCATTTCGTGCGTTCGCGTCTGCCGCTTTTGTGGCAGGGCGAGCGCTTGCTGGCGGTGGCCAACCTGCCGCTGGCAGGGCAGGGTGGCGTGCAGTTGCACTGGCAGCCGCCGACGAACGTGCAAGGTTTGAGCTGAAGGGTACATTCGGGTAGACTACCCTCCCTTCTTGATACAGCTTCTGTGGGTTCATCGAAAACACGGGAGTTGCCGGTTACCAAGCAGTTTTTTGCTGGGCTGATTCTTAAAATGACGAGCGAACTCCATGCCGGGGATACCCCTGGTTTGTACAGGCGCGGCAGTTGTTCGAGATGCACTGTGATTGACGCAGGTGATCGGGGGCTTCGGCCTTCCTTCGCTTTCTCCGGCGGCGCTGACCGCTTTAACGCAGACTTCTAGGGTTTTTCATGACGCGCTACATATTCGTCACGGGCGGTGTTGTTTCTTCATTGGGGAAAGGCATTGCCTCGGCTTCCTTGGCGGCCATCCTGGAGGCGCGGGGGCTCAAGGTCACCATGCTCAAGCTGGATCCGTACATCAACGTCGACCCCGGCACCATGAGCCCGTTCCAGCATGGTGAGGTGTTCGTCACCCACGAT
>Ga0153917_1000801_pt1 | contig 16535 bp, 13 predicted proteins | sample TSFL001MetaG_FD_104695 | JGI IMG/M metagenome (GOLD analysis project Ga0153917, IMG submission 104695) | Attine ant fungus gardens microbial communities from Florida, USA - TSFL001 MetaG | ecosystem: Host-associated > Fungi > Mycelium > Unclassified | place: USA: Florida, Paynes Creek Historic... | reverse complement strand
TTGTCGGAGTTCTTCTCGGGGGTGCGCTCGAAGTACACGCCGGGGCTGCGCACGAGCTGCGACACGACGACGCGCTCGGTGCCGTTCACGATGAACGTGCCCTTGTCGGTCATGAGCGGGAAGTCGCCCATGAACACGGTCTGCGTCTTGATCTCGCCCGTGTTGTGGTTCATGAACTCGGCCTCGACGTACAGCGGGGCCGCGTACGTCTTGCCGCGCTCCTTGCACTCGTCGATCGAGTACTTCTCGGGCTCGAGGTACGGGTTCGCGAAGCTCAGCTGCATCGTCTGGCCCAGGTCCTCGATCGGGGAGATCTCCTCGAAGATCTCCTCGAGGCCCGAGCGCGTGGCGATGTCGTTGCGGCCCTTCTCGCGGCCCTCGGCGACGCGGGCCTTCCAGGCCTCGCTGCCGACGAGCCAGTCGAACGACTCCGTCTGCAGGGCGAGCAGGTCGGGGACGTCGAGCGTGTCGTTGATCTTGGCGAATGACAGTCGGCGGGCGTTCCGACCGGTGAGGGGCGTTGGAGTTGCGTTGCTCGCAGCAGCCAAGGAAATTACCTCCGCGGATCCCGCCGGAGCTGCGGGATGCCAGTAGTGTCGTCGGTGAGGATCAGCGCCGTTTCGGGCAGGATCCGGTCATCGTGCGGCCGCCGGGAACGGCGGGACACCACCGCGGCGGCAACCCGTCGGAGTCGAAGAGGACTCCGGGCTGGGATCGCAGTGGCTGGTGGGACGAGGACCGAGATGCACTGCCAAGCCGACCGCAATATGAGGGCATGGTGAGACGAAGCGCAAATATTGAGTGTATGGTGCGCGGCCGCGCGTGTCCAGTGCGGCGGTTGCCGCTGGGCTGATTCTCAGGTATAAGCGGGGCTCGGGCAGGCCGCGCTCACGCTTCGCCGGGCGTGGATACCCTGGCGGGCATGGGACGGGCGACGCGCGAGCACGACGAGACGACGACCGGGATGGAGGTCGGCGGCGCGCATCCGGAGTTCCGGCTCGACCTGGAGCGCATCCGCTTCTCCCCCTCCTTCGCGCGGCTCGCCTCCGTCACCCAGGTCATCTCGCAGCCGGGCTCCGGCGCCATGGTGCACAACCGGCTCACGCACTCAATCAAGGTCACCGCCGTGGCGCGGGCGATCGCCGTGCGCGTCGCCGCCGAGATCGCCGGCACCTCGCCGCGCGTGCCCGCCGGCTCCTGCGACGCCGTCGTCGTGCAGGCCGCAGCCTCGGCGCACGACCTCGGGCATCCGCCGTTCGGCCACCTCGGCGAGTCCGTGCTCGACCGCATCGCCCGTACCGAGCTCGGCCTGCCGGACGGCTTCGAGGGCAACGCGCAGACCTACCGCATCGTGACGGCGCTCGACGTCGTCGACGGCGTGCCCGCGGGGCTCAACCTCACCGCCGCCGTGCGCACCGCGATCGCCAAGTACCCGTGGACGTCGACCGTCGACCCGGCCGACATCGAGGCGCACGGCGCGCCGCGCGGGGTCCGGCTCGCGAACGGCGAGGCGCGCGTGCGCAAGTACTCCGCCTACGCGATCGACGCCGTCGATCTCGAGCGGGCCCGCGCCGAGCACGGCTCCCTGCGCCCCTTCGAGCAGTCGGTCGAAGCCGCGGTCATGGACGTCGCCGACGACGTCGCCTATTCGATCCACGACGTAGACGACTTCTACCGCGCCGGTATCCTCGGCCACACGTCCATCTCGAGCGAGCTGCGCGAGTGGACCGAGCGCGCGGGCGAGCTGCGCGCGACCGACGACGACGAGCTCGTCGGATCGATCCGGCCGGGCGCCGGGCTCGAGCTGCTGCGCCGCAAGATGCACCGCGACGACGCCTGGATCGCCTCCGACGACGCCTTCGCGGACGCCGTCGCGACCATCGCCGACGACCTCGTCGACGGGCTGCTCGCGCGCCCGTACGACGGCTCGATCACGGCCGAGCGCACGCTCTCGTCGTTCACCTCGCGGTGGATCGCGCACCTGCAGCAGTCGGTCGTCGCGACCGGCGTCGACACGCTGCGGGCCGGGCCGGTCACGCTCGAGGCGGGTGCCTGGCACGAGGTGGAGATCCTCAAGTTCGTCCACAAGCGCTTCGTGCTCGACCGGCCCGACCTCGCGATGTACCAGCGCGGGCTCGGCCGCAGCCTCGTGCGCACCGTCCGCTCGCTCATCGCCTGGCTCGACGACGAGCACGACAGCGCGCGCGTGCCGGCGAGGCTGCGAGAGCTCATCGAGCTCGCCCGAGAGGGCTACCGTCGCACGGCGATCGAGCGGCCCTCGCTCGTGCGCCCGCTCGACGGAGCGGCCATCGAGCGGGCGTCCGTCTCGCGCGGCGTCATCGACTACGTCGCCTCGCTCAGCGACTCGCAGGCGCTCGCCGTCTCCGAGGCCGTCTCGGGCCGCGCCGACCGGCTGTGGACGCTCGGGCAGAGCCTGTAGGGCCGGGGACCGCCCGCACCCGCGCCCGCGCCCGCACCCGCGCTGAAAAAGCCTGGCCCTCAGACGAAGAGATGGCAAAGAGACGCATCTGCTCGCCCGAGGGCCAGGCTTTTCGGAGCGGAGTTCGAGGACTACGCCTCGTCGGCGGCGCCGCTCGCGGCGATCGGGGCCGGGGCCGCGGCGGGCACGTCGCCCGTCACGCGGGCCTGGATGCGGGCGCCGATCTCGGCGTCCACGTTCTTCCAGTACTCGAACGCGCGCGAGAGCACGGGCTCGATGACGCCGTCGAGGGCGCCCGAGACCGTCTCCACGAAGCGGTCGCGCTGCTCGGCCGTGAAGACCTCGCGCACGAGCGTGCCGGCCTGACCGAAGTCGTCGTCCTCCGCGTGGAGCGAGTAGGCGCTGCGCACGATGTCGCCGTCGGCCTCCCACGAGTTCTCGACGGGGCCCTGCTGGTCGGCGTAGGGGCGGCCGAACGAGTTGGGCGCGTAGACGGGCGCCGCACCCGAGTGGTGGTAGGTCATGTGGCCGTCGAACGTGTAGGAGTTCACCTTGTTCTTCGGCTGGTTGACGGGGAGCTGGTTGAAGTTCGTGCCGATGCGGGCGCGCTGCGCGTCGGGGTACGCGAAGACGCGGCCGAGCAGCATCTTGTCGGGCGAGACGCCCGTGCCGGGCACCTGGTTCGACGGCGAGAACGCGGCCTGCTCGATCTGCGCGAAGAAGTTCTCGGGGTTGCGGTTCAGCGTGAGCTTGCCGACCTCGATGAGCGGGTAGTCGGCGTGCGTCCACGTCTTCGTCAGATCGAAGGGGTTGAAGCGGTAGGTCTTGGCGTCCTCGTAGGGCATGACCTGCACCTTGAGCGTCCACGTCGGGAACTCGCCGCGGGCGATCCCGTCGAAGAGGTCGCGACGGTGGAACTCGGCGTCCTTGCCGGCCAGCTCGTCGGCCTCGGCGCCCGACATCGTGTCGAAGCCCGCGTCGTTGATGAAGTGGTACTTCACCCAGAAGCGCTCGCCCTCGGCGTTGATCCAGGCGTACGTGTGCGAGCCGTAGCCGTTCATGCGGCGCCACGAGGCCGGCAGGCCGCGGTCGCCCATGAGGTACGTGACCTGGTGGGCCGACTCGGGGTTGAGCGTCCAGAAGTCCCACTGCATGGTCGCGTCGCGCAGGCCCGAGTCGGGGAGGCGCTTCTGCGAGCGGATGAAGTTCGGGAACTTCATGGGGTCGCGGAGGAAGAACACGGGCGTGTTGTTGCCGACGACGTCGAGGTTGCCCTCGTCGGTGTAGAAGCGGAGCGCGAAGCCGCGCACGTCGCGCCACGTGTCGGGCGAGCCCTGCTCGCCGGCGACCGTCGAGAAGCGGAGGAGCGTCTCGCTCGTCGCGCCCTGCTGGAACACGGCCGCGCGGGTGTACTGCGAGACGTCGTGCGTGGCCTCGAACGTGCCGAAGGCGCCGGCGCCCTTGGCGTGCGGGTTGCGCTCGGGGACGCGCTCGCGGTTGAAGCTCGCGAGGTTCTCGATGAGGTTGACGTCGTGCAGCAGCAGCGGGCCGTTCGAGCCGACGCTGAGCGAGTTGCGGTCGCTCTCCGTCGCGTTGCCGGTCTGGCTCGTCGAAGCGACGTTGGGGTCGATGAGGTCGGACATCTCTCTCCGTTCAGGTGGATGCGATGGTCAGGCGGATGCCGTGCTCGCCGTTGCCGGCGCCGGGCCTCCGCCGTCGATCAGGAGGCCGCGGTCGCGGCCCCCTCGCCGGCGCGGACGCAGTCGGCGCACACGCCCCGGAACACGACCTCGGCCGATTCGACCGAGAAGCCGTGCGTCGAGGACGGCGTGAGGCACGGGGCCTCGCCGATGACGCAGTCGACGTCGACGATGCGGGCGCACACGCGGCACAGCAGGTGGTGGTGGTTGTCCCCCACCCGCGTCTCGTAGCGCACCGCCGAGCGCACGGCGTCGAAGCGGCGGACGATGCCCGCCGTCTCGAGGTCGCCGAGCATGAGGTACACGCCCTGCAGCGTGAGCTGCGGGAGCCGCTGCGCGGCCAGCGCGTGCACGTGCTCGATCGTCGAGTGCGGCGCCCGGTCGAGCGCGTCGAGCACGGCGAGCCGTTGCTGCGTCACGCGTCGGCCGGAGGCGCGGAGCACGGCCTGCCAGTAGGCGTCGCCGCGACCGGCGGCGCCTGCGTGGTCATGGGGGTGCTCGTGCGCCGCATCCGTCGAGTCGCTCGTGCCGGGGACGCGCGCGTCTTGATCGGACGCGACTCGCGCATCCGCTCGCTCAAGATCGTTCGTCACCGACATGCCGCCCATCCTTCCACTGTTTTGGTCAATTCAAAAGAGCGTGTCGGACAGCCCGAGAGAAACAGGGAGATCTCCCAGGTTGAGCCTCCCCCAGGAGGGTCGGGCCCGCGAATGGGAGCAGGCGCGGACCTCGACGGGGCGTCGACACGGAGCGCAGTCGCATCGGGAGCGACCACGAACCCCGCGGGGCTCCGCGGATCCCATTCGCATCACCGACCCCGCCGAGCCCACCGACCCTCGGCATGCATCGACATGCATCGATTCATGCCGACACGGCACATCCGTTCGAAGCATTTATCGTCTACTTGACGAGAACGTGCTCGAGGGTTTATCGTCGACACGACGAAAAATTGACGAGGAGAACCGCCATGGCCACCATCACCCGCCGCCCCTTCGTGAACCACCTGCGCGCCGACGCGACGACCTTCGTGCAGCACCGCACGGGCGGCACCGTGCGCCACGAGGGCCGCGCCGCCGCGTTCTGGTACGTCGCCCGCACCGCCACGATCACGCAGGTGCCCCTCGACGACCGCGAGCAGGCGCTGCTCTTCCACGCGAGGACGGCCGACTTCCAGGACGTCACGGTGCAGGCGAGCATCGACTACCGGATCGTCGACCCCGCGCTCTCGGCCACGCGCATCGACTTCGGCATCGACCCCCGCACGGGCAACTGGACGAGCACTCCCCTCGACCGGCTCGGCGCCCTGCTCACCGAGCTCGCGCAGGAGCCGGCCCTCGAGCAGCTCGCCGGCATGAGCATGGCCGACGCCCTCGCCCGCGGCATCCCGCCCGTGCACGAGCGCGTCGCCGGGGCGCTGGCCGGAGACGCGCGCCTGGTCGAGCGCGGCATCGCGGTGACCGACGTGCGCATCGTCGCGATCCGCGCCGACGCCGAGCTCGAACGCGCGCTCCAGACCGAGACCCGCGAGCGCGTGCAGCAGGAGGCCGACCGGGCCACCTTCGAGCGCCGCGCCCTCGCGGTCGAACGGGAGCGCGCGATCGCCGAGAACGAACTGCGCAACAAGATCGAGCTCGCCAAGCGGGAGGCCGAGCTCGTCGAGCAGAACGGCCGCAACGCGCGGGCCAGGGCGACGGAGAAGGCCGCCGCCGACGGCATCGAGACCGAGGCGCTCGCGGCGGGCAGGCGGAAGCTCGCCGAGACGGACGCCGCCGGCATCCGCGCGAAGGGCCTCGCCGAGGCCGAGGTGGAGACGGCGAAGCTCACGGCGCAGGGCGCCGTCGACCCGGCGACGCTCATGGCGATCGCGCTGCGGGAGCTGGCCGAGGGGCTGCCGAGCATCGAGCACCTGACCATCACGCCCGACCTCGTCGCGCCGCTGCTGCAGCGGTTCGCGGCGGCGCCGGGAACCGGCGCCGGGGCGGGCGCGGTCGGGGCGGCGCGGTAGGCCGCGGCTCCGGCGCCGACCACAGCCGCACCGCAACGCCGTCGTACCTCCACGGTCGGCGTCTTCGCCGAACTCCGGCGATGCCGCCGCGGTGGCGCGAAGAGCGGCCCACCTCCCGCCATATCCCCGGAGTTCGGCGAAGACCTCAGCGCCGACCGAGTCTGGACCGGCCGGTTCAGCCGGCGCTCGTCCCGCTCCGCGCATCCGACATCGCGCGCCGCGCATCATGAAAGGACCTCGTCATGCCGCTGCAGCCCCGAGCCGTGCTCGTGCACCGCGCCTCCGAGTTCGACGAGCTCGTCGCCCGCCACGGCACCCGCGGACAGGCCGAGTTCCTGCTGGCCTCGCGCGGCCGCGCGATCGACGAGATCGAGCACCGCCACCTCGCGCTCGCCCGCGCCGTCGAGACCGTCACGGCCGCGATCCCCGCCGAATGGCGGCGCGCCGCGGTCGAGCGGCGGGACCTCGCCCGCTTCGTATTCGGCCCCGAGGACGTCGTCATCGTCGTCGGCCAGGACGGCCTGGTCGCGAACGTCGCGAAGTACCTCGACGGGCAGCCGGTCGTGGGCGTGGATCCCGATCCCGGGCGCAACCCCGGCGTCCTCGTGCCTCACCGCGCGCGCGACGCCCGCGACGTCATCCGCGCGGTGCACGCCGGCGCGCGCGTCGAGTCGCGCACGATGGTCGAAGCGCGCAGCGACGACGGTCAGACGCTGCGGGCGCTGAACGAGGTGTTCGTCGGCCACGCCTCGCACCAGTCGGCGCGCTACGCGATCACCGCGCCCGGATGCGGGAGCGAGCGCCAGTCGTCGTCGGGCGTGCTCGTTGGCACGGGGACCGGCGCGACCGGCTGGCTGCGCTCGGTCTCCCGCGGCACCGAGCTGGAGGGGCGCCTCCCGACTGCCGTCGATCCGGCGCTCGCCTGGTTCGCCCGCGAGCCGTGGCCCTCGGCGGCGACGGGCGCGACGCTGGCGCACGGGCTGGTGGACGCCGGATCGAGCGTGCGGCTCGACGTCGAGTCGGATCGCCTGGTGTGCTTCGGCGACGGCATGGAGAGCGACGCGATCGAGCTCGGTTGGGGGCAGTCGGTCACGATCGCCCGGGCGGCGGCGACCCTCGAGCTGGTCGTCGGCTGAGCCGCTTCCCGGCGGCGCGCCCGTGCGGCCGCCTGCGGAACGGCGCGGCTCGCTCCGGCGCTGAGGAGCCGCGCCCACCCGGGATCGCCGAACTCGGGCGCCTCAGCCGAGCCGCGGCGAATAGTGCGTCAGACCAGTTCACGCGCCCGAGTTCGGCGATCGAGGGCGACTGAACCGACCGCAGCCGGCACGCCGCCCGCCCGGCGGCGCCCCGCGACGCCCCGCGGCGCCCGTGTCGAACACCCAGGCTGGGTTCGCCCAACCCGGGCGCCTCAGCCGAGCCGCGCCGAATAGTGCGCCAGACCCGGTCAGCCGCCCGGGTTCGGCGATCGGGCTCCTCGAACCGGCCGTCGACGTCCGGTCGGGCGGAGCGTGCTTGACTGGTCGGATGAGCCCCCGCACGCGCCGATCCCGCGACAGTTCGAGCCGTGACGGCGTTCCGACGGTCGACGCGGCGGGCGGCGCGGGCGCGACCGGCGAGCCGCCGTCGACGCTCCGGCTCGCCTCGGGGGCGCTGGCGCAGTTCCAGCGGGACGGCTCGACGCGCACCCTCGTCGTCGACGGGACGCCGCAGTCGGCGGTGGTGCTCGACGATCCGACGCGGCTGGAGTTCGGCTACATCCGGCACATGGGCCATGTGCTCGACCTGGCCTTCCCGACCGGCCGGCCGGTCACCGCGGTGCACCTCGGCGCGGGCGCCCTGACGATCCCCCGTTACCTGGAGGCGACGCGCCCTGGATCCCGGCAGCAGGTCGTCGAGCTGGAGCGGGAGCTGATCGACTTCGTACGGGCGCACGCTCCGCTGCCGAGGTCGGCGAGCATCCGCATCCGCTACGGCGACGCCCGGGAGCAGCTGGCGCGCCTGCCGGAGGGGCTGCTCGGGTCGGTGGATGCCGTGGTGGTCGACATCTTCGCGGGGGCGCGCACCCCGGCGCACGTGACGAGCCGCGAGTTCTACGGCGTGATCGCGCCGTTCCTCGCGCCGGGCGGCGTCGTGCTGGTGAACGTCGCGGACGGGCACGAGCTGCGGTTCGCGCGCGGGCAGGCGTCGACGCTGCTGGACGCCTTCGAGGACGTGGCGCTGGTCGCGGACCCGACGGTGGTGAAGGGGCGCCGCTTCGGCAACATCACGGCCGTCGCGAGCGACCGCGCATTGGACCTCGACGGGCTCGAGCGGCTCGTGGCGTCGGGCTTCCCGCCGGCGCGGGTGCTGCGCGGGGTCGAGGTGCGGTCGTTCGCCCGCGGCGCCGCCGTCGTCCACGACGACGACGCGACCCCGTCCCCCCTCCCCGGCCGCGCCATGTTCGCCCAGCGCCGCACCTCCACCTGGTAGCCCCGTGCCCCACCAACCGGCACAGCCGACCCAACCGGTCCCAGCCGCCGGCGCAGCCGACCTCCCCCACCGCGACCGAACTCTGGCGATACCGCCTGACCTCTCCGAATAGCGCCCCACCTCCGTCATATCGCCAGAGTTCGGTGCCAGCAGCCGCCGCGAAACACCCCTCCACACCCCACCAGCGCAGGCGGCCCCTCCGCGGACCCGACCTCCCCCTTCGGCACCGTCCCAAAGGGAGAATTCCGTTCCACACCCCCGCGAGCGCAGCGAGCCAGCAGAACCGCGAGCGCCAGCGAGCCCCAAAAGAAGCCGCGAGCGCAGCGAGCTCCCCAAACACCCCACCCACCCCAGCCGGCGTGCCGCCCCCGCCCTGCCCTGCTCGCGACGCAGTGCGGGCGGCGAGGAGGGGCGCGCGCAGCGATATCCGAGCACGCCGAAACAGTGATCGCGAGGCGTGAGCAAGCGCGCCCCTCCGACCCGCCCGCACGGACCTCAACGAACCAACGCAACGAAGCAGCCGCGCAGCGACCCCGAACAGCGACCGAATCGAACAACCGCGCAGCGACCCCGACCAACCCCGCCGAACCGAACAACCGCGCAGCGACCCCGACCAACGAACCGATCAGCCCCCTGAACGCAGCCAGCCAGCCGCCCCCGGCTCCACCGCCCCCCACGGCACCGTCAGCTCCCCCAGCCGCCACCGTCGCGGCCCGCCGAGCACCGGCATGCCCTCGTCGCGCAGTCGCTGTGCCGTCGCGATGAACCGTTGCCGGGGGCTGAACACGGCGCGGGACGCCTCGAGGGTCCAGGCCCGGTCGAGGCGCTGCAGCACGTCGTGGATGCGCTCGCCGGGCACGTTGCGGTGGATGAGCGCCTTCGGCAGCCGTTCGGCCGCGATCAGCGGCGTCTCGAGCGAGTCGAGGTGCAGCGAGATCGTGAAGGTGCGGGGTCCTTCCGTTCCCGCTTCGATCCAGGTCGACACGCGGCCGATCTCGTTGCAGGTGCCTTCGACGAGGATGCCGCCGGGTGCGAGCCGGTTCGTCATGCGGGCCCACGCGTCGGCCACTTCGGCTTCGTCGTACTGGCGGAGCACGTTGAAGGCGCGGATGACGGCGGGCGCCTCGTCGCCGGGGGTGGGCGCTTCGAAGCCGCCGAGGCCGAAGGAGACGTGCGCGCGGGTGTCGGCGTCCATCGTCTCGAGCTGCGCGCGGGCGCGGCGCACGCGTTCGGGTTCGATCTCGAGGCCGTGCACGCGCACGTCGGGGCGTACGCGGGCGAGGCGGGCGCGCAGTTCGAAGGCGGTCGCGCCGCTGGCGCCGTAGCCGAGGTCGACGACGAGCGGGTGGTGGGCGCGTCGGAGCGCGGGCTGCTCGGCGATCCATCGGTCGACGCGGCGGAGGCGGTTGGTGCCCGTCGTCCCTCGTGTGACTCGTCCGACCGGCATGGGTCGATTGTCCCCGACCGGGGCGGCGGGGTGCGAATCGGCCGGGGCATCGTCGGCGGGACGTCGGCCGCCGCCCGCCGGGGCCGGCTGCCGCCGGGTACGGGTCGGCGGGCGACCGCGCGCCGTTGGGTGCCGTGCCTTCTCGCCGAGGTCGGGGCGGATGCGGGACGCGACGCGGGCGAACCGCAGGCGTCGCGCAGGCGAGCGGGGCGGGGCGGGCGCCGGTGGCGGCGCCGATCCCGCCGCCGGCCTCGGGGAACGCAGGCCGCACGCAGACGGCCCGCCGCGATCCGCCTCGGCCGCCCGGGATATCGGGCATGGTCGGGGGCAGCGCGCTTCGCTACGCTTGCCCCCATGACTGATGCGCTCACGCTCATCCTCGTCCGTCACGGACAGAGCGAGTGGAACGAAAAGAACCTCTTCACCGGCTGGGTCGATGTCGAGCTCACCGAGCAGGGCCGCGCCGAGGCGGCTCGCGCGGGTCAGCTCATCAAGGATGCGGGGCTCGCGCCCGACATCCTCTACACGTCGCTGCTGCGCCGCGCCATCAACACGGCGCACATCGCGCTCGGCGCGGCCGAGCGCCACTTCATCGACGCGAAGCGCACGTGGCGCCTGAACGAGCGCCACTACGGCGCGCTGCAGGGCAAGGACAAGGCGCAGATCCGCGACGAGTTCGGCGACGAGCAGTTCATGCTGTGGCGTCGCTCGTACGACGTGCCGCCGCCGCCCATCAGCGACGACGACGAGTTCTCGCAGGCGCACGACGTGCGCTACGCCGACCTCGGCGACGACGTGCCCCGCACGGAGTGCCTCAAGGACGTGCTCGAGCGCTTCCTGCCCTACTGGGAGGAGGAGATCGCCCCCACGCTGCGCAGCGGCAAGCAGGTGATCATCGCGGCGCACGGCAACAGCCTGCGCGCGCTGGTCAAGCACCTCGACGGCATCGGCGAGGAGGAGATCGCGGGGCTGAACATCCCCACCGGCATCCCGCTGGTCTACAAGCTCGACCCGGAGACGCTCGCCCCGGTCGCCCCGGCCGAGTACCTCGACCCCGAGGCCGCCGCCGCCGGCGCGGCTGCCGTCGCCAGCCAGGGCAAGTAGCCCGGCTCCGCTTCCGGAGTTCTCAGAAATCGGCCCTTCTGCAATCTGCGGAAGGGCCGATTTCTGCAAACAGGGCGCGACCGGGGATGCCGGCTACTCGGAGACGGGCGAGTACGCGCCGCTGTTGAGGTAGGCGATCTTCTTGGCGATCGAGACCGAGTGGTCGGCGAAGCGCTCGAGGTAGCGGTTCGCGAGGGTCGCGTCGACGACGGCCACCTGGTCGGCGTCGCTGAGCGTGCCGAGGAGGTCGAGCGCCTGCTTGTGCAGCGCGTCGATGCGGTCGTCGAGCGCGGAGATCTCGGTGCCGATCGAGTCGTCGAGCGTGTCGAGCAGCTCGACCGTCTTCGTCGCGACCTGCACGTCGAGGCGGCCCATCTCGGCGAAGATGTCGCGCAGGGGAGCGGGGCCGACGGGCTCCGGGAAACGGTAGCGGGTGAGGCTCGCGACGTGGGCGGCGAGGTCGCCCATGCGCTCGAGCGAGGCGCTGATGCGCAGCGCCGCGACGAGCTGGCGCAGGTCGCGGGCGACGGGCCCCTGGCGGGCGATGATCTCGATGGTGAGCTCGTCGACGGCGATCGACGACTCGTCGATGTCCTGGTCGGCGCTGATGACGCGCTCGGCGAGCTCGAGGTCGGAGCTCTCGAGGGCGGTCGTCGCGTACGTGATGGCCTGCTCGACGAGCCGGGCCGTCGAGACGAGACTGCTCGACACCTCCGCGAGCTCCTGCTGGAAGACTTGGCGCATTTCACCTTTCCTTAGCGTGAGAAACGGCGCTGTTCGTGTGGGCGTGCGCCCAGCGGACAACGCGCACCTTACCCGGCGATCGTGACGCGCGTGCGACGCGGTCGGCTCCGCATGCTCGGGCGGTCGGCCACGTCCGGTCGTCCGGTCACGCGGGGGACGGTCCCCGTTCACCCCGCCCCGTTAGGCTGTCCCGATGGGCAGTTCCCTCTACGTGGTCCTCGCGATCGTTCTCGGGCTCGTCGTCGGCGCAGGATTCACGTGGCTGTGGCAGGTGGCCGATCGCCGCCGCCGCCGGGCGCGCGCGGCGCTCAGCCCCCGGGTGCCGGAGGGCGTCGAGATCCTCTTCGACGCGCTCGAGTCGATCGTCATCGTCTCCGACCGCTCGCACAACGTCATCCAGTCCTCGCCCGGCGCGGCCGCCAAGGGGCTCGTCGTCAAGGGCGACCGGCTGAACGACCGCGTCGCCGCGGTCGCCGACGAGGCGCGCCGCTCGGGCGCCGTGGTCTCGACCGACCTCGAGCTGCCGCGCGGGCCCTTCGGTCGCGCCGAGCTGCACTTCCGGGTGCGCGTCGCCCCGCTCGCGCCGCAGTTCCTCCTCATCCTCGCGGAGGATCGCACGGAGGCGCTGCGCGTCGAGGCGGTCCGGCGCGACTTCGTGGCGAACGTCAGCCACGAGCTGAAGACGCCCATCGGCGCCGTGACCCTGCTCGCCGAGGCGATGGACGAGGCGGCGGACGACCCGGAGCAGGTGCGCTACTTCGCGGGGCGACTGACCATCGAGGGCCGTCGTCTCGCGCAGCTCACGCACGAGCTCATCGAGCTCTCCCGGCTGCAGTCGGGCGACACGATGGAGAACGCGGAGGTCGTGCGCCTGCACCGGGTGCTCGAGCAGGCCGTGGACCGCTCGCGGGTGGCGGCCGAGGCGAAGGACATCACCCTCACGCTGGCCGAGCCGCTCTCCTCCGCCGAGGGCGGCGACATCCACGTGTACGCCGATCAGGCGCTCCTGCTCATGGGCTTCCACAACCTGGTCGCGAACGCCGTGCAGTACTCGCCCGAGCACTCGACCGTCGGCGTCACGGCGCGCCGGGTCGACGGCAACGTCGAGGTCGCGATCACCGACCAGGGCATCGGCATCGCCCGCGAGGACCAGGACCGCATCTTCGAGCGCTTCTACCGCGTCGACCCGGCCCGCTCGCGCAAGACGGGCGGCACCGGCCTCGGACTCAGCATCGTCAAGCACGTGGTGGAGAACCACGGCGGCGACATCCGGATCTGGTCGGAGATCGGCCGCGGCTCGACCTTCACGGTGCGCCTGCCCGAGGTCGAGCTTCCGCGGCGGTCGCCGTCCCGGGCCCGCTGAGCGGCGACCGGCGATCGGTTCACCTGGAGTTTCCCATTCGTATGCACAATCGACGCGTGACTCGAATCCTCCTCGTCGAAGACGAAGCATCACTGCACGAGCCCCTGTCGTTCCTCCTCCGCCGCGAGGGGTACGACGTCGCCGTGGCCGAGAGCGGGACCGAGGCCCTCGATCTCTTCGACCGGAACGGGGCCGACCTCGTGCTGCTGGACCTCATGCTCCCCGGCATCCCCGGCACCGAGGTGTGCCGGCAGATCCGCATGACCTCGACCGTGCCGATCATCATGCTCACCGCGAAGGACAGCGAGGTGGACATCGTCGTCGGGCTCGAGCTCGGCGCCGACGACTACGTCACGAAGCCCTACTCGACGCGCGAGCTGCTCGCCCGCATCCGCGCCGTGCTCCGCCGCAACGCGGCGAACGAGGACGAGGAGGAGGACGGCGTCATCGAGGTCGGCGAGATCCGCATGGACATCGAGCGGCACACGGTCTCGGTGCGGGGCGAGCTCACGCCCATGCCGCTCAAGGAGTTCGAGCTGCTCGAGTACCTCATGCGCAACTCGGGCCGCGTGCTCACCCGCGGCCAGCTCATCGACCGCGTGTGGGGCCCCGACTACTACGGCGACACCAAGACGCTCGACGTGCACATCAAGCGCATCCGCAGCCGCATCGAGGAGCAGCCCTCGTCGCCGCAGCGCCTCGTGACGGTGCGCGGCCTCGGCTACCGCTTCGAGTCGTAGCCCGGCGCCCGCCGCTCCGCGCGGAAACGGCGGGGTCCGCTCGCGCTCGTTCGAAGACGAGGCGGCGGACCCCGCCGTTTCCGCTGCGGGATCGTCGGATGCGCGGGCTAGGCGTTCGCGGGCGTCGTCGCGGCCGGGGTGGTGCCGGGCTCGCCGGGAACCGACGAGGGGGAGGTCGGCTGCTTCGGCGCGATCGTCGAGTACTCGACGAAGTCCGAGCCGACGACGGGGACGTCCTTCGTCTGCGTCTGGCCGTTCGAGGCGGTGAACGTGATGGAGACCGTCTGCCCGGCCTTGATCGGCGCGCCGGACAGGACGATGGGCTGCGCGCCCTCGTAGCCGACGGGCGTGATCTTGTCGGGGGCGGCGAGGTCGACGACCTGCGAGAGACCGGGGGCGCCGACCGTGAGGGTCGCGGGCTTGCCCGTCGTGTTGACGGCGGCGAAGACGAGGTTGGCGGTCGCGACCTCGCCGACGTCGCCCTTGAAGTCGCCGATGATGAGGGCGTTGCGCACGTCGACGCCGTCGAGCGAGACGTTGACGCCGTCGCTCGCCGCGTACTGCAGGGTCGTGCGCTGCGGCTCAGCGAGGTTGCACGCGGTGAGCGAGAGCCCAAGGCCGGCGGTGATCGCGAGTGCTGCGACGACACGAATCTTCACGGCGGATTCCTTCCCGAACGGGGAGCGCGGCCCCCTCGGGGATCGCTCACAAGACAGACAGCACAACACTAGTCGAATCCTGGCGGTCCATGGCCGTCCCGAGCGGCGGAGAACCCTACCACGACTTTCATTGTGATATACTCCCTGTTGAAAGGGGTCCGTTTATATGCAGTTTGAGGTCGGGGAGACGGTCGTCTATCCCCATCACGGCGCGGCAACCATTTCCGAGGTCAAGACCCGGGTCATCAAGGGCGAAGAGAAGGTCTACCTCAAGCTCCACGTGGCGCAGGGCGATCTCGTCATCGAGGTGCCCGCCGAGAACATCGATCTCGTGGGCGTCCGCGACGTGATCGGGCAGGAGGGGCTCGACAAGGTGTTCGAGGTGCTCCGAGCCCCCATCACCGAGGAGCCGACGAACTGGTCGCGCCGCTACAAGTCGAACGTCGAGAAGCTCGCCTCCGGCGACGTGATCAAGGTCTCGGAGGTCGTCCGCGACCTCTGGCGCCGCGATCAGGACCGGGGCCTGTCGGCGGGCGAGAAGCGCATGCTCGCGAAGGCCCGCCAGATCCTCGTCTCGGAGCTCGCGCTCGCCGAGAAGACCGACGAGGAGCAGGCGTCCGAGGTGCTCGACAAGGTGCTCGCGTCGTAGCGAGCAGCTGAGGCATGACCGTCGGAGGGGCGGGGAGCGATCGCTCCCCGCCCCTCCTCGCGTCCGCCCGCCACGTCCGGCGGGGCGCCCGCCGGACGCCGTCCGGGTCGGCCTCGGCTTCCCCGGGCATCGCTGGTCCCTCACCGGAACCGGATGTTAAGATCTGGGAGTTTGCGTCGTGTTCGAGCGCCCCGCCGGGGGCGCCGGCCGGCCGTTCGAGGGAGTGTGCATGACGGCGAACACCGGTTCCGAGGCATCGTCGACGGGGCCGCGCGTCGCGGTCGTCGTCCTCGGCGCGGGCAACGGCACGCGACTGGGGCGGAGCGAGCCGAAGGCGTTCGTGCACATCGCCGGCCGATCGACCATCTCCCGGGCGCTCGAGTCCGTCTTCGCCATGCGCGAGCCCGCGCAGGTCATCGTGACCGTGCCGCAGTCCTTCGCGTCGATCGCGCGCGAGCTCGTGCGGCACGTCGACGGCTGGTCCGAGGAGCGCACGACGATCACGGTCGGCGGCGGCACGCGCCAGGCCTCGGTCGCGGCCGCCCTCAAGCACCTCGACGACTCCGTCGAGGTCGTGCTCGTGCACGACGCGGCGCGCCCGCTCACGCCGACGGTCGTCTTCGACTCGGTCGTCGCCGAGGTGCTCGAGTCGGGAGCCGGCGCGGTCCCCGGCCTCCCCGTCGCCGACACGATCAAGCGCCTGGACGACGCGGATGCCGTCGTCGAGACCCTCGACCGCCAGGAGCTCGTCGCCGTGCAGACGCCGCAGGGCTTCCCCCGCGAGCACCTGCTGCACGCCCACGCGCACGCCGACGGCGAGTACACCGACGACTCGGCGCTCGTCGCCGCGGCCGGCTTCCCCGTGCACGTCGTCGCGGGCGACCAGATGGCGCTCAAGATCACCACCGCGTGGGACCTCCGCCGCGCCGAGGCCCTCCTCGCCGAGCCCGCCGCCGTCAGCATCCGCGTCGGCACCGGGACCGATGTGCACGCCTACGATGCCGAGCGCCCGCTGTGGCTCGCCGGCCTCTACTGGCCCGACGAGCCAGGGCTCGCGGGGCACAGCGACGGCGACGTCGTCTGCCACGCGATCTGCGACGCCATGCTCTCGGCCGCCAAGCTCGGCGACATCGGCGAGGTCTTCGGCACGGGCGACCCCCAGTTCGAGAACGCCCACGGCGAGGTCTTCCTGCGCGCGGCCATGCGCGAGCTCGC
>Ga0153917_1000800_pt1 | contig 16557 bp, 15 predicted proteins | sample TSFL001MetaG_FD_104695 | JGI IMG/M metagenome (GOLD analysis project Ga0153917, IMG submission 104695) | Attine ant fungus gardens microbial communities from Florida, USA - TSFL001 MetaG | ecosystem: Host-associated > Fungi > Mycelium > Unclassified | place: USA: Florida, Paynes Creek Historic... | reverse complement strand
GCCCTGACCATCATCCAGACGATACTGGGTGATTGCGAGGTCGGTGGTGCCGCCGCCGATATCAATCGAGGCGATGCGCAGGCTTTTGCCCGGCAGCTCATCCGCTTCGCGCGGGCGATCCGGGCGCGCCATGCTGCTGAAGAAATCTTCCGCGCGGCCGGCAAAGTTCACCTGGGTTTCGTTAAACAGCCACACCATCTGTCCGCAGGTGGCTTCATCCCACTCCATCTGCACATCCGGCACCGGCCGCAGGCTGTGTGCCTGGCTGGCGGCGTCAAACGCGGCGTCGGCCGGATGCCAGCCTTCGGCTTTCCACACCAGCGCGATGGCTTCCTGCATGCGGCGACGGAAAATTTCACGCTCCGGCTTCGGCATGGCCGACGGCAGCGTCAGGATCACATGACGCAGCTGGCGCGGCGCCTGGCTTTGCGGCATACGCTGGCGCTGGGCCACGCTGTTCATCTGCATCATGGCCTGCGCCAGCAGCTCACACAGCATAAAGGTCATCAGCGAGCTGCGGCTGTAGCTGGCAGAAAACACCGGCAGGCGGTCATCTTCCGGCAGGGCATGCAGCGGCTGCCCCTCATCGTTGAGCAACAGCGTAAACGGCAGCGCAGTGGCCTGCGGCTCGTCGCTGCCGCCGCTGGCGTTGAAGCGCCAGCCTGGCTGATAACGCGCTTCGTCCCATAAGTAGCGGCGCGGGCTGGAGAGGCCGGTGCTGCCCTCGGTGCCGGCGCGCTGCAGCGCGAGACGACTGGCTTCGCGACCGACGCGGGTCAGCGAGGGCCACATAAACGCGTTTTCGCGGCCGCTCTCCAGCGAGAAGTTGGCTTTGCCAAAGTGCGTTTCGGCAAACTCCAGTCGGCTGTCGAACAGCTCGTTGTAGACCTGGTGCGGCTGCGACAGATCGCGCAGCTGCAGCTCATAGGTCTGGCGCAGGCCGTTGCTCTCTTCGGGGTGATCTTCCACCAGAATGCCGCAGGTGTGCGAGTTGCCGACGTCGAGAATGATATCCACGTTGACCGCCGGCGTTTGCGGTGAGGCCGCCTGGATAGTGATTTCTGCCAGATCGAGCTGTTCGCCCAGCAGTTCCAGCACGTTGAGATAGTGCGCCTGATATTCAAATTCGCGCAGCGCCTGGTTCACTTCCTGCTCGCGGCGTGATTCCAGCGCATACACCTGCTGGCTGAACGTCTCGCGCAGCCAGCCGTCAACCCAGGTAAGGTCGAGGAACTCGCCCAGTTCATAGTTGTGCCACGCCAGCGCAAAGCTGACGCCGTTCTGCGCATCGGCTTTGCTCAACCCCAGCTGCTCACCGCCGTCCGCGTCGGCCACCAGGCGCGTATCGAAGGCGAGGGTGATGCGATGGGTATTACCCGCCGCGTCGGGCTGGCTGAGCGGCGCAAGGCGCAGACGCGCCCAGTTATCCGGGCCACCGATAAAACGACGGCCGCTGGAACAGCGCAGCACCGGCAGCGGCAGCCACTGCCCGGCCAGCAGCGTCAGGGAATCGGCCAGCGCGATATCGGTTTCCGGGCGCACTACCTCAGCGGCACCGCCATCCTGCGGATAGAGCAGAAACTTGCCGCTGTTGCCATCAACGTTGAGGCGCAGCAGCGGACCATTGGCGGTCTGGCGCACAAACTGCCGCCGCGCCTGAAGCGCGGGCAGGCGCAAACCAAAATCAAGAAACTGCACACCGCTGTCTTCGATCAGCGTGATTTTCTGTTTGTCATCAATCAGGGGAGCCAACATGGTTACTTACTCTCACGCTTAATCGTCAACGGGAACACCTGATCGGCGCCATACTGTGCCGTACAGCTGGCAATGCCATCACCGGCTTTGCACACCAGCTCCGGCATGCGATAGCGTGATTTATCGCTGCAGCTGGCAGTATAGCGGCTGCGCACTACCATGGTGCCGGCGCTGGTCATGGCGGCGGTGACATCGGCTTTACAGCGAATATTGTCGCCCTGGGTAATCACTGCGCTGCCTTTACCGTTGCGGATCTGATAGCGCAGGCTCGGCGGCTTGCCGGTCGGCAGATTGGTCTGACGCAGCGTCACGCGCCAGGTACCATTGATAAATTTCACCGAGCCGAGGCGCGCGTCATCGGCCGTCATCACCAGATCGTCCGCTTTGGCCGGTTCGGTATGTTCCGCTACGACCTCCGGCGGTGCCGGTGGGGCAGCCGGTGCCGGCGCAGGCGTCACCGTCGCACTGCTGTGCGGCATCGTGGCGGCCAGCGTCTGTGCTTTCGCCAGCATCGCCGGGGCCAGCGCGGGCGCGGCGCTGACCACAGGCGCGGTTTCGGTTTCTGCCGGCTGGACCGGCGCGTTGTGTAACCAGAAGGCCACACCCGCTGCGGCGGCAGCGGCCAGAGGCAGCACCAGCAGCAGCGGGCGCAGTGCGGATTTCTTCCGCGCGGGCGCGTCGGCGACCACGCTCAGCGGTGCGGGTTCGGGCTGTGGTTCGGGTTCCGCCAGCAGTTCCGGCTCGGGCTCCGCCACAACGGGGGCCTCAACCGGTTCAGGCGCAGCAGCCCTTTCTGGCTCCGGCGCGGGCACCACCAGCGGCGGCAGTTCTTCATCAAGGCTGTCGCGCAGGCAGGCCAGCGCATCATCACGCGTGCGCGCCTGCGGGTCGACAAAGCCCCAGAAGGTGATCACCGGCTTGCCATCCACCAGATAGACGTATTGCTGATCGGGAAACTGCAGCGTCTTCGCCAGCAGCGCCCCAAACAGACGCATCGCCGGATTGTCGGCATCCCGGGCGCGCAGGCTGAGCGCCTGCAAATCCTGCTGATTAAGGGTGAGCTGATCCAGAGCCTGACGCTTTTCGCGATCGCTGGCTGCCAGCCAGGATTTCACTTTGCCGCTGAATGGCGCGTACCAGTCAAGGCGGTCACCGCGCTCGTTGGCCTGCGGGATCGCGAGGCAGTTGGCCAGTGTCGTCTGGCGGCGCAAACGTAACGTTTCGCGAATTTGCAGGGCAGAAGCCCAGACCGGCTGGCCGTTCTCCCCCAGTGCCAGTAACGCGTCGAGATTACCGCTGCGCAGAAAAGTTTTTGCCACTCGTTGGGCCCTTATCGGTGGTTATCTGAAGCCAAACATCGGGTGTGATGGGCGATGGTAGTGATCTTAAGCCAAATGCGCCGCAATCAAACGGGGGAAAAAGGGGGGAAAACAGGGCGTTATTCCCCCCACGGTACGCGGGGTGGTGAAATGTTAACCGTTCCGGCGCGGGCTGAGCAGCAAATGGGTGAGGACGCCCCCGATCAGGCCCCAGAACGCCGAACCGACGCCGAGCAGGAAGATGCCGCTGGCGGTGATCAGAAATGCCACGATGGCGCTGTCGCGCTGCGCCGGTTCCGCCAGCGCGCGCTGCAGGCTGCCCGCCAGCGTGGCCAGCAGTGCGAGACCGGCCAGCGTGGCGATCAGCACCGGCGGCAATGCGCTGAGCATCACGGCGATCAGCGCGCCGGTAAAGCCGGTCAGCAGATAGAACACGCCCGCCAGCGCGGAAGCCACCCAGCGGCGCGCCGGGTCCGGATCGACATCATCGCCCATGCAGATCGCGGCGGTGATCGCCGCAATACACACCGAAAAGCCACCGAACGGCGACAGCAGCAGGGCGATCAGCCCGGTCCAGCCGGTGAGCGCGGAGACCGGCGGCTGATAGCCATGCGCCTGCAGCGTGGCAATACCGGGCGCATTCTGCGACGCCATGGTCACCAGAAAATAGGGCAGGCCGACACCAATCAGTGCGGCAAGGTTAAAGTGCGGCATGATAAATTCCGGCACGCTCAGCGTCAGCGCATGAGGCGGAAAGTGAATGGCGCGCTGACCCAGCGCCACCAGTACGCCTGTCAACAGCGCCAGCAGAATGGCATAACGCGGCAGCCAGCGGCGGCCCAGCAGCCACACCAGACACATGCTGCCGCACAGGGCAAAATGATCCTGTAAGCCGCTGAAGGTGCCGATGCCAAAACGCAGCAAAATCCCCGCCAGCATCGCGGCCGCCAGCGACTGGGGAATATGGTTCATCAGCCGGGCAAACAGGCCGGTCACGCCGCTCAGCACAATCAGCAGATTGGTAGCGACAAACACCCCGACCACTTCATTGAGCGTCAGGCCATGCACGCTGGTGGCCAGCAGCGCGGCGCCCGGCGTCGACCAGGCGGCCAGCACCGGCATCCGCGTCCACAGCGACAGGCCGAGTGACGCCAGTCCCATGCCCACGCCCAGCATCGACAGCCAGCCGCCAATCTGCGCCGGTGAGGCGCCTGCAGCCTGCGCCGCCTGAAAGATCAGCGCCGCGGTGCTGCTGTAGCCGACCAGCACGGCGATCAGGCCGGAAATCAGCATCGGAAAGGAAAAAGCCGGACGAACAGTCGCAGTGGTCATGGAATCACATCCTGTTGTGCGTTATAACGCACATTGTGGCACGCACGGTATGGCGCGCACAAGTGGTACACTGCGCGCCCGCTTTTCAGGAGAATTCATGGAAAATCTGCATCAACATCTCAGCCAGGCGCTGAAGCAGCTGCGTCAGGCTAATGGCTGGAGCCTGACGCTGGCGGCGGCGCGCACCGGCGTGAGTAAAGCCATGCTCGGTCAGATTGAGCGCGGCGAGTCGAGTCCGACGATCGCCACGCTATGGAAAATCGCCACCGGCTTTAATGTGCCGTTCTCCTTTTTTGTGCAGAGCGGGGCGCAGCCGTCGGGCGATGTGGCGACCTTCAGCCAGCCCAATGCACAAATGCAGGTGAAGCCGCTGCTGCCGTATGACGCGCGTTTGCGCTTCGATCTGCTGGAAGTGACGCTGGCGGCGGGCGCGCAAAGCGATTCTTCAGCGCACGAAAGCGGGGTGATTGAGCAGCTGGTGGTGCTGGAAGGTGAGCTGTTGCTGGGCATGGCGGGCAGCTGGCGTCGCCTGCAGGCCGGAGAAGCCAGCCAGTTCGCCGCCGATCAGCCGCACAGCTACCGCAATCCGCTGGCCAGCGCGTTGCGCTTTCATAGCCTGATACACTATTTGCAGCGCAGCTGAGCGGCGGGATGCGCAATTACAAATTGATACGAAGGCAAACTACACAGTTTACCTGCGTATTTATATACTGCGGTCTCATCAGTAAAGGAGAAGGGCGATGAGCGAGCTGATTAGCGCCGCTGCCGCGTTACGCAGCATTAATGGCAAACTGATGCGCCGCCTGCGTGAATCGGCCCCGCCGGGCGATCTCACCTGGCCGCAGGTTTCCGTGCTGGGTTATCTGGTGCGCGACGGCGCAATGACGGTGACCGAGCTGGCCGCGCGCGAAGGGGTGCGCAGCCAGTCGATGAGTGCCACGGTCGCCAGCCTGCAGACGCTGGGCCTGGTACAGGGCGTGGCCGATGCTCAGGATGGCCGCAAAACCCGTTATCAGCCTACCGCTGCCTGCCTGCAGCTCGTCGCCAGCAATCGCACCCAGCGTGACGACTGGCTACTGCACAGCATCAGCAGCCTGCTCAGCCCGCAGGAACAGCAAACACTGCTGGCCGCCATTCCCTTACTGCAACGACTCGCTGACCACTAATTTGAGAGGACTCACCATGGCTGTCACCACGTTAGATGCCCAAACCGCTCTGATTGTCATCGACCTGCAGCACGGCATCGTCCGCCTGCCGGTTACGCCGCGCCATCCGGATGAAGTGATTGCACGCGCCACGCAGCTGACGCAGGTGTTTCGCGCGAAACAGCTACCGGTGGTGCTGGTGAACGTGGCGGGCGGCGCGCCGGGCCGCAATCAGCAGCCGCGTCACGATGCTGCTCTGCCGGCAGACTGGGCGGTGCTGGTGCCGGAAATGACACCGCAGCCGGGCGATATCAGCGTAACGAAAAAAACCTGGGGCGCGTTCCACAATACCGACCTGCACCAGCAGCTGCAGCAGCGTGGCGTGACGCAGGTGGTGGTGTGCGGGATTGCCACCAGTATCGGCGTGGAATCCACGGCGCGTCAGGCGTACGAGCTGGGCTACAATGTCACGCTGGCGACCGATGCGATGAGCTGCCTGAACGCCGAAACCCACCACAACAGCATTGAGCGCATCTTCCCGCGCCTCGGCGAAACCGGTACCACTGAGGAAATCCTCGCGCTGCTGAACTGATCTTTTCCCTCCAGGGCTGGCGCTGCCGGCCCTTGTCTTTACCGTTCCCTGAAGGCTGTCTGGCGCTACTGGATGATGAATAATTAATTTAGTGAAAGAAACAGCCCATGATGTGGGCTTTAAAGTTGCATAGTAACTATTTTTATCAGGCTCATTACCACAAAAACCGCATATAAAAGTAATGAAAATATTGACAGGTAATAATAAGTGTCAAGCCACTTTGTTACGTTTGCATCGATAGCATTAAGAAAGGTGGAAATAGCCGCCTGCTCTTTGGGTTGAAAAATAATTTTTTGGCCTTTTTTAAGCCTGGAGAAGAAGTAGGACATGCCGAAAGAGCCAAAAAAACCCATGGAGCCGTAGAATCTATACAGTGGTGGTAATTCGAATGCGCTGTCGAGGTATTGCGATAACAAAGTGTTATATTTGCGTTTGTTAATTAAATAAATAATAAACTGTAGCGTAGTTATAAAGAAAGGGATGATCGCACATCCGAGAGCAACATAAGAAAGAGTCGTGTTCATGCTATTTCAACCATAGATCCATAAGATAATCACTTGCTGAGCTGGCAGCAGTCCCTGCCACTAATGAACCTACAGCGGCGCAAGCAACCCCTCCGGTTCCTGCAGTGGCTATGCCTACAGCAAAACAAATACCGATACCAGCAGATGCACCCAGCGTCCCTCCAGTAATACCAGCAAATGTACCGCTGGCGAATTTACTATATTCTTTGAAGGCAGTTTTGCCACATTCACTCTCGCGTCCGCTGGTGCACGCGTTAACTACCTCATTAGTGGTGTTTGCAAATGAGAAACCGATACCAATAAAACCGCCCATCCTGAGAAAACGAGCCGCCCTGGCCGCATTCCCTACGTAATATGAATAGCCTGGAATTCCACCCATCCCAACGGTAGACCACTCATGCACAATAGATCTACTGGACAGGTTAAGCGCGCGTTTCATATTCTCGTATTGCTGAAACTTAACTGAATATCGAGCAAGATTACTAAGCACAGGTTTGTTGACCAGTTCTTTCAGCTGGTTCAACAACTGATTTCGCTCAATAAAAAATTGCTGGCTTATCAGTGTTCCCTGAGTGCGAAACTGGTTTTGATAACTTGCTTCGATTTTCTTAAGCGTCTGCTCAATGGCATTGAAGTATTTTTCACCAGCATCACCGACGGTTCCGAAAACCTTATCTCCAGCACTGGTTAGCGCAGCAATTATGCCATAGTGTTTCTGCATAAAACCGGCCTCGTCAACGCTGACTCCGACCAGGGCGTTATTAGTGCGGGACTTTGCCTGTTTTAATGCTGTAAGTGCCTGCATGGTTAGAGGGGCCGGCGTCTCTGGGTCAGCAACAATCAGTATCTGTCCCGGCCTTAACCAGGGCGTGTCAGCGTTCAACTGCATAAACATGGTAACTGCTGGAGCACGGGTGTCGCGAAACAATTCACTGGCCTGGTACCCCAGTGATCCAGCGCGTTCGACAACACAATATCCCGGGGCGATGTTACGTGTCATGAATCCTTTCTCCCTTACCTGGCTAACATCCTGCACGCCTGACTGCAGCAAACAATATAAGTAATTCTATTGCGCGGCGCAAAATGTGTTGGCTAACAAATGAGGTGTGAGTGCTCAGATGCGTAAACGCGAAACCGGTACCACTGACGAAATCCTCGCGCTGCTGAACTGATCTTTTCCCTCCAGGGCTGGTACTGCCGGCCCTTATCTTTGCCGCTCGCTGCCACTGGTTATTCTGCTGCGCCTCGCTTTCCCTGCCGCCGTTGAGAGTTGGTTGTAACAGCGCTGGTTACTGTCACAGTATGCACAGCAACACGATAACCAATATTTAGCCTGACTTTACGTTTTATTAACACCAGAGAGCAGCAGGATCGGGTAGAGAAATACAGCGATATTCTGCTGCAGGGAGGTAGGGATGCTAAAAAAATTAAACGTGCTTTATCTCATCGCCAGCCTGTTTTTTCTGGGCACCGGTATTACCTTAGGTCTGGTGTTGTCACCGTTAATTACCGCGGAAGTGAATGCCACGCAAAAGGAGGTTGATCTGGCGAAACAGCAGGCGCTATATAGCGGCGAGTTTGATCGCCATCAGCCGGGCAGTGATGCGCTGTACTGGGCCAGCGGCAAGGTCTATCTCAATGAAAACGTCATCGCTTTTGAGGGGGAAATTGCCCCCGGGCCACACTATAAAATTTACCTCACCAAAACTCAGGCGTTTGATCAGCATTCATTTCTGCAAATAAAGCATCAGTCGGCGTTAATTGGCGATTTAAATAACTTTGGTGATTTTATTAAATCACTGCCGGAAGGCATCGATCCGCAGGAATATTGCGCCGTGCAAATCTGGAGTGAGCAATTTTCGAAATTTGTCGGTTCAGCACGTTATCGCACCTGAATAAGGCACCGACGTGCGCCGGTGCCCGCTTTAGATTACTGGAAAGCGTAGCTCAGCGTCAGGCCGACGCTGTAATTACGCCCCGGTGCGGGTTCGTAATACCGGCCATTGCTCTCATTAACGATGACTGAGCCGATATAGTGGCGATCGAGCAGATTATCCACGCGACCAAACAGATCCAGCGTCCAGTTCTGCACCAGCCATTTATAGCCGCTGTTCAGTCCCACCACCGTATACGCCGGCGCTTTGACATCATTCTGGTCGTTGGCCGCAATGTCGCTCAGGTAGCGCAGGTCGCCGCCAGCATACCAGCCTTGCTCCGGCGCGTAGGCCAGTCCGGCGTAGGCCATATTGCGCGCAATACCGGGGATGCGCTTGCCGTCACAGCTGTCGCTGCCGCAGGCGTTACTGCGGTAGCGCGCGTCGAGCAGCGTCCACGCGGCTTTCAGGTGCCAGTCATAGCCAAACTGCTGATCGAGCCCGAGTTCCAGGCCACGGCGGCGCGTCTCACCGGCGTTTTTGTAGCTGGTGCGGCCTTCGTAACTGCTGTCTGACACGATCTCGTTTTTGGTATCGGTCTGAAACAGCGCAGCGGTCAGCAGGCCGTTGCCGAGGCGTTTTTTGCTGCCGAGCTCCACGGTATTGCTGGTGGCCGGCTGCAGGTTGAGATTGAGCCCGGCCTGATCCGCCGCGCGGTAGGAGAGTTCATTGAGCGTCGGCGTTTCAAAGCCGCGACCGGCGGAAACATAGGCGTTCCAGCCATCATCAATCGCGTATTTGAGCGAGGCCGCAGGCAGCCAGCGGTGGTAGCGGCGATTGCCGCTGTCATCCGGGTCGCTGGCGGTCACGTAATAGTCGTTAGCATCGAAATTGACCGTGCTGAAGCGCACGCCGGCGTCCAGCGACCAGCGATCGCTCAGCTGCCACGCGGTCTGCAGATAGGGATCGAGGTTCCACATCAGGTTGCGCTCGTTTCGGCGCAGATCACCCTGCACGCCGTAGTCGGTGGCGCCGTCACTGCGGGTGAAGTTCTGATAGCCTTTGCGCTTCTCGCTCATGGTTTCATAGTCGAGGCCGCCGGTCAGGGTCACCGGCAGCGTCAACAGCGTCGCGCGGTGCGTCCAGCGGGTATCAATGCCCTGGTAGTGGCGCGCCAGTGAAATGACACCACCGGGATAGCCGGCTTTCAGCTGGGTCGCCAGCGGGATGGACTGATACTGGGTGGTTTCGCGCTCACCGGCATAGAGCATCACGCTGAGATCGTCGTTGTCGCTCATCTGGCGCTGGTAGTGCAGGCCCGCCTGGGTCTGGTCGACGGTTTTACGCGCGTTGTACAGCGTGACGTTGCTGGCCACCTGGCGCGGATTATTACGCCACTGATCCGGCGTCAGGCCGCCCGGATCCTGCGCCTCAACGTGAACGCTGTTGAACAGCAGCGTCAGGGTGCTGACATCGTCAATGCGCACGCCAAGCCTGGCATTGCCGAGGTTTTTCTGCGCGGCGCTGTGGTCACGATAGCCGTGCGTAGTGAAGCGCGAAGCCGACACCGTATAGTTAACATCGCCGGCATGGCTGCCATCACCGGTGGCACCGCTCGCTTTCACGCTGTTGCGCCAGCTACCGTAGCTGCCGTACCAGCTGCTGGCTTCCAGCGTAGTCGGCTGCTGGCCGCGCTGGGTTTCCACATTGATGACGCCGCCCGATGCGTTGCCGTACAGCGCGGAAAACGGGCCGCGCAGCACTTCCACACGATCGATGGAACCGATATCGATATTCGAGGTTTGCCCCTGGCCATCCGGCATGCTGGCCGGAATGCCGTCGACGTACATTCTGATGCCACGCACGCCGAAGGTGGAACGCGAGCCAAAGCCGCGCACCGAAATCTGCAGGTCCTGCGAATAATTTTGTCTGTTTTGAATTTGCAGACCGGGCACGCTGGTGAGTTTTTCAGACAGGTTAACGCGCGGTGCGGCGTGGCGCATATCGTCGCCGCTGACGACGCTGACCGCCGCCGGGGTATCCAGCTCGGAGAGTCCACTGGCCGCGGGCGCGGCGCTCACCACCAGGGTATTGCTGGCGTTGTCCGCAGCCAATAGCGGCAGCGGCAGGAGTGCAGGCAGCATCAGCAACGGCGCCTGTCGCAAAAGAGCAATTTTCATTTTAATAACCGTAAAAGACGTGAAATGAACCAATCGGCACATTTATCGCGCGTATGTTAATCGTTTTAGCGCGGGTTTGAAAAGCGTTAATAGTAGGGCAGAACCCTGTTAAGGGTGGCGTGAAAAATGTCCTTTCACCGCACCTCTGGCCTGGCTGTCAGCCCCAATTTCTGTCAGTGTGATCGTTTTGCCTGCGGTAAGAAGAAGGAGAAAACATGAGTCAGCAACCTGTAGTGGCGGTACTGGGATTAGGCGCGATGGGACACGCATTTGCCGCCAATCTGTTGAAGAAGGGCTTTACCGTGCGCGGCTGGAACCGCACCCGTGCCAAAGGTGAAGATCTGGTGGCCGCAGGCCTGACGCTGAGCGACAGCGCCGCGCAGGCTGTGGAAGGCGCAGACGTGGTGATTGCCATGCTGGCGGACGGCGCTACCACGCGCGCCACGCTTAACCAGGTGCAGAACGCACTGCAGCAGGGGGCTACCGTGGCGCAGATGGGCACCATCGGTGTTGAAGCGACCGACGCGCTGATCGCCGGGCTGGCGGCCGCACGGCCAGACGTGGTGTTTATTGATGCGCCGGTCTCCGGTACCAAAGCGCCGGCTGAAAACGCGCAGATTCTGGTGATGGCCAGCGGCGACCGGCAGCGCGCCCAGGCGGCGGAGCAGGTGTTCGCCGCGATTGGTAAAGGGACGCAGTGGCTGGGGGCCGCCGGTGCCAGCTCGCGCATGAAGCTGGTGGTGAATAGCTGGCTGATTGGCCTGATGCAGAGTCTTGCCGAAAGCAGCCGGCTGGCAGAGCAGTTTGGTTTCACTACCGACGATCTCTGGCAGGTGCTGGAAGGCGGTCCGCTGGCAGCGCCGTACGCCAAAATGAAACTCGGCATGATTGCCAGCGGCGACTTTACGCCGCAGATGCATCTGATCTGGGCGCTGAAGGATGCGCGGCTGGCGCTGGACGCGGCCGGCGACACCTCGCTGCCGGCGCTGGAAAACATCGTCGATGTCTGGCAGCAGGCGGTCGATGCCGGTTACGGCGAGCAGGATCTGGCGGCGGTTTATCAGTACCTGAAACGCTAAATGAGTCAGCGGCTCGACTTTGACTTCTCGCAACGTCCGCTGGTGCCGTATGCGCATGATTACGCGCACGGCGATGCGGAGCCGTGGCACTATCACCACTGCGCGCAGCTGATCCATACCCTGAGCGGCGTGGTCAAAGTGGAAACGCAACACGGCAGCTGGATTGTGCCGCCCAGCCGCGGCGTGTGGCTGCCGGCCGGCACGCGTCATGCGCTGCACATCGTTGGCAGCGTTGCGGCGCGCACGCTGTTTGTCGATCCGCTGGCGCGCGCCGATCTGCCCGCCAGCTGTCAGGTGGTGCAGATATCGCCGCTGCTGCGGGAGCTGATTGTCAGCGCGCTCACGCTGCCGGAGCATTACGCGTCTGGCAGTCGCGCCGAGCGCATTTACGAGCTGATTCTCGATGAAATTCGCGTGATGGACGTGCTGCCGTTTGGCCTGCCACTGCCGCACAGCGACCGGTTGCTGGCGCTGTGCCAGCAGATTCAGCAGGCCCCGGGCGAGAGCTGGACGCTGGCGCGCGCGGCAGCACAGCTGTGTGTGGCGGAACGGACGCTGGCGCGCCATTTCAGTCGCGAAACCGGTTTGCAGTTTAGCGACTGGCTGCGGCGTGCCCGGCTGAGCGTGGCGCTGACCCGGCTGGCACAGGGCGATACGGTGCTGGCCGTGGCGCTCGATCTCGGCTATGACAGCCCGAGCGCCTTCAGCGCCATGTTTCGTCGCGTGCTGGGCGTTACGCCAGCGAACTACTTTCCGGCGGCAGAAAAGCGCCCGCCGCGTTAAGCAACGCCTGCAGCGAGGCGCGCGTCACGTCATTATCAATACCCACGCCCCACGCACGCTCGCCACGCGGCGTGATGCAGCTGATATAGCACACCGAACGGCTGTCGCTGCGTTTGCCCAGCGTGTGTTCATGGTAATCCTCAATGGTTACGGCCAGATCGTAGCGCTGACGCAGCGCGGCCACCGCTGCTGACAGCAGTCCGTTGCCGCGCCCTTCCAGGGTCAGCTGCTGCGGACCCTGCTGCAGGCGCGCTTTAATCCGCGTCTCGCCCTGATCATCGCTATGGCTCTCCGCCTGCAGCAGGCGACACCGCGGCTGTTGCAGGCCGTACTGCTGACAGAACAGCTGCCACAGCGCGTGGTGCGTCATCTCCTGGCCGTGAGCATCGGTCTGCTGCTGCACGCAGCGGCTGAAATCCTGCTGCAGGCCGCGCGGCAGTTGCAGGCCGTGATTTTGTTCCAGCAGCCAGGCGGCACCGCCTTTACCGGACTGGCTATTCACGCGGATCACCGCTTCATAGCTGCAGCCGATGTCCAGCGGATCGAGCGGCAGGTAGGGCATTTGCCATACCACTTCATTACGCGCGCTGCGTTCGGCAAAGCCTTTGCGAATGGCATCCTGATGCGAGCCGGAGAAGGCGGTAAACACCAGTTCGCCGGCGTAAGGATGGCGCGGATGGACCGGCAGCTGGTTACAGCGCGTCACCACTTCCAGCACCTCGCGCATATCGCTAAAGTCCAGCTCAGGCGTCACGCCCTGGGTATAGAGATTCAGCGCCAGCGTCACCAGATCGACGTTGCCGGTGCGCTCGCCGTTACCAAACAGACAGCCTTCAACGCGATCGGCCCCGGCCAGCAGCGCCAGCTCGGCGCAGGCGATGCCGGTGCCGCGATCGTTATGCGGATGGACGCTGATGGCCACCTGCGAGCGCTGGCTGAAGTGGCGACAGAAATACTCGATCTGGTCGGCATACACGTTAGGCGTATTGACTTCCACCGTGGCGGGCAGGTTGATGATCATCGGCCGCTGCGGTCCCGGCTGCCAGATGGCGGCGACCGCTTCACAGATTTCCAGCGCAAACACCGGCTCGGTAAAGCAGAAGGTTTCCGGCGAGTACTGAAAGGTCCAGCGCGTGGCGGGCTGCGCCGCACAGCGTGCGCGGATTTGCCGCGCGGCGGCGCAGGCCAGCTCGACGATCTCAGCTTTGCTCTGACGAAATACGCGCTCACGGAACAGCGGGGCGGTGGCGTTATACAGATGGATAATCGCCTGCGGCGCATCACGCAGCGCTGCAAAGGTGCGATCGATTAAATCGCCGCGCGCCTGGGTTAATACCTGAATAGTGACGTCGTGAGGGATGTGCTGCTGTTCAATCAGCAGGCGCACAAAGTCAAAATCGGTTTGCGAGGCGGCGGGAAACGCCACTTCAATCTCTTTAAAGCCGCAGCGCAGCAGCAGTTGCCAGAATGCTAATTTGCGCGCGCTGTCCATCGGCGTGGCCAGCGCCTGATTGCCATCACGCAAATCGGTTGAGAGCCAGCGCGGCGTGCGGGTGATCTGGCGTGACGGCCACTGGCGATCCGCCAGATTGATGACAGGCCACGGGCGATATTTTTCAGCAGGTTGAGTCAGCATGGGGGGTCTCCTTGAGGTCTGCCTGTAGTCTGCAGTAACCTGCCGGACGCGGCTCACGCATAGCTGACAACCCGGTGTGCAAAACTGACAGCTGCCGCAGCGATACCCGTCAGTTAAACCCTACTGTGCTTCGATCCCGTGTTTTTTCATCATCGCGCGCAGCTGATGATAAGTGACGCGCAACAGTTCAGCGGCGCGGCGCTGGTTGTATCGCGCCTGTTGCAGACTGGCTTCGACCAGGGCGCACTCCTGCTGGTTTTGCCACTGGCGTAAATCCAGCGGCAGCGCCGGCAGGGCGTTTTCACGCTGTTCTGCTGCTGGCTCTGTTATCGCAGGAGCGCTGCGTGGCGCAAACGGATTGATGATGATGGTGTCGAGCGCCTGTTCGGTGCTGTGATGACGGTACACCGAGCGCTCCACCACGTTTTTCAGTTCACGCACGTTGCCCGGCCAGCTGTGCTGCAACAGGGTGAGCTGAGCGCGCTCGCTAAAGCCGGGAAACAGCGCCAGGCCCAGCTCGCGGCACATTTGAATGGCAAAATGCTCGGCCATCACCAGAATATCGCTGCGGCGCTCGCGCAGCGGCGGCAGCTGGACAACATCGAACGCCAGGCGATCGAGCAGGTCGGCGCGAAAACGGCCGGCGGCGGCCAGCGCGGGCAGATCCTCATTGGTAGCGCACACCAGCCGCACGTTAACCTGCAGCGACTGATTGCCGCCAACGCGTTCCAGCTGGCCATACTCAATCACCCGCAGCAGTTTCTCCTGCACCAGCATCGGCGCAGTGGCAAGCTCATCCAGAAACAGCGTGCCACCATCGGCGCGCTCAAAGCGGCCAAGGTGGCGCTTCTGGGCGCCGGTAAAGGCACCGGCTTCATGGCCGAACAGCTCGGAATCCAGCAGGTTTTCATTCAGCGCGGCGCAGTTAAGCGAAATAAACGGCCCCTGCCAGCGGTCGGAGAGGTAGTGCAGGCGGCTGGCAATCAGCTCTTTACCGGTACCGCGTTCGCCAGTCACCAGCACCGGTTTCTCCAGCGGCGCCAGTTTCGATACCTGTTCCAGCACCTCTAAAAAGTTATTCGACTCGCCCAGCAGATTGTCTTTACCGTTTGCCATGATGAAATTCACCACTGATTAATTAATTTCACTACCTTAACGGATTGCGCCGCGCGTGTAAAACAGTCAAATCCAGTAAAATCAGCATATTAAAAACTGGCACGCATCTTGTATTAGTCATGAGCGTAAAGACATGACAACCAGAGGAACATCATTATGGGTATTTTTTCTCGTTTCGCCGATATCGTGAACGCTAACATCAACTCGCTGCTGGAGCGTGCCGAAGATCCGCAGAAACTGGTACGCCTGATGATTCAGGAAATGGAAGACACGCTGGTGGAAGTGCGTTCCACCTCGGCCCGCGCGCTGGCAGAAAAGAAACAGCTGCTGCGCCGTATTGAGCAGGCCGAAACTCAGCAGGCCGAATGGCAGGAAAAAGCTGAGCTGGCGCTGAGTAAAGAGAAAGAAGATTTAGCCCGTTCGGCGCTGATTGAGAAACAGAAGCTGACCGACCTGATCGCTGCGCTGCAGCAGGAAGCCAGCCACGTTGAAGAGACGCTGGATCGCATGAAAGGCGAGATTGGCGAGCTGGAGAAAAAACTCAGCGAAACCCGCGCCCGCCAGCAGGCCCTGACGCTGCGTCACCAGGCGGCTTCATCGTCACGCGATGTGCGTCGTCAGCTCGACAGCGGCAAGCTGGATGAGGCAATGGCACGCTTTGAATCGTTTGAACGTCGCATCGATCACATGGAAGCAGAAGCGGAAAGCCAGCGCTTCGGTAAAAGCAAAACGCTGGACCAGCAGTTTGCCGACCTGAAAGCCGATGACGAAATCAGCCAGCAGCTGGCTGCGTTGAAAGCCAAAATGAACCGCAGCGAGTGATCGCCCCGGGCCTGCTAACGGGCCCGGATTGCCGGGTGTACTGAAAAAGGAGAGTCAATGAGCGCACTATTTCTGGCCATACCGTTAACGATCTTCGTGCTGTTTGTGGCACCGATCTGGTTATGGCTGCACTACAGCAACAAACGCAACGGCGGGGCGCTTTCGTCCGGTGACCTGCAGCGCCTGCAGCAGCTGACGCAGGAAGCGCGCCGCATGCGTGACCGGGTCGAGGCGCTGGAAGCGATCCTCGATGCCGAACACCCGAACTGGAGGCAGCCATGATGAACGGACGCAAACTGTGGCGTATTCCGCAGCAGGGCAAAGTGCGCGGCGTGTGTGCCGGGCTGGCCGAGTACCTGGATATTCCGGTGCGGCTGCTGCGTGTGATTGTGGTGCTGTC
>Ga0153917_1000798_pt1 | contig 16582 bp, 12 predicted proteins | sample TSFL001MetaG_FD_104695 | JGI IMG/M metagenome (GOLD analysis project Ga0153917, IMG submission 104695) | Attine ant fungus gardens microbial communities from Florida, USA - TSFL001 MetaG | ecosystem: Host-associated > Fungi > Mycelium > Unclassified | place: USA: Florida, Paynes Creek Historic... | reverse complement strand
ATTCCTCTGTAGTTCAGTCGGTAGAACGGCGGACTGTTAATCCGTATGTCACTGGTTCGAGTCCAGTCAGAGGAGCCAAATTTAAAAAGCCTGCTTTTAAAGCAGGCTTTTTGCTTTTCTGCGCCAGCGAAATGTTTTCCCCCTCACTGTAACTACCGCGTTCACCCATCGACGCGAGTGAACCCCCAGGTACTGCAAAATCCTCGTAGGTCAGAGCGTGCTTTAGCATCATTCCCTTTTTAAACCCAGTGGTCATTGCGCTATCGGGTTACCCCCTATCCTGCTTGTCCCTCTTATGCATTCCACTACTAAATAGAATCATTAATATTAATAATTCATAACTATCATTTATTATATATCGATCGATATAAACTATTAATTGCATTCCGTGTGACATTCATCACGAAACAGGGTGGCTCAATGTTTATTATTTACGACATAGCGAAAGCAATAGCTCAGTTACGAAAAAATAATCTCATCGGACGGTAACGTTTTTACTTTTTCAACCTTAGGAGGTAATTGTTTTGCCATGGAAAGATCCATCTTCAAATGCATTTTATAGCTGGATTTATATAATTTTATTCGGTGCGTGGGGAGGTCTTGTGAGATATCTCCTTGACGTTAAATCTGGCCAGTTGGGAAGGAGTTTATTTTCGGCAATCGCACAAATTATTGTGTCAGGATTTACCGGTGTACTTTCTGGATTGATGTCTCAAAGCCTTGGAACAGTATTTCATACTTCGCTTGCAGTTAGCGGTATATCAGGTGCAATGGGCGTTGTTGCCCTTAATTATTACTGGAAAAAAATCTCTGGGGAAAATAATGATAAATCATGAATTCAGTAAATCTACTGAAAAGAACCTTAAAGGCGTACATAAGGATCTTTCTGATGTGATGAGAAAGGCATTGAAATTATCGCCTATTGATTTCGGTATTTCAGAAGGGCTAAGAAACCAGAAGCGGCAGCTTGAGTTGTTGGCAGCAGGGAAATCATTAACATCAAACAGCAGGCATTTAACGGGCCACGCCGTTGATATATTTGCAGTCATAAATGGTACAGCATCATGGGAGTTTAAACATTACCAGACCATTGCCACAGCTGTGTTCCAGGCAGCGAAGGAGATGGATGTTGATATTGAATGGGGAGGTAACTGGACGGAAATAAAGGATGGTGTACATTTTCAACTCTCGCGGAAAATGTATCCTTAATAGCATTAAAGGGTTTCCCTTAGATCTTTTCTACAGATAATACGGCTTTCCTGCATCCACAGGATGGTTAGCCACGTCGCTGCTTACGCAGCTACTTTATAAGAGGAGTATCATAATACATATTTTTTAAATACTACTGAAAGCAATAGGTAAACCATTGCCTATATGGGAAATTACTGTACATATCTAATCAAATAATAATATATGGATATTATTATGTTCTATATGTATGGGTGTTTAATAAAAATCGTATTTTAAATCTTAAATCCAAAAGGAATAAAATCATGACAATTACTTATGTTAAAACTGAACTTGCACCGGCTGACAACCAACTTGCTGCTTATCTTTATTTTACTTCAGATACGCCAGTAAGCTACTCTTACACTGTAGCAAAACGGACCACCAGCCCGACCAGCGTAGATTTTACCTATTCCTCGGAACTGATTTATGGTGTTTCTCAAACCATAAAAATCCCTGTTATTGGTCTTTATGCACAATATGCGAACAACGTCCAGGTTGTGTTCAAGGATGAAACAGGAACTGAGGTTTTCAATCAATCATTCCCTATTAGCACGGAAGATCAGGTTTATGATACATCCGTTATTTTCCACCTCGATATTGAACAAACGGATCCTGCGCTGTTTACATCTGTGTGGGGAAATAGTTGGTTAATGCAATCTAATGGTCGTGGTTACGATCAAAATGGTGACCTGCGTTTTAACTTTTTATCACTTTACCATCTCCAGCCACTGAGAATTCACAATGGTTTCATCTATACTGGTAGTGATGAAGATATGATGTGGTATGGACGTCGCTTTTTCAAAATTGACATTCTCGGTAATGTCATGTTTGAATTCGACATGCGTGATGCTGATGGTAACCATTATGGCAATACGCACGATTTAGTCTGGGACTCAGCAGGCGATATTTATATGTTTGGTAACGATATTCCTAATCGGATAACCAATACAAGGGCGCAAGATGCACTGGTTATGAAATTTAACGATCAGACCGGGAAAATGATTTGGGCAAAAAATTATACCAGTGAATATAGTGGCTCTCAAATTTTAAACAACAACACCCCGAATGATGTTCATTTTAACTCACTTACATGGATTGCAAGTAGCCCAAATAACGAAGAAGCAATTATTGTACACTCTCGCACAACGAGTACAACTTTTGGTATATCTATCGTTGATGGGAGTATCTTGTGGGCGATTGACACAGGGAATTTCAACCCTCAATTCCCGGTGAATCCAGATACTATTCATATTGATAATACTGGCATTACGCACTATGAAAATGGTGCTCACACTGTGTGCATTACGAACAATAGTGCATTTGCAGAATATATCGACCCTACCGTTGGGAAATTTGTATTATCCCTCTTTGATAACAGATCGTGTGTAGGTGATGATGGAAATCCTGTTGTTCGCCCGATTAATGACGATGCAACAACCGATACCTATTCAACGCCACCGGCTCGTATTTTGTTCTATGCAGTAGACTTAGCAGCAAAAACGGCTGTGGAAATTCAAGCACCTATCGAACTGCCAACCACACCTATCGTCCAGTGGACTGATTTTATGGGAAATGTGTTTGACCACGATGATTACTTCTCTATTTTTACCTGTCATGCCCGTTCCTTCTTTATCAGTGATGTGAACGGTAATATGGTTGCCTCCATCTACGATGTTATTTCTTTACCGGATGGTGCGCCTCAATTCCCTGGGGAGGGCTATCGTGCACGATTGTTTAAGGAATCCGAGCTTTCTGAGTTGATCACTACGGCATCAGTTACTGTAAACTAAAGAAAAGGTTTATGTATAAAGAACAAGTGCGATTGAACATCCGTTTTAAGGACTAATTGATCTCATCGCATATATTAAAAGGGTTCATGTATTTGCATGAACCCTTGACGCTATGTCTGTGTCAGCAAGACGGTAAGACCAGGCATCATAATTCCCGGTTTTCATTTTCCATCATAAGCTTACAGTTGTACTCTTGTGCCAGGGAATGCAGGATTTGTGTTACGCGCCCTGCGGATAATTTTGCACTGTGGGTAAAACAGGTTTGTTTATTTAGCCAGCGGATATAGTGCCTGCTGGCCGCTAAGGAAAGTGTCTTCAGGTTATTGCTATCTCCACCCGTTAATGAGCAAACCATCTTGCGGTTTTTTCCCTGTACCCAAAGCGACCACTGACTTTGCCACCAGCCATGGCGCGTTCTTCCCTGAAAATGCCAGGGGGCATTCGTATCACTGTCGTTTATATCCTCCTCTATAAACCAAAGTTGAGCTTGCCGCTGGCGAAAAAGCTCAGCCCAGACAGTGATAACCGCTCCCCGAAGAAAGCATTCGTGAGAAACGACATGTGTCTTTATATCAGGGAAGAGGATCTTCAGTACCCGAAAATGCCCATGAGCAGCGATAACCGGACGCATAATAGAACCTTTGGCGTTGCGTTTGAGTGCAGCACTTCCATATTGAATTTCATCAAACTGACTGCGGCGTAGAAACTGCATCTCACGCATATCAACATGTTTTACGATATCACGGCGATCCAAATCAGGCTCAATATTCCCTCTCCAGTGATAACGCAGAGTTTCCCCAATCGGATACTCAGTAAAATTAGTGGAGAGATGAAGAATATTACCTCGAATAGCATCGAAACTGATTAGCACATATAGTTTTTGATCTGCACAGTTGCCCTGGAATGACACAATTAAAGGAACCGTTTCAATCTGTTCTGGTGATATTACTGCTTCCGGTAATTGCTTTTTAGGTGTCCAGACTTTTTTGCATTCACGACACTGAACGCGCTGTGTTCTTTGCGGGTTATAACCATAATAAATAGTTTCCTGGCCATAACATACAGGACAAAAATGACCGCTTTCAGAAGCATATGCACTTAAGTGGGCGGACAACCATTCATTAAATTGTTGTGATTCAAATAGAGGGGGATAACTCCCACATGCCCGACAGTGCAATGCTGCATAACCCAACCGATAGTCCGGCCAACTGTAATCTTCAGATATCGCTAGCCCTAAATTGCGACACCCAAACGTTTTGCAGGTATTAATGGTAAATAAAGTCGACATAAGCCACCAACGATTTCCAGAGGTCGGTGATTTTGAACGATAACGTCGATTTGATTGTGTGAACAAACGCACATATCAATGTCTTTCAGAACGTAAAATGCCCAAAATTAATGTGAATGGAGGTACAAATTATGAAATTAAAAACGATTGCTGCGGGTATTTTGTTGACATTACCATTCTGGGCATGTGCCAAGGATGTCACCATTATTTATACCAACGATCTCCATGCCCATGTGGAACCTTATAAAGTGCCATGGATTGCTGACGGTAAACGCGATATTGGTGGCTGGGCAAATATCACCACGCTGGTAAAAGAGGAGAAAAGCAAAAACAAAGCCACATGGTTTTTTGATGCGGGTGACTATTTTACCGGGCCCTATATCAGTAGCTTAACGAAGGGCAAGGCGATCATTGATATTATGAATACCATGCCGTTTGATGCGGTCACAATGGGAAATCATGAATTTGATGATGGCTGGGATAATGCGTTACTCCAGCTGAGCCAGGCGAAATTCCCCATTGTGCAGGGCAATATTTTTTACCAGAACAGCGATAAAGCGTTTTGGGATAAGCCATATACCATTATTGAAAAAGATGGCGTGAAAATTGGCGTTATCGGTTTGCACGGTGTGTTTGCCTTCAATGATACCGTTTCTGCTGCAATGCGCGAAGGTATTGAAGCGCGGGATGAGATTAAATGGTTACAGCGTTATATCGATGAACTTAAAGACAAAGTGGATTTGACCGTATTACTGGTTCATGAAGGCACGCCTGCCCGTCAGTCCAGTATCGGCAGCACTGATGTGCGCCGCGCGCTGGACAAGGATATTCAGACGGCAAGCCAGGTGAAAGGTCTGGATATTCTGATTACCGGACATGCACATGTCGGGACGCCGGAACCGATTAAAGTAGGCAATACGCTGATCCTCTCAACCGACAGCGGCGGTATCGATGTTGGGAAACTAGTGCTGGATTACAAAGAGAAGCCACATAGCTTCACGATGAAAAATTTCGAGCTTAAGACCATTTACGCAGATGAGTGGAAGCCCGATCCGCAAACGAAGCAAGTGATTGCCCGCTGGAATAAGAAACTCGATGAAGTGGTAGGACAAACGGTGGCGCAGTCGCCGGCTGAATTAACGCGTGCATATGGCGAATCAGCCTCACTGGGTAATCTGGCCGCGGATGCTTTGCTGGCTGCGGCGGGTAAAAACACACAGCTGGCCTTAACCAACTCCGGGGGTATCCGCAGTGAGATCCCGTCAGGCGCGATTACGATGGGCGGTGTCATTAGTGCGTACCCATTCCCTAATGAGCTGGTCACCATGGATCTTACCGGCAAACAATTGCGGAGTCTGATGGAACATGGCGCAAGTTTAAGTAATGGCGTGTTGCAGGTATCAAAAGGCCTGGAAATGAAATACGACAGCAGTAAACCTGTTGGACAACGGGTTCTGGAACTGACTCTTAATGGTAAAGCGATTGAGGATTCGACGGTTTATCACATTGCGACTCAAAACTTCCTTGCTGACGGTGGTGACGGTTTTGCCGCGTTTACTGAAGGTAAAGCGCGTAATACAACGGGTGGGTATTACGTTTACAACGCCGTTATCGATTACTTTAAAGCGGGTAACACCATTACCGATGAACAACTTAAAGGTATGCGCGTAACCGATCTGAAAAAATAAGTATTTTTGCCGCAATGCTTTCTGAGCGGTGTTATCAGTTGAAAATATTCGGCTTTACTGGCTATTCCTGGCCTTTAAAGCCGAATAGGGAAGCATTCCTGTTAAATAATAAAAGACACAGGTGTCTGAGTGACTCCTGTGGCTGAATTACAATAACTACATATAAAGCAAGGACTCGGTTATGAAATTAAGAATAAAGCTTAGTCTTATTACATTGTGCCTGTCTGCGACGTTCGCGGCATCAGTTAGCGCAAAGGATGTGACTCTCTATTACACCAACGATTTACATGCTCATGTTTCCCCGGGGATAATTTCTGCCGTAGACAAAGAGCGTCCGGTAGGAGGTTTTGCGAACATAGCAACCATCGTTAATGATGCGAAGAAAAAAAGCAAAGATGTATTCTTTTTTGATGCCGGAGATTATTTTACCGGGCCCTACATCAGCACCTTGACCAAAGGTGAAGCAATTATCGATATAATGAATGTCATGCCTTTTGATGCTGTGTCAGTGGGGAATCACGAATTTGATCACGGCGTAGACAATATGGTTAAGCAGTTATCAAAGGCAAAATTCCCAGTTTTGCTGGGTAATGTTTTTTATGCTAACAGTGATAAACTCGTCTGGAATAAACCCTGGAAGATTATCGAAAAGGATGGCGTAAAAATTGGTGTGATTGGGAACCATCAGAAATTTGCGTTTTACGACACCGTTGCGGCTAAAGCTTATGCAGGTTCAGAGGCCCGTGATGAAGCACCTTATATTCAAAAAGGACTTGATGCGTTAAAAGGCAAAGTTGATATCACCGTGCTGCTTATCCACGAAGGTACACCAGCGCGCCAGTCTAGTTATGGTAATAAAGACGTGGCGAGAATGTTGCAAGCCGACATCGATACCGCAAAGAAATTTAAGGGTATTGATGTACTAATCACAGGCCATGCGCATGTTGGGACACCTGAGCCAATTAAAGTCAATAACACACTCATTGTTTCAACCGATGCGTATGGAACTGATATTGGTAAATTAGTATTGAATTTTAACTCTCAGACTAAAAAAATTGATGGCTATAGCGGTAAATTAATTACTGTATTTGCAGACGAATACAAGCCAGATCCTAAAGTTCAAGCCAGGATTGATGCATGGAATGCCAGGCTGAAGAGTATCACCGAGCAGGTCATTGGGACGACAACGGCACCATTCACTCGCTCTTATGGTGAATCATCACCCATTGGTAATTTAGTGATTGACGCCATGATGGCCAAAGCGCCGGACGCCGTCGTGGGATTACAAAACAGCGGTGGATTGCGTGCTGATTTCCCACAAGGAAATTTACGATATGGTGATGTCATTACTACCTTCCCATTTAATAACGAACTTGTTGAAATGGATCTCACCGGAAAGGATCTCATCAATTTAATGACCCACGCAACTAACCTCACCAATGGGGTTTTACAGGTGTCAAAAAGCGTTCATGTAGAATATGACAGTAAAAAACCTTTGGGTGAGCGAATCATTAGTTTCACGATTAATAATCAAGCAGTAGTGCCAGCCAAAACATATCGGGTTGTTACACACTCATTTTGTGCGACGGGAGGTGATGGATTTGACGCATTCTTAAAAGGAACGAATGTCAAAACTATCAACAGCACCACCTCTGCTGAGTCAATCATTGATTATGTCAAGGCTCATAATCCATTAAAACCCGATCTTGTAAAGAGAGTGGTCGATGTAAGTGCGGCCAAATAATATTCAATAATATATTCTACATTGCATGAGTTATCTTTATTAGAAAACCTTTGTGGAAGGAATCCCTACGTATGCAAAAAAAACAAATATATTATCTGGCGCATTTATGCTGTTACCTACGGTAGCACTGGCAGATTCTGTAGATAATGACTATCTCTCAAACTGGTGGCATCAAAGCATTAATATAGTTGGAAGCAACTCAACTCGTTTTGGGTCACTCAAAAGGGCCGACTTATATCCTGAGTATCGTGCATGGGCCCATGTAGATTGGTTTGACTTCTATGGCTATGCGGACTTGCCTAAGTTTTTTGGTATCGGCAATGATAATGATATCGGCATTTGGGACAATGGCTCTCCATTTTTTACGGAGATAGAACCGCGTTTTAGCATCGATAAATTAACAGGGCTCGATCTCAGTTTCGGCCCATTTAAAGAATGGTATTTTGCCCACAACTATATCTATGATGCGGGCACCAATGCCGGGCAGCGCCAGAGTACCTGGTATATGGGGCTTGGAACAGACATTGATACCGGGCTACCGATGACGTTGTCTGCCAACATCTATGCTAAATATCAAGGGAACAACTACAATGCTGCCAACGAAAACGAGTGGGATGGCTATCGCTTCAAAGTAAAATATGTCATACCTCTTACAACATTATTTGGTGGAAAATTAAGTTACGTCGGTTTTACCAATTTTGATTTTGGTTCAGACCTAAAAGATGAATCAGGCGGAGAGCAACAATTTTACTCCCGTACAAATAGCTCGGTTGTTTCTACCAACGTGCTCAGCCTGGTTTATCCTCACTGGAACTATGGCGCTACCCTTCGTTATTTCTACCATGGTGGACAATTTGATGAAGGCAGTAAAGCATTTAACAGCGATGGACATGTCACCACTATAGATTCAACAGGGTGGGCATACTATTTAACTGTTGGTTACGCTTTTTAAATATAACTGCAAGGAACTGGTTATGAAAATAAAAATGATTGCCACAGGTATTCTGTTGACGTTGCCACTCTGGGCGAGCGCCAAAGATGTCACCATTATTTATACCAACGATCTCCATGCCCATGTTGATAGTTACAAACTCCCCTATGTCGCGGACGGTAAACGGGAAATTGGCGGATTCGCTAATATAACCACCTTAGTCAAACAGGAAAAAGCACAAAATAAAGCCACGTTTTATTTCGATGCCGGTGACTATTTTACCGGGCCGTATATCAGCAGCCTGACTAAGGGGCAGGCAATTATTGACATCATGAATACCATGCCCTTTGATGCGGTTTCAATTGGTAATCATGAGTTTGACCATGGCTGGGATAATCTCTTGCGACAGCTGAGCAAGGCGAACTTCCCTGTTCTGCTGGGCAATGTGTTCCATAAGGACAGCGAGATACCTTTCTGGAACAAACCCTATACCATCCTGGAAAAAGATGGAGTAAAAATTGGCGTTATTGGGCTGCACGGTGTGTATGCGTTTAATGACACCATTTCAGAACTCTCGATCCAGGGGTTAGATAATGATAACAACAACCGCTTTGATAAATCAGCCGCAGCCCTGAAGAACCAGGGGATTGAAGCTCGCGATGAAGTGAAATACTTGCAGCATTATCTGGATGAGTTGCAGGGGAAGGTTGACGTCACCGTTGCGCTCGTTCATGAAGGCGTTCCAGCGCGTCAGTCCAGTATTGGTACGACAGACGTCAGGCGTGCTCTGGATAAAGATATTCAGACCGCGAGTCAGGTCAAAGGACTCGATATTCTCATCACCGGACATGCGCATGTTGGAACACCAGAACCTATCAAAGTGGGGAATACACTGGTCCTTTCTACTGACAGCGGTGGCATCGATATCGGAAAGCTGGTGCTTGATGTTGAACCTGGGGCTAATACCAAAAAAAGTAAAAAGCTTCGAGCTGAAAACACTTTATGCCGATGAATGGAAACCTGATCCATCAACACAAAAAGTTATCGATGGCTGGAACAAAAAACTCGCGGATCTTGTGCGGCAGCCAGTCGGTGAATCTCCCATCATGTTGACCCGCGCTTATGGCGAATCATCGCAACTGGGCAACCTGTTTACAGATGCAATGCTCGCCGCTGCGCCGAAGGCACAGATCGCACTGATCAATTCCGGTAGTTTACGGGCTGATATCAACGCTGGCTCCATTACCTTTGGCGACATTACCAGTACTTTCCCGTTTAAGAATGAGCTTACGGAGATGGATCTTAGCGGCAAAGATCTGCGTGATCTCATGGAACATGGAGCATCACTCACTAATGGCATACTGCAAATGTCCAAAGGTGCTGAAGTGCGTTATGTACCGCAGAAACCAGCAGGGCAGCGCATAGTATCGTTCACTATCAATGGTAAAGCGATTGAGGATACAGCGACTTACCATGTTGCAACCACGACTTTCCTTGCCCTGGGGGGCGATGGTTTTCTGGCATTTAAAGAAGGGGAAAATGTACAAGTCCGCGCCGGGCATAATATGTCTGATGTGGTGATTGATTATCTGAAATCAGGACACAAAATCGTTCCCCAAGAGGTTAATGAAATGCGTGTTGCAGTGAGTAGCAAATAAAATATTCAGGTGATGCTGTTTGTTTTAGAGATGGCATCACCTGCTTTTTACCTATTGTTATCAGGCTTTTTTTACTTATGTTGAACCCTATATGTTGATGATGAGGGCTTTGTGGGAACAAAACTATGCGCCTTCCGATATTCGTCACTATTTGGCCTGACATAGTTTTCAGCACCGACGGACGGTCTTAACCGTGTTTAGAAAGTAGGCCGGGTAAGGCGAAGCCGCCACCCGGCATCAAAACGGCACTACACTCTACCGGTTAACACGAATCGGTGCCGTCGCCTCAAACAGCCACGGCCGCGCATCGCTATCTACCAGCGGCGATAACACATCGCGGACCTGCTGGTGGTAATCGTCCAGCCACTGTTTTTCCTGCTCGTTCAACAAATGCAGCTCAACCTGGCTCAGATCAATCGGGATCAAGGTCAGAGAGGAAAACTTACAGAAACCTGGGCGGCTCTCGACAATTTCAACCTGGTTTTCAATACGAATACCGTGGCTGTCTGCCAGATAATAACCGGGTTCAATGGTCATGATATTGCCTGCCACCAGCGGCCACGGGTTAACCTTCTTCGCTAAACGGTGCGGGTTTTCGTGGATAAGCAGCTGATGGCCCACCCCATGTCCGGTACCGTGATCGTAATCCAGACCCAGTTCCCACAGCGGGCGGCGTGCAAAGGCATCCAACTGGTGCCCCTGAGTCCCGGACGGGAATTGCAGAGTAATCAGCGATAAAAAGCCTTTCAGTACTGCGGTGTAGTGCAAACGCTGCTGCGGCTCAACCTTGCCCCATGCCAGCGTGCGCGTAGCGTCCGTGGTGCCGTTGTGGTACTGACCGCCGGAATCATTCAGGTAAAAATGATCATGACCAATAGGCTTGTTGCTGGCTTCGCTCGAGTGGTAATGGCACATCGCCGCATTGCTGGATGAAGCGGAAATAGTGGCAAAACTCTGTTCGATAAAACCTGGCTGCCGCTCGCGGAATGCCAGTTGCTGTGCCTGAACATCCAGTTCCGTCAGCGGCTTGCCCGCGGCAACGCGTTGTGGCACTTCGCGTGACAGCCAGGCAAGGAAATTCACCCACGCCGCGCCGTCCTGGTGATGGCATTCACGGTATCCGGCAAGCTCAGTCGGGTTTTTACCTGCTTTCATCAGGGTGATGGGGTCGGTCTGCCAGACAATTTCCCCCTGCGGCTCAATGGCAAAACGCAAGGCCACAGGCGCAGAATCGGCGTCGACTATCACGCGTTTACCCTGTGAAATCTGCTGGCAACGCCCGATAAAAGCATCCTGCGGTGAAATCGTGAATGCCTCTTTTACTGTGTCGGAGAGTTCGCTCAGTTTGTTGTCGTTAACAAACCACTCAACGGCTCCGTCACGATTGAGCAGGGCAAACGAGAGGGGAACCGGGCTGCTCGGGATATCAGAACCGCGAACGTTCAGCAGCCAGGCAATGTTGTCCGGCAGCGTAATGGCCAGATAATCCGCATTATTCTCAGCGAGGATCTTCGCAACACGCTGGCGTTTATCAGCGCTGCTCTCGCCGCTGACTTCAACCGGCATTTCGCGGATAAGCCCCGCCGGTGCCGCAGGGCGACCCGCCCACAGCGTATCGAACGGGGAAGTGTTCAACGCCACCAGCTCGCACGGCGTGGCTGACAGCTGTTGATAGTCCGCATTCGTCATCAGCAGCGCTTCAAAACCGATGCGAGTCCCTTCCTTTATGTTTTGCGAAAGCCACTGTGCCAGCGGTTCATTGTGCAGATGGTGGATCTCAACGTCGTCCAGATTGACCTGAACGCGCGCCTGGACCTGATAGCGGCCATCAACGAACAGCAGCGCTTTGTCTTTCAACACCAGCGCCAGCCCGGCTGAGCCGTCAAAACCCGTCAGCCAGGCCAGTTTTTCGTCGTACGGCGCGCAGTACTCGCTTTGCCAGGCATCGGCACGCGGGACGATCATCCCGTCGAGCTGGTTTGCTTCCAGCCACTGGCGCAGTGCAGTGAGCGATGATGTGGTGTGCATTGTTTTTCCTTTTAGTTATTAGCGGAACGGTGGCTCGTTGAAGGTACGCAATTTGCGGGAGTGCAGTTTATCGCCTTCCGCACGCAGTAAATCGATGGCACGAATGCCGATTTGCAGGTGTTCGGAAATCGCGCCTTCGTAGAAACGGTTTGCCTGGCCGGGAAGTTTGATTTCCCCGTGTAGCGGTTTATCAGACACGCAAAGCAGCGTGCCGTAAGGGACGCGGAACCGGTAACCCTGTGCGGCGATGGTGGCGCTTTCCATATCGATAGCCACCGCGCGGCTTAAGTTGAAACGCAGCGCAGAGGCAGAATAGCGCAGCTCCCAGTTGCGGTCATCGGTGGTGACAACCGTGCCGGTACGCAGACGCTGTTTAACCTCTTCGCCCGGTATCCCGCTGACCTCTTTGGTGGCGTCGTAAAGTGCACGCTGGACTTCGGCAATGCTTGGGATCGGGATATCGGGCGGCAGTACCGCATCCAGCACGTGATCGTCACGCAGATAGGCGTGGGCCAGGACGTAATCGCCAATCAACTGGCTTTCACGCAGGCCGCCGCAGTGACCAATCATCAGCCAGACGTCCGGGCGCAGCACCGCCAGATGGTCACAGATGGTTTTGGCGTTAGAGGGGCCAACGCCGATGTTGATCAGGGTGATCCCCTGGCCGTCAGCGGTGATCAGGTGCCAGGCTGGCATCTGGTGTTTTTTCCATGCCAGGTCGGAAATGGCCTGCTCCGGGGCTTCGGTTTCGGCCGTGATCCAAATTCCCCCCGCACAGGAGAGTGCGATATACGGGCTATCCGGATCAAGGATTTGGCTGCAACCCCAGCGGACAAACTCATCCACATAGCGGGTGTAGTTGGTAAACAGTACGAAGGGCTGGAAATGCTCTGCCAGCGTGCCGGTGTAGTGGCGCAGTCGGGCCAGAGAGAAATCCACTCGCCGGGCATCAAAGTGCGAAAGCGGGGAATATTCAGCCGGGTGATAAATACCGTCCGCGGTTTCATCGCCAATCTGCGACAGCTCTGTGGTCGGGAAGTGGCGCGTCAGCCCTGCACTCATTGAACGGTCAAGCGTCAGCGCCGAGCCGTCAATCACATAGGGATACGGGATTTCATGACGGGACGGCTCAACACTGATGTGCGCGCCGTAATCCTGGAACAACAGCGTAAGCTGTTCTTCAAGGTAAGGGCGGAACAGCGCAGGGCGGGTGACGGTGGTGGTGTAGCAACCTGAGTGCGTAAAACGCGCGTAGGCACGGGTTTTTGGCGTGTTGGTGGCGCTTCCGTCCCAGGTGACGGAGAGTGATGGATAAACAAAAAGGCCATTGCTTCTGGCCTTATCGTCGGGGAGTTTTCCGTTTTCGATGTACTCACTAATGGCACTGCGCAATGCGTTCACGGATTGTTCGTACAGCGCATCGAGTTTTTCCAGTGCCTGAGCCGGGGTCAGGCTGGAGCCCTTATTATTCATCTCTGTCTCCTTGTTCCACAGGTGTGCGGCTACACCCGATAGTATGTCACAGGAGTGTGAAACAAAAGTCGGTATTCAGGGATATGACAAAAGGCTGCCGTAGCAGCCCTGATACGTAAAACTGGGGGATCAACTGTGGGAAGTTTCTTTCATCAACAGGGCTGTTGCCGCTGAGAGCAGGCAGCCACCCAGCAGATAAATTGCCACGCTGTGCCAGTTACCCCCGGAGAAGGTCACCAGCGCGGCGGCAATAAACGGGGTAAACCCGCCGCCCACAACACTCGCAACCTGATAACCGACGCCAGCACCGCTGTAGCGATAGCGTGCACCGAACAGCTCGGTAAACATCGGCTGCTGTACGCACACCACCATGTCATGCGCGATATTGGCTAGCATAATGGCAAAAAAGACGATCCAGAAGACTGACTGTGCTTCCAGGGCCATAAAGAATGGCCAGGCGCTAAGCGTGCCAATCAGCGCGCCGGTGATATAGACACGGCGGCGGCCAAACCGGTCAGCCAGCCAGGCGAAGCAGGGGATAGTCAGGCAGCTTATGCCACCTACCAGCAGCCCGATATTCAGGAACAGCTCGCGCGGTAACCCCAGATTCTGCGTCGAGTAATTAAGGGCGAAAGCGGTGACGATATACATGGTCAGCAGTTCGCACAGGCGCAGGGCGATAATTTTCAGAAAAGCGCCAGGGTGCTGAATCAGCGCTTCCATAACGGGTAGTCGTTTTTTGACCACCGGTTTTTCTTGCTGCTGCTTCTCAAATTCCGCAGATTCCTCCATGCTGTTACGTACCCACAGCGCGGCTATCACCAGAACGATGCTAAAGATAAAGGGAATGCGCCATCCCCAGCTCAGGAACTGCTCGTCGGTAGTCAGCTGGCTAATCAGCGATACCAGCCCGGTGGAGAGCAGCAGGCCAACGCCATACCCCACCTGCACACCGCTGCTGTAAAACGCTTTCTTATTCTTAGGCGCACTTTCCACTGACAATAGCGCAGCACCACCCCATTCACCGCCAACGGCGAAGCCCTGTATCGCACGCAGGGTGACCAGCAGAACGGGCGCCCACCAGCCAATAGAGGAAAATGACGGCAGGATACCGATAAGCGCGGTGGCACCGCCCATCATCCACACGGTGAGCATCAGCATTCGCTTGCGCCCAAGGCGATCGCCAAAGTGACCAAAGATCACGCCACCGAGTGGGCGGAACAGAAATCCCACGCCGAAGGTGGCAAACGCGGCGAGCGTGCCCATCGCGGGGCTAATCTGGGGGAAGAATTCACGGTTAAATACCAGAGCGGCAGTAATGCCATAGAGCAGAAAATCATACCAGTCGACGACGGCCCCTGCGAAGCTACCGAGAGCGGCGCGGCGGGCACGATTGAGCGAAGGTGTCTCCTCATTAGGGCGTGCGGAGGTGAGGGTGGAGTCCATAGTTGTCCTGTCTGTACTGATTTTTAATTATTGGTATAAGAAAAGGTTACTCACATTGCATCCGTCATATTGGCGGAACGTATGAGACTACCGCGACAGGGGGCATGAGGAAACTGATTTTATTTCCTGATGATTCACAAAAAGTGCCCATAATGAGGCAGTACGGAACGGTAAGAACAACAAAAAAGACTATACTTATCTGATACGTGGAACGACTGAGGAAGGGATTATGCGTCGTGTAAGTTTGTTTGGTTGTATTGCTGCCTTAATGGTCAGTCAGAGCGTGCTGGCGCTAAGTTACCCGTTGCCCCCAGAAGGAAGCCGGCTGGTGGGGAGCACGCAGGTTATTACCGTTCCACATGGCAGTACCTTGCCGCTTGAAGCGTTTGCTGCGCAATACGATCAGGGGCTCAGCAATATGCTGGAGGCCAACCCGGATGCCGATCCTTTTTTACCCAGAGGCGGCTCACAACTCATTATCCCCCAGCAGCTGATTCTGCCTGATACGGTACGGCAAGGGATTGTGGTGAATGTGGCGGAGATGCGCCTGTACTACTACCCGCCAGGCGGTAACACCGTTGAGGTGCTACCCATCGGTATTGGTCAGGCCGGGCGTGAAACGCCACGTAACTGGGTAACATCCGTGCAACGCAAACAGGTGGGGCCGACCTGGTCGCCGACACCGAATACGCGCCGGGCCTATGCGCAGGAAGGCAAAACCCTGCCAGCTTTTGTGCCTGCCGGCCCTGATAATCCGATGGGGCTGTATGCCATTTATATTGGCCAGATGTATGCCATACATGGCACAAATGCCAATTTTGGGATCGGGCTGCGTGTGAGTCAGGGCTGTATTCGTCTGCGCAACAACGATATCAAATACCTGTTCGACCAGGTTCCGGTCGGGACGCGCGTTCAGATAATCGATCAGCCGGTCAAAATGACCACTGAACCGGATGGCAGTCGCTGGCTGGAAGTGCACGAGCCGTTGTCGCGTAATCGTGCGGAGTTTGAATCAACCAATAAAGTGCCGCTGCCTATCTCCGCTGCAATGCGTGCAGAGCTTAACAATGAGGGGGCTGCCAGCGTGCTGGAACGCCGCTCGGGGATGCCGGTGAAGATTGGCAGATAGTTCCTGTAGGCCGGGTAAGGTGAAGCCGCCACCCGGCAGTTTTACAGAACGCATAAAAGCAAAAAGCCTGCTTTAAAAGCAGGCTTTTCAAATTTGGCTCCTCTGACTGGACTCGAACCAGTGACATACGGATTAACAGTCCGCCGTTCTACCGACTGAACTACAGAGGAATCGTGT
>Ga0153917_1000796_pt1 | contig 16623 bp, 18 predicted proteins | sample TSFL001MetaG_FD_104695 | JGI IMG/M metagenome (GOLD analysis project Ga0153917, IMG submission 104695) | Attine ant fungus gardens microbial communities from Florida, USA - TSFL001 MetaG | ecosystem: Host-associated > Fungi > Mycelium > Unclassified | place: USA: Florida, Paynes Creek Historic... | reverse complement strand
CCGGTCCACAGATGCAGCACTTCATCAAGCGGCGCGGCGGCCAGGTCGGCAACCGTGGGGAAGCGCGCCATAAAGCGTTCGAAATAGGGAATAACGGTGGCAACCTGCGTCTGCTGCAGCATCACTTCGGAGAGCCACACCTTATAGGGCGTTTTCTCCAGCTGCCACGGCAGAGTTTTACGGCCAAAGCGTTGGTACCACTCCAGCACCTGTTGCGCGAACTGCGGCGCCTGCATCATAAGAAGGAAATTTTCCGTGTTTACTCTACAATCAGGCAGGAATTCCAGCACAGAGACATCAGGGTGTAAACCGGAAGATTGCAAAGGCTTGCTTCTGTTACTTAACTTTGCATAATGCCCGTTTCCCTGAACAGGCTAACCAGCAGGTTTCAACATGATTAATGACGTCATCACCCCGGAATTTGATGAGAACGGGCGGCCTTTGCGCCGTATCCGCAGTTTTGTGCGCCGCCAGGGGCGCTTAACGAAAGGACAGCAGCTCGCGCTCGACAATTACTGGCCGGAGATGGGCGTCGAGTATCAGCCGCAGCCGCTGGACATGGTCGCGCTGTTTGGCCGCGAAGCGCCGCTGGTGCTGGAGATTGGTTTTGGCATGGGCGCCTCGCTGGTGACCATGGCGCAGAACAATCCGCATCAGAACTTCCTCGGCATTGAAGTGCATGCGCCGGGTGTCGGTGCTTGCCTGGCCTCGGCCAAAGAGGCTGGCGTGCAGAATCTGCGCGTGATGTGTCACGACGCGGTGGAAGTGCTGGAAAACATGGTGCCGGACAATTCGCTGCGCATGGTGCAGCTGTTTTTCCCGGATCCATGGCATAAGGCGCGCCACAACAAGCGCCGCATCGTCCAGGTACCGTTTGCCGAGCTGGTGCTGCGCAAGCTGAAGCTTGGCGGCGTGTTCCACATGGCGACCGACTGGGAAGAGTACGCCACGCACATGCTGGAAGTGATGAGCAGCATCGATGGCTATAGCAATCAGTCGGAGAGCCAGAATTACGTGCCGCGTCCGGAAACGCGTCCGTTAACCAAATTTGAGCAGCGCGGGCAGCGACTGGGCCATGGCGTATGGGATCTGATGTTTGAGAGGGTGAAATAATGGCTGTAAAACGTAGCCGCCGTTTACGTAAAAAGTTGCATGTTGATGAGTTTCAGGAGCTGGGCTTCTCTGTTGCCTGGCGTTTTGCCGAAGGCACCAGTGAGGAAGAGGTGGATGCCACGCTCGATCAGTTCATCAATGAGGTGATCGATCCGAATGGTCTGGCCTATGACGGCAGCGGCTATCTGGTGTGGGAAGGGCTGGTGTGTCTGCAGCAGACCGGCAAATGCACCGACGCGCACCGCGAGCTGGTGCGTAACTGGCTGGAAAAGAAAAATCTCGCCGATATTCAGGTCACTGAACTCTTCGACGTTTGGTGGGACTAAGTTTTATTACAGTATGCTGGTGCGCATAAATGCGCACCCTACAGGGGATTTCCCCTGCGGGGGATGGTCCTTTGTAGGGGCGCCATTTATGGCGACCAGGTAACAACCGCAAACTGTCTTGCTCTTTCCCGCACAGAATACTCAGGAGATTTCATGGTTCGTAAGGCTCTTCTCGCCGCGCTGCTGCTGGCGGCAGCTCAGGCGCATGCTGACTATCAGTGCAGCGTCAATCCAAAGGATGATGTGATCATCAAACCCCAGAGCGTGCAGGTGGTGGGCAGCAACGGCAATCTTGAAATCACGCCGCAGGGCGATGTGCAGTTCAACGGCAAGTCGGTGAGCGTCGATAACGCCACGCGCCAGCAGGCGATTGACTACCAGAACGCGCTGCGTCGCGATCTGCCGTGGGTCGACAGCGGTGCAACCACCCGTCTGGAGCGGGGCCGCGTGGCGCTGGATAAAGTGATTGTCGAAAAACTCGGCTCGGACAGCAATGTGCGCAATCGCCTGACCACGCTGAACGGTCAGCTGAAGCAGCAGATGAACCGCATCATCGAGCATCGCCCGGATGGCCTGACCTTCCATCATCAGGCCATTGAGCAGGTGCGCGCCGACGGCGAGAAGCTGGTGCAGAGCACGCTGGGCGGGGTGTTGCAGGATAGTCTGAACGAGATGGGCACCAAACAGGCCGCCAGCGGCAGCAATCCGCTGCAGGCGCTGATGGGCAACCTCGGCGGGCTACAGCAGTCGATTCAGACTGAATGGAACAATCAGGAGCAGGATTTCCAGAACTTCGGTCATGAAGTGTGTAACCGGGTGACCGCACTGGAAAGCCAGCGCAAGACGCTGATGCAGAACGTAAAGGGCTAACCCAGCCGCGTTGCCGCTCAATGCACGGAACATCACGGCGTCATTGTTCTTCTGAACAGCGGCGCCTTTTTTATCCCCGCAACTTTTAAGCCATGATTTAACGGGTTGTCTTAGATTTGGGACGAATCTGATAACGGCAAAATTTCCGCATTAATAACTATATCAACGGGCATTCAGCCTATTGAACTTATTAATTTTTAAGGAAATTTTATGTTATTTTCTGACACCTCTGCTTCCAGTTCACACCCGGTTTTATCACCCCCTGTGGTTATCGTTGCCGAGCGCGGCTGGTACAACGACCCGCAAAAACGCTGGCAGGGAACGGTACAAACGCCGGATGCCGTTGAAGTCATCGTGACGGTTAACGGTGGCAATCCGCTACGCGTGCCGGTGATCAATGGCCACTTCGAGTGGATGCCGCCGCAGCCAATGGCCGATGGTGAATACCAGCTCACCTTCACCGCCGTGGATGCCGCCGGCAATCACAGCGCACCTACGCGTGTTGATTACAATATCGATACCCATCCGCCCGCCAGACCGATCATTGAAGCGATTGAAGACCACGTTGCCGGCGGCGTGGAGGACGGTAACAGCATCAGGCGTAACGGCTATACCAACGATGATCAGCCGGTGGTACGCGGGCAGGCGGAAGCCAACGCGCTGATTTATCTCTATGATGGCAACCAACTTCTCGCCTCTGTGCGTGCCGATGCGCAGGGCAACTGGCAGGCGCAGCTCGATCTGCCGCAGGACGGAACCTATAACCTGACGGCGCAGGCCGAGGACCGCGCCGACAACCGCAGTCAGCCGTCGCCGAAGTGGACCTTTCATCTCGATACGCTTACCCCGGAAACGCCGACGTTCAGCTATTACGACGACAATCGCGGGCTGTATCAGGGCCAGTTTGGCCGCGGCAAACCCACCGATGATGTCCGGCCGGAACTGCACGGCGAAGCCGAGCCCGGCAGCGTGGTGCGCATTCAGTATGCCGCACCAGGCGGTAAGTGGATTGTCGGCGGTACGGCCACCGTCGACAGCAGCGGCCACTGGCACTGGACGCCGCCGCAGGATCTGCTGCCGGACGGCGACTGGCGTTTTCGCAGCCGCAGCAGCGATAAGGCCGGCAACGTCAGTCAATGGAGCGACAGCTGGACGCTGACTATAGACACCCGTATCAACACGCCCGCCATCCTGCAGGCTATCGATGACGTCGGCACCATCCAGCCGGTGCTGCCGGGCCAGACCACTGACGATAAGCGGCTCGATTTTTCCGGACAGGCCGAGCCTTACAGTCAGGTGACGCTGTACCAGAACGGCGTGGCAGCCGGCAGCGCGACGGTGGGGGCCGATGGCCGCTGGCAGATTACCCCGGACCGCGACATGCAGCCGGGTAGCAACAACTTTACGGTAAAAGCAGTCGATCTGGCGGGTAACATCAGCAACTATGCGCCCAACTGGGCGATTAACTATGACTCTGGCGTGAAGCACAGTTCTGGCGAAGAGAACTGGAACTGTCGCACCAATACCAGCTGGCAAACCGGCCGGGTGTATCAGTACGGCGGGTTGAAAGTCACCGAACTGAAACATGGCACCAGCAACAACTGTTTCTATACCGGCATCATGAACCGGCCGGATGGCTATGAAAGCAAAGCGATTGAGATGCTGGATCATTCAGTCGTGCAGTTTGATTTTGGTGCCACCAATTACGTGGAGTTCAATTATGGCTATCTCCACAATTGCGATACCTACGTGGATGTCTTCTCCCCCAGCGGTGAACTGCTGGGGCGCGAATACCTGCAGCCCAGTGGCGCCAGTCGGTCAGAGCAAGGCCTGAACACCTTTAGCTGGCAGGCTCCGGCGGGCCAGCAGATTGGCTATATTGACGTCCATTCGGGCGAAGATCCGGATACCTACAAAAAAGTGCTGTGCTGGAACGTGCTGGTGAAGCGCGATGTCGGCTGGATTATTGATACTGTGCGCTGGGGCAAAGACGAGAGCCTGATACAGCACCATACGCTGCCGGAAACGCAGGAACAGGAGGGCGCGCAGCTGCATCTGAATGATGTGCAGCAGTGGCTGGCGGCGCACAGCGGACAACCGCTGCAGGGCTTCTCTGCGCTGGTGCTGGAAGGAGAAAATCAGCAGCTTGATTATCAGCAGCTGACGCAGCATATCAGCGGCCTGCAGCATATCGATCTCACCGGCTCAGGAGACAATCTGCTGCAGCTGGATGCGCAGCAGCTGTTGCAGCAGGCGCACCAGGATGTGCTACTGCCAGAGCGCACGCGCAGCTGGCTGATTGATGGTGATGCCGGCGACGTGGTGCAGCTCAGCGATAGCACGCAATTTTATCAGCAGTGGCAGCAGCAGGGGACGCAGCAGAGCGGTGGCAAAGTGTGGCAGGTGTTTGAGAGTCTCGACCACAGCGCGACGCTGTTAATCAATAATGAGGTGATGGTCGCCTGAGCGTAACAGATGCAGCCGTGCCGCACAGCACGGCTGCCAGCGAAAAAGGCGCGCGCCTTCTCCGCTGAATTTACATGAACAGCTCCAGCAGCGAATTGAGGAACAGTTTGCCTTTTTCGGTGATCTGCCAGTGCTCTGGCTGTTCCTGCACATAACCGGCGGCAATGGCTGCGTCGATCTGCGGGCGAATCACTGCCTCGTTCAGCCCGGTATAGCGCTGAAAGTCGGCGCGCGGCGCGGCTTCCAGCAGGCGGAAACGGTTCATAAAGAACTCGAACGGCTTGTCCTCGTCCGGCACGTCATGCTGCTTATCCAGATAGTTGCCCTTCATAAAACCGCGCGGGTGACGGGTTTTCACCGTGCGCACGATGCGCCCGTCCGGCTGCGTCAGCTTGCCGTGCGCGCCACAGCCGATGCCGAGGTAATCACCGAAGCGCCAGTAGTTCAGGTTATGCTCGCAGCGATAGCCCGGTTTGGCGTAGGCCGAGGTTTCATACTGCTGATAGCCTGCGGCGCTCAGCAGCTGATGACCCTGCTCAAAGATATCCCACAGCGCATCGTCATCCGGCAAAACCGGCGGGCGTGAACCAAACAGCGTGTTGGGCTCAATGGTCAGCTGATACCACGACAGATGCGGCGGGTTGAGGGCAATCGCCTGGCGCAAATCGTCCAGCGCCTCTTCCAGCGACTGATCCGGCAGGCCGTGCATCAGGTCGAGGTTAAAGCTGCGCAGGCCGAGACCGGCCGCCAGCTGTGCCGCGCGGACCGCCTCGTCCGGACCGTGGATGCGGCCCAGGCGCGTCAGCTTTTGCGGACTGAAACTCTGCACGCCAATCGAAATCCGGTTAATGCCCGCCCGCTGATAGCCGCTGAAGCGATCGGCTTCCACCGTGCCCGGATTGGCTTCCATGGTGATTTCGGCGTCCGCCGCCAGCGGCAGGCGCGCACGCACGCCGTCCATCAGCTGCTGCATCGCCTCGCTGCTCAGCAGGCTGGGCGTGCCGCCGCCGATAAAGATGGTGCGCACTTCGCGCCCGGCGGTCAGCGGCAGATCCTGGTCAAGATCGTTGAGCAGATGCTGCACATACTCGCTGTGCGGCACTTCGCCTTTGAGCGCGTGCGAGTTGAAGTCGCAGTACGGACATTTCTGCACGCACCACGGGATGTGGATATAAAGGCTTAACGGTGGTAACTCAGGCATTGCGCATCGCTTCCAGCAGCAGCGTCAATGCTTTACCCCGGTGCGACACGGCACGCTTTTCATCCTTGCTCAGCTCGGCGGCGGTTTTACCCAGCGCCGGCACGTAGAAGATCGGATCATAACCGAAACCGCCTTCACCGGCGGCCGCGCGGGTAATCTCCCCGGCCCAGCTGCCGTGGAACACCAGCGGCGTCGGGTCGGCGGCGTGACGCACGTACACCAGTACGCAGTGGAACTGTGCCTGGCGCTCGCCGTCCGGCACCTGCTCCAGCGCCTGCAGCAGTTTGTCGAGGTTCTGCTGGTCGCTGGCATCAACGCCGGCATAGCGTGCCGAGTAAATGCCCGGTGCGCCGCCCAGCGCATCGACCGCCAGCCCGGAGTCATCGGCAATCGCCGGCAGGCCGGTGATCTGCGCCGCGTGACGCGCTTTCAGGATGGCGTTTTCGATAAAGGTCAGCCCGGTCTCTTCGGCAGACTCTACGCCCAGCTCGGTTTGCGCCACGATATCCAGGCCGAAGGCCGCTAACAGATCGGCCAGTTCACGTACTTTGCCCGGATTACCGGTGGCGAGCACAACTTTTTGCATAACAGTTCCAAATTAACGAATTACAGCAGGTACCAGAGACCCGGGAACAGGTCCATACCGAGGAAGTTCAGCGCATACAGCACCAGAATCACGATCATCGCCGAGAAATCAATGCCGCCCATCGCCGGCAGGATACGGCGAATCGGTGCCATCAGCGGTTCGGTCAGCTGGATCAGCACATAGTCCATCGCACCGCGTCCCTGGCTGATCCAGCTCATCAGCGAGCGAATGATGATCACCCAGAACACCAGATAGCCGGCGGATTTGACCAGTGACAGCAGCCCCACCAGCAGGTTGGTCGGATCGACGGAGAACACCCCGACCTGAATCAGCAGCAGAATCGGATATTTCAGCGTGGTCAGCACGAATGCCAGCAGCAGTGACGCGGTGTCAATCGGTCCCAGCGCCGGCAAAATGCGGCGCAGCGGTTTAACAATCGGCTGGGTGATCTTCACGACAAACTGCGCCAGCGGATTGTAAAAGTCACAGCGTGACCACTGCATCCAGATGCGCAGCAGCAGCACCATCACGTACAGATCAATCAGCGTTTTGACTAAAAACGTCAGTGTTAACATGAGGTTCCTCAATTATTGTTGTGAAGGGCGTGCATAATCCCGCGCACCAAATACTGCGGTGCCGATGCGCACCATCGTACTGCCTGCGGCAATCGCCGCATCCATATCGTCACTCATTCCCAGAGAAAGCGTATCGACGCCGGGATAGTCCAGTTGCAAGGCGCGAAACGCGCTGGCCATCTGCTGGCATACCGCCAGCTGGCGCGCGTAATCCTGCTCGGGCGCCGGAATCGCCATCAGTCCACGCAGGCGCAAACGCGGCAGAGCGGCAATCTGTTGTGCCAGCCCGGCGACGGCCTCCAGCATGATGCCAGATTTGCTGTGCTCGTCACTGATATTTACCTGAATTAACACGTTGAGCGGCGGCAGCGCGGCCGGACGCTGATCGTTCAGCCGCTGCGCGATACGCAGACGGTCAACGGTATGGCACCAGGCAAAGTTTTCCGCCACCAGACGGCTTTTATTGGATTGTAACGGCCCGATAAAGTGCCATTGCAGATCAGGATGTGCGGCCAGTTCGGCAACTTTTTCAACCCCTTCCTGCACGTAATTTTCACCGAAGGCGCGCTGTCCGGCGGCAATGGCTTCTGCGATAGCGCTCGCAGGTTTGGTTTTGCTCACTGCAAGCAGCGTAATTTCTTCTGGCGCGCGGCCGCAACGCGCGGCGGCAGCAGCGATCCGCTCGCGCACTTGCTGTAAGTTGTGCTCAATGGAAGTCATAGTCAGGAGAAGTTAAATGGATTTGGATGACGTTGTGGCGCTTAGTGTAAAGCATAATGCGGCCGATCTGCACCTTTGCAGCGGACATTTACCGCACTGGCGCCGGCAGGGCGTGCTGGAGCCAATACCGCAACAGCACAGCTTGCCTGAGCGCTGGCTGCAGGCCTTTAGCGAGCAGTGGCTTAGCGCCGTGCAGCGCAGCGAGTTAGCCAGTAGCGGTCACGTCGATTTCGCCATCACGCTCGGCAACGGCAGCCGGCTGCGCGCCAATCTGTTCCGCCAGCGTCACGGACTGGCGCTGGCGCTGCGGCTGATTGCCAGTCAGCCACCGGATATGGCGCGCCTGCAGCTGCCGGACGTGGTGCGCTCGCTGCTGCAGCTGGAGGAGGGGCTTATCCTCATCACCGGCGCGACCGGCAGCGGCAAATCCACCACGCTGGCGGCGCTGGTGGATAGCCTCAATCGTCAGCAGGCGCGCCACATTATCACGCTGGAAGATCCGATCGAGTTTGTCCACCACAGCCAGCGCTCGCTGATTCAGCAGCGCGAAATCGGCGCGCACTGCGCTTCGTTTCAGCTCGGATTAAAAGCGGCGCTGCGTGAAGATCCGGATGTGATCCTGCTGGGTGAGCTGCGCGACAGCGAAACCATCCGGCTGGCGCTGACCGCTGCTGAGACCGGCCATCTGGTGCTGGCCACGCTGCATACGCGCGGCGCGACGCAGGCGGTGGACCGGCTGGTGGATGTGTTTCCGGCCGAGGAGAAAAACCTCGTGCGCACGCAGCTGGCTGGCAGCCTGAAAGCGGTGCTGGCGCAGCGTTTAGTCGCCGCCAAAGCCGGCGGCCGCATTGGCCTTTTTGAAGTGCTGGTGGCGACGCCGGCGGTCGCTAACCTGATCCGCGAAGGCAAAATGCATCAGCTGCCCGGTGTGTTGCAGACCGGCGCGCAGGCAGGGATGCAGACTTTCGCCCAGAGCGAGCAGGCCCGGCGCGAGGCGGGATTAATTTGAGCGGGGACGTGCCCTGAGAATCGCCGGCACGGCGGCGCGAAACCGCGCGGCCGCGTCCGGGCTGATTTAATGCGTCTCGAACCAGTCCTGCAGGATAATCACCGCGGACTGCGAATCGATATGGCCTTTCTGCAGCGCGCGATAGCCGCCGCGTTCGAACAGGTCGGCACGCGCTTCTACGGTGCTCAGGCGCTCATCCTGCAGCTCCACACGCACGCCGAAGCGGCCGTGCAGCCGGTTAGCAAACTTGCGTGCGCGCGCCGTCAGCGGCTGTTCGCTGCCGTCCATGTTGAGTGGCAGGCCAACCACCACGTAATCCGGCTGCCACTCTTTCAGCAGCTTACCAATCAGCTCCCAGTCCGGCGTGCCGTCCTGCGCTTTCAGCGCGGTGAGCGGGCGCGCAGTGCCGGTCAGCTGTTGCCCGATGGCAACGCCGATGCTTTTGGTACCGAAGTCAAAGCCGAGCAGCGTTTCACTGGCCATCAGGCGTGCCCTGCATCGCTGGTCATGTTGTGGATGTCCACACCCATGCTGCGCGCGGCTTCACGCCAGCGTTCGGCAATCGGCGTCTGGAACAGGATTTGCGTATTGGCCGGCGTGGTCAGCCAGGCATTCTCCAGCAGCTCATTTTCCAGCTGATCCTTCTCCCACGCGCAATAACCCAGCGCTACCAGCACGTTCTCTGGCTGTTCACGCGTACCGATCGCTTCCAGCACATCGCGCGAAGTGGTGATCACCGTATTGTCAGAAATGCGGATACTGGAGGAGAACACACGCTGGGCCGAGTGCAGAATAAAGCCACGATCTTCCGCCAGCGGACCACCGGCAAACACCGGTTTGTCCAGTTTGATGGCAGGATCGCGATCTGATGGGCTGATTTTAAGTTTTTTCAGGATGCCTTCGACCGTCAGGTTGTCCATCGGCTTGTTAACGATCAAACCCATGGCACCCTCTTCGTTATGCTCGCAGATATACACCACCGAGCGTTTGAAGAAAGGGTCCTGCAGCGACGGCATCGCAATCAAGAAATGGTGCTGTAAATTCATTCTCACTCGTTTACCAAAAATAGCCGGTGCTAACGGCTGCACCGGCTTTGGGTGGTTCACGGAGCTCTCACTCCTGCGGCATCCTCAGCCCAAACGTTTTTCAATCGCGTCCATCAGCATGCCGGTGATGGAGACCGGGAACGCCGCCTCGATTTCGCGGATGCAGGTTGGGCTGGTGACGTTAACTTCTGTCAGTTTATCACCGATAATATCGAGGCCGACAAAAATCAGCCCTTTGGCTTTCAATGTCGGCCCTACGCGGCGGGCAATTTCCCAGTCGCTGTCGCTCAGCGGACGGGCTTCGCCGCGGCCACCGGCGGCGAGGTTGCCACGGGTTTCGCCGCCCTGCGGAATGCGTGCCAGGCAGTATGGCACCGGTTCACCATCGACCACCAGCACGCGTTTATCACCGTCTTTGATCGCCGGCAGATAATTTTGCGCCATGCAGAAGAACTGACCGTGGTTGGTCAGCGTTTCGGTGATCACGCCGAAGTTGGCATCATCTTTTTTGATGCGGAAAATCGACGCGCCGCCCATGCCGTCGAGCGGCTTGAAGATCACATCGCCATGCTCCTGCCAGAACGCGCGCAGCTGCTCTTTGTTGCGCGTCACCAGCGTGTCTGGCGTCAGGTCGGCAAACCAGGCGGTGTAGAGTTTTTCGTTACAGTCACGCAGGCTCTGCGGTTTGTTAACGATCAGCGTGCCTTGCTCTTCCGCGCGCTCCAGCAGATAAGTGGCGTAGATAAACTCGGTATCAAACGGCGGGTCTTTACGCATCAGCACCACGTTAAGATCGGCCAGCGGGATAGTCTGCTCGCTGCCAAACGTGTACCACTGCTCGTAGTTCTGCTCGACGCTCAGCAGCCGGGTGCGCGCGTAAGTCACGCCACCGCGCAGCGACAGATCGCCCATCTCCATGTAGTGAATTTCATAACCGCGGCGCTGTGCTTCCAGCAACATGGCGAAGCTGGAGTCTTTTTTAATGTTGATGGACGAAATCGGGTCCATAACGATGCCAAGCTTAATCATTATTCTCTCCTCAAAGGGGAATTCAGCCACCCCGTTCCGTGCGAAAGCGTTGTGCTGGTCAGTTATCTGCGTGTGTCTTCGGGCTGAAAGTATCCCTTAACCGAGGTCACCAAACCTCACCTGAAGTGCCGTGATGGCGGTGAGCGCCGTGGTTTCGGTGCGCAAAACGCGCGGACCGAGCAGGATATCGGTAAAGCCGTGCTGCGCCGTCATGGCAATTTCCTCTGCCGACAGGCCGCCTTCCGGGCCAATCAGCAGCCGTACGCGCTCAACCGGCTGCGGCAGCGTATTGATGCTGTGGCTGGCGCGCGGATGCAGGTTGAGCTTCAGGCCGTCATCCGCTTCAGCGCACCAGGCTTCGAGCGTCATCGCGGCGCGGATTTCCGGCACGCGATTACGACCGCACTGCTCGCAGGCGGCGATGGCAATTTTCTGCCACTGCTGAATCTTTTTCGCCAGGCGTTCGGCATCCAGCTTTACGCCACAGCGTTCAGAAAACAAGGGCGTAATCACATTCACGCCCAGTTCGATCGATTTCTGGATAGTGAATTCCATTTTTTCACCGCGCGACATCACCTGACCGAGGTGTAAGTGCAGCGGGGATTCGCGATCGTCAGGCTGGCTGGCAAGGACCTTTACTTTTACACGCTTTTTGTCGGCCTGGGTGATTTCGGCGCTAAAAGTCAGATTACTGCCATCAAACAGCTCGATCTGCTGTCCGGCGCTCATGCGCAGCACGCGGCCGACGTGGTTGGCGGCATCCTCATCAAGCAGAACTTCACTGTTAACGGTTAGAGCTTCGGGGTGATAAATGCGGGGTATGCGCATGCGGTTCCTGCCGGCGTTATGCCGCATCGCGCGATGCGGCCCAATCGAAAAAAGCTAGTGTAGGGTAGCGCTTTCAGCGCTGGCAAGCCTGCTGTACCCAGGAATTGTGATTTCCCTGCACCGCGGCGATGCGCTGGTCACGTTCGCACTCCCACTGCGTGACCGGATACTGCTTGCTCCACGCGGTGAACAGCTGGGTTTGCTGGCGTGACAGGCGCAGATGATACTGGTCGCGCATATAGAAGTAGGTGCGGGCGATGGCGCCGCGCGCGCGCTCGGGAGGCTCGGCGCGCTTCTGCTTAAAATCGATCTTCATGCTGCACTGACCGTACTGCTGCTCGCCACCGTTCCACTGGCTGTACTGGAAGTTGTTGCGGTCACCGTTCACTTCACCAATGGCTGGCTGCAGGTTGTGCAGATCGCTTTCGATGCGGCGGTAATCTGCGTCTTTGCTGCAGTTTTTCCGTCCGCCATTTTGCCAGCATTGACGCTGATGACCAAACTCCCACGCCGGCATGACGTGTTCCCACTCGATGCGTTCCGCGCGGTTGGCGTTCTTGCGCACGCTATAGCCGCAGCTGTTCAGATCCGGCACGCCTTTTTTACCGTGCCAGCTGATTTTGCAGCCGCAGTAAAAATCCGCCGGCGCATCCGCGTTGATCTTTGCCGCGACCACTTTCGCCTGCTGAAAATTGTTCTGGTTGTAATGGGTGAGACTGAGACTGTACGCGCTGAGCGGCGCGACCAGCAGAGAGAGTAATAACAGCGTTTTGCGAGACATATTCCAAAAAATAACCTGGTACCGAAAAAGGGCGGCAGGGTAACAGAATGGCCGGGCGCGGGGAATGAGAATCGCGGACTAATCCGCTGCGTATTCACCGGGTTGCAGCAGCGTACCGCAATGCACACAGCGATATTCGCTCTCACCACGCACCACGCGGTTGTGGCGACGTACCGTCAGCTGATGTTGCTGGCAGCGACAGCGATAGGGGAAGGTATTGCTGCGCACCGAAGTGATTGCGAACTGGTGGGTGCGGCGGGCGGGCACGCCCAGCACGTCCTCCATCATCCACTTCCACTCTTTGCCGTGCGGCGGCACGCGGCCGAAGGTTTTCCACACCAGCAGATGCGCCAGCTCATGCGGCACCACTTCATCAATAAAAGCCTGCTGGTTTTCCAGCAACAGCACCGGGTTGAGGCGAATTTGCCACTGCTCCAGCCACGCGGTGCCTGCGGCCGTGCCGCGCTGCTGATAAACCAGCGTTGGCTCTTCGAAATGACGTTCGAGTTTTTGCTGAGCCAGCTGTAAAAAATGGCGCAGCGAGCGCATGACGGCTTGTTGCAGGGCGATGGGCAGACGTGGCGTTTTCATGTGCGGCAGCATAAGGCGTTGCAGCGGGGTACGCAACTGCATGCGTAAAGGGGGCAGATAAAAAAGGGCCGCCCTGCGGCAGCCCCGGTTAACGCATCTGGCCTTATTGCTGGCCGATATCGCGCAGTTTTTTGCCCGACATCAGGTTGCGCTCGATGTGCTCCAGCGAGACGTTTTTGGTCTCCGGAATCAGCGCGACCGTCAGCAGAATAAAGAACACGTTCAGCGCGGCGTAGACCCAGAAAGTCGGCGCGTTGCCCAGCGAGTTCAGCATGGTCAGGAAGGTGGCACCAACGATCATGTTGGCAATCCAGTTGGTCGCGGTAGAGACGGTGATACCAAAATCACGCCCTTTCAGCGGCTGAATTTCAGAACACAGTACCCAAATCAGCGGACCGGCTGACATCGCGAAGCCAACAATGAACATCAGCAGCATGGCGATAGCAAAGTATTGCTCACCGGCAGAGTTAATGCCAATGTGCAGCATGGTACCGAGGATACCCATGCCGGCTGCCATCACCAGGAAGCCCAGCACCAGTGTTGGTTTACGGCCCCAGCGATCCACCAGACCGATAGCGATAAAGGTGGCCAGCACGTTCACCAGACCTACGATCACGGTGCCCCACATTTGCTGCGTGGTATTGGCGAAGCCGGCGATTTCGAAGATTTTCGGTGCGTAGTACATGATGACGTTCATGCCGGTGAACTGCTGCATCACCTGCAACAGCACGCCGAGGAACACCGCGCGGCGGAAGTTGCTGTTGCTCTGGAACAGCTGCCAGCCTGACTGTTTGATCTTCAGGCTTTCGCGGATCTCATCCAGCTCGCGTTTCGCCTGCTCGCTGGTATCACGCAGGCGGTCCAGCACGCGCTGTGCATCGCGGAAGTCACCTTTCGCCGCCAGCCAGCGCGGGCTGTTTGGCAGGAACACCACGCCAACCAGCAGCAGCACCGCCGGAATAGTGATGATGCCCAGCATCCAGCGCCAGTCGCCCGAGGCACTGAACGCGGTGTCAGACAGGTAAGCGCCGAGAATACCGATGGTGATCATCAGCTGATACAGGGAAATCATACTGCCGCGGATCTTCTCCGGTGCGATTTCCGAGAGATACAGCGGGGCGGTATAAGAGGCAACGCCGACGGCAAGGCCGAGCACCACGCGTGCGGCAATCAGCATTTCCGGGTTTGGCGCCATCGCCGACCACAGTGAACCGATAACGAACAGGATGGCACCGGCCATCAGGCTCTTTTTACGGCCGAGACGCGAAGACATCCAGCCGCTGCCCACGGCACCAACCGCAGCACCGAACATCATTGAGCTGACGATCCACTCCTGCTGATGTGCGGTAACGTTGAAATCTTTCGCGATGAAGGGCAGGGCACCGGCGATAACGCCGATATCCAGACCGAACAGCAGGCCCGCCAGAGCGGCCAGAAAGCAGACAAACAGGGTCATCGCCTTGTTTGAGGTTCTGCTTTTGTGAGTATTACCAGGCATATTGCCTCCGAAGTTTATCCATCTTTGTTTTTATCAATGTTAAGTAAGCTGCCTGCGGGAAAAAGTGAGTGCGATCACATCGATGTAATCGGTTACACACGCTGAAACCCTGTAATCCAGCATTTTTTGCCCGAATCAGTCACATAACCAGTAAGGTATAGCACCCTTTAAGTTTCTGACATCACTATAAATATCGGCTATCAGACGACGCTGAAAATAACGCATTTTCATCACCGTTACTACGCTGAAAAATCTCTAAATTGAAGATATTAAAAGGATTTCAAAATGTAATCGTTAACACTTTGTTGTAAGCGCAGTGCTAACAGTGTAGACAGCGCTGAAAAATGCGCCTGCGGTGGTATAGACAAAAAGTGTGATGGTGCAAAGGCGCGTTGGATTGGTTCGGAGACATAGCAAATAACCACTTTATTTGAGTGGTTATTGTTCATTTATGATACTATCGGTGCCAGGAACAATTTCTTTCGGAAAGGGAAATCGAATAATGAGTAGCTTATTTCTTCAGGTTGATGGTGTTGCAGGGGAGTCAAGAGACGCCACGCATATGGGCTGGATTGATATTGATAGCTATAACTGGGGGGCCTGGCGATCCAGCAGCGAAGCCGGTATGGGCAGTTATCGCAATCTGGTGGTCAAGGCAAAAATTGATAAGGCTACTCCCGCAATGCTGTTGTTAACGTCGAGTGGTCGAAAGCTAAGAAAAATCATCGTATCGGCTTGCAGAGCAGGAACGGGCCAGCAGGAATACTATCGTATAACACTGGAAAATGTGCAGGTGTTCGAAGCTCAGCTTAATGATAATGATGTGGTTGCGTCAGTCGAGTATGAATTTCAGGCTGATATCGTCAAAATCCAATACTGGGAGCAAACGGCTGCAGGGGGCAAAGGCGCTGAAACGCGTTCAGGCTGGAACATTAAAGAGAATACTTCAGCGTTTTAATAAGGAAGATATTCATGGAAGACATTACTAAATCGATCCTGCTATTTTCATCCCAAAAGAAAGAAAACGATTTTCGCGCAGATGACATGCTTTGTGGGGACTTGACAACAGAAATATGTATAAACAAATACGGCCTTAATAATGTTTCTGCAAAGTTAAATCCTTACACACTTGAACCAACTTCAGTCTTTAATCGTAAAAAGCTAAATAAATATGAAGCGGCTAAAATACTTTTTTCTGAGTTCAGGGAGTTGGCTAGATTTCATTCATTCTATGGCCCATATAAAGAGATAATATTTCAAATTATAAATCATATGGAGTTAAACTCTGGCAGGCCTTATCAATCACTATTACTCAATTCAGCATTTAAAGAAATGCTACTAAAACAGGCGCCAGAAAGTAGTATGCTCAACAGAATCAAACTGGCGTTACAGGATAGCTTGTTAAACCACTCAGAGTTCGACCCTGAGAGGTTAAAAGCTGATATGATGAAAATGTCTAAGCCAAAATTTTCCAGAAAAGTGGACAATTTTAACGGCCTGGGTATTAGCATCCATGACATTCATCATGTCAGCATCACGCTGGAGAACGTCTGTTATTCTCAGTATAGATATTCTGCTAAGATCAAAGTAAAAGGTCAGGATCATTTTGGACTAGACGATAGAGACATCTTGCATCCATTCTATAACAAGCTCAGAATATTCAACATATGGTTCATCCTGCAAAGACATAAGGATTATGCTTACAAGCCTTTCTTCACGAATATGGAGGCAACAATAGAGTTATCATGAATAAAAAAGCCCGAATTGTAATAATTCTTTTGTCTTTTAGTCTCATCTTTTTATCCATATTAATTTGGGTAGGTGCCTCTTCTGAATCTGAAATTAAAGATGCTTTTTTTGAGAATGGCGCATTAATGGTCGTTGTTCAGCATCCTCCCTCATCAGGTAAAGCACTTGAGAATTGGTGGGTGAATAAAATTAAGCCCATGATTGATCAGCTACCGAACCAGCAGCAACACGATTT